>Ga0315277_10005050_pt1 | contig 17467 bp, 13 predicted proteins | sample YL17G05_15_MG_FD_203695 | JGI IMG/M metagenome (GOLD analysis project Ga0315277, IMG submission 203695) | Sediment microbial communities from Yellowstone Lake, YNP, Wyoming, USA - YL17G05_15 | ecosystem: Environmental > Aquatic > Freshwater > Lake > Sediment | place: USA: Wyoming | collected... | reverse complement strand
TGAGAAGAACGTTCGTTGCACTGGCGCTCATGGCATGCACCCTGCTGGCCCTGGCCGTCCTCGGGGGATGCGGGGGTTCGGGAGGCGGGACGGAGCCGGCCGAAGGGCCATACGTCTTCACCGACGACCTCGGGCGGGAGGTGACCCTGGATGGTGTGCCCGAGCGCATCGTCTCCATCTCGCCCGCCTGCACCGAGATCCTCTTCGCCCTGGGCTTGGGTGATGAGGTGGTGGGGGTCACGGAATACTGCGATTACCCGGAGGAGGCGCTGGAGAAGCCCAAGATCGGCACCTTCACCGAACCCAACCTGGAGGCCATCCTGGCCCAGGAGCCGGACCTGGTGCTGGCCACGGGGGGGATACAACTGGACCTCCTGGATCGCATGGAGGAGGTGGGCCTCAACGTCTATGCGGTAAATCCCAAAACCTTCGACCAGACGCTGGCGACCATGCTCGAGATCGGGGAATTGACCGGGGCGGAGAAACAGGCCGAGGAAGTGGTGGCGGACATGAACGTGCGGGCCGTGGACGTCGCCCGCCGGCTGATCGAGCTGGAGGGCGAGGGGCGGGAGCGCCCGCGGGTTTTCTACGAGATATTTTACGAGAACAGCGTGTGGACGGCCGGCAGCGACAGCGTCATCTCCGACCTCATCCGGCTGGCGGGGGGCGAGAATATCGGCGACGCTGACACCAGCGACTATTACGAGTTCAGCGTGGAGCGCCTCATCGCCGAGAATCCCCAGGTCTACCTGGTGGGAAGTGGCTCCATGTCGGCTCCCGGCGACATCACCGGCAGGTCGGGCTGGGAGCGCATAGACGCCATAAAGAACGGCAGGGTATATGTCATCGAGGAGAATCCGGTTTACCGCACCGGGCCGCGCCTCATCGAGGGGCTGGAGGCGATACACGCGGCGCTCTACCCGGGCGATTGAGCGGACCGCTTTTTCTCGTGCGGCCCGGCTTGCGCAGGCCCGCCGGGGTTTGACACCGGCGAAAGGAAAGGAAGGAATTGGAGGGAACGCTCACGGTAGCGGAGAGGCTCGCGGCGCTGCGCCGGCGGCGGTTGACGGTATTGGCCGCCATGGGCCTGGTCCTGGCCGCGGTGGTGGTCGTGGCGGTGGCGCTGGGCGCCGTCTCGGTTCCCGTCATCACCTCGGCCAGGATAATCCTCAACCGCTTGCCCCTGCTGGGCCGGCTGGTGGACGCCACCTGGACTCCCACCCAGGAGACCATCATCATCTCGGTGCGGCTCCCCCGCGTGCTTCTGGCCCTTCTGGTGGGGATGGGCCTGGCCCTGGCCGGGGCCATTTTCCAGGGGCTCTTTCGCAATCCCATGGCGGACCCGAGCATAATCGGCGCCTCCCAGGGGGCGGCGCTCGGCGCGACTATAGCCTTTTTCTTCGGCATCAACGCGGGGTGGGGCGGGCTCTCGTCCGTGCCCCTCTTCGCCTTCGCCGGAGCGCTCCTTGCCGTTGTCGTGGTGTATCTCATCGCCCGGGCAGGAGGGCGGGTGTCCGTTTCCTCGCTGTTGCTGGTGGGCATAGCCGTCTCCTCCTTCCTCGCCTCCATAGTATCCTTGCTCATGGTGGTGAGCGAGGACCGCATGCACAATATCTTCTTCTGGCTCATGGGGGGGCTGGGGACGGGAAACTGGGACATGGTCCTGGCGGTGATCCCATTTATCATGGCCGGGTCGCTCGTAAGCATATTCATGGCCCGAGACCTGAATCTGCTCATGCTGGGAGAGGAGCGTGCCGCGCAGCTGGGGCTGGAGACGGAGAGGTTCAAGTGGATCATGCTCGCGGTGGCCTCGCTGGTGGTGGGGGCGGCGGTCTCCGTATCGGGCATCATAGGCTTCGTGGGGCTGATGACGCCGCATATCGTGCGGCAGCTTACCGGCCCGGACCACCGCTTCCTCATCCCCGGCTCCCTCCTGGGCGGCGGCCTCTTCCTGGTGCTGGCGGATACGCTGGCCCGCACGGCCATCGCCCCCAAAGAGCTCCCGGTGGGCATAGTGACCGCCTTCTTCGGGGCTCCCTTCTTCATCTACCTGCTCAAGAGGAGGAGAAATGTCATCGCCTGATGCACCTGGGGTCAGCGCTCCACAGGACCATGGGGCATCCGTACCATGCTTTGTGCTCTCGGGGGACGGTGCTTTTCAGAGCGAGCTAGACGGTTCCCATATACTGCGTGATGATCACCGTCTACCGTCGCCAGCTGGCGGTGAGGCCTGATGGAATGGAAAACCCTGGAAGCCAGGGACGTACACGCCGCCTATTACGGTGAAGACGTGGTCGACGGGTTGAGCCTGGTGGTGGACTCGGGGGATTTCATCGGCATCGTGGGACCCAACGGCTCGGGAAAGACCAGTTTCCTCAAGGCGTTGTCCAGGGCACTCAAGCCCAGGGAAGGCTGCGTACTCCTGGGGGGAGAGGACCTGTACGCACTACCGGCGCGGCAGGTGGCCAGGGAGATGGCCATGGTGCCCCAGGACGCGACCGTCTCCTTCGGTTTCACTGCGCTGGAAGTGGTGCTCATGGGCAGGAACCCCCACCTGGGCCGCCTGCAGGGCGCGGGCCCGGGCGACCTGGAGATGGCGCGCCAGGCCATGGAGAAGGCCAACGTCTGGCACCTTGCCGACCGCCCCGTGAACGAACTCTCGGGGGGCGAACGCCAGCGGGTGATCATCGCGCAGGCGCTGGCCCAGGATACCGGCCTCCTGCTCCTGGACGAACCGACCCAGCACCTGGATATCAACCACCAACTCTCGCTGTTGGAGATGCTCTCCGGGATGTGCTCCAGCGGCATGGCGGTGGTCATGGTCATGCACGACCTCAACCTGGCCTCGCAGTACTGCGACAAGCTCATCGTTATCCGCAAAGGGAGGGAGTTCGCGCGGGGCACGCCCGCCGAGGTGCTCACCTCCGCCGTGCTCTACGAGGTCTTCGGAGTGGGTTCCATCGTGACCCGTCACGCGGTGACCGAGAGGCCCCACGTCATCTTCCTGCCCACCGGCGACGGCGTTGCGGCGCTCACCGGACCCAGGGTCCACCTGGTGTGCGGGGGGGCGAGCGGCGCTTCGCTCATGCGCGACCTCCTCGAGCGCGGCTGTTACCTCACGGCGGGCGTCCTCAACCTGGGGGACGGCGACGAGGAGGTGGGCCGCGCGCTGGAGATACGCATGGCCACCGAGGCGCCCTTCTCCCACGTCTCCGAGGAGGCCCACCTCGCCAACCTGGAACTCATGCGCGAGGCCGACGCGGTGGTGGTGACCGACCTGCATGTAGGGCCGGGTAACCTTATCAACCTGGAGGCGGCGCTGCAGGCCCTGGAGTGGGGGAAAAGAGTGTTTCTCTTCTCCCCGCGAAACATCGAGGAACGCGACCATACCGGCGGCCGGGCTCGGGAGCTCTACCGCCGCCTGCTGGAGGAGGGGGCGGTGGAGTCGGCCGACCGGGAGCAGATCGTTGCGGCGGTGGTCGGGGAGGGGAGAGAGTCGAGTTGAACGGCGCGCCTTCGCCCGCCCGCTGCCTCATGATACAGGGCACTGGTTCGCACACCGGCAAGAGCGTGATGGTGGCGGCGCTCTGCCGTATTTTCAGTCAGGACGGCTGGCGGGTGGCGCCTTTCAAGTCCCAGAACATGTCCCTCAATTCCTACGTGACCGCCGAGGGAGGCGAGATGGGGCGGGCCCAGGCGTTGCAGGCCCAGGCGTCGGGCATCGAGCCGCACACGGACATGAATCCCATACTCCTCAAACCCGCCTCGGACGAGAGGGCCCAGGTCATCTTGAACGGCAGGCCGGTGGGGCACATGGAGGCCGGGGAGTACCACCGCCTCAAGTTGGACTTCCTGCCCCATGCCCTGGAGGCATTGGAGAGGCTGCGTTCTTCCTACGACATCGTGATCATGGAGGGGGCCGGTAGCCCGGCGGAGATAAACCTCGCAGACCAGGACATCGCCAACATGCGCATGGCGGAGGCGGCGGGCGCCCCGGTCATCCTGGTGGGGGACATCGACCGCGGCGGCGTATTCGCCTCCCTGGTGGGGACCCTCGAGTTGCTGGAAGGGCACGAGAGGGAGATGGTCGCCTGCTTCATCATAAACAAGTTCCGCGGTTCGGCGGAGCTGCTGCAGGGGGGCCTGGAATTCCTCGAGAGGCGGACGGGCAAGCCGGTCCTGGGGGTGGTCCCCTACATCCGCGACCTGGGGCTCGAGGAGGAGGACACGGTGAACCTGGAGGAGCTGCGCGACGCCGCCGCCAGGGAGGCGGCCGCACAGGCCGTAGACATCGCCGTGGTGCACCTCCCCCATATTTCCAACGCCACCGATTTCGACCCCCTGGCGCACGAGGTGGGAGTGAGGCTGCGCTACGTTAGAGAGCCGGCGCAGATGGGCATGCCCGATGCCGTCATCCTGCCAGGTTCCAAGAGCACCGCCGCCGACCTCGATTACCTGCGGGGCAATGGCATGGCGGCGCAGATCGTCCGCCTGGCGCGGCTGGGGATCCCCGTCATCGGCATCTGCGGGGGTTACCAGATGCTGGGAGAGAGGATCGAGGACCCCCAGGGCGTGGAGTCCCCGGAGAAAGAGGTCGAGGGGCTGGGGCTTCTTGCGGTCACCACCGTCCTGGCTGGATACAAGAGCACCCACCGGGTGAACGTACGCGTCACGGCGGAGGTGCCCTTCCTGGGGCTGGACCCGTCCTCTCCGGTCCTCACGGGGTACGAGATCCACATGGGACGCTCGCAGGTGGAGGGGAAGCCGCCCCTGCTCATCGTGGAGCGGGACGGCGGTGAGGTACGTATCGAGGACGGTGCGGTGCATGAGCGGCTGCCCGTCTTCGGCTGCTACCTGCACGGCCTCTTCGAGAACCGCGCGCTGCGGGAGGGGTTTGTAAACCACCTGCGCCGCGCCCGGGGACTCCCGCCGGTCTCGGCGGCGCGGGATTGGGAGGAATGGAGAGACGGCCGCCTCGACCGCCTGGCCCGTATAGTCCGATCTTCCTTGCAGATGCCGGTCATCTATTCCCTCCTCAGCCCGGGAGAGACGAGCCCGTAAAGAGGAAAAAGAACCGCCGCATCGCTCCGGCCCACGTTTTCAGGCCTGGGCTGCCGGCCGTGAACCACCCCCGGCCTGGGCTGCCGGCCCTGTTGAGCAGGTGGTTCGCTCGCAGCCCGGGCAACCGCCAGCGGCACCGCTCCAGATTCCTGTATCATGGAATATGGCTGACCGGCGCAACGGCCGCGCGGCGTCTCCGGCGGGCAGGGGCAGGAAGGACGCTCGCGGGCGCAGAAAGACTATATGCAGGAGGATGGGTATTGACCAGGACTCTGCAGAGCAAACTCAGGCGCCAGCGGGCCAAACGCCAGGCAGTCTTCCTGGTGCTCGGATGCGCAGGCGTCATCGGCCTGGTATTGCTGGTCTTTTCGCTCACAGCCCCACGCTACACTGAAGAGGACGGGGTATCTTATACGCAGACGGCGGGCGAGGTCGTCCAAGCTCCTGAAACGACGTCCGAGGTGGTTCCGAGCGCCAGCGCACCGCCCCTCAGCCTGGGCCTCGGAGGCGATGTCACCTTCGGCCTGGCGGTCGCCGACGTCATCGAGCGTGAGGGTCCTGGCTACCCCTGGAGCGAGGTCTCACCGCTCTTAGAAGACTACGATATAACGGCGGTGAACCTGGAGGGGCCTCTCTGCCGCGGCACTGAGCCCAATCCCGTCCAACCTTCTATATATCTAAAGGGGGATACATCTTGCGCGGCGCCCATGGCAGCGGCCGGGATCGATGCGGTATGCCTGGCCAACGACCACATCATGGACTACGGTACGGCGGGGCTCGAGGAGACCCTGAACGTATTGCGGGCGGAGGAGCTCGGGGTGTTCGGGGCAGGCTCCAACAACCGCGCGGCGGAACAGCCGCTGGTGCTCGAGTCGGAGAACGGGGCGAGCATCGCCCTGCTCTCTTTCTGCGACGTGGCGCCGGCCGGCTATGCAGCCGGGGAGGATTCCCCGGGCGTTTCACAGGCCTCCCTCGAACGTATCGTTGAGATAGTGGGGCAGGCGGCGCAGCAATCGCCCTACGTAGCGGTATTCGTGCATTGGGGCGACGTAGGGTCATCCGAGATCACGATGCGTCAGAGGGAGCTGGCCCGAGCATGCGTGCAGGCCGGCGCCGACCTGGTGGTCGGCTGTCATCCCCACGTGGTGCAGGGGATAGAGGTAGTCGACGGGGTTCCCATAATATATTCCCTTGGCAACCTGGTCTTTTCCTCCGAGAGCGAGGAGGGGAAGAGCGCCATCTTCGCCGGCTGCCTTTTCAGCGGCGGCAGTCTGACCGGACTGGAGATAATCCCGCTGGGGGTGGAAGGAGCGAAGCCGAAGCCCCTCTCTGTTGATCAGGCCCAGAGCGTACTGCAACAGCTGAGCGCTGCCTCTCCCGGGGTCGAGCTGGATATATCCCCCGTCACCGGCACCGCCACGCTGAGAATATAGGTTAAGGCCAGAGGATCAGTTCCACTTGGCCAGGATGGCGTCGATATCGCCTACCCCTTCGCTGGCTAACTTTATGCGGTATTGCGTCAAGCCTGAATATTAGGCCTGCCAGCCCGCCAGTAACCGCAGCGGTTGTATCCGTATCATTACCATCTTATTTCCCATGAATACATTTGTCGGATAAACACGGGGTATGACGCAGGGCGCCGGTCTTTTCAGTACGGGGTCAGTTTTCCGTCCATCATATGGAAAGAACGGTCGGCCACCTCCAGGATCCCTTCGTCGTGGGTGACGATCACAACGCACTTGTTGTCCTCGCGCGCCAACCTGACCAGGATATCCACCACCACGCGCCCGGTGGCGCTGTCCAGGTTGCCCGTGGGCTCGTCGGCCAGGATGATATCGGGATCGTTGGCCATAGCCCTGGCAATGGCCACCCTCTGTTTTTCACCGCCGCTTATCTTGTTGGTCTTGGCCCCCTGGAGCCTCGCGTCTATCCCCATCCTGGCCAGGAGCTCCACCGCCGTACTGCGCTGCTGCGACGCGGGTACGGCCTGCAGGTCCATGGGCAGCATGACGTTCTCCAGCGCCGTCAGGGCGGAGATCAGGTTGAAGAACTGGAAGACGAAACCCACTCTTCTTCTGCGATAGCGGATGAGGTCGGCGCCGGAGGTGGCGATGTTCTCGCCGAAGGTGCTTATCTCCCCTTCGTCGGGACTCTCCAGGGAACCGAGGAGGTAGAGCAGGGTGGTCTTGCCGGAGCCGGACGGCCCCACGATCACCGTCACCTCGCCCTTTGCGGCCTCGAAGCTCACATCGTCCACGGCGGTGACGTCCCCCGCCTTGGCCTTGAAGGTCTTGCTCAAGCCCTTGACCTCGAGTGTATCCTGCACCGGTGGGCCACCTCCTATTCCATGCTCAGGACCCGCGCCGGTCTGAGCCTGGTTATCCATATCACCGGGACCGCCATCCCCAGCAGGCTTATCCCGAACAGGATGAGGATCCCGTAAAGGAGCAGGTCTCCCTGGTAGATCACGTTCAGATCGACGGTTTCATCATCTGCGGCCGTGGGGGTATACAGCCCGCCTTCCTTGTACAGCTTACGATCGGACAGGTAATTGCCCGTGTAGGCCGTCGTCTCCTCCTCTTTAACCTCGTTCTGCACGCTCCCGGAGAGCAGCCAGTTGCCGATGCCCTGGCTGATGAGTACGGTGGCCCCGGTGGCCAGGATCACGGAAACCAGGCAGATGCAGATGACCTCCGTGGCATACTGGACTATGACCTGGCGGCCTGTGGCCCCGATAGCCTTGAGCACGCCCAGTTCCCTGGTCCTGCCGCCGATGATGATGGCCATGGCCAGGAGGATGATCAGGGCGCAAGCCCCCAGGGCGCCGATGAGCCCGATCAGCGAGGTCTTGCCCACCTTCTCGAGGGGGTCCGATATCTTCTCGTAATCGGAGAAGTCGGTTGTGAACTCGTATTTGTTCCCCTCCGCTATCTCCTGCGAGAAAGCCTCCTGCAGGGCAGCGGTGTTGTCCACGTTGCCGAAGTAGTAGGAACCCAGTTCCACGTAGCCCGGCATGCCGTTGAGTTCCTGGACCACGGAGAGGGGAGCGAAGAGCTTGTTGCCGGCCGGGTTGTAATCCAGGATACTTCCGCTGTCGCGCTCCGCCTCGAGCGTCTCGTACACTCCTATGATCTCGAGCTCCATCGTCCTGTTGTTCCTGCTCCCGCCGACGATCACCGCCTCTACCGTGTCCCCGATCTCCAGCTCGTTATCCTCGGCCATGTTCTTCTCCACCAGCGCCACCCGGTTCTTTTCCAGGTAATCCTGGTAGGTGAAGTAAGAGCCCTCTAAGAGTTGCTTGTTCCCGTTCAGAAAATCGGATGCGGAGGAGCAGTTGGTGTTGCCCTCGAACACGAACAGGTTACCCAGTGTCTGAGTGGTCAAGCCCTCGATCCCCTGCCTGGCCAGCTCCGCATCGGTCGCGTACTGCGCCAGGGGAGCCAGCTCGGAGTTCTTTGCGTTGAGTATGATGATCCCGGCGTTCATGATCTTGTCGTAGGTGATGATGTGATCCTGGCGGGAAAAGGCATCGGCGATCTCCTCCGGCAGATGGAACTTGGCCCTGTCCTCGATCTCCTCCTCCTCGCTCATCATGCGGGCCTCGCGCTTTCGCTGCCTGTCTCCCTTGTCCAGCTCCTGCTCGAACACCCCCAGAATATATTCGGAGCTCACCCGGACCTCGCCGTAGTTGCCGACGGTCTTCTTGATATTCTCGACCTGGCTGTCCGCGGCCAGTCTTACCACCAGCATGGACAGGGAAAATGCCAGGCAGACGAAGAGCAGCAGGACCACGATGAGGTTGCTGAGAGGATGGCGCCGGAAGCTCTTGAAGCCTCTCCTTATCGAACGCATCGACGGTGTCTCCTTTGCTGCCGCTCAATCCGCAAAGCCGGCAAGACTTATCCTCACCTCTTCGCCGTAATCGCTGCCCCGCACCTTGTGGATGACAAGGTAGGCATCGCCGTTGGCGATATCAGTGCTGAAACCCCCGTTTTCCTCAGTGCTCTGCGGATTCAGATCGAAAAAGAGAAAGACGCCCTCCAGTATCTCCTTTTTCTTGAGCTTGTAGAGCACCGGCGTCAGGTCGGCGTAGTCCAGAAGGACGGCCGATATGACGTGCTCGGATACATATTCTCCCAGGTAGCCGGTATCGCCGTAGTACGAGCTGTATTCATCCGCTTCTATGCCGGGGCTCTCCAGCCGGAAGGAATACTGGGAGAAATCGACCAGTTCATCGCCGACGTTCTCTACGGCCAGCTCTATCTCCAGGTAATCGCCCATGACTTCCCTCTGGTTCGATGCGATGACCTTCTGGTTGGAGTCGTTCCTGGTTACGTCGACCACGGTGAAGCTGGCCCCGGATAAAGACGCCGTATACCTGGGATCCGGGGCGTCAGACTCCGGCGATCCTTCCGTGCCATCCTCCTCACCCGACCCGGATCCGCCCGTGTCCTTTTCCGGGTCTTCGAGGTTCAGCCCCTCCAGGTCCTCACTGGTTATACCGGGAGGCAGTCTCGTGCCTTCATCCATGCCTTCATCCGGCGTCTCCGCCGTAGTCGGGCTGGTGCCTCCGCAGGACACGAGGCCGATCATCAATACGAACAGAAGCGCCAGAACCGCCGCCGGTATCCATGCTCCGTGATATCGCCCGCCGTTATCCACCGTGGTTTTCTCCCTTCTCTGCCGGCCGCCGGCCCCACGGGAGCAGCGTGCCGATGGCAGCGGCTTACTCAGAAATCACTCTCCAGCCGGTAGTTTTGTGCCTCTCCGGCTGCCTGATCGATCTCCGCTCTCATCTCCTCTATTTCCGCAAGACCGTCCTCGAACTCATCGCCGGTCAGATAAGACCTGATCTTGCTCTCATCCAGGGTCTGAATGACATCCAGGGCTTTGTTGAACCACTCCTCGATGAACTCTGCCAACGCCCCTGTTCTCTGCGCGACTTCGATCATCATGGTCGCGTATTCTTTCTCCTCCTCGACACCGCTCAACGAAAGCACGCGCTGGTATTCGGCTTCCGCTTCATTCGCGGACGACAATACCTCTGTCTGGGCTGACTCATACTGCTCTAAGGGGCCGCCCGGGTTTACTATGGCCTCGGGGTTGGGGCCTTGCAGGATCGCAAAGAAATCCTCCAGTGCCGTGCTCATCTTCTCCCCTTCGCTCGCCATGCGATATGAGTATGCGTCACCCCTGCCGATGTACCTCAAGGCCAAGTCCTCGCTGCTCTGACCGCAGCCCGGCACGAAGACCACTAGCGAGGTGATGATCATGCCCAACGATAACAGCACCAATGCCTTTCTCACCCGGGCACCTCCTAGATATCGTCCGCCCTCTTTTCCAACAGATACGATGCGATACATCTCGTATGCAGCTCACGATGCCATAATTCTACCATCCCACGGTGTAGCCTATATACAAACCCCTGACCCGGGCTCGACTGGGTCGGTCGGAGCAAGCTCGATTGAGTATCACGTCGGCGATGGAAATCCACAAGTCGCGGAGCGAGACCGTTACCCTCAGTACCCCGCTCCATAAATACGCCGGCATTCGATCACCGCTGCATCCGCTTGTTTCACGTCCTATAGAAATGTCTTGCCCAATCGAGTTTGCCACGTCGGCTACGCCTCCTCGCAATACGTCTCGTCGCGGAGCAACCTGGCTATTCTCTGCCGCGACGTGACACCAAATCGAGATTGCTTCGTCACCAGGTTCCTCGCAATACGGCTTCTCGCTTCGCGAGAAGCCTAGTTCCACTCCCTCAGGCGTACTCACCGAGTACGCCTCGGTCGCGCGCCTTGCGGGCGTGGAGCCCCGGCACTCTCGGTGCATCACCGCATTTATGGAACGGGGTACTTGGCCCCGGGCCGGAAGAACACATCCGGATGCATTATATTAGTGATATGAAGTGGGAGAAAGAGCGTTTCACGGTTATCGCCAGGGTCAGGGATACCCTGCGGCGCTGGCCCATGTTCGATCCAGGTGACCTGGTGCTGGTCGCCGTATCGGGCGGGGTGGATTCGCTGGTGCTGCTGGATGTCCTGGTGCAGCTGGCGGAGGAGGAGGGTACGACCCTGCGCGTGGTCCATGTGGACCACGGCGTACGCCCGGATTCCGGCGAGGACGCGGCCCATGTAGAGCGCGTCGCCGCCCACTATGGCCTGGGTTGCGCCCTCCGCGAGGTACGGGTGCCGGAGACGACGGGCAAGAGCCCCGAGGAAAGGCTGAGGGAAGCACGCTACGGCGCATTCCACGAGGAACTCGAGAACAGCGGGGCAGCGCGACTTGCCACCGGCCATACCGCCGACGACCGCGTGGAGACCCTGCTCCTGCGCCTCATCACCGGCGCCGGACCGCGAGGCCTCGGATCAATCCCACCGCTGCGGCTTCCCTTCGTCAGGCCTCTTATCCGTGTATGGAGGCGTGAGATCGAGGCATACGCCCCGTTCCTGCCCTTCCCACCGCGGCTCGATCCCACCAACCTGGACACCTCCATCCCGCGCAACCGCATCCGCCACCGGCTGCTCCCCTTGCTGGAGGAGGAATACAACCCGTCCGTAAAGCGGGTGCTGTTGGGTGAGGCGGAGATGCTCGCATCGCTGGCGGAGATCGTAGATGAGCTCACGATGGAGGCAGAGGATATGGACGTTTCGGCTACCGCCAGGGGAGACGAGATCGACGTGGAGGGGCTGCGCTCCCGTCCGCTGGCGGTGCGGCGCGAGGTCATCGCGGCTTCCCTGCGGCGCCTGGGGCTGGAACCCGGTTTCGACCTGGTGGAGGACATCCGCGGCAAGCTCCTGGATATCGAGGGCAATTCCCGCCTCGACCTCGCGCCGGGGTTATCCGCCCGCCGGGTGTACGACCGTATCGTCCTCGGCCCCAGGCCGTCGCAAGCGCCCACACCGGAGATAGATATACCCGGCGAGGGGTCGCATCTCCTTCCCGGGCTGGGCCTGCGGCTCGAGGTGAGTACGCGCCCCCGCGGCGAAGAGGATCCCCGCGAGGCCGTGGGAGGCCCCTGCAACGCCTGGCTGGACGCGGACCGTCTTTCCTTCCCCCTGCGGGCGAGGGGGGTCCGTGCCGGTGACCGCTTCCATCCCCTGGGCGCGCCGGGCAGGCGCAAACTGCAGGATTTCCTGGTGGACTGGAAGGTCCCACGCGAGGACAGGGCACGGATTGTGGTCATCGAGTCCGCCGGGGAGATCGCCTGGGTCGTGGGCATGCGCATCGACGAGAGGTTCAAGGTACGAAAGGAAACCGTACGCGTGGTAGTGCTCGAGGTGACGCAGCAGGAGGGCGGCGAAACGGCGCGGTGGCCGGAGTTTCAGGCGGAGGGAAGCGAAGACGATAAAATATAGGACGGCCCGCGGCGCGCACCGCGCGTGGCCTGCAGCCTATATAAGGATGCCGCGAAGGGTCTCCGCCGGCTGCGGCGATACGTCCGCAAGAAAAAAGGGAACGGCAGAGCGAGGCGGAAAAGGGGCGGCCGGGGTTGAGATAGGTCAGGTGCCGGCCACGGCGACTGGAGGATAATCTGGTCATGGACTCAGGGATAGCGAGACCGCTCATCAGCCGGGAGGAGATAACAGCCCGGACCGCTGAGATGGCGGCGGAGATAACCCGGGATTACCTGGATCGGGAACTGGTCATGGTCGGCGTGCTCAAGGGCGCGTTCGTATTCCTGGCCGACCTGGCGCGGCAGGTGGAGCTGCCGGTGGAGATAGATTTTGTGGCCGTCTCCAGCTATGGGGCGGACACGGAATCGTCGGGAGTGGTGAAGATAGTAAAGGACCTTGACCTGGAGATAGAAGGCAAAGACGTTCTCCTGGTGGAGGACATCGTGGACACCGGCTTGACCCTGAAATACCTCACCGGCATGCTGCGCGAGAGGGGTCCTTCATCGGTGGAGGTATGCGCCTTGCTTAACAAACCCGACGCGCGTAAGGTTGATATCGAGGTCAGATATTGCGGCTTTGACGTGCCCCCCCTGTTCGTGGTCGGCTACGGGCTGGACTACGCCGAGAGGTACCGACAACTGCCTTATGTGGGGGTACTGCAGGAAAAGGAAGGGAGCAGCGGGACAAGTTGAACATGGGAAACAAGAGGCTGTGGAGAACGGCCATCTTCTACCTGATAATAGTCTTTGTCGTCATCCTGGTGTGGACCAAATCCCCGAGCATCTTCGGCAACGACAAGACCAAGAGCTTGAGCTGGTTCGAGGACAAGCTGGCGGCGGGCGAGATAGCCACGGTCACCGTCAAGGACAAGGACCATATCGTCGAGGGCGCCCTGGCTTCGGGCGAGGAATACGAGGCGAGCTTCGCGACCGACTACACCGACGAACTGGTGAACGAGATAAACGAGTACCGGGACCTGGCGGATTCCGAGGACTCCGAGGTGGCCCAGCAGTACGCCGCCTACAAGGAACTGGACCTCAAGGTGGACAACCAGGGAGGATTCGACCTCCTGGGCATCGTCCTCAACCTCCTTCCCTTCATCCTCATCATCGTGCTCTTCTTCTTCCTCTTCCAGCAGATGCAGGGAGGGGGCAACAAGGTGATGTCTTTTGGCAAGAGCCGCGCCAAGGTGGTTACCAAGGAGCAGACGCGCGTGACCTTCAAGGACGTGGCCGGCGTGGAAGAGGCCGTGGAGGAGCTGGAGGAGATAAGGGATTTCCTGGCCAACCCGGCCAAGTTCCAGGCCCTGGGGGCCAAGATCCCCAAGGGCGTCCTGCTCTACGGCCCCCCCGGTGCGGGAAAGACGCTCCTGGCGCGGGCGGTGGCCGGCGAGGCGGAAGTCCCGTTCTTCTCCATCTCGGGTTCCGACTTCGTGGAGATGTTCGTGGGCGTGGGCGCATCGCGCGTGCGCGACCTCTTCGAGCAGGCCAAGGCATCCGCCCCGGCCATCATCTTCATGGACGAGATAGACGCCGTGGGACGGCACCGCGGGGCGGGACTGGGTGGCGGCCACGACGAGCGCGAGCAGACCCTCAACCAGCTCCTGGTGGAGATGGACGGCTTCGACATGAAGACCGGGGTCATACTCATCGCCGCCACCAACCGGCCGGACATCCTGGATCCCGCCCTACTCAGGCCGGGTCGCTTCGACCGCCAGATCGTCGTGGACCGGCCGGACCTCAACGGGCGTGTCGACATCCTCAAGGTGCACACCCAGGACAAACCCCTGGCCGACGACGTGGACCTGGAGGTCCTGGCGCGGCGCACTCCGGGCTTTACCGGCGCCGACTTGGCCAACCTGGTCAACGAGGCCGCCCTCCTCTCCGCGCGCCACAACAAGAAGAAGCTGGACATGGAGGAGATGGAGGAGTCCATCGACCGGGTGATAGCGGGTCCGCAGCGCCGCACCCGCCTTATCAGCGACAAGGAGAAGGAGATCATCGCCTACCACGAGACCGGCCACGCCCTGGTGGCACACCTGCTGCCCAACGCGGACCCGGTGCACAAGATCTCCATCATCCCGCGAGGCCAGGCCCTGGGTTACACCCTCACCCTGCCTTTGGAGGACAAGTACCTGGTCACCAAGAGCGAACTGGTGGATGAGCTGGCCATGCTCCTGGGGGGACGGGTGGCGGAGGAGATGATCTTCTCGGAGCTCACTACCGGAGACCAGAACGACATCGAGAAGGCCACCAAGCTGGCCCGTAAGATGGTCTGCGAGTTCGGCATGAGCGAGAAGCTGGGACCGCTGACCCTGGGGCAGAAGCAGGGCGAGGTCTTCCTGGGGCGCGATTTCACCACCCATCAGGACTACAGCGACCGCATCGCCTACGAGATCGACCAGGAGATAAGGCGGCTGGTGGAGGAGGCCTACGAGCGCGCCGGGGGCATCCTCAGGAATAGCAGGGAGAAACTGGATACCATCGCCAGGGCGCTCATCGAGCGCGAGACCCTGGAGAAAGAGGAACTCCTGGCCCTTCTCGAGGGCAGGGAGATGGCGGTCGCTCCCGCACCGCCCAAGGCGGCCAAGTCAGATGAGATCCCCGAGAAGGAACAGGAGAAGGTGCGGCCCCCTTCCCCCATCAAGGGGAGGCCCCTGCCGCAGCCCGAGTAGATGGGGTCAGCCGTTTAAAAGACACATTTTAAGGAACCTTTACCTGATTGCTGTTCACGTCAATGAATATGTGTCGTTTGAACGGCTGATCCCATCTTAGCGATTCGTTGGGAGTAGTGTCCCATGTCCGGGGCTGACCCCATTGCGATATAATATGCGGGAAACCAGCGAAGGAGGAAAGAAGTGGATAGGGAGAAGATAAAACAAGGTGTGCGCATGCTCCTCGAGGGGGTGGGGGAGGACCTGGAGCGTGAGGGCCTCAGGGACACCCCGCAACGCGTGGCCAAGATGTACGAGGAGATACTGTGCGGCATGGACATAAACCCCTCGACCGTCATCCAGGCCATGTTCATGGAGGAGCACGAGGAGATGATCGTGGTCAAGGACATCCCCCTCTACTCCGTCTGCGAGCATCACCTCATGCCTTTCCTGGGCAAAGCCCACGTGGCCTATATCCCTGGTCCCGAAGGCCAGATCACCGGCATCAGCAAGCTGGCACGGGTGGTTGATGTGCTCTCCAAGCGGCTCCAGGTGCAGGAGAGGCTCACCACCGATGTGGCCGACACCCTGGTCAAAGCCCTGCAGCCGCGCGGCGTGCTGGTGGTCATCGAGGCGGAACACCTGTGCATGTCCATGCGCGGGGTGAAGAAGCCCGGGACCCTCACCATCACCTCCGCGGTCAGAGGCACCTTCCACACCAACGCGGCTTCCCGGGCGGAGGCCATATCCCTCATCCGGCAGAGGAGCTGAGGGCCCGGTATGCGGTTCAACCCCCGCTTCCTCGACGTGGACGACATGAGCGAGGCTTACGCGCGCCTCGACGAACTGAGGCCGAGCGAACAAGGCAGGGCCATCATGGCCCCCAAGATGGTCAGCCGCGTCGTGCGCGTGGACAACGTGGATACCAAGGCCGCCAACATCCTCAAGCAGAACATGCTCTCCATAGGGGGAGAGGTATCGCTGCCGCGCGAGGTCTTCGATTACGGGGGGGTGAAGGTCTCGGCGGTCATCTCGGGGAACCTGAAGCATTACAAGTTGTTGATCTCCAAGCTGAAGAGGCAGCCCTTCGGACTCAAGGCCCTGGCGTCGGAACTGGAGCGGCTCCTGCGGTCCTCCCTGATGGAGGACAAGCGCTGTCTGCAGCTGGGGGGCAGGGAATACGACCTGAACCAGCGCACCCTGGTCATGGGGGTGGTGAACGTGACGCCGGATTCCTTCTCCGACGGCGGCCGTTTCGCAGGCGCGCAAACGGCCGTAGAGCACGCCCTGCGCCTGGTGGAAGAGGGCGCGGACATCCTGGACATCGGCGGCGAATCCACCCGCCCCGGCTCGGACTTCATCACCCTGGACGAGGAACTGCACCGGGTGATGCCGGTCCTCGAGGAGGTGCTGGACCGCGTCACCGTGCCCATGTCCATCGACACCACCAAGGCCGAGGTGGCGCGCCAGGCACTGCAGGCGGGATGCGCCATGGTGAACGAGATAAGCGCCATGCGCCTGGATGAGGAGATGCTCCCCCTGGTGGTGGAGGAGGGTGTGCCCTTCTGCCTCACGCACATGCAGGGCATGCCCAAGGACATGCAGGCGGAGCCCCACTACGAAGACGTCATCGGGGAGATCACCGCATTCCTGCGGGAGCGTGCAGAGACGGCCAGGGAAGCGGGGGCCGACCCGGCCGCCATCATGGTGGACCCGGGCATCGGTTTTGGGAAGACCCTCCAGCACAACCTGGAGATCATCCGCCGCCTGAACGAGTTCAAGTCCCTGGGGTACACGCTCGTGCTTGGCACCTCGCGTAAGAGCTTCATCGGGAGGATACTGGACCTCCCCGCGGACGACAGGGTCGAGGGCACGGCAGCCAGCGTGGCGCTGGGGATAGCCAACGGCGCGGACATCGTGCGGGTGCACGATGTTGCGGAGATGGTCCGCGTCACCCGGGTGGCGGATGCCATCGTGGGCAAGGGATAAGGAGTGAGGCGAATTGGGTAGAGCCCAGAAGTTGAAGCAGCAGCGTAAAGAGGACCAGGAGAAGCGCCAGCAGGAGGAGAGGAAAGAGACCTGGCGCAAGGTGATCATCGTCGTCGCCTCCCTCCTGACCATAGGGGTGACCGTGTTCCTCATCCTCCTGGTCAACGAGTTGAAAAAAGACGAGGAGGGGAAAGCAGGGGAACCGAAGATCACCGCCGAGATGGTCATCGAGACCACCAAGGGTGAGATCGTCATCGGCCTCTACGGCGATGATACGCCTCTGACCGTCCAGCACATCACCGACCTCGTGAACCGGGGGTTCTATGACGGCCTGCTGTGGTACCGGGTGGAGGACTTCGTAGTCCAG
>Ga0315277_10005049_pt1 | contig 17468 bp, 16 predicted proteins | sample YL17G05_15_MG_FD_203695 | JGI IMG/M metagenome (GOLD analysis project Ga0315277, IMG submission 203695) | Sediment microbial communities from Yellowstone Lake, YNP, Wyoming, USA - YL17G05_15 | ecosystem: Environmental > Aquatic > Freshwater > Lake > Sediment | place: USA: Wyoming | collected... | reverse complement strand
CGCCAAAACCGAGGCACTGAAAAATATAGTTGACACCTACTCTAACAATCTTAACACCCTGCCGGAGAAAAGCCTGAAATTGGCCCGGTTAGAGCGAAATGCCAAAGTGGGTGAAAATATCTTTTTGATGCTAAAGGAAAAATATGAAGAGTCACGGATAAAAGAGGCAGGCCAAATAGGTAATGTGAGGATAATAGATAAAGCCTTACCCCCGGAAGACCCCATAAAGCCCAAGAAAAAGATCAACCTACTCTTAGGTGCACTGTTGGGTTTAGGCTTAGGGTTAGGGATGGCGTTTTTCGTGGAGAGACTGGATAATTCCCTTAAGAGCATCGAGGATGTAGAGGCGACTGGACTTTCGATTTTAGGTTCAATTCCTCTGATAAAAAGCAGTAAAGATAAAAAATCAAAGAAAGAAGAAGAAAAATCTGAGGAGTATCAGATTAAACGGATAACCTCCAACTTAGTGACCCATTTTGAACCGAAGTCTCCTATATCTGAGGCTTATCGTACTTTCAGGACCAATCTACAGTTCGCCAGGCTGGATGCACCTTTGAAAACGATTCTTGTAACAAGCTCTGGACCCTCTGAGGGTAAGTCCACCACAGTGGCGAACTTAGCCATAACCATGGCTCAGATGGGAACCAATACTATTCTGATCGATTCAGATTTAAGGAGGCCAGTTCTGCACTCAATTTTCAATTTGCAGAGAACTCCCGGACTGACCAACTACCTGGCTGGCAATGTCCCCTGGAAAGAGATAGTCCAGGAAACCCCTATAGAGAACTTGAGCCTTTTAACCTGCGGGGTCTTGCCTCCTAATCCTTCAGAGCTTTTAGGCTCAAAGAAGATGAGAATGTTACTGGAGGAGTTGAAAGAAAAATATGATATGATCCTGTTTGATTCTCCTCCGGTAATAGCGGTAACCGATGCGGCTGTGTTGTCAACCCTATTAGATGGCGTAGTCCTGGTTTCCTCCTCTGGCTCGACTTCAAGAGAAGCCTTGCAAAGAGCGATTACCCTCTTGGAAAATGTTAAAGGCAGGTTAATTGGTGGGGTTTTGAATAAGATCAAAGTGGAAAGCGTTTACGGATCTTATCATTATTACTACTACTATCACTATTATGGCGGCACCAAACAGAAGAGGAAAAGGAAAACAGAAGAGGTAAAGGTCTTATGATTATAAAAAGGAAAATTTAATGTCTCATAGTAAAGCCTTTGTCATTTTTAAAAACTCAGGTACCTTGGGGATTTCCACGTTTGTAGGAAAGATTTTTTACTTATTATTATTCATTATAATCGGAAGGTATTTAGGACCTTCGGATTTAGGGAAGTTCAGTTTTGCTATGTCCTTCGCTGCCATATTCTTTTTGGTAAATGATTTAGGGATAAGAATCTTAGCAGTAAGAGAGGTCTCCCAAGATAAAAACATGACTGGAAAATACTTAGGAAATTTAGTTTTGCTAAAACTATTTTTAGCTGCCTTAGCGTTCATAGGGGTTTTTTCTGTGATTAACCTTATGGGATATCCAAAAGAAACGGTTACCATTGTTACACTTATAGCCTTAGCATCTCTCTTGATTCATTTTTCTACAAGTTTTAGATGGATTTTTCAGGCTTATCAGAAGTTAGAGTATGAGTCTCTGGTCGGCGTTATTCAAGATTTAGGTAATTTAATTCTGGGCTGTCTGGCATTGATACTCAACATTGGGATACTGGGGATTGGTTATAGCCAGATTGCAGTTGGGATTTTAATTGTTCTCCTCTCCTGGTTTATAGTGGACAGAAAATTCCACCGGGTAAAAATCGAAATGGATTTGACCTTCTGTAAAGACCTGCTAAAAGAATCAGTACCCTTTGCTTTAATGCTAGTCTTCGCCACCTTATATCTGAATGCAGACACGGTTCTGCTCTCCTTTTTCAAAGGCGACCATTCAGTGGGGCTTTACAATGCTGCTAATCGGTTAGCCTTAGCTTTAAGAATGGTTCCGGCAGTATTTATCTCAGCTTTTTTCCCGATAGTTTCTGAGCTCTCCAAAGTCTCTAAAGTTGAGCTTAATACCTTTTTAGAAAAATCTTTAGCTTTTATGATTTCATTAGCTTTGCCCTTGAGTCTGGGCACCACCTTGCTCTCTAAGAAGATAATCCTTTTTTTCTACGGTCAAAAATTTGCGAGTTCGTATTCTGTCCTGCAGATAGCTATCTGGGGTACATTCTGCATGTTCTTAAGTGTGGTTTTAGGGTACACCCTAATATCTTTGGGAAAACAGAAAATATATACCCAGATAACCGGGCTGGGTTTGGGAGTCAACCTGGTGATCAATTTCAGTCTGATACCCAAACTTGCTCAGGTAGGCAGTAGTTTGGCAATTTTTGGAACCGAGTTTTTCGTTTTAGGGGCAGTATCTTACTCAATTGTAAAGTTACTTGATTTTAAGATAAAGGCACTTCTGCCCTCGATCTTGAAAATAATCGCAGCTAGTTTGATAATGATGGGAGTGCTCTACGTCACTGAAAATTTTCATGTTCTATTCTGTGTCGGTTTAGGGGGGATAAGCTATTTTGCCGCACTTTTTTCATTTAAGGGGATTTATGGATATAACCTGTATCGAGTTAAAGATCTAATTTTAGCGCGACTCTAAAAGGGCTTTGAACAATGATAATCGATTCCATAATAATAGCTATAATTTCTCTAATTGTCTTCCTTTGGGTAGGCAAAAGTTTTAAAAGAGTGATTCTTTTTCTGGCATTTTTTATCCCTTTTGAAGAGTTCGTTTTAAAGTTTATGCCAGTTTCTGATGAGATCTATTCACTTTTGAGGTATGGGAGTGAAATCCTATTACTTATGACCTTTGTAGCTTTGATTATTAAAAAAATAACTGAGAGAAAACATTTCGTTAAAACTGCAGTGGATACTCCAGTTTTGATTTTTGTATGTACTGCCTTTTTGTCGGGACTTCTGAATCAAATTCCTCTCTTGGAAATTGCACTTTTTTTAAGAATAGTATTACGCTATTACTTTTTGTATTTCCTTTTAGTTAATATCGACTTGGACGAGAAGTTCACTAAAAAACTCATCTATGGACTGGTGAGCATTGCCACTTTTCAGTTCTTCATAGGGGTAGCCCAGATTTTAATTGGCGGACCTTTGAATAGTCTGCTGCTTCCCAGGCCTTCAACGTTGCAGGTCGGAAGTTACACCAAGGAATGGCTACTTCTTGAAGGGCTTAGGGAGAAAGGTTTTCTTGTTTTTGGGACTTTTGGTGACACGGTAAATCTCGGTCTATTTATCTTTACCATTCTGACCATTATGATCGGCATCTACCTCATCTGGAAAAAGCCCGACAAAAAGATCTGGCTATTTTTTGCTTTCTCCTTTTTTACACTTCTTTTCACTTATTCCGTAGGCTTGATATTTGCTCTATTCATAAGTCTGCTATATTTAACTGTAATAAAAAGAAAGTGGGTTCTGGTTGCAAGTAGCTCTCTGATAGTTCTTATTATTCTCTTTGTTGTGACTTCTTATCAGGCAGAGTTTGTAGAAGTGGCTACTTCACGATATACAGTATCGCCCTTAAAAAATCTCTCGGCAGTCTTTTCAAATACATTCCTTGAAAGTATTCAGAAGAACAGAATCTTTACACTTACCGAAGTTCCAAAAGTGATCTTGTCTCAATCGCCTCTGTTTGGTTTTGGACCGGGCTGGCGCTTAATTAAAGATAGAATATCAAGTTATTGGTTGGGAGATGTCTATTGGGCTCAAATGCTTGGCCAGGTTGGTGTGATAGGGCTTATGGCTTTTTTGTGGATATTCTGGAGATTCTATAAAATTGGGTTTAAGGTTTACAGCAATTCTAATGATTTGCTAAAGAAGGGAATTGCCTTGGGATTCTTAGGGGTGATAGTTGGTGTCTTTTTTTACGATTTCATAACTGCAGCTTTAGAGACTCGGTCCTTAGCTTTCTATTTCTGGTTGTTTGCTGGGCTAATTGGGAACTGGTCAAAATCTATACCGGGAAATACAATATGAAGAAAATATTGATGTGCGTTGGCTGGGAAGTCCAGTCAGTAAAAGAGGATGACCAAAGAAAACATCCGGCTGACCTTCTTCTGCCAGGCCAGAAATACTGGTTTTTCAAGCACTGGCCTGAGGATAATTTGCAAATAGAGGTTATGGATTATAAGAAGATGCCCTTGCTAAGCTTAATCGAGAAAAAGGTTTTGCATTTTCACCTTTTCCAGTCCTTAAGGGTTCTCCCTAAGATGAAAAAATATGACCTTTTGATTTTCTTCCATTCCCAGATAGGTTTAATCCCGGCTCTGTTCAAGAGCATTTTCAGGATAAAAACCCCTCTGGTCTTAATCGACGTGGAAGGCCTGGGCAGGAAAAACAAGTGGTATGTTCGACCTTTTATAAGAAAAGCCATCTCCGGAATAGACCAGCTTTTCTATTTAGCCTCAATCCAAAAAGAAGATTACCAGAGGTATTATCCCGAAATCATCAGCAAGAGCGCTTTCCTCCCTCTGGGCATTGACCTGACCAGATTTTCATCCAATGGAGCCAAGGAGGAAGATTACATCGTCTCCATAGGGTATCAGAGTTCTGATTTCAGGGACTGGAAAACCCTGCTAAAAGCTTACGCTCAACTCAAAACCAAAACCAGGCTTTTGATTCTGGGAAAAGAGAAATTTGAGCCGGAAGAGATTGGATATGAGAAGGTTCCTGAAGGGGTGGAGTTTACCGGGAAAAAAGACCTGGTGACCTTGAATGAGATAACCTCTAAAGCCAGATTTGTGGTATTACCGCTACCTGAAAGGAGACATGCGTTTGCTCAGATGACCTTGCTCGGTTGTATGGCTTTGGGAAAAGGGTTGATAGTCTCAAAGGTCTCAAGCGTTACTGATTATCTGAAAGATAAAAAGGAAGGAATTCTGTTTGAGCCTTATAATCCAGAGGACTTAGCTGAGAAAATGCAAATTCTCTTGGATAATCGAGAACTAGTAAAAAAAATGGGTAAAAAAGCTCAATTAACTGTGCGAAAAAGGTTTTCCGAGCCTTTAATGGCAGAGAAAATAAAGGAGACTTTGAAGATTTGTTAAAACAAAAAGGGGATAGAAGGAACGCAAGCCGGTGCAAGCTGTAAAAAATGGAGATTCAAAAAATGTCTTACTCTTAGGGTTTGGATTTTATCTCTACACAAATAGTGGAGATAAAAACTTCTGGCTGAACCTTTCCAGGGAATTATCCATGATGCTGGATAAAATAGTTATCGTCTCAGTTAACTCCTCACCGCTCAAATTTGAGCAGGAGGGGAACATTTACCAGTATAACGTTCAGCCTTCTTTTCATCTGAATAATGGTGGTGAAAAAGGAGTAAGATTTCAATCCCTGCTGAATTCTCCGCCCTGGAGGGTCGTTCAGAGGTCTATAACTTTGCTTAAGTTAATTCCTTTCCTGAAAAAGCTAATTAAATTGCACGATATACAGGTAATCCACCTGATGGACAATTTTGGATTTTTGACCGGGCTAATTAAACTGTTTTTCCCCAAGCTTAAGGTCTTTGCCACGGGAATCACCTACAACACCCATGGTTTTCCTTCCAAACCTTACTCTTTATATCAAAGAATCGTTTTTGGAAATCTGGACCGGGTGGCAGTCAGCTCCAGGGCATACTGGGAGAAGTTGATCGAACACGGATTCCCGGGCAGGAAAGTCAAAGTCATCAGATGGGGAGTCCCACTGGAAAATGGAGACCAAAGAGCGTCTAAGAAAAGAAAAACCAATCATCGAAACAAGGTTATACTGTGGACAGGCTTTACCCAGCAGATCAAGGAAAAAAGCTTTTACCTTTCCTTATCTATTGCTCAAAACATTATAAGGAAAAACCGGGCAATTGATTTCATCTTCGCCTTTAAGCCGGAATGCTTTCAGGAAAGATATGGAGTTTATCGGGGAGAAAATCTTCAGATCCTGACCACAGATCATCAAGATTTTCTGAAGCTTTTAGAAAAAGTCGACCTCCTGCTTGCCCCGCTTGAAAATTTGAGGTCAACCATTGCTCCACCTTTGTCCTGGATCGAGTGTATGTCCCTGGGCATCCCGGTAATAAGTAACCAGGCACTCGGAACAGATGAGGTTCTTAAGCACAACCTGACCGGCTTTGTGGCTAAATCTAATCAGGAGCTGGAGACCTTAATAGAAGAGGTTGTAGAAGATAAAGATCAGCTAAAAAAGGTGTCGGGCAATGCAAAGAAATGGATCAAAGAAAATTATAATTTAAAAGATATTGCCCAGGATTATTTAAAACTGTGGGGTGACAGATGGTAGAGCTATCCTATCCAGCCAAAACCGCTTACCAGTCAAAGCAAGCGGCTGAGACTTATGACCGGCGAAGGTTCAAAAGCCTTAAAGGAAAGTGGCTGGATGCAAGAGAGAAACGGATTATCGGGGAGCTGCTTGAGTATCTTCCTCAAGGAAGCCAGATTTTAGATTTAGCCTGTGGAACCGGAAGGATAGCTGAGTTTCTGTTGTCCAAAGGTTACAGAGTATGCGGAGCTGATATCTCCAGTCAGATGCTCAAAGTAGCTAAAGAAAGATTGATCAATTTTGGGGAGTTGATCGAGTTCCATCAGGCGGATGCGGAGAGATTACCATTCGAGGAGAAGCAATTTGACAGCGCCACCTGTTTCAGGCTTATGGGACATATTCCACCAGAGACCAGAGTAAAGATTCTGAAGGAGATGAAGAGAGTCACGAAAGGTCCTTTTATTGCGGCTTATTATCTCTCTGAACCTGTGGCTAACACCAAAAGGAAAATCAAAAAATTTATAACCGGGGACAGATCACCCTGGTTTCCGATTTCCAAAAAGAATCTGAAAGAAGAAATAAATTCAGCTAACCTCAGAATCCTTGAGAAAAACCGAGTGCTGAAATATCTGTCTGAAACTCTGATTTTGCTTTTGAATTGAGGCCCAAGTGCCATGAAAATCTTGGTTGTAAAAAAATATCATAGGGGGTATAGATGAGTACTTTAATAACTGAGAAAAAACCAGAAACCGAGTTAGAATACACCCATTGTGATTTCTGCGGAGAGGATAAAACCGATCTTTTTAATAACTGTACACTGAAGACCAATAAAAGAAGAATACTCAGATACAGCAAACGGTATAAGATAGTTCAAAAATATTGTCTCGGCAAAACAGTTTTAGACCTGGGTTGTGTTGATCACTTCGCTGAGGCGGAAGACAACTTCAATGACTGGCTCCATAGAGGGATAAAGGATGTGGCTAAAGAAGTGGTAGGGTTAGACAATGCTGAAGAAGAAGTTAAACTTTTGAATCAACGTGGGTATAACATCCTAGTGAGAAATGTGGAGAACTTCAATTTAGGTAGACGCTTTGAGGTAGTGGTCTGTGGAGAGTTGATCGAACACGTCAATAACCCTGGCCTAGTTCTGCAAAATGTTAAGAAACATTTGGCAAAGGACGGCATTCTAATCATTACGACCCCGAATTCTGAATCGATGTTGTGGTTTTTTTATAATCTGGTTTATGGAAGAGTGCCCTGTAACCCAACTCATGTTTGTTGGTATAATTACCAAACCCTTACAGAACTTTGTAGAAGATACGATTTCGAGGTTGTAACCACCTATTACGAAGTAGGTAATCCCAATAGCAGGGTACTGTACAACCTTGAGCGATTTATGCGTTTCATCAGGAAGAACTGGTCTCACGAACTTATTGTGATATTTAAGAACAAACATTGAGAATACACACGAAGAATGAAGATTTTATTTGTAAATAAATACTATCGAGGCAATAAATGAACACAGCAATAATTGAGCAAAAGCCAAAAACTGAATTAGAATTTACCAATTGCGATCTCTGCGGAGAGAATAGAACTAATCTCTTTCTGGAAGCAGAATCTGAAGTCAATAAAGAGAAATTTAGAATAGTCAGATGTGATAACTGCGGATTAATCTATCTTAATCCCAGACCGGTCAAGGAAATAATCGGAAGGTATTATCCAGTGGAAAGTTATTATTCTTATCAAGATTTCACAGGCAAAAAATTAAATTATCGGGAATGGTTAAAACAGGCTTCCTTAGAGGGATATTATGATTCGAAAAATATTTTCAAAAAATTCCTATCCTGGCTTTTAGTCAGAAATTTTCTGATAGTGGTTCCAAGAGGAATAAAAGGAAGGCTTTTAGACATCGGATGCGGGAGTGGTGAATTTTTAAACCAGATGAAAAATTTCGGCTGGGAGGTTTACGGGGTGGAGATAAACCAGGAGTCTGCCGATAGGGGAAATAAACGGGGGCTTAATATCTTCTGCGGAGAATTAGGGGGTGCTAATTTTCCACAAAACTATTTCGATGTAGTGGTTTTAAGCCAGACCCTGGAGCATGTTTATTCCCCGGGTGCTTATCTTGAGAAGATTCATCGGCTTTTGAAAAATGGAGGTCTTTTGATAATCGGTGTTCCCAATATCGACTGCTTGGAAATTCAGATCTTCGGACGAAATTGTCACGCTTTAGATGTTCCCAGACACCTTCACTTTTTTAATGTCCTTTCTCTAAGGCGTTATCTGGAGAAATATGGATTTGAAGTTGAAAAAGTTCTCTCCAAAAAATTCAGTCTGCCTCTTCAAGGAATAAGGACTGATTTAAAAAATCTTTTTCAAAATGAATGTAAGGGCAAAAGTTCTCTAAATAAAATATGGATGAGCTTTTCGGTTATTTTTCGCTTATTCTTTATGAAAATTTCAAGATTTCTCTTCGGTAGAGATAAAGCTGATGAACTGGGCTTTTACATCTCTTTTTATGCCAGAAAACCCGTTCGAGAAGAGAAAAATATCTGAGTATCATTTATGAAAGTCTTGATGTGTAACAAATTTCTGTTTGAAGATGGAGGCCCGGAGAGATATATCCTGGAACTCTCTCGAATGTTAGAAAAAGAGGGTAATCAGGTGTTCTATTTTGCCATGCAGCATCCTAAGAATATAAAAACACCATACTCTAAGTATTTTGTCTGCCGGGTCTCCTTAACAGATCCCGCAAAGGTGAACTGGCTTGATAAGATGAAAATTAGTTTAAAGATTATCTATTCGACTGAGGCTAAAAAAAACATGGAAAGACTGGTCTCGGAGCAGAAGCCGGATATAGCACATTTGCACAACATCTACCATCAGATCTCTCCTTCAATTTTGCCAGTTTTACACCAGAAGGGGATACCTGTGGTGATGAGTTTACATGATTATAAACTTGTGTGCCCTAATTATAAACTTATGACCCAGGGTGAGGTCTGTGAAAAATGTAACTCCTCTAAGTACTATCAGGCAGTTCTACACAAATGCGTAAAAAATTCTTTCTCCGCCAGTTTGCTGAACTGTATGGAGATGTATATCCATAAGTTTCTGAAGCTCTATGAGAAAAATGTGGACCTTTTCATCTCACCGAGTCTTTTTATGCGAGAAAAACTATCCGAGTTCGGTTTTGATAAATCCAAGATCGCATATCTCCCTCCTTGGATAAAGGAGATCAAATTGGCTCCTTCCTATTCTTCAGAGGATTATTTCCTCTATTTCGGTAGAATAAATAGAGAAAAGGGATTAGAGACTTTGATTCGGGCTATGGAAAGGATAAAAGAGGGGAAACTTCTTGTAGTAGGACAGGGAGAGGAAGCTGAGAAATTGCAGAGATATGTAATTGAAAATGAAATAGATAATGTGAAATTCTTAGGATTTACGCAAAGGAAGAAATTAGATGAGTTAATCCGGGGTTCCAGATTCGTAGTCTTACCTTCCGAATGGTATGAGAACTCTCCGTCGACAGTTTACGAGTCTTTTGCCTTGGGAAAACCAGTAATAGGTTCGCGCATCGGTGGTATCCCGGAATTAATTGAGGATGGAATAAACGGGCTTTTGTTTGAGCCGAAGAACGTGGACGAGCTGGCGGAGAAGATAAAATATTTATACCACCACCCGCTTTTGGCGGAGAAGATGGGGATAGCGGCAAGGGAAAAAGTAGAGGAAAAATATTCAGAGGAAGAGTATTACCAGAAGCTTTTAGGTCTGTACGACAGTCTTATTAAAAACGGGGGGGAAAAGAATGTTTAAAAACACCGAACTGGCGATAATGCCAACATTTCGATGCAATGCTCATTGCCAGATGTGCCATATCTGGCAGTATCCGAGCAGAAGGGAAGAGGAGATAACCCTTGAAGACCTGGATAAACTTCCAGAGGGTTTTGCCCGCATCAATCTCGGCGGAGGCGAGCCTACTTTGAGGAAGGACATATTAGAGATAGTGGACCTGCTCTCGAAAAAGACCAAACATCTGGAGATCAGCACCAATGGCTATTTTACCGATAAATTGGTTTCCATTGCGAGGAAACATCCGGATATCAGGATAAGGGTAAGTTTAGAGGGACTGCCCAGGAAAAATGACGAGATTCGCGGTATAAGAAACGGGTTCGACCGGGCAATGAGGAGTATGCTCAAACTCAAACAAGCAGGGATAAAAGACATCGGCTTTGCCATAACCATCTCCCATCGCAATGCAGATGAGCTGGTGGATCTATATCATCTCTGCGCCTCTATGGGAGTGGAGTTCAGCCAGTGCGTGGTGCATGATGCCTGGCAGTTTAGAGTACCATACAACGTGATCGAGAATAAAACTGAAGTTATAAACCAGATTAGAAATTTTATCCGTGAATTGCTACTTTCGAAGCGAAGAGATTTGCCTTTGAAAGTCAAAGACTGGTTCCGGGCTTATCTGAACCGGGGATTTATAAATTTCATCCGGGGCGACCAGAGGCTTCTTCCCTGTGGAGCTGGGACAGATATAGTTTTCATCGATCCTTATGGGGAAATCTTCCCCTGCAATGCCCTTAAAGAATCTATGGGGAATATAAAAGAAAAAAGTTTTGAGGAGCTCTGGAACGGCTTTCAGGCACAGAAAGCCAGAAAAATGGTCTCTGAATGTAAGGATAATTGCTGGATGGTAGGAACATCCAGACCAGCAATGAGAAAAAATCTTCTGAAGCCCGGCATCTGGGTCTTGAAGAATAAGCTAAGACTCCTTTTCGGAAAAGATATCATCTGGGATGTGAACGAGATCCCGGATTTCCCGGAAAAAGAGGAGATCAAAGAGAAGGAAGAAATCTATTGTCAGCTAACTGAGTCTTAGGAGAAAAAATGCGCTATTTCGTCACCGGCGGAGCAGGTTTCATCGGAAGTCATTTGGTGGACCGGTTAATCCACCAAGGTGAGGTTACAGTTTATGACAACCTCTCCTCTGGAAAAATAGAATTCATTTCCCAGCATTTTGGAAAGCCTAATTTTGTCTTCATTCAAAAAGACCTTCTGGATTTAGACGATTTGAAAGAGCTGATGAAGGGTCACTCAATAGTCTTCCATTTAGCAGCTAATCCAGATGCTCGTTTGGGGATTGAAGATACAACTCTTGATCTGAAACAAGAAACTTTAGTTACTTATAACGTCCTGGAGGCGATGAGGGTGAATGGAATAAAAAAGATTGTCTTCTCCTCTTCAGGCACAATCTACGGGGAGACCCCGGTGGTTCCTTTGCCTGAAGAGTATGGTCCGGTTCTGCCCATTTCTTTATATGGCGCAGCCAAACTTGCCTGCGAGGGCTTAATCTCTGCTTTCTGCCATACGTTTGAGATGCAGTCCTGGATTTTCAGGTTTTCCAATATCATTGGTCCCAGGGGAACCCACGGAGTGATATTTGACTTCATCCATAACCTCAAAAAGAATTCTGAAGAATTGGAGATCTTGGGAGATGGAACACAGGAAAAACCTTATCTATCAGTAGAAGACTGCGTGAAGGGAATCCTTTTCGGGTTGAAAAACTCTTGCGAAAAGGTGAACCTTTACAATTTAGGTTGTGAATCTACTACCAACGTCAAAACCATTGCAGAAATGGTGGTGGAACAGATGGGTTTGGAAAAGGTCAGATTTAAATTCACCGGAGGAGACCGCGGCTGGAAAGGGGATGTGCCCCAGGTGAGGTTCAATATTGAAAAGATAAAAAAAATAGGCTGGAACCCGACCCTTTCTTCGGATCAGGCAGTTTTGAGCACAATAAAAAGCTTAATTCAGGAAATTGTGGAGGAAAAAGTATGCAGATGGTGATCTTAACTGGAGGTTTGGCTATCAGGATGAGGCCCTTGACCTTAAAATTGCCCAAATCGATGCTTCAGATAAAAGGGCGACCTTTCCTGGAATATCAACTGGAGCTTTTAAAGGAGTATGAGATAAAAGATATACTCCTTTGTGTGGGATACAAAGGCGAGCTTATCAAAGACCATTTCGGAGATGGCAGAAAATTCGGGGTGAATCTTTCTTACAGTTTTGATGGAGACAAACTCTTGGGCACTGCTGGTGCTTTGAAAAAAGCCTATAAGCTCTTAAGTGAAAATTTCTTCCTGATGTATGGGGACTCCTATCTCCCTTACGATTATCAGAAGATTGAAAGGCATTTCAGGGATTCGGTCAAGCTTTCCCTGATGGTCGCTTATAGGAATCAAAACAGATTTGATAAGAGTAACCTCTTAACCCAGGACGGCATGATAAAGCTTTATGATAAAACACTCAGGGGGGAAAAGTTAGAATACATCGACGCCGGGCTTTCCATCCTTAAAAAAGAGGTCTTGAATTTAGTGCCTGAGGAGGAGCCTTATGACTTAGAGGAACTCTATAGAACTCTCATTTCCGAAGAGGAGATGTCAGCTTTTGAGGTAAAGCAGAGGTTTTACCAGATAGGGTCTTTTGAAGGGCTGGAGGAATTCAAAAATTTAGTAGAAAAGGGGGAGAGAATTTATGATCGTCACTAGGACACCGGTAAGGATACCTCTGGGCGGAGGGGGAACAGACCTTCCTTCTTATTACACCCAGTATGGCGGATTTCTAATCAGCGCTGCCATAGACAAGTATATTTACATCACGGTGAACAAACGGTTCGAAAAAAGCATTAGGGTGAGTTATTCTTCAACTGAGATTGCTGATTCAATGGATGAAATCAAACACCCGATCGTCAGGGAGGCATTGAAACATCTGAAGATCGACTCTGGAATTGAGATCACCTCCATAGCTGATGTCCCGTCCAACACGGGATTGGGAAGCTCATCCTCTTTCACCGTAGGCCTACTGAACGCTCTTCATACCTACAAGAATGAAAAGGTCAATGCTAAGGACTTAGCTGAGGAGGCCTGTTATATTGAGATCGAGCTGTTGAAGGAGCCGATCGGAAAGCAGGATCAGTATGCAGCCGCTTTCGGAGGGATTATCTGCCTGGACATCGACAGATTGGGGAGCGTTAAAACGATTCCTCTGAAATTGTCAGAGGATTCTTTAGACCAGTTGGAGAGTAACACTTTGCTATTCTACACTGGGATAAAAAGATCTGCCTCAGAGGTTTTGGGCTCTCAGAACAAAGGAGCCAGCCTGAACCAGGAAAAGGTTGTCCAGGGAATGCACCAGATTAAGAAGATTGGCCTGGAGATAAAGGAGGCATTTGAAAAAGAGGACCTGGAGACTTTTGGGAAGCTCTTAGACCAGCACTGGCAGACCAAGAAAACTCTTTCAGACAAAATGACCCAGGATAAGATAGATCATTGGTACGAGATAGCTAAAAAAAATGGAGCCTTAGGAGGAAAGCTGATGGGAGCAGGTGGCGGAGGGTTCTTTATGTTTTACTGCAATAACGGGAAAAACGGGTTCAGAAAAATAATGGAACAGGAGGAGCTAAAAGAGATGAGGTTCAGATTAGACTTTGATGGCTCAAAAGTCCTGGTAAACATCTAAAAAGGGGGTAAAAATTGATAGCAGAAAAAACCTTGATCCAGTCTCCTGCATTCGAGAAAAAGCTGTATAGCCATGCTTTTATCGATTCCTATTTAGAGGATATGAAGGAGATAATCGGTAAACTTTCCAGGGAGAGAATCGACCGAATCGTTGAACTCCTTTTTTCTGCCTGGAAAGAAGGAAGGACGATCTTTGTGATGGGAAATGGCGGCTCAGCTTCAACTGCCACCCACTTTGCCTGCGACCTGGCAAAGTGCACCATTGTAGAAGGTAAAAAGAGGTTCAGGGTAATCTGTTTGAATGACAATATCCCGCTGATGAGCGCTCTGGTAAACGATAACGGCTTTGACAATTTGTTCTCGGAACAGCTCAAAAATTTGATGCAGGAGAAGGACTATTTGGTCGCTTTTTCCGTGCATGGAGGGTCTGGAAAGGATAAAGCAGGTCTGTGGTCTCAGAATCTACTCAAGGCTATGGTTTTAGCGAAAGAGGAATGCAAGGCTACCTTGATCGGATTCTCAGGATTTGACGGAGGCGCGATGAAAGAGATAGCAGACGAGTGTTTAGTGATCCCAGCTAATTCCACTCCTCAGGTTGAATCTTTTCATTTAGCTATGGAGCATCTGATCACGAACTGTTTAAGAAAAAAGATAGAGGAGTATGAATAGGGCAATCTTTTTAGACCGGGACGGGGTCATCAACCAGATAGTTTATCATCAGGACACAGGGGTTTTAGATACTCCCTTTCATCCTTCTCAATTTGAGCTTCTGCCAGGGGTGGACAAGGCTTTGACAAAGATAAACCGACTGGGTTTCAAAGCTGTTCTGGTATCCAACCAGCCCGGGGTGGCTAAGAAACACCTGAGCCTGAAAAACTTCTGGAAGATTGACCAGAAGATGAATAAAGAGTTAGCCAAAAAGAAAGTTTCCTTAGACGGAGTTTATTATTGTCTGCATCATCCACAGGGAGGTGATAAAAGATTCAAGAAGATCTGTAAATGCAGAAAGCCGAAGCCGGGGTTAATCTTCAGAGCATCAAAGGAGATGAACATTGACCCGAAAAGCTCCTATCTGATCGGGGATTCCCTGACTGATATCCAGGCAGGAAAATCTGCCGGCTGCACAACTTTTCTTTTAGGTAATCATAAGTGCGATCTGTGTAAGCTGATGGAGGAGAAAAAGACCAGGCCAGATTTTATGGCGGAAAATCTTTATCAGGCAGTTAAACTCATAGAAAATTTAGAAAATACAAAGGGGGTAAAAAATGGAACTTTACATCGACACTGCTAATATCCAGGAGATAAAAGAGGCTTTATCCTGGGGCTGCATTACCGGGGCAACCACCAATCCCAAGATTATGTCCAATGAAAAGGGAGGGTACAGCTTCAAAGACAAAATCTTAGAGATTGTGGGATTAGTAAAAGAACCGGTGAGCGTTGAGGTGACTGAAGAGGATTTTCAGGGGATGGTAGGTGAGGCAAAGATCTATTCTTCCTGGCACGAGAATATCGTCATCAAAATACCGATGGGGATAGAAGGTTTGAAAGCAGTTGCTCAGCTTGAAAAATATGAGAACGTTAAGACCAACGTCACTGCGATCATGGCGACCAATCAGGCTATCCTTGCCGCCTTGTCTGGAGCCTCCTATGCAAGTATCTTCTACGGAAGGATATCAGATATGGGTTATGATCCAGTTGGAGTCATAAAGGAAACTTCTGCTCTTTATAAGGAGCTGAACATAGGCACCAAGCTGATCGTGGGAAGCATCCGCACTATCCTGGACGTTAACAAAGCTTTCATTGCCGGAGCAGACATAGTCACGGTTCCTTTTCCGATTTTGAAGAAGATGACCCAGAACCCGAAAACTGAAGAGACCATAAAAGAGTTCAACTCTATCTGGAAAGAGATGAAGGAGAAGGGGTTAATAAGGTTAGACCAGGAGATTCCGGCAAGAAAGCTGACCTTTGCCCTGGCGAATGAAGTATGAAAATAGCTTTTATCGGACAAAAAGGGATACCTGCCACCTATGGAGGGATTGAGGATTTCACCGAGAAAGTGGCGCTGAGGCTTTCGAAAAAAGGGCATCAGGTAACAGTCTACTGCAGACCGTACTATACTCAAATCAAAGGGGAGTATAAGGGAATAACCTTGAAAAAGATAAAAAGCATAAAGACCAAACATCTGGATGCTATCTCCCATACCTTTTTCTCCAGCCTGGACGCATTGTCTGAGGATTACGATATTGTCAATTATCAGGGCATCGGACCTTCCTCCTTATCCTTTTTCCCAAGGTTGAACGGGAAAGCCAGAGTTGTGGTTACCATACACAGCCTGGACTGGAAAAGGAAAAAATGGGGACCTTTAGCTAAATCTCTCTTAAAGCTGGCAGAGTATCCCTCGGCTTTTTTCCCGCATAAGTTAGCGACTATTTCTGAAGAGCTGAAAAACTACCTGGAGAAAAATTTCAAAAGGGAAGTTTTCAAAGTCACTCCCGGAATCGACCCTCCGAATCAAAGGGAGCCACATAGGATCAAGAAATATGGGCTGGAAAAGAATAAATTCATCCTGTTCTTAGGGAGGTTGGTCCCTGAAAAAGGTTGCCATTACCTTCTGGAAGCTTTTAAAGATCTGGACACAGACTATAAGCTCTTCGTTGCAGGAAACGGCTTTTTCTCAGAAGATTATTTGAAAAAGCTTCACACCTATAAGAGCGAAAAAATCCTTTTTGGCGGGTTTGTGGAAAAAGAGGTGTTGGAGGAGCTTTTCAGCAATGCTTATCTCTACGTTCTACCCTCAGAGATAGAGGGTGTCCCTCAGGCTCTGCTGCAGGCTTTGAGTTACGATCGGTGCGTTCTGGCATCTGACATCCCTGAGAACAAGGAGGCAATGGGAAAATGGGGGTTCACTTTCAAAAACAAAGACGTAAGAGACCTGAGAGAAAATCTGACCTTCCTTTTGAGTAACAAAGAAGCAGTCCAGAACGGAGGAAATCAAAGAAGCAATTATGTAAAGTCAAAATACTCCTGGGACAGAACTGCAGAGGACCTGGAGAGACTTTTCGTGCAATGTCTCGAAGGAAACTAAGATGAGAAAAGCTTTTGTCTTATTATCTTTTATAATATTAACCATCTACAATCCGCCAATCCGGGCTGGACAGATGGAAACTGTGCCGGTCGGGGACAAAAGCTATAGCTGGATCTATGAGTATATAGATAAGCTATATCTGAGAGGATATTTGAAAGAACTTCATTTGGGAACCAAGCCTTATTACCGGGGCGAAGTTGCCTATGCCCTCTTGAATTTGAAGGCTAAGATGGAAAAACAGGAGCTCAAGTTGAATTCCTTTGAGAATTACCTGCTGTCCGAATTAGAACTAGAATTCGAGCCGGAGATGAAAAACTTAGGCGATAAAAAGAGGTTAAAATTCGGAGCAGATTTTCTGGAAAACAGTCGTTTTCTCTCCAGGAGTAGAACTATTTTCTATGAATCCTTCCTCCCTTATATACAGGCAGATATCGGAGACAAATTCTCTCTGATCTGCCGCTACAGTATCGATGAGGGTTTAGCCAAAGACTCTCTCTACACTGGCAAAATCTGGAGAGGTTTTGCCGGGGACGCAGTGCAGGCTTACCTTTCC
>Ga0315277_10005047_pt1 | contig 17475 bp, 6 predicted proteins | sample YL17G05_15_MG_FD_203695 | JGI IMG/M metagenome (GOLD analysis project Ga0315277, IMG submission 203695) | Sediment microbial communities from Yellowstone Lake, YNP, Wyoming, USA - YL17G05_15 | ecosystem: Environmental > Aquatic > Freshwater > Lake > Sediment | place: USA: Wyoming | collected... | reverse complement strand
AGGAGCAGGTGATTGATTTCACACGCTATGACCTGAAGGCCCAGGAGCCGCCGGATTCGCGGCCCGGCGAGCCAACGCGCAACTGGAGCCTGATGAACCGCATCAATCAAAAGCAGACGCGCCCGCAAGACAAACCGGTCCCGCCGGCCGATCTGCCGCAGGAGGACAGGAATATCATCCTGCGCCGCTATCCCGATGTATTCAGGAAGTAGCCTACGCGAGACACAGATAGTGGGCCTGGGATTGGCAGGATGAAGGTAAACAAAGCGACGGCAATCCGGTCTTCGGGGAGATGTACGGCTCATCTGTCAGGTAAACTTGGGGCACATCCGTGCCGGAAGGGAAGTCTGCTATGAAGATTGTTCCGTTTGTCCTGTGCATCATCACGGCACCCGCGCTCCAGGCGGCGGAAAACGGCTACAGGGCGCCGGTGATGGAATCGGCTCTGTCACTGGAGGGAGCCCCGGCGATCCAGGAGCCGTATCCGGTACTGAACGGCGGCGCGTTTGACGGTCCGCCGGTCAAGGAATCTCCGGACCCGCTGGTTCGTTATCGCTGGAAGGACCAGAAGACATCCGATGGGCTTCAAATCTACTTCCTCAGGCCTGTTTCCGCGGTTGCGGACAAGGCGGATTCTTTCGAGCATCTCGCTTCCGCGGCCACCCCTACGTGCGAAATCACAGTAAAAGCCGCAGGATCCATCCGGTTCGATTTCGGCGTGGAAAGCGCCGCGTGGCTGGAATTCGACAGTCCGGACTGTAATGGCTCGGTGGAAATGAGTATCAGCGAATACAACGAAGTTCCACTTCATGCGGGTCTCGTAAAGACCAAGGCGCCCGTGAAGCACGGCAATACCTACCGCCTTGAGCTGAACGAGGAGTTATACGAAGGCGTAAGATTCGGATGGATCCACGCGCGTTCTCTGGACAAGCCGTGGCGCATCACCGCCGTAAGGCTGGTCTGCCAGGCAAAGCCTGCCAACTACGAGGGCAGTTTTTCATGCAGCGACCCGCTTCTTACGCGGATCTGGTACACGAGCGCGTATGGCGTGCGGCTCAACCTGCTCAAGGATTATTTCGGGGCCATCCTCATGGACCGGGGCGACCGGCAGTCATGGACCGGGGACGCGCATCCTTCCCAAGCCGCGGCGCTGGTCGCCTTTGGGAACTGGGATTTCATCCGGAAGAACCTGGAACGAACCTCTGAAGATAACAACGGCATCAGAAGTTATTCGCTCTACTGGGTGTTCAGTTTGCTGGATTACTACCGGTACACGGGCGATACGGCGACGCTTCTCCGCTTTGTCCCCAACGCGTGCGCGAAGCTGGATGAGGCCTATGCTGTTTTCGGACAGAATCCGGGCCTCAGATTCTACGGGTGGGATGAACGGTTGTGCGCGGGGTTTGAAATCTGGTTTAGATCCAGTCCGGAAGCGCAGAACGCGTACAAGATGCTGTCGCTACGGGCCTGGAAAGACTTTGCCGCGGTCATGGGGCAATACGGCCGGACGGACCTGAGAGACAAATACAACGACTATGCCAGGGACAAAATGGCGGAGCTCCGGAAAAACAGTTCCTGGTCCGCCGATTTCGGACTTCATGCCGCCGCGGATGCCATCAATACAGGAATCTTGAGCGGCGCGGAAAAGGATGCGCTGTTTGAGAAGCACTTTCTGGATCGGGTCAACCGCATTTCCCTGTCGCCCTTCAACCAGTACTTCGTCATCCAGGCCATGGCGCGCATGGGAAAGCACGATGACGCCTTAAGCTCCATCAGGGACATGTGGGGCGGCATGGTCACGTACGGGGGGACCACGACCTTCGAGGTTTACCGTCCCTCATGGAATGCGGTCATCGAGCCGAATGCCGCTGTTCCAAACTCCCCATGCGGAATTGTAAGTCTGTGTCATCCCTGGGGCGCAGGACCGGTAAAATGGCTCAATGAAGAGGTGCTCGGCATCGTGCCCACGCTACCGGGTTTCAAAACTTATGATATCCTTCCTCATCCTGGCAGAACCTTGACCCGGGTGTCAGGGGAAACACCCACGCCTTTGGGCAATATCCGCGCGAGTTTTGATCTTTCTTCGGGACTGTGCTCCGTGTCGGCGCCGGCGGGAACCGTCGGGCGCGTTGGCATACCCAAGGTCGAGAAGACAATTGCCAGCGTCGCCATCAACGGAAAGCTTGCATGGGATGGCGCCTATCATGCCGTGGCCGGCATTGGGGGGGCGAGCCAGGATGCGGAATTCGTGTATTTCACCTCTGTGCAGCCCGGCACGTATGCCCTGTCCGTCGCGTACAGCGGCACGACACCCGCCTATGACGAACCCCCCGTAAGTTATGCCGCGGAGTCGGTTAAGCTGGATACCACCACCAGCGGGGACTGGGGCGGCGTTTACGGGAAAGAGGGGTATGTTCTGTGCAACTACAACGGAGAAGGCCGTGATGAAAAGTCTCTGCCTTCGTATGTGACCTCGCTTGATTACTTCAGAGCATTCCCCAAAAACGGATTGCCCGATCCGACGGTGTGGGCCTCCGGGACTTCCGACAAAAGGGCCTTGGCGCGCGATCCAGGCAACGGTCTTCCGCGCAACGCCACGTGCTTCTCCAACACGGATCAAACGATGTCCGTCACCATTGGCATCAATGGGACACGGGACTATCAAGTTGCGTTGTACTTTGTTGATTGGGGTAACAAGGGGAGCCGCCTGGCCGTGGAGATGTTTGACGCCCTCACCCTGAACCTGATCGCGCCCGTCAAGATCGTGAACGGACATTCCGGCGGCGCATACGTGGTGTATAAGTATAACCAGTCAGTAAAGTTCAGGATTAACAAAGTGCGGGGGGACATTCTATCGCTCAGCGGGATTTTCTTTGACCCTGGAACGCCCTTCTCGATGATCAAGGATTTCGGCATGAAAGAGTATGTCCATCTATCCAAGGACCTGCCCCATTCCGAGGAGAACACCTGGAGGCTGGTGTGCACGATGCCGTATAACTGCCATTTTCAGCCCTGGATTCAGGTGGAGAGTCCGGAAGGCAAGGAGATCCGCTTCAACTCCAGCAATCCGCTGGTTCTCTATCTGACACCGACGGAAACATACACAACAAAATCCGGCATCCAGGACTACGAGGCAAAGAATTGGCTGAGCGGGGAAGGCGCAATCTATACGATCCCGCCGGGTGTAACCGTAAAAGCCGTAAAGTATCGTGAAACGGGATACAATACGACGTTTGCCGGTTCGTTCGAGTGCAACGATAACGACTATAACATTCTCTGGAAAAAAGCAGCCAGGACCGCGTATATCTGCATGAGAGAATGGTTTTACGATTGCCCTGACCGTGAGAGGGTCGGGTTTTGGGGCGATGGAACCCCGGAGTTGAACCAGTGCTTCTATGTGTTTGATACGGCATCCCATCGGTTGTGCAAAGAGCTGGTGTTGAGGAAGCTCGAACCAGGTTTTTACCCGGGTCAGCACCTGGAGTTCCTCGGTGAGTATGGTCTGTGGTTCTATTATTTGCAGACCGGCGATCTGGAATCCATGCGTGCTGTCTATGACCAGACGAAAACCTTTCTCTTGGAGACTTATAAGTTTGGAAACCCGCAAACATGGTTCGATTGGGGGATAGAAATCAAGGATACCGCCGTCATCGAGACGTGTTTTCATTACATAGATTTGAAAACTCTGAGGAAAATGGCGGCGGTGACCGGCCATGAGACGGATATTGCGGCCATTGACGCAAAACTCGACGGCATAAAGAGCGCCTTTGACGGCAAGTACTGGAAGGGCAGTTATTACATGTCTTCACAAGTTACCACTCCGGATGACAGGGCAAACGCGATGGCGGTCAATGCCGGCCTTGCGGACAGCTCCAAGTGGGATGCGATCTATGACAATGTGTTAACTAAGAAGTTCAATGCCAGCAATTTCTTTGACCGCTGGGTTTTTGAAGCCCTTTGCACCATGGGGAAACAGGAATATGCTTTGCTCAGAATGTATAATCGCTACAAGACCATGATACCATGCAGTTTCTCAACACTTTGGGAAGCATATGACCGATGGTGGGCATCAGTGACAAATGCGTTTGAAGAGGGTTCATCGCTCAATCACGGTTGGAATCCTCCGGCGATCATTCTTTCTCAGAGCATTGCGGGAGTTTCCCCGGAGGCGCCGGGGTGGAGCACGTATCATGTGTTGCCAAAGGAAGCCTTTCTGACCGATATCAAAGTCGTCGTGCCATCCATTAAGGGCAATGTTACGGTGGAGATGAAAAAGAACGCCTCGGAGTATTCTTTGAGCCTGATTTCACCATCGAATACCACGGCTATAGTGGGGATACCGAAAGGCTCCTTTACAGCGCTGGATTCCATCAAGGTGAATGACATCACCGTCTGGAACGGCGCCTATCGCGGCGGGGTCCCTGGTGTTACATGGAATGGCGAGGATGCCGGTTATGTCAGATTCAACGCGGAGCCCGGGACATGGAGATTTGTCGGCCTGGGGGTATTGCCGATCACTTCACCCAAGCCGCTGCCGCCGCCTCCGCCGGATGACACGGCGCTCGATAAGAAATCATGGACTGCTTCGGCGTCGGTAGCAGACAGCTCGTTTCCTTTCAGCGGGGCCAGGATTCCGGTAGACATATCTGCCGCAAATGCGATTGATGGCGATCATTGGACGGGATGGCGCGATATGACGAAGACCCAGTATCCCGGCCAGTGGTTCCAGGTTGATATGAAGCAGGCACAGACATTTGACAAGATAGTGCTCGATAATACCTGGGCCCTATGGGATTCGCCGGACAAGTATTCCGTGTTGGTATCCAATGACGGCACGAACTGGGGCGACCCGATCGCAACAGGTTCCGGACAATTGGGAATGACCACCATTACCTTTCCGGCGCAGACCGCACGCTATATCAGGATCACCCAGACCGGAACGAATGCCACCTATCATTGGTCCATTTATGAGTTGGATGTTTACCGGAAGAACAAGGGTATCAGCGCAGCGGACGTGGACAAGGCCGGGAGTGGGCCGGGCGATCCGAACGGGATCCTGCTGAAGCCGATTCCAGACAAGATGGTGGTTTTGACCTTCGACGACGCTTGTCTCAGTCATGCGACATCTGTGGGTCCCCTGTTGAAAAAGTACGGTTTTGACGGGACGTTTTACATCACGGAATTCGCCGAGACCTTCAGAGACAAGACTCAGTACATGACCTGGGAGCAAATCAAGTCTCTGGATGATATGGGTTTTGAGGTCGGCAATCACACCCTGCTCCACTGGGGGCCAAAGAGTCCGGGAGAGTTTACCAGGCAAACTGCGGTCATTGAAGACCATTGCCTGACGAACAAGATTGCCAAGCCCACGACCTTCTGCTGGCCCTTCTGCGACGTCGAAAGGGACAAGCTTCCCATTCTGATCCAAAGAGGGTATTTGTTTGCCAGAGGCGGACACAACCGGCCCTACAAGCCGACAGTTGATAACCCGTTCGATACGCCGTCTTTCAGTATGAGTGACAGTGACGCGAAGAAGAACAAAGATGTTTTTTACAATGCCGTGAAACAGGCAACAGCGGGACAGATCGTCATTCTCTTGTTTCATGGAGTGCCCGATCTGGAACATCCGACGGTAGGAACCGAACCGGCACGCTTTGAAGAATATATGAAGTATCTCAAGGACAACAAGTATTCCGTGATCTCCATGCGGGACATGGCGAAGTATGTTGACGCGGCTAAGGCGGCAAAACAGTTGGCAAAGTGACACTCCAAGACTTCGCAGGAAGGAAACCTAACCATGAAAATCAGAACATTCACACTGCTCACCCTCGCCGCTCTGCTCTTGGTCCCAACGGCCCAGCTGGGCGCCGCGGAGGAAAAACCCGCCAATCCCTCCGCCCAATACGCGGGCTGGCAACATTCCGGCTCCGTCTACCTGCTCACCACGCCCGAAGGCGCGGATCTTCCGGCGTCGGCCTCGGAAAACGACTTCCCCGTGTTGGTGCGGTTGAATAAGGAGTTCTTCGATTTCAGCCAGACAAAAGCCAATGGAGAAGATATCCGGTTTGCCGCCGGCACAGGCGCACCGCTGGCATACCAGATAGAGGAATGGGACCCGGCCGCCGGCACCGCCAGCATCTGGGTGCGAATACCCACGATCAAGGGCAATGCGCGGCAGGAGATCAAAGTGTATTGGGGCAAGGCCGACGCGGCCGGCGAATCCAAAGGATCGGCGGTATTCAATGAAGCCAATGGCTACCTCAGCGTATTCCACATGGACGATCCGGTGAAGGATGAGGTCGGCACGGTGGAGTCGAAGGATACGGGCACCGTATCTTCTTCGGGTATCATTGGTAAAAGCCGGCGCTTTGACGCAGGCAAGGGGATCAACTGCGGGGAAAAGATCACCACCTATCCTACCGGCTCCAATCCCCACTCCACCGAAGCCTGGTTCAGGGCCGAGAAGCCGAATGCAACCGTTCTTGCCTGGGGAAACGAGGCGGGGCAGGGGAAGGTGATGATGCAGTATTTCAGTCCGCCACACATGACAATGGAGTGCTACTTCTCAGGCGCAGACGTCAAAGGAGGCAGCACACTCCCCACGTCGCAATGGATCCACGTGGTCCACGCCTTCAAGAATGGCGATTCGCGGGTCTACGTGAATGGCGTCCTCGATGGCGTCTCGACGTCCACGGGCGCGCCACTGGCGATCAAGAGTCCTGCGCGGATGTATATTGGCGGCTGGTATGACAATTACAGGTTTGTCGGTGACATTGACGAGGTACGCATCTCCAAAGTCACGCGCTCGGCGGACTGGGTGAAACTCCAGTATGAGAACCAGAAGCCTCTGCAAACGCTGGCCGGGCACCTGGTGAAGCCGGGCAATGATTTCTCGGTCTCACAGGCGCAGATAGAGGTCTTGGAGGGGAAGAGCGCGACAGTGTCGGCCAAGGCCGGCGGCGCGCAGAAGGTCTATTGGGTTTTGAAACGAGGCGAAAATGAAATGATCGCCGCCGTTGACCGGTTCCATTTCACGTTGGATGCCGGCCGCGTGGCCGGCGACCAATCGCTCATCCTCCTGTTCAAGGCCGTCTATGCCGATGGGGTTAAGACCCAAGACATCCCGGTCACGATCAAGGAGGATATTCCGGAACCCGTATTCACCCTGAAAGCACCGTCGAAATGGGATGGCCGGGCGACGATCGAGGTGGTGCCGCAGTTCGCCAATCTGGACAAAATGCAGGCCAAAGGCGCCGGCAGTCTGAATTACACCTGGACTGTTTCGGATATCGCCGCGATCTGGGACATCACGCCGGGGAAACTCATCCTCAGGAGGGCGCAGAACAGCGGCAAAATGACGGTCACGTTGGCTGTCAACAACGGCGGCCCAGAGACCGTCAACACGGTCACGATCCAGGTCACAGAACCCAAGAAAGATGCCTGGGTGCAACGGACACCCGCAAAGGATGAGAAACCCGTGGACAACCAGTTCTATGCCCGTGACGACAACAATGAAGGCACGCTTTTCTATAACGGGACTTTGAATGAAGCCGCCGACTCCGTCTTCCTGAAGGTATATGCGGGGGATCATCTCTACAAGACCGAAAGCCGGAAACTGTCGGCCGACAAAACCTATGCGTTTTCCGTAAAGCTCAAGCCGGGGCTCATCAAATACAAGGCGGAATTCGGGTCAAAGAACGGGGCGCGGGAAACGGCGCTCCATACGGTTACCAACCTGGTATGCGGGGACGCCTATATTATTGAGGGGCAATCCAATGCCGAGGCGAACGATTACGGAAAGGCTGTCAATCCTTACACCAGCGACTGGGTCCGCAGTTATGGCAGTATGGCGGGCGACCCCGAAGGCGCACGGTTGAAACTGTGGGGTAACGCGGTCTCTTATGATAACAGAGGTTCAAAGCTGCAGATAGGGTATTGGGGCATAGAGCTTGCCAAACAGCTGGTGGAGAGCCATAAAATCCCGATATTCATCATCAATGGCGCCGTGGGTGGAACCCGGATTGATCAGCACCAGCGGAACCCGACAAACCCAGAAGACGTGGAGACGATTTACGGGCGGCTGCTTTGGCGCGTCGAACAAGCCAAGCTCACGCACGGTATCCGCGGCGTCCTGTGGCACCAGGGCGAAAACGACCAGGGCGCGGATGGTCCTACGGGACGTTATGGATGGGAAACTTACCGGCAATACTTTGTGGATATGTCGGCGGCCTGGAAGCAGGATTATCCCAATATCCAGCACTATTACATTTTCCAGATCTGGCCAAAATCCTGCTCTATGGGCATCAATGGATCCGACAATATGCTTCGGGAAGTGGAAAGGACCCTGCCGTCCTACTTTTCCAACATGAGTGTCATGTCAACTCTGGGCATCAAGCCTCCCGGGCCCGCACACTATCCTCCTGCCGGCTATGCGGAAATGGCCCGGTTGATATGCCCCCTGGTGGAGCGGGACAACTACGGGAAGGTTTTCACCGCCTCCATCACGCCTCCCGATCTGAAAAAGGCCTGCTATACGAGCGGAAAGAAAGATGAAATCGCATTGGAATTCGACCAACCCATGGCGTGGAGCGATTCATTAACAAGCCAATTCTATCTGGATGGCGAAGCGAGTAATGTGGCATCAGGCTCAGTGTCCGGAAAAGTTGTCACGCTCAAACTGAAGGGCGCCTCAGCGGCGAAGAAGATCATGTATCTTGACAGCAAGTCGTGGAATGAGAACAATCTTCTCAATGGGGAAAACGGCATCGCAGCGCTCACGTTCTGTGATGTTCCTATTCTTCCCTGAAGGAATCGTGGTGAGGAGCCAGGTTGAACATATTGCGGCGCGAAAAACCCGGCTTGCGCACGGGTTGCATGTGGTGGATTATGAGCATGGTTCTTGAAAGGTTATCGTTCACGGTGATGAGCTGACGAGTCTCGAAGTGAGCGAAACATCAGGCAAAAAGGGAGATAGCATCATGAACAAGCGGATTATCAAAGCCGTCATTCTTGCCGTGGCTGGACTGGCAGTGCCCTCATACCTGCTTGCCCAGGCATCTGACGCAGCCACCCCAATCCAGGATTCAGAACCGGCCCGGGAAAAGCGCATTAAATGGTGGCGCGAGGCCAGGTTTGGCATGTTTATCCACTGGGGGCTGTATTCAATCCCCGCGGGCGTGTGGAAGGACACCGTAAACGCAACGGGGTACTCCGAATGGATCATGTTCGGAGAGAAGATCCCCGCCAAGGAGTATGAACTGTTGGCCGGCCGGTTCAATCCCGTGAAATTCGATGCCAAGACCTGGGTCGCGATCGCCAAGAAGGCCGGGATGAAATACATGGTGTTGACAACGAAACACCACGAAGGCTTCAGCATGTTCAAGTCTCGATTGACGGCGTATAACATCGTGGATGCCACCCCGTTCAAGCGGGATGTCACGCGGGAGCTGGCAGACGCCTGCCGGGAGGCCGGCATCCGGTTCGGATGCTACTATTCCGTGGACCGGGACTGGTATCGCCCCCAGGGTCCTGGCAACGATTACAAACAGAACAACACCTGGGATTATCCCGATTCCAAGAGAGAGGATTTCGACCGGTACTTTGCCACGTTTGCGAAGCCCCAGATCGAGGAGTTGCTGGTCAATTACCGCCCCGACATTCTCTGGTTTGATGAGATTGACATGAAGAGCGACGCCCAGGTCGAGGATCTGTACCGGATGATCAGGAAACTGCGACCGGATTGCGTTGTGAACAGCCGGATCAAGACGTGCGGTTTCCCGGACCGGATCCCTCCCCGTTATTGCGATTATATCTCCACGGGAGACAACGAGATCGCGGACAAGGCTTTGGGATTTGAATGGGAAAACCCCGGGACGATGAACACGAGTTATGGGTACAATCAGAACGATCACAACTGGGTGGACGCCCGGGAGGTTGTTTTTCGCCTCGTTGACATTGTAAGCAAGGGCGGCAATTATCTGCTGAATGTCGGCCCCACCTCCGAAGGACTCATCCCGCAACCGAGCATTGACCGGTTGATGGAGGTCGGGACGTGGATGGAGACGAACCGGGAAGCCATATACGGGACCTCGGCTTGGAGGGTTTATGGCGAAGGACCGCTTTTTGAAAAAGGAGCGGCCAAGGCTACGGAAAAGGGCAAGGAGACCGCCGGCGTTGATATCCGATTCACGGCAAAAGAAAACTCGGTCTTCGCCATTTGCCTCGCTTGGCCTGAAAAGGATGTCCTGGTAAGGGCTCTGGGCAAAAAGGGAGTGCCCGGCAAAGCGATAAGCGCCGTGCGGATGCTTGGCTCGAAGGACGAGGTCAAATGGGGTCAGACCGATGACGGGCTGACTCTCTCGGTTCCGCGGGAGAAGCCGTGCCGCTACGCCTTCGTTTATCGGATTGACCTCAAGCCGGATTTGCGGGATAAATAACGAGGTGAACGTAACGGGCTGTTCGCGGCTGGGAAGCTGTGGGCCGTGATAGAGTGAGATAGGAGATGAGCGATGATATTTCATAGACGCATTCTTTTTCTGTTGCCAATGTTTGCAGTGACGCTCCCAAGCGCGGATTTCCTGAAAGGAGAAGAGGCCGGGCAGTATCCGCAGGCCGGAGCGGATGAGTCAACCCCGTCGCGCAGCCACTATTTTTCCTGGATCGATAACACCAATGAGGGCTCGACTGAGCGCCAGACTCTGGCAAATCTCGATTTCTTCAAGTGGCTCCATGATGAATACGGCATGGACCTGAATATTTACGCGTTCGACGCGGGTGTCATTGATGCGCCTCAATACTATGGCAGTATCTATTCGGACAGGTTCAAGGAACACTTCCCAAACGGGCTTGGTCCGATATTCGAGAAGGCTAAATCGTTTGGGTGTCGTTTGGGTGTCTGGTTGGGGCCTGACGGCTTCGGTAACACGCCGGAAGAAGAGAAGGCGCGAACCGACATGCTGGTAACGCTGTGCAGGGATTACAACTTTCATCTTTTCAAGGTGGACGCGGTGTGCGGCCAGTTGCGCACCGAGAAGCAGGATGCATTCGTCCGCATGTTGAAGGAATGCCGGAAATACTCTCCGGACCTGATAGTCCTGAACCATCGCTTGAATCTTGGTCACGGTCTGCCGTATGTGACCACGAGGCTCTGGGGCGATGAGGCGTACATTGATGTGTGGCGGGCCAATTCGACGCCTGCCACGCATAACCGCGCATGCAGCATTGAGCTTGGGGTTCCAATTGATGAAAAGACGGGGAAACCGCGACGTCTGCTCGAAGACCACGGTGTCTGCCTTTCCTCATGCCTGGATTATTGGGAGGACGACCTGTTCCTCCAGGCCTTCTCGCGAAATCTGATCCTGGCGCCCGAGTTGTACGGAAGCCCATGGTTCTTGCGTGATGATGAGTTTCCAAAGCTTGCCCGTATTTACAATCTGTGCCGGCGTTATCGCGATATCCTCGTGCAGGGAATGATGCTGACCGACAAAGCTTGCGGCCCTGACGCCGTTTCACGCGGGGACGGGAAGACGCGGATAATCACATTACGCAATCCCACGTGGAATCCCGCAACCTACACGGTTACAATTGATGAGAGCATCGGACTCGGCGGCGACGGCCCGTACGAGGTGCGCCGTTTGCATCCATCGGAAGAGATTCTCGGGCAATTCAAGAAAGGCTCTTGCGTCGGCGTGACGGTTCCGGCGTTTCGCGGTTACGTCCTGCTTGTTTCCAGCGAACCATCCAGGGAGCTAGGCGTCAACGGTTGTTCGTACGAGGTGGTGCGTGACGTGCCGGGCAAGCCCGCCATAGTAAAGCTCCTTGGGATGCCCGGAACCACAGCGAAAATCACTTTGCCTCCTCAGCCGCGGAGGTTTGTGAAAGCCGCGCTGGATGGGAAACCTGCGGACAAACTCCTTGAGGGCAAAACGGGGAAAGTCTCGTTCCCGGGCAAGAAGCTCAAACAGCCCTGGTATCGCAAGCTCACCGATCTCAAGCCTGTGGAGATTCCCGCTGATGCCGAGGCTCTTTATGAGGCTACGTGTTTTGCGGCGAACAACAACGCCATGGAAATCCGGACGAAAGTCCGGTCAGGGCCCACGGCCATCCCCCAGGTCAAGGCGGCGCGGGACGAGTTCTTCGCGCAGAAACTCCTGGTGGAGCGCGGGGTGTGGGATCGCTATCTGTTTGATGACGATCCGGCGACATTCTTCCGTCTTATGACCGGGCCCATCTGGGGCGGCGCGTTACGCATTGACATGGGCGCGCCGACGAGAATGGACAAGCTGGTGCTCAGGAACGTTGACGACAGCTTTAGGCCGAAAGAGGTCCAGTTTTCATTGGATCTGAAAAAATGGACCGCTTTGCCGGCGAAGATCGAGCCTGAAACACCTCTGCAGACAGAGGTACTGAAAAGAAGCCACACGGTTGACAAGGAGTGGACAACCATCAGTCTGAACCGGATAACAATTGATCTGCCCGAAGGCGTCCGGATGAGTCGTTACATCAGAATCCAAGGCAAGGCGGCAAATGTTGCGGAAGTTATGGGATACAGCAACGGAGTGAAGATTGATCGGACGGCATGGCGCGCATCGAATGTGTTCGCGGAGTATTCCAAAGCGCCGGCCAGGCGGGCGTGGAGCGGTTCATTCCAGCTGGGTGAGGCGGCCAGGGGGTCCTACCTGGTTGTGCCGTGCATCGGCCAGCATGGCCGCGACGGGGCATACGCGGCGCTGCGTGTGGACGGGCGATGGGTTGGGTCCCCGCGTCGCGCGATAGATTATCCTATAAACCCATGGGAAATCGGTAATGCGCGTGAGAGTGCCGGGCTGAGTTATTTCTTCCCTGTGACGGACGACATGATTCACAAAAACATCGCTGCGGTTGTCCTGCAGTTTGAATCCGAAGAACGGACCAAGATCTCGCTGGGTGAGATGACGGCCCAGGTCTGGATCACCGCCTATCCCATTCCCTATGTATCAAAACAACTGGTCTTGGAAGAATGAAAAACCAACATATGGCCGTAATTCCGGGGACATCTATGATAAGTACACGTCAAGGAAAGAAAGGAGATTCTTGCGGAGAAGATAGGAATGCTCATCGGTCGCGATCTCCAGAAGAAAAAAACCCGGCAGAATTGTTGAAAAGGAGGGTCTTCCAAACAATCTGTGGGTAAGATTTAGGGATGAGTTTTTCGCTTTTCAACCAAGACACGGATTTGAAAAAAAGCCCCTCACCCTACCCTCTCCCCCAGGAGAGGGAAAAAGAGGCCGATCTTCCAGGAAAGGGCGGCGCAACACCAGAAAGCAAAGGGGAAAAGGATTTCCTCTCCTGGGGGAGAGGGTAGGGTGAGGGGTCTTTTTCTCGGCATGGGGGAACAGAACAACGAAGTGAAACCGGCCCCAGGAAAACGTAGGGATTTCCGACGCTCAAAACGCTGCAAGTGGCGTTGTATCATATGTTCGGCAGTTTGCCCGAGCCGGAATCCACCCACGAATTCTATTGAGGAAGCGAAAAGGAGATTCCTATGAAACTCGCGCACGAAGCGCCTAAATGTCCCTGGGTGGTCCTGCTCTTGATTGTGGCGACTTCCACCACCCTGGCTTGCGGAGGCATCCGTATGGACAGCCTGTACTGTGAGTATCGCGTGGACCCGCTCGGCGTCTCTTCACCCGTGCCGCGCTTGCGTTGGGTCGTGAAATCCACGGAACGCGCCCAGCGGCAGACGGCTTACCGCGTGTTGGCGGCCAGTTCCATGGAGAACCTGGCGAAGGACCGGGGCGATTTGTGGGACAGCGGCAAAGTGGCCGGCGCGGATACGCTGAATGTCGCCTACGCCGGTCGTCCCTTGGTGTCCGGCCAACGTTGTTACTGGAAGGTTCAGGTGTGGGACAAAAACGACAAGGCATCGGGTTGGAGCAGGCCGTCCCTTTGGGAGATGGGGCTGCTCGGCGAGACCGATTGGACCGGCCAATGGCTCAACGACGGGAAGGCGAACCCGAAGACGGACAAGGATTTCTACCAGGAAGACCCCGCGCCGCTCTTCCGCAAGGAGTTCATCCTGGCCAAGCCGGTGCGCCGCGCGCGGCTTTACGTCACCGGCCTGGGTTATTACGAAGCGAGTGTCAACGGACTGCGCGTCGGCGACCATGCGCTGGACCCGGGCTGGACGAAGTACGACCGGCGCGTGTTCTACAGCGCCTATGACGTGACGGCGCAGATTCACGCCGGAGCCAACTGCCTCGGCGTGATGCTGGGCAACGGCTGGTACAATCCCCTGCCGCTGCGTATGTGGGGCCACCTCAATCTGCGGGAACACCTCACCATTGGCCGGCCACGCTTCATCGCGCAGTTGAACCTCGAGTTTGCCGACGGCTCGGCCCAGTCCGTCGTGTCCGACCCCAGCTGGAAAGTGGGCGATGGGCCGATTCGTTTCAACAGCATTTACATCGGGGAAATCTACGATGCGCGCAAGGAACTGCCCGGCTGGGATCAGGCTGGTTTCGACGACACGGCCTGGCGCGCGCCCGCAATCGCCGCCGAGGCGGTCGGCGCGCTCCAGGCGCAACCACAGCCGCCCATCCGCGTCACCGAACGATTCCAGGCGGTCAGGGTTGCCGAGCCGCGGCCCGGCGTGTTCATCTATGACCTGGGGCAGAACTTTTCCGGCTGGGCGAGCTTTCGGTTCAAAGCGCAGGCCGGAGCGAAAATCGTCATGCGTTACGGCGAACTGCTCCACCCGGACGGCACGCTCAACCCGATGACGAGCGTTTGCGGCCAGATCAAAGGCCGGCGGAAGAACAAGCAGGGGGAGGAGGAAAGCGTCGGCGGACCGGGCGCGCCCCCCATTGCGTGGCAGAGCGACACCTACATTGCCAGGGGCGGCGGTGAAGAAATCTACACGCCGCGATTTACCTTCCACGGGTTTCGTTATGTGGAAGTCACGGGCCTGCCCGGGGCGCTGCCGCTCGAGGCGGTCACCGGACTGCGGCTGAACGCGGACGTGCCGCACGCTGGTTCCTTTGCCTGCTCCAACGAGCGATTCAACCGGATTCAGCAGATGTGCCGCCGGACTTTCCTTGCCAACCTGTTCAGCGTGCAGTCGGACTGCCCGCATCGCGAGCGCATGGGCTACGGCGGCGACATCGTGGCTGCGAGCGAGGCCCTGATGCTGAACTTCGACATGTCCACCTTCTACGCGAAAACCGTCCAGGATTTTGCGGACAGCGCGCGGCCGGACGGTATGTTCACGGATACCGCGCCGTTCGTGGGCATAGACTATTGCGGCGTGGGTTGGGCGATGGCGCATCCGCTCCTGATGTCGCAACTCCACCGGTACTACGGCAACGAGCGGCTTATGGCGGAGCAATACGAAGCGGCCAAACGCTGGCTCCTGCTTGTGGCCGGCCAGAACGAGGACGGCGTGATCAAGGAAGGCCTGAGCGACCACGAGGGTTTGGCGCCCGCGCCCGCGCCGCCAATGGTTACGCCCCTCTACTTCCAAAGCGCGCGGATGCTGGCGGAGATGGCCCGCCTGTTGGGGCACAAGGACGACGCCGCGCGGTTTGAGTCGCTGGCGGACAAGAGCCGTCAGGCTTATCAGAAAAAGTTCTTTGACACGGCGACGGGCAAAGCCGGCCCCGGCACACAGGCGAGCCAATCTTTTGCGCTCTATTCCGACCTCGTGCCAGAGACGGACCGGCCCAAGGCGCTGGACTTCCTGCTCGAGAACATCCGCGGCGAAAGCAAGGGCCATCTTTCCACCGGAATCATGGGCACGAAATTCATGCTCGACGCGCTGTCGCGCGAGGGCCGCGCGGAGGTTGCCTACGGTATCGTGAACCAGACCGATTTCCCCGGCTGGGGCTGGATGCTGGAGAACGGCGCCACGACGCTCTGGGAACACTGGGCACTCAGTGAGGACACCTTTTCCCATAGCCACCCGATGTTCGGCTCGGTGAGCCAGTGGTTCATGAACTGGCTGGGCGGCATTCAGCCGGCGCCGGAGGCCGTGGGCTTTGACCGCATCATCATTCGCCCTCAAGTGATCCAGGAACTGAGCTGGGTGCGGTCCAGCTACGACTCGGTCCGAGGGAAAATCGTCAGCAACTGGCGGCGCGAAGGCGGCCGGATCAATCTCGAAGTCGAGATTCCCTTCAACGCCACAGCCCTGGTTTTCGTGCCGGCCCAGACGGTCGGACAGGTTACGGAGAATGGAAGTCCCATCTCCCAAGTCCCGGGAGTCGAGTTGGTTCGAACCGACCGCGACGCCGTGGTGTGCCGCGTTGGTTCCGGGCGCTATTCCTTCACCGTAGATCACGCACAATGAAACGAGGCGCCTTGAAGGATCCGGGTGGGCGCATCTTGATGGAGCTACTTGTCACGGGGACGCTGCGCAATATGAATAGCCTGGTCTGAGCGCGGCGAAACCCGGGGGATGGGCCGGAGGGGGTCCATCTCCGGGAGCCGATTTCGTTTCGTTGTGCAAGTCCGCCCACGATGCCAAGGAAAAGGCCCCTCACCCTACCCTCTCCCCCAGGAGAGGGGAAAAGAACGCCGCTCTCTTGGGAGCGGGTGGGATAGTCCAGGAGAGTGTGGCATGTGACAGGAAAACGGAGGGAAAAAGAATTCCCTCTCCTGGGGGAGAGGGTAGGGTGAGGGGTCTCTTGATCCAGCGTCCGGAAAAATTCCCGGAAAGGCATGTAGCTTCACCAAGATGCGCGCATCCGGGTGGTCCAACACCATGCACGAGTGTGCTTGCTTTCCGCAAACGGACTGGCCTATCCTTATCCCGAGTTGGCTGACGGCGTGTTTCAATTCGATCAGAGAAGGGGGACCGCTTTATGAGTTCATCAACTACTTTTCCGGCTTGGAGATCGTTGGGGCGCCACGATTGGCGGGCAACCCAGCCTCCAGGCCTCCGGCAGGTTCAACGGGGATCCGCGTGGCCACGCACGCTGCGCATACGGCTTGGAATTCTGACTCGTCTGATGATTTGCCTTCTCGGCGTGGTCAGCCTGGCAACGGAGGCGCTGGGGGCCGACCCATTGGCGTGGTGGAAATTCGATGAGGTGTCGGATGGACGCACCCCCGAGCTCGGCGCGCGGCGTGGCGACGCGATTGCGGGAAACTTCAAGCTTGTGCCGGGCGTCGTGGGCAAGGCGCTGAAGTTTGACGGGTTCACGGCGGAGATTGTCCGCCCAGCCGCGTCGGCTCCTCGCTTGACGGACAGCTTCACCATCGAAGCCTGGGTGGCTTTGGGCGCCTACCCGTGGAACTGGTGCCCCCTCATCGAGCAGAGCAGCAAGACGAAAGCCGGTTACTCCCTGGCCATCGGGCCTCGCGGACAGTTGCGCCTCGGGTTGGCCGCGGGCGGCAAGTGGCGCGAGTGTACGACGAAGGATTTCCTCCTCCCGAAGGATTTCCTCCTCCCCCTGCGCCAGTGGACGCATGTGGCGGCCACGTTTGAGCGGGGCAAAG
>Ga0315277_10005046_pt1 | contig 17475 bp, 18 predicted proteins | sample YL17G05_15_MG_FD_203695 | JGI IMG/M metagenome (GOLD analysis project Ga0315277, IMG submission 203695) | Sediment microbial communities from Yellowstone Lake, YNP, Wyoming, USA - YL17G05_15 | ecosystem: Environmental > Aquatic > Freshwater > Lake > Sediment | place: USA: Wyoming | collected... | reverse complement strand
CACGGATCAGACCTCATCATAACAGTGAGCGAGGGGATGAAGAAGCAACTGATAGACAGGTATGGAGCTGATGAAAAGAAGATTACCGTGATATATAATGGAATAGACTCATCAAAATACTTTGGATTGACCAAGAAAGGAAACAACTCAACTGTTCTTTTCCTAGGAAGATTGACCAACCAAAAGGGAACTTGGTTCTTCTTGCATGCGGCCAAGAAAGTTCTGGAAAAGAAAAAGGACGTCACTTTCATAGTCGCTGGTCAGGGAGAGCAGATGCCTGAGATGATAAAACTTGCAATCGATTTGAACATAATGAATAGATTCATTTTCACGGGTTACCTACCTGAGGACGAGATATTGAGAGCCTATGCCACAGCTGACGTTTACGTCATGCCTTCTGTGTCAGAACCCTTCGGTATAACAGCTTTGGAGGCAATTGCGTCCGGAACTCCTGTAATTGTTTCTAAGAACGCCGGAGTTGCAGAAAAAATCATTCATTGCTTCAAGGTTGATTTCTGGGACACTCACGAGATGGCCAACGAGATAATAGGCTTGCTAAAATATCCTGTCCTAAAAGAGTGCATGAGGAAAAACTGCTACAAGGAGATTAACAACTTTGGTTGGGATAGGGTGGCTGACCAGACAATAAGTGTTTACAGTAGAGTTCTATGACCTCTTTATGCTTTTATTTCCAGGTTCACCAGCCTATGAGATTGAACAGGTTCTCCGTTTTCACCAAGGACGCGCCATATTTTGATGACGATAGGAATAGAACTTATTTTGAGAGGGTGTCAAGGAAATGTTATCTTCCAACCAACAAGCTTCTTCTTGATTTGATAAATAATCACGATAAAAAATTTAAAATTGCCTTTAGTCTTACAGGAGTGTTCATCGAACAGTGCAAAAAATTCTATCCCGAGGTCTTGGAGACTTTCAAGGAATTGGCGAAGACTGGGAACGTTGAGTTCCTGAACGAGACTTATTATCATTCTCTGGCAGCTTTGTTTTCTTTGAATGAATTCAAGGAACAGATAAAACTTCACAGAAAAGCCATGCTCGATTTGTTCGGTCAGAAGCCAAAAGTCTTTAGAAACACGGAGGCCATGTATTCGAACAACATCGCGAAGATAGTCGAGAGCATGGGATACAAAGGGATAATAACAGAAGGTCACGAGAGCATTCTGGGATGGAGGTCTCCCAATTATCTTTACAATCCTCAGGGGTGCAACAAGATTTCAGTCATGCTAAGAAACTACAAACTTAGCGATGACATCGGTTTCAGATTTTCTGCTAAATGGTGGGAAGAATATCCTCTGACTGCTGACAAGTATTCAGCATGGTTGTCAAGATGCGAAGGCCAGTGCATCAACTTGTTTATTGATTATGAAACCTTCGGAGAACACCAGTGGGAGGACACAGGCATATTCAATTTCTTGAGATACCTCCCCTCAGAGGTTTTAAAATATCAGAACCTTGATTTCAAGACGCCTTCAGAAATTATAAAGTCAAACAAACCAGTAGGCATCATAGACGTTCCCTACATTATCTCTTGGGCGGACATACAGAGAGACACTTCGGCTTGGCTTGAAAACGATATGCAGAAGCTCGCTTTCGATGAGATAGCGAAGCTTGAAAACCATGTTAAAAAGCATCCAGAGTTGTTGCACGTCTGGAGATTGCTCCAAACTTCTGATCACTTCTATTACATGTGTACCAAGTGGTTTGCTGACGGCGATGTCCACAAATATTTCAACCCCTACAACTCTCCGTATGACGCGTTCATAAACTTCATGAACATTTTACAAGATCTGAGGCAAAAGCTTGGTTTAAATGAAAGCTGATGATTTAAGGTGGGAGTACCAGCCTGTTGAAAATCCTGATTGGGATTATGCTAGAAACCTATTTACAGTTCTTAAAAGGCCTCAGGCAACTTGGTCTCAGTCTGTCTTTTCTGTTAAGCACGAGAACCTGATTGCACCAAATAGGGACTATAGGTTTCAGGGCCTGTGTGCTTTTTCCAATGGCGACTACTGCAAATTCTTGGATGCGGTATTCTTTGGAATAAGAGGAGTTTACCTAGAACCTAAGAAAGTGATAGCCTTTCCCTGGAAGAATGTCTATCAATACTCTGGTAACGGAATTGACGTTGACGTATCGTATTATCTGTCCAGGGACAAGAGAGACGGTATAGCAGCAAAGGTCATATTCGATGTTAGGAACTCATTTCTAAAGGAATTGATAATAAAACCTCTGGTTGACATTAGGAGTGTTCTTTCTGATTCTAATCTGGAGCAGATAGAAACAAAGGTTAACGATGACTCTTTGACAGCGTCTCTAGGAAAGAACAAGATTTCTTTTTATGTAAATGACAGCAGCGTCTTGGCAAACAAACAAATAATAGATTGGAGGTACAAGCTAGGCAGCGGATTCAGGGAAAACACAAGCGATGGCATAAGGTTCATCTCGGAGCATGCGAGACCTGCATTCATAGGAGAGATTCACAAGAGAATTTCTGGTAATGAGAAAGTTTCTTTGCTGATAAACTGCAACAGAAAAGATTCTGATTTCGATGAGAACGAAGAGAAACTGCATGTTAACAATATTATCAAAAAGTTCAATTGCAAGAAAGAGGTCTTGGCAAGAATAATATCCTTGGACAGTTTCGGAGTTTTTGAAGATGACATTATAATACCAGAGGCCGGGGATTTCTGGTTCAGGAAAGTTTGGCTCAGAGATTTATTAGAGGCATTGATCAACAGCTTTCAAACCTTTGTCAAATTAGACGCTAAAAGAGTGACCGCTATAATGGAATGGCTGTTGAGGCAGCAGGATGTGAAGACGGGAAGGTTTCCCAATTTTAAAAATGATTACAACTCTGTTGACACTAGTCTTTTGTTTTTCATTTTCGCCGAGAAGTATCTGAATCACTTCAAGGACAAGTCAATGGAAAAGAGAGTAGCGGAGAGTCTTAATCTTATGCTCAAGAGATTTTCCGAAAGTAAAATTGAAGTAAATGGACCGCCTGTTATACAGAATTATCTGTTATATTCATTGCCTTGGCATTCTTGGACAGATTCAAGAGTACCTTTTATGGGAAAGCTGATATCCACAAGAATACCGCTCGAATGGATTAACGGAGATAATCTGGAAGAGATGTCCAAACCTGTTCTATTGCCTGAGATAAATGCGCTTTTCATCAGAACCCTGAGGATGGCTAAGCATCTGGGAAAGGACATGGATAACTTTTATAAGAATGCTGTTGAAAAATACAAAAAGTTCTTCCAAACCAACGATTTCCTCTATTCAATAGTAATCAATGATAAAAAAGATCCAACCGAGACATCAATGGCTTTGGTGTCTGCTGTTTTGTTGCATGATATTGTTTTCGATAAAAAAGATTTGGAAAAGATGTGGCCTCATGTTGAGAAATTGCTCGTGAGGAGAAACGGGAAGTTGTTTGGCCTCATGTGCAGAAACTCCAAGGACAGGATATACTACAATGACTATCAATATCACGGAGCAGTAGTCTGGCCAAGAGACACGCCTTACCTGATAAAGTATCTAAAGATAATAGGAAGAGACGACTTGGTCAAGGAAATCTTGGATAGCAACTTGGAGCACCAGACAGATGAGGGAGCGATATTCTATTGCAACGAATTGTTCTCTTTGCCAGAGGGAAGAAATCCCAGTCCTACTCAGACTTGTAACAAGCCAATACCTGTAAAAAATCCTATGCAATTGTGGTCTCAGTTCTGTGATGATTATTTAAACGAGTAACAAATAATGATATAGGTCGTACCATGGAAAAAAAAGCAGACGTGATGTTTGAAGTTTCGTTCGAGGTTTGCAACAAGGTAGGCGGCATATACGCTGTTCTGGAGTCAAAGGCCGCTAGGATGGTCGAGTTGTATGGAGAAAATTATTTTGCCATAGGACCATACTATCCTGAGAAGGCGATAACAGAGGCGATAAAGCAAAGGCCTCCAGAGTTCTGCGAGAAGGTTTTTTCCGCTCTGGAAAAAGAAGGCATAAGGTGCCATTATGGCAAGTGGTTGATTCAGGGCAGACCTAACGTAATTCTTATAGAGTTTGGAGATGTGTTAAAGAAAGTTAATGAGATAAAGACCGATTTATGGAAAAAGTACAAGGTAGACTCTTGGGGAAGCGGGTTCGACTTTGACGAGCCTGTCGCATGGTCAACAGCAGCTGGCATTCTGATAGAGAGGTTGACGAATTGCCTCGAGAATAAAAAAATTGTCGCCCAATTCCACGAATGGCTTTCAGGTGGAGCTTTGCTTTATCTGAAAGACAAGATTCCTACTGTTTTTATGACTCACGCAACAATGCTCGGGAGGACAATAGCAGGTGTTGGGGAAGACCTGTACAAGGAGATTGACAATGCTTTCAAGGACAACACCCCCATTGATCCTAAGAGGTCTTACAAGTATGGAATGCAAGCAAAGCACCTGATGGAAAAAGCTTGCGCAGAGAATGCTAGCGTCTTTGCCACAACATCTGAGATAACAGCAAGAGAAGCGTCTTACATACTGGGGAAAAGACCTGACATAATACTGCCAAACGGTCTGGACATTGAAAGGTTCCCTACGATGGAAGAGTTCGCCTTGCTGCACAGAAAGTACAGGGAGAAGATAAAGAATTTCTTGAATGCTTATTTCAATCCCTATTACAAGACAGACTTGTGGGACTCGATGATTTTCTTAACTTCCGGAAGGTACGAGTTCAGGAACAAGGGATACGATGTTTTCATAGAGGCTCTGGGAAAGCTCAACGAGAGAATGAAAAAGGAAAACGTCAAGAACAATATCTTTGTGTTCTTCTTTGTGCCCAGAGGGGATGTGAAAGAAGACATCGATTTGATAGAGAGCATAAGGCTTTATGATGACATGAGGGATTTTGTAAACGACGAGATACCATGGATAGAGGAGATGATGGTAAACACGCTGGCCAAGGGAAAGATGCCAAAGATGGATGACGTATTCAGAAAGGAGTTCTTGGAAGAATGCAAAAGGAAGATATTCGCCTTCAAAAAGAAGGGCAATCCTCCCCTGTCTGTTGCTGTGTTCGATGATAGTAATGATCCAATCATAAACGCTTTCAAGAGAAACAAACTCTTGAATAGAGTAGAAGACAAAGTCAAGGTAATATTCTATCCTTATTATTTGTCTACCACTGATAGGTTGTTAGGTCTTGATTATTACCAGGTTGTTCAAGGTTCGCACCTGGGCGTGTTTCCGTCTTATTACGAACCGTGGGGCTACACTCCTCTGGAATGCGCTGCCAACGGCGTTCTATCAATAACTTCTGACCTCGCTGGTTTCGGAATATTCATCAAGCAGAACTCCGACCAGAGCAAGAAGCCAGGGATAATGGTCTTGGACAGGGACGGAAAATCTTTCGAGGAAATCAATCAAAAATTGTATGAGATGCTATGGGGCATTATCACAATGAGCAGGAACGAGAGGATACCGAAGAAAGCCAATGCCAAAGACCTAGCTTCCTTAGCTGACTGGAAGATACTGATAAACAACTACGTACAGTCGCACAACATGGCTCTGGAAAGATTCAAGAAATAAAAATTTGCAATCACTTCTTCAAATGTTGATGCTCGCTCTTCTCGAATATTGTAAGAAAGATTAGCTTTTCCTTTCCAGTGTTTACAGTCCTGTGCCAAGTGTTCTCAGGTACTGTCAACAGATTATCCTTTTTAACAGGAATTTTCTTTTTATCGAAGATAACATATCCCTTGCCCTTTAGTATGAGGTAGACTTCTTCAGCATCGTGAGAATGACCTCTTGTCATCCTGAACTCACCGTTCACCTTGCCAGGATAGAGAGTGTTCATGCAAACCGATAGTCTTTTGAAGCTGGTTTGCTTATCAGACAGGTCTATCAGAACTTGGTTGATTTCGTTCTCATGTCCCTTTGTGTTCTTGTAAATATTCTTTCCTTCTTTGACAGCATCTTTTACCTTTAGCCTAAGAGTTCCGCCCTTGAATTTTTTCAGATTGAATTTCATCTCATTCCCTTTATCAAATCTTCCATGGCCTTTTCAACGCTGTCAGCTTTCACAACTCCCGACGCCACCAGAACGCCTTTTGCTCCCAGTTCAATTGCTTTCTTAACATCGTCTCTGGTCTTGACGCCTGCTCCGCAAAGAACATAAGTTCTCGAGGAATTTTTCCTAACCTCGTTAACAGTATTCCTAATGATCTCTGGCTCTGCTGTTGAAACAGAGACGTCTCCGCCTATCAATTCCGGAGGTTCGACTGCAATGAAATCAGGATTGAACTTAGCGAGTTCTCCTGCCTCCTTGCTGTTCTGTGCACAGACGATGGAAATCAAATCATATTCTTTGCATAAATCAACACATTTCTTGATGTCTTCATAAGGAATTCTTTTCTCAGAGTGGTTTATCAGCGAACCAATCGCACCTAGTTCCTTTACTTCTTTAGCCAACAAAGCTCCTGTGTGGGCTCCGGGCTCGTAAGGCTCCATGTGTTGAGAAATAGTCAAGGTAATCTGGGAAATGTTGTCAATCATCGGGTCAGGTGGAGCAATCAGAATATTTACTTTGTACTTGTCAAGAAGCTTTCTTGCGACCTTTGCAAAAGTTATGGGTCTATCTCCCAGAACCTCATCATATTCTTTTAGATTTACAATTAGTAAAGGAGGCTTTAACATCGTGTATCCTGAAGATTATTAATTTTTCTTGCTTTTATTTTCATCCTTTAGCTTGCTCTCAACTTTCTTAAGGACTTCTGGCAATGTTGTGTACTCCATCGAATCAGGCGATAGTCTATGAGGTTCGAATGGACCGTGCTGTCTTAGGAAATCTGCTATCTCGTTTGATTTTTGTCTAGCTCTGTCAAAACTAATGTCTGCTAGCATGTCTCTAGGTCCGACAAGTATGCCGTTCTTTAATTGGAAGCCTAATCCAATTACTCTTGGAGGTCCGTCAAATCTCGAGGGTGTAGCATCACACACAGCAACTGGCATGAAAGGACCGTTGTGACTTCCTCTCATCCAACCTTCAACCAAGTGTGGAAATGCAAACGGTTCTAGAATTTCTCCTACAGCTGGCAATCCATGCTGAGCACGAACGATTAATACTGGATCATCTTTTCCCACGTATCTTCCTGCCATCAAACTTAGACGCTGGGTACTTGTTGTCGCTGCAATATCACCATCAGTTTTCTTGTAAATGTTCTTAATTACAAATCTTCCCGGAGTTCCAATCAAAACTAGCAGGTCATAAATCTCTTCTGGAGTATTGAAGACAACTTCCTTTTGCTCTATCACGTCCAAGACTTGGAATTTAAATCCTTCATGCATCTCGGGATCAATTACAAGACCTGGCGTATTGAAGGGGTCTGCAAACATCTTGTACAAGGGAAAGTTCCATGCGCCTGGTTCTGTTTTGTCTGCCATGAAAATTATTACTGGTTCTGATTTTCTTTCCTCGAATTCCATTTCTGCGTATCCTGGGCCCATGCCTTTTAGATTTCCTGAGAATGCGTCCTTTAGTAGGTCTTGACCGGCTGCGTACAAACCGAGTTCCTTGGCTTTTTCCGTGCATTTCATGAAAACGTTCCAAGCAATGCCGTGCACGCCACTGCAGTCAACACCGTGCTGATGCGTCATTATCAGTTGCAGGTCATCTCCACAGGATGTCACGTGAAAATCCAACAGATAGCCTTTGTTCTTCTCTTCCTGAAGTATCGGTCTTGCTAAGTCTAGAATTGCTGGATGACTTGCAGAATGACCGACATATCCTCCTATATCTGCCTTGATAACACTTAGTGTAATTCTCATACACTACAAATTGTTAAAGCCTAAATATAAAGGTTTTTCTAAGTATAATGCAGGGGGCCGGATTTGAACTGTCGCAGCAGTTAACTATAAGAAATCCAAGCTGCGCATTCTAAAATTCACATTTGCTTGAATCCATACTTTCCTACCAAAGGAACAAACATGAACGACCCAATAGATTTCTTTTCAATACCCCTTTTCATTTTTTTAACCACTATCATTTCCTGCAAGTAAACATCGCCGACAGGTATGACCATTATCCCACCAACTTTTAATTGACCTAGCAAAAGTTTTGGAATGTCAGGACAAGCAGCAGTTACTATAATCCTATCAAAGGGCGCCTTCTCTTCCAGACCTAAGGAACCGTCCTTCAAAAAAACTTCCACGTTTCTTACACACATCTTCTGTAGATTACCTTTGGCGAATTCTGCTAATTCTTTAATAACCTCAACAGTGTAAACAAACCCTTTTTCGCCAACCAAGTAAGACAATATTGCAGATTGCCATCCAGAGCCAGTTCCTATTTCCAATATCTTCTGATCCTTTTTAACGTCGAGTGCTTCTGTCATTGCCACGACTGTTGATGGTTGTGATATTGTCTGGTCAAAACCTATAGAAAGAGGAAAGTCTCTGTAAGCTTGGTCCTTCATGCTCTCGGGAATAAAAGAATGTCTGGGAATCTTTCTCAAGGTCTCTTCCACCTGTTTTGACTTCAAATAGCCGAGGCTTTTTATATGTTCTATGAGTTTTTCGTTCTCCTCTTGAAAATCCATATATTTATTTTATAATCCTAACATAATGAATTTATGCCTGAGGGCCTGAACGACCTAATAAAAAAGCTCAATAGCTTGGAGATACAAGGAGCCAAAGAGATTGCTACCGAGAGCTTGAAGTTCTTGAGAAAGCTTGCAAAGGAAAAAGGCTTTGGAAAAGAATTCAATAAGACCGCCAAAAGAATTGAAAACACAAGACCGACAGAGGTTGTTCTACATAATTGTTTGGAGATTATTAAGAAGGAAAAGAAGGTCGAGACGATAAACAGACTTGTAAGAAGATTGAATCAGTCAACAAAAGAAATAGCTAAAAGAGGAAGCAGACTGATAAAGAGCGGTGACAAGATAATGACCCATTGTCATTCTTCAGAGGCTTTAGCTATAATAAAACAAGCATGGGAGGAAGGCAAGAAAATCAAAGTTTACGCAACTGAGACAAGACCTAAAGGTCAGGGAATCAAAACTGCAAAAGAACTAGCGAAACTAAAAATACCTGTTGAACTGATAATAGATTCTGCTGTGGAATTCTTCATTAAAGAAGTCGATATCGTGATGGTTGGCTGCGATGCACTCAGAAAGGAAGGCGTCGTTAACAAGATAGGAACATACCCTATGGCAGTAATTGCTAAAGAACATAAGAAACCTTTCTTTGTGGTAGGCGATACATTAAAATTAGATAGAAGAAAGAAACTAATTATTGAAGAGAGATGCTGCAGAGAGGTTTGCATGGAACGTATGAAGACATTGGAAGTGAGGAATCCTGTGTTCGATGTCACGCCATGGAAATACGTTAAGAGGGTCGTTACGGAAAAAGGAGTAATGACGTCAGGTAATATTTTGAGGATGTTAAAATGAATATAAAGAAATTTCTGAAGCCAGACTGGAGAAAGATTGTGGTATTTGTGGTTTTGCTTGTACTCGCGGTAATAATAATTCCTATTATAAATGCGCGTTTCGGTCTTTATACTATTAGTATAGGCTTTCCTTTGCCTTTTTATTCTTGTACGTTTCTCGTTGAGTTAGGGTCATTATGCAGTTTTGCGGGTTATACTTACATAATAATTGACATTTTGATATGGTATGTTCTTTCCTGTCTATTAGTTTGGATTTACGATAATTTTAGAAAGGTGAAGAAAAAATGAGAACAATAAAAGCTGAAAAGAGTCCGTTGTTTGCGGCTATTTTGAACTTCTTATTCTGGGGCATAGGCTATCTATACATTGAAAAGAAAACTGAAGAAGCCTTTTATCTTATTTCGCTTTATTTGGCAGTTTTCATATTCTCGTTTTGGTACCTGTCCATAGCAGGCTTGGTCAGTTTCGCAGGCATCTACTGGGTAATCTTCTGGTCATTATGGGTAGGCATTTACATTGGCTATGATGCATACAGAATAGGGAAGGTTAAAAAATGAGCTACATTGATTTGAAATACGAGCCTGGCAAGAATGATTTGATATGTTTATTCAGGATCGAGCCTGAAAAAAGAATTTCTATAAATAAAGCAGCAGAGAGCGTCGCAGCTGAGTCATCCATTGACACGTGGACCGAGGTAAAAACCATGACCCCTAGAATTAGAAAACTAGGAGCAAAGGTATTCGAAATAAAAGGAAAATTGGTAAAGATTGCCTACCATCTAGATTTGTTCGAACAGGGAAACATGTCCCAGATTCTCTCCAGCATAGCAGGAAACATATTCGGTATGAAGGCTGTTGAGAATTTAAGGTTAGAAGACATTGATTGGCCTGAAAAAATTGTGAAATCTTTCAAAGGCCCTCTTTACGGCATCGACGGCATAAGGAAATTGTTGAAGGTTCGAGGAAGACCTTTGTGCGGGACAATTGTTAAACCAAAGCTAGGATTGAACGAGGAAGAGCATGCAAAGGTCGCTTACGAGGCTTGGATAGGTGGTCTGGACATTGTCAAGGACGATGAGAACCTGAGCTCTCTAAGTTTCAACAAGTTTGAAAAGAGAGTTATAGAAACACTAAAGATGAGGGGCAAAGCAGAGAAAGAAACCGGAGAAAAGAAAATTTACATGCCAAATGTAACAGCAGAGGTGGACACCATGTTAGAGAGGGCGAATTTTGTAAAGGAGGCTGGCGGAGAGTATGTCATGGTCGATATAATAACAACAGGCTGGTCTGCCTTGCAAAATCTAAGGAATGCTAATGATGATTTGAGACTAGTCTTGCACGCTCACAGGGCAGGTCACGCAGCGATAACAAAAAATCCAAAGCATGGTATATCAATGAAGGTCATAGCTTCTGTGACAAGACTGATAGGTATGGACCAGTTGCACATCGGGACGGCAGTGGGCAAGATGTTTGAAACCAAAAAAGAGGTTCTGGAAAATTGTAATGCTTTAACAAAGGAGATGTATAATTTAAATAAAGTTATGCCAGTAGCTTCAGGCGGTCTTCATGCAGGAATGATACCAAAACTTATCGAGATATTCGGCAATGATTTTATAGCCCAGTTCGGCGGAGGTTGTCACTGGAATCCCAAGGGAACGAGATATGGGGCAATGGGAATAAGACAGGCGATAGACGCTTCGGTTAAAAATATTCCTTTGAAAGAATACGCAAAGAATCATAAGGAACTGGCAGATAGTATTAAAAAGTTTGGAATCATAAAGTGATTTTATGGCAGAGGAGCACAAGGAAGAGAGGCACGAAGAACATAAAAAAGAAGGCAAGCCTAGGTTGGCATTTCTGTCCCATATAAAATTAACAAGAACAGACATCTTGGCGATAATAGCTCTGATAATCTTTGTAATCGTTGTTACCATTCCTGTTTATGTCTCCAAAGACAATTGCGAGATTGCAAGGCCAGACTACAAGTGTGCTTCCATAAAGGACGTTATGATAGAGAACTGCAACTATTGGGGAAGTTATGAGTGCAATACTAATGCTGACGTTAGCCTACCACAGATAGAGTGGTACATACTAAACCTCTGCAAATTACAAAACCAGTATCACAGCACAGGTTTAGACTGCTCTGATCTAAAATCAGCTTGCAATAAAATAAGTGGGAACCAAACCTGTCCGTAGGTTATGTAAAATGATTTTAAAAAAGATATTGAACTTTTTCAGGCCCAACTGGAGAAAATTAATCTTACTTTTCGCTTTCGAGTTTCTTATTTCCTTTGCATTGCTGGCAGTGGGCGACAGGCTTCCTTCCTGGCAAGTCTACATAATGTCGCCAAACATCTATTACCTGGAATCGACGATAAATCCCATGTTTGTTACCCAAGAGCAGATGTCTATTAGTGGCTCTATTAGCAACATCATATCTCTGGCTTACCTTTATTTCCTATCGTGCCTTATAATTGAAGGTAGGGAAGCGCTCGTAAAATTTTTTGTGAACCTTGTTAAAAGACGTAAAGAGTGATTGCATGAGGCTGGTGGCAAGACCCATAAACTTGGAAGCCGGGGGAAAATACATCGTAATACTGAACAGAGAGGATGCTGACTTTCTAGGCTTGCATGCCTTAGACAGAGTTTCTCTAAGATGCAAGGAAAAGGGATTGGCAGCCATAATCGACATCACGACCAGATTTACAATGAAAGGGGAGATGATAACCAACGATGACGTCACGAGGTTCTTTGACATAAAGGGCGGGGAACACGTGGAAGTTTCCAAGGAAAAGGAACCAGAGTCTATAGTGTATATAAAGCAGAAGATATCTGGATGCAGACTGGAATATGATAAGATAAAAACGATTGTTAATGATGTTACTGAAAGAAAATTGTCTGACATAGAATTGACAGCACTCGTAACAGCCTTATACACTAGGGGCTTGTCAATAGACGAGGCAACAGGTTTCTCAAAGGCAATGGTTAACGCAGGAAAAAGGTTCAGGTTCAACCATCATGTCCTTTGCGACAAGCATAGTATCGGTGGTATACCAGGCGACAAGACATCGATAGTCCTTGTTCCGATACTGGCCGCTGCAGGACTGACTGTTCCAAAAACATCTTCCAGGGCAATAACATCTCCTGCTGGGACTGCTGACCGTATGGAAGTGCTCGCGCCTGTCTGCCTTTCTCTGGATGAGATAGAGGAGGTCGTTAAAAAAACTGGTGCATGTCTGGTATGGGGAGGCGCGTTAGACCTGTCTCCTGCTGATGATGAGTTCATAAAAATAGAATATCCTCTGGGAATAGACCCGATGCTTCTGCCTTCCATAATGTCCAAGAAAAAAGCAATCGGTGCCAAGTACGTTGTCATAGACATACCCACTGGAAGGGAGGCAAAAATCACAACAGTGCAAAAGGCGCGCGAGTTGGCAGAAGACTTTCTTGAATTGGGCAAGAGACTGGGAATGCACATAGCTTGTGGAGTAACATTCGGAGACCAACCCTTGGGCTACTGCATAGGTCCAGCCCTAGAGGCAAGAGAGGCGTTGATAACGTTGCAGGGCAAAGGGCCAAAAGACTTGGTGGAAAAAGCAACTATGCTCTCTGACATTCTGTTCAACGAGGTCGGTTTGAAAGATCATGGGGCGGCCTTGGAAATTTTGAGAAGCGGAAAAGCTGAAAAGAAGATGAGAGAAATAATCGAGGCACAGGGAGGAGATACTGAAATAAAACCGGAGAACATTGAAATCGGTGATAAAACATTCAAAATAAAGTCTGACACAGAAGGAAGGGTCCTATGGATAAAGAATTCTGCCATAGTTCTTGTTGCCAGAGAGGCAGGAGCCCCCAAGAACAAGGGAGCAGGAATCCATCTGAATGTAAAAATGGGCGATAGCGTCAGGAAAGGCGATGTTTTATTTACCATCTATTCTAATAATTATATAAGGTTGAGCGATGCTGTCAAGCTAGCGGAGGAACTGAAACCTTTGGTTGTCGGCAAGAAGTTCGAAGAAAAGATGTTGCTGGAGAGGATATTCACAGAAATTCCTTCCAGGAAAGTTTTCATGCTTGAGAGGTGATGTTGTGGCTAGAAAGGTCAAAAGGAAAAGAACGGTGCAAAAGAGAAAAACGGCTCGAAGGGTAATGGCGTCAAAGAAAACGAATAGGCATAATTTTTATCTGCTCTTGCTCGTTATAGTAATATTCCTAGCTTTTGCTGTCTACTACTTTAATTTCTTTCAGCAACCACAAAATAACGGACCAACGCCGCAGAATCAAGTAACACCAACACAACAAGTAACAACTCCAATAAATGTTCCAGGAGGAGGTTGTAACAAAGATTCCCAGTGCTTCATAACATTTTGTAAAGACCAAACAGAAGACTGTGTTAATACTACTCAACTATCATCTTACAGCAAGAACTGCAAAACCTATTCCGATTGGGTTGTAGAGAAGCAGGATACTTCAAGGTGCGCGTGCGTTCAGAATGCTTGTGCAATGATAAAATAAATACATAATATAAACAATAATATTATGAGCAAAAAGGTTCTATTCGTAATTCTCGATGGCATTGCAGATGATACTGAGACAACGCCTTTGATGATGGCTTCAAAACCTAACATAGACATGCTTGCAAAGAACGGTTTCTCAGGACTGATAGAGAACAGGGAAGGCAGTCATCCTGATTCTGGAATATCCAACTTCGTATTGCTAGGTTATCCCAAGGAAGAATATCCTGGGAGAGGTTTTTTGGAAGCTCTTGGAATAAATTTGAGAATAACTCCTGGGAGCGTTTACGTCAGAGCCAATTTTGCGACTGTGAAAGAAGTCATGGAAGACAGATTTAAAATGGGAAATTATCAGCCTAGGCTAGTGGTAGTTGACAGGAGAGCTGGAAGAGACTCGTCTGGTTTGTTTGAGATGTCAAAGACCATCAAAGAATTTTTCCTTGATGGTGTTAGGATAGATTTTTACAAATCCTTGGGGCACAGGGGTGTGGTTGCCCTGAATAGCGTTGATGTGTGCCCTGATGTCAGCGATTCTGACCCTGGTATAGAGGGGAAAGATGTATTAGACGTGAAACCGTTAAAGGACGAGAACAATGCTTTCAAGACTGCTGCCGCTTTGAACAAGTTTTCAAAAGAGGTTTACAAGATATTAAAGGAGCATCCCTCGAACAAATACAGGAAGATACCTGCCAACTACGTTCTGTTGAGGGACGCCAGCTGCTATAAGTATGTGAAAAGCTTCAAGGATAGGTTCGGCCTGAACGGAGCTTGCGTTGCTGCTTCCCCTGTTATCAAAGGAATTGCAAGGGCGATGGAGATACACGTAGAGGAAGTTCCTGGTGCGACAGCTGATTTGAAAACAGACTTGAAAGCGAAAGTTCTGAAAGCTTTGGAATTGTTGAACACTTATGATTTTGTTGTACTTCACATACTTGGTTGCGACATAACTTCTCACGACAAGAATCCTAAAATGGGAGCTTTGTTCATAGAGAAAATCGACAGAGAAGTCTTCAAAAGAATTCTAGAATACACTAACTTTGAGAAAACTTTACTGGTGGTTTGTTCAGATCATCCTACGTCTTCTAAGACAGGAGAACACATCCAAGGCTTTATACCGTTCTCGTTTTACACTAATGGCATCGAGTCGAATAAAATTGAAAAACTTGATGAGAAGAGCTGTAGACAAGGACCTCTGATTAACATAGAAGATTTTATGGAAGAAGTTTTGAAATACGCGTAAATAAACGCACTAAATAATATTTTCAATTTCATATAAAGAATTAATGACTTTTACAGAAGAGCCGTAATGCATTTTTCTTTTCTGCTCTCTTAACACAATGACCGGCTTTACTTGTGCTGCTACTGCGGCTTGAACATCCTCGTTCGCGTTTCCAACGTAAATGGTTTCATTATTTTTAACACCCAATTCTTTCATGCAAACAAGTAAACTATCAGGATGCGGTTTTGGTTTTATTCCAATATTGTTTGATACAATTGAATCAAACCTTAATCCTTTAACCTTTGATAAGACCTTTGATATTTCAGCGTCAGCAACCTTTGTAAGTGCTCCAGTTACAATCCCCAATTTTATTCCACTTTCTCTCAAATTTTTCAGCGCAGCGACATCATCGTATACTCCTGTGTGTCTTGCCCTTTCTTCTGGGCTGTCGTTTTTCCAAAAAATCCTCCAAAATTTCATATAATCTATTCCAAGCCTGTCTTCAATTATTTTGTCTCTGTCGCTTCCATTGCAATACCAAAAGTCGTCTACAAAGTCTTTGTCAGCCTCCAAGCCTAGATCATAAATAGTTTTTCCAACAGTATCTTCAATATATTCTCTGGTTTGAAAAACTACTGTTCCGTCTAGGTCAAGCATCGTTGCACTCAATTTCATAAAAAGCTTATGCAATAAAAACTTTAAATAATCTTCTATGATTTATTTAATCTAAAATATAGAATTTTCTAAAAACAGGCTTTGTTGCGAAAGCCTCGCCCATTGCAGAAGTCCTTTGTCTGTTGCAAAAGTCAATTTCTAAGAAGATGAGAAAAAACCAAAAAAGCATTTAAAGATTACTTCGTATTTGTTTATTAGGTGATTGTATGGGAATTAACCCAAAACAAACAGAATTAGAAAAAGAACTTGCACATTCCTATGCTACCGCATTCGATGCAGCAGAGAATTGCAAAACGCCGAAATTACAAAGATATTTGGAAAGTGTTAAAGATAGAATACAAACAAGTCTAGTTTATGAACAAGTAGACGATACAAAATTAGCAGAAGGTTGCCTTGAAGTGCCAGAATCAGAGAGAAGAACTCAAAGCAAATTTTAGAAAGATAAAATTTTGTGTTGCATAAGTCAATAAGTTGTTGCAAAAGTAGGCACATTTTTATACTTAAAAAACAAAGCCCTAAAACAGTACATCCGAAAGTAAAAATCTACCAAAATCACTCAAATTCTGATGATTTGAGACTCCTTCTTCCAGTTTTTTGAATTTCATCCTTTTAGGGTTTTCATAATCGGCAAACCCCATTTTACCAAGAAGTTCCCTAGATTCCTTAGTTGGTTGACATATGTGGAAAGCAGACATTATAGCCTTATATTTCTTCCAACTAACGATTTTATTGTATCTTTGCCCCATAAAAGCTCTAAAAGCTTCCATTTTACTTCTTTCATAAAAAATTATTACGTGATGCCTACGCGAAACTTTCCTTATGATGTTCGGTATATAATTTATTAATGTTCTGTAAGAGCGATCTATTGCACCAGAACTAATTTCTGTATTAGGGATGACATATCCATTCCTGTCTATTTCCTGTAAAATTCTTAATGTAGAATCTCTTATACCATAATTCCCCTGTCGTTGTTGCCATGATAAATCTTTAACTATTTTACAGACTCTTTGATAAGAGATTTTAAACTCTTCAGCAGCCCCTCTACGATCTCCAGTTTCTAATACTCTCTTTATTATTTTTTCTCTGGTGCCGTCTGCCATTTTTCTTCCCATTGCTAAATCTCTTGTATGATAACTAATAGTACTCAGATGTACACCGAATTTTTCGGCTACCCTGCATTTGAATGCACCAAGCTTTACAAGTTCCCTTATTTCTCCTATCTGTTCTTCATTCAGTTTATTACATTTAGCCATAAAATCACCTTTTTATTTTTTCTCCGTTTATTTTTTGTATTCCTTTAATAAAAATTGAAGGGTGTAAAGCGTGCACATCGCCTCTTTCCCTTAAATATATCAACCAATTATCTATGTGAAACAACTAGAATTTGATAGGTTTTTATGTTTAACCTATAAGTAAATAGATAATATTTATATATTTGAATATGTGAATATAATAAAATGATTGAAAAGACGCTAAAGGCTCTTTCTGACCCTACAAGATTGACGATTGTGGAACTCTTAAATAAAGGAGAAATTTGTGCCTGTGAATTTGTTCCTCTTACTAAAAAAGCTCAACCTACGGTTTCTCAGCACTTGAGAATTCTTGAAAATGC
>Ga0315277_10005045_pt1 | contig 17476 bp, 20 predicted proteins | sample YL17G05_15_MG_FD_203695 | JGI IMG/M metagenome (GOLD analysis project Ga0315277, IMG submission 203695) | Sediment microbial communities from Yellowstone Lake, YNP, Wyoming, USA - YL17G05_15 | ecosystem: Environmental > Aquatic > Freshwater > Lake > Sediment | place: USA: Wyoming | collected... | reverse complement strand
TTCGCCGATGGCCATGCCAGGTGGATGCCTGCCGAGCAGATCCTCTTCGGAGGGGAACCGAACTGGAAAGGCATCGGCACCGGCGACATCGAGGGGCTCACGACCTGCATTTGCACGGTTAAGGGCTACTAGCCTGACCCGTCTGCCTCACCTTAGGGCAGACAATGGACTTGAGCGCCCCGCCTCATCGGCGGGGCGCTTTTCTAATTGCCCAAAACACCTTGACTTTTAAGGTGTTTTATGGTATAATATTTTAATACTCGGAAAACCCCGCACAACGACTTCCTGTAAAACCTATTGCATAGTGTACTTACAGGAGCGTCGTCTACGGGGCAGGCAAAAACAAAAATAAAAACAAGGAAGGGACATGAAGAAAATTAATCAAATAATTAGTCTTTTTATCTTCTTGGGGCTATTCGTAGCTGTAGTTTTTAGTTCTACGCCAGCTTATGCTGCCTATTCGTCTGGGACTTTGGTGACTCTTACAAACTCGGAGCGCGCTAAAGCTGGTTTAGGTGCTTTAAGTGTTAATTCCGCCCTCACTTCAGCGGCCACTGCCAAAGCCAATGATATGCTTGCCAAGGGATATTTTGCCCATACTTCGCCTGATGGTCGTACACCTTGGGATTTTATTACTGCTGCGGGTTATGATTATGTTTATGCTGGTGAAAACTTGGCGATCGGCTACTCAAGCGCTTCGGAGCTAATGAGCGCTTGGATGAATTCGCAAACCCACCGTGACAATATTTTAAACCCTAATTTCCGTGAAATTGGAATTGCTGTTGTTTCAGGTCAATATAATGGAGCCGAGACAACTATTGTGGCTCAAGAATTTGGTGCCCAAGTCGCTGCCGAAGAACAAACAGCCGCTCAAGAACAATCTCAAGAGACTGCGGGTGAATCTAATCAGGGTACTACGCCAACACCAGCCGCCTCCATTGCCCCAATCACCATCAATAAGGCAAAATCAAATTACAAGCCAAATAGCATTTTTGAAAATGAAGAGATTGAAATACAAATTTCAATTAATGGCGAGATACAAACCTTGGAAGCACAGGTAGGGGAGGCAAAAGCCAATTTATTGGAGAATGGGGCTATTTCTTCCCAAGGTGATGAAAAAACCTATACTGCTAAGCTTAAAATCGTCAAAGCGGGCAGTTTTGATGTCATAATTTCTGCGACCGGAAAACAGGGCGGAAAGGCCACTGAGAATTTAGGCAAGGTTGAGGTTAAGCCGGCTTTAATTTCGAATGTAACGGAGGCAAAGACCGCTGGTTTTAAAGACACTCTTAAAGAAACCTGGATTTATATTGTTTTTGGCGGAGTTTTACTTTCTGGAGTTGGCTATTTGATCTTTCGACACTTCAAATTCGAAAAAATTGCCAAATTTGGAACCGCTATCTGGGATTTGTAAACCCCCACACCCAAGAGTCCCGAATGTAAAAATTAGATCACCATCAGGGTCTTATCTGCTTAGAAAATTTAATCATCTTGCGATTAAATGGGTTTGGGTGTGGGGGTAAATACTGCTAATAGCAGGTTGTATCCTTGATTTTTAAGCCATTAATTGATAGAATAGAAAGAGCTAAACCCCCTCACCAATTTTAGCGATTTTATTGGTGTGGGGGTAAACCAATTAGGTATTTTTTTAGTACCTGCCTGCGGCGGGCAGGTTTATCGCGGGGTGGAGAAGCTTGCTTCGAACATCCCGTTGGAATATTTAAAAGTATATTATCGCGGGGTGGAGAAGTAGTATCTCGCAAGGCTCATAACCTTGAGATCGGTGGTGCAATTCCACCCCCCGCTACCAAGCAAAACTCCTTCCTGTAAAACGGATTACATCCTGTTATTACAGGAGCGTCGTCGCTTGGTAAACCAAAAATAATGAGGAAAGTTTTGCGCAGGCCAGGCGATGAGCGAAGCGAATTTTGCCTGGACAGAAAAATGCATTACGTCTATGTTATCCAAAATGAAACAGGTGATTTATATATTGGATATACCCGCAATCTTCGCAATCGAATAATTAACCATAATTCAGGTAAGGGTGCCAGAATGACCAGGCGAGATGGACCATGGAAACTAATATATCTCGAAGGTTATCTTAATCAGAAAGATGCAATTGGCCGAGAAAAATTTCTAAAGGGCGGATCAGGATTAAAATATCTTAAAAAACAATTAAAACATTACTTTAAGGCAGCGTAGCTCAGAGGTAGAGCAGCGGACTACCTCAACTGATTTTTGGCTGGGTAGCTCAGTGGCCCGCCGACGTCCTTACTGCAAAAGGAATTACATTCTCTACTTGCAGTGCGGACTTTGGCGGGTAAATGCCGCAGCAGACTCACCATTTTGCCAGCGTAGCTCAGAGGTAGAGCAAGGGACTCATAAGCCCTGGGTCGCAGGTTCGATTCCTGCCGCTGGCACTAAAAGCTGGCAAAATATTTTCACAAAGCGGAAGTAAGCCGTTGGTCGCAGATAGGAGAATATGAAGGGAAATTTGTTTAGAAATATATTTTATTTAATCATCATAATTATTATTGGGTTGATTATCTATTCTTTAACTGTGCCTTCTGGCAGCAAGCCCCAACAGGTCTCGATCTCGGAGATTGCTCAAGAAGTTCAAGATGGCAAAGTGACTTCGATTACGGTAAATCAAGATCAAATTATTGCTACACTTAAAGATGGCTCGGAGCAGCAAACCTACAAAGAAGCCTCGGCGACTTTGAAGGACTATGGCATGACGCCCGATAAAGTTACCATCGATGTCAAAAATCCCAATAAGAGCTCTTTTTGGCCGACTTTTCTTTCGATCGTTTTACCCTTTTTACTTATCGGCGGTTTTTTGTATTTAATGCTTAGACAAGCTCAAACTGGTAATATCCGAGCAATGACTTTTGGTCAGGCGAGGGCTCGACTTTTCGGTCCTGGTAGTCATAAAATTACATTTCATGATGTTGCCGGCCTACTCGAGCCAAAACAGGAACTCCATGAAGTGGTGGAGTTTTTAAGAAATCCGGGGAAATTTAAACTTTTAGGTGCAGAAATACCCAAAGGGGTTTTATTGGTTGGTCCGCCAGGCACTGGCAAAACATTGCTTGCCAAAGCCGTTGCCGGGGAGGCGGCTGTGCCTTTCTTTTCCATTTCTGCTTCGGAGTTTGTCGAAATGTTTGTTGGCGTTGGCGCAGCGCGTGTCAGAGATCTCTTTTTGAAAGCGAAACGCAACGCGCCAGCAATTCTTTTTGTCGACGAGCTAGACGCCATCGGCCGTCAACGTGGGTCAGGTCTTGGGGGTTCGCACGATGAACGAGAACAGACCTTGAATCAAATTTTGGTCGAGATGGATGGTTTTGAAACCGATACTCGCGTGATTGTGATGGCGGCTACTAACCGACCGGATGTCTTGGATCCGGCCTTGCTTCGGCCAGGTAGATTTGATCGTCGAATCGTCATCGACCTGCCAGATCTTAACGAGCGTGAGGCAATTCTCTTGATCCATTCTCGCGGAAAACCCTTAGCCAGTGAGGCTGATTTGTCAACAATTGCCAGACAAACAGCCGGACTTTCTGGGGCAGATTTGCGCAATATTATGAATGAGGGAGCGATTTTAGCCGCCAGGGAAAATAAAAAAGAAATAGCCCAGCATGATTTAACTAATGCAATCGAAAAAGTAATGCTTGGTCCGGAGAGAAAATCGCACTTAATGTCTTCGAAAGAAAAAAAGATCTCTGCCTATCATGAAGCCGGTCATGCGATTTTAGGCAAACTCTTACCAAATTGTGATCCAATTCACAAAGTCTCGATTGTCTCGCGCGGTATGGCTTTAGGATACACTTGGTCATTGCCCGAAGAAGATCGAAAACTTTATTCAGTGGCAAAGTTTCAAGATGACATTACTCAACTTTTAGGTGGTTACGTGGCTGAAAAACTTATTTATGGTGAAGTGACAACTGGAGCCCAGAATGATCTTAAAAGGGCAACAAAAGTCGCTCGCGATATGGTAATGGTTTACGGGATGTCAGACAAATTCGGCCCAATTGTCTTGGGCGAAAAAGAAGAATTAATTTTCTTGGGTCGAGAAATCCACGAAGAAAGAAATTATTCAGAAAAAGTTGCTGGCGAAATTGACACCGAAGTAGCGAAAATCATTTACGAATCGCAAAAGAAAGCAATGGAAGTATTAAAGAAGCGCAAGGCTTTACTTAAAAAAATTGCCGAAGAATTAATTAAAAAAGAGACAATCGAAGGTTCTGACTTTGACAAAATGTTTTAAATATTAGTCTTGATCGAGGAGGGGAATATATGATTGGGATTGCCAATGCCGCAGATAGAGTCAGTAAATTGTTAGCCGATCCAATAACCTCGGCGATTTATCTGGGCATTCCATTTTTTATCACCATAGTTTTGTTTCTTCTCTGGCAAATCAGGAAAAGCACAGAAGGGCCGGGGAGACATAAAAAAGTAAATAATAAAGATGATGAACTAATCTAAGGAATATTTGAGCGATGAGAAAATATTTAAGTAAATTCCTCAATGGTAAAAATTCTCTAAGCGCGGCTTCTTTGATTTTAATTATCACTTTATTTTTATCAAATATTCTAGGTCTAATTAGGGATCACTTTTTAACGCAAAAAATCCCCACCGATGTTTTGTCAGTTTATTATGCCGCTTTTAGAATTCCTGATTTAATATTTAATGTCCTTATTTTAGGCGCAATTTCCGCTGCTTTTATCCCGGTTTTTTCTTCCCTTATCACTTTAAGAAAAAATAAAGATGCTTGGGAAGTAACCAATTCAGTAATTAACATCGCCATTATTGTTTTGATTTTAAGCTGTATTATTTTAGCAATAATCATGCCAGCAATTGTTGGTTATTTTGTGCCGGGCTTTGACCAGGAAAAACAGCATCTTACCATAAAATTAGCGAGAATAATGCTTGCCTCGCCAATATTTTTTGGTCTTTCATATATTTTCGGTGCCGTTTTGAATTCCTTTAAGCGCTTTGCTGTATATTCACTCGCCCCTTTGATTTATAATCTCTCAATAATTTTCGGGACATTGCTTTTTGCCGACAGATACTCTGTCACCGGTGTTTCGCTGGCGGTAGTTGTCGGCGCTTTTTTACACATGGCGATCCAAGTGCCAATAGCAGTTAAATTGGGATTCCGCTGGAAGATGATTCTAGATTATAAAAATGCTTTTGTTCGTAAGATCGGAATCTTAATGGTGCCGCGGGCGATCGGGCTGGGAGCGAATCAAATACTTTTAATAATTTTTACTGCCATCGCCTCTGCCCTGGGTGGAAGCGCGGTGGCGGTCTACAATTTAGCCGATAATATTCAAACAATGCCCATGGTGGTTTTTGGCACTTCGTTTGCCATGGCGATCTTCCCGACTTTGTCTGAACAAGCGAGCCACCAAAATTACGAGCGATTCGGATATTATTTTAATAAAAGTGTGCGCTCGATTTTGTTCTTTATGATCCCGATTGTTTTTGGGATATATCTTTTAAAAACGCAAATTGTGCGGTTGATTCTAGGCTCGGGACATTTTGGTTGGAGCCAGACAAATGACACGGCGAAGACTCTTGGGTTTTTTGCGATTGCCTTGGTTTTTACAAGCATTATTCCTTTATTGGCGAGGGGATTTTATGCGCTGCATAACACTAAAATACCAATGTATGCGACAATTGTTACAGTTGCCATATCAGTTTTGATTGCTTATATCTTAGCCCCGAGTTATGGCGTCGGTGGTTTGGCGATTGCTTACTCAATCGGCTCGTTTTTTAATGCCTTGATTTTATATTTGATTTTAAGAAAGAAAGTTATTTTTGATGAAGCCTCCCTTGCGTGGTATACTCTGAAAGTTTTAGTTGCCTCCCTCATTATGGCAATTGCCTTGCAAGAAACACTTTTCTTGACAGAACTATTTGTTGACAAGACGCATGCGGTTGGCGTATTACTCCAGACTGGTATTGGTATAGTTATAGCGCTCTTATTTTACCTCTTGCTTGCTTGGATCTTTAATTTTGAAGAAATGGCCTCAATTAAAATAATTCTTGCTCGTTTAACGGGGAGGTCAATTGTCGACAATTCCCAGGAACCAGGAAAATGAATTTTATGGCGAAATGGATGAGAATTCTAAAAAGAAAAGTTTTTGTAATTGCTATACAATGGTGATTTTCTTTGGTCTTTTGTTAATCTTAATTGTTATTTTAACAATCTATCTTGCCAAAGTAATAAATCAAAAGAACATAAATCCGCAAAATTTATTGCCGCTAATGCTCGAAAAAATTAGAAATGACGAAAATATTTCGGCTAAAAATCCAACTTTAAATTTGCGAGTTACAGCTGATGAGCTAAATTCAATTTTGCCAGAAACTATAAAAAGCTATTCTTTAAGTATAGAAAATCCCAAAATTTCTATTTCGGAATCGGGCATGATGATTACGGGGAAACTTGTCACGCCAATTAAAATCCCCGTGGAGATGACGGCTTTGGTTCTGCCAAAAGAAGGAAAAATTAGCGTCAAAGTAGTAAAATCAAAAATGGGATTTATCTCTATGCCGGGAATGGTCAGGGCGGGAATAGAGGATTCTTTAAACCAACTTATGGATACAAATTTTGCTCAAATTTATCAAAACTACGAAGTAAATAATATCGAACTAGGGGAAAATCAAATGACAATTTTTGGTAATCTAAAGTAAGGAGGAACAATGTATTTATATCCATTTTTGGTTTTGGTTTCTTTAATCGGCGCCGGCTACTCATTTTGGACTAAGCAAATTAAGATTGGGCTCGGCTTTATAGTTTATGCCGCGGTCTTTTTTCTGTTAATTCCTGACTTGATGACTGGCACCGCCTCGAGCTTTTTAGAAGCTTTGGCTTTAATTTTGTTTGTTGTCGGCACTTTTGTAATATGCTGGAAGCGGAAACCTAAAGTTTCTAGCGAAGAATCTCAATATAAAGATGAAGAAGCAAAATAAACATATTTTAATTTTGCATGGTTGGAATGCCTTACCTACTGAACACTGGTTTCCAGCTGCTAAGAGAAAATTTGAAGAAATGGGCTTTGAAATTGATGTGCCGGAAATGCCTAAGGGATATTTTCCGAAAAAAGAAGAATGGGTAAAAACCATTAAGAGTTTCAATCCAAACGAGAAGTGGGTTTTGATGGGGCATTCGCTCGGGGGTGTAGCGATTTTGCGATATTTAGAAGAGACAGCCCAACCAATCTCACGGGCAATATTGATTGCTGCGCCTTGGGAGCCAATGCAATTTAAGCCGATTGAAAATTTTTTCGAAACACCTTTTAACTGGCAAAAAATTAGAAAAAATTGCCGAAAATTCGACATTGTTAATGAAAGCAATGACTCAATTATTTCTGTTGAATATGGTCAACAATTTGCTAAGAAACTAAAAGGCAAATTACATATCCTGCCGGGCTATTCCCATTTCCATACAATTGACTTAGATTTTTTAAAAGGACTGATTGAAAAATGAAAGAAGTTAAGATTGAAGAGGCATTAAAATTTAGACATCCGGAAATTGTCGTGAATGTGGTGACGAAATCTGCTGAGGGAAAAATTGATATTACGCCACTCGGTTGGGCAATGCTTGGCAGTTCCAAGCCACCGACGTGGGCGATCGGTGTGGCCAAACGCCACTTTTCGCATAAAGCGATTTTGGAGACCAAGGAATTCACGGTTTGTATTCCTCATTTTAGCCAAGCCAAAGACACCTTGTTTTGTGGTGCACGTTCTGGTTGGGATACCGATAAATTAGCAAAAACAAAATTCAAAACTTTACTGGCGAAAGAGGTTTCCACACCATTATTGGATGAATCGCTAGCGTGTTTTGAATGTCGGTTAATCGACCAAATGCAAACTTCCGATCATACGATCTTTTTAGGCGAGATTATTGCCGCTCATGTTTCTGGGAAACACGACGGTTTAATAAATTTGGGACACAGAAAATTAGTAAAAATAAAAAGAGGAAGCCAACAATAATTAGGAGGGAAAAATGCGATTAAAAATTATTTTGGGAATTTTCTTGGTTGTTTTAATAGCCTTTGGTTTAGTATTTCATTTTTACGGCCCCTATTCGGAGGCGGCAAGAGGAGGTCAAGGTAAAAATCGTAGTGCAACTACGAGCCCGACCCCATCGCTTAGATCAACCCCGGTGGTACCAAGCTTTCCGCCGAGTAGCCAACCAGATATCCCGAGTCCAATTTATGGGGTAACGGTTGACAATATAACGAATCTTTCGGCAATTACCACCTCGTTGAGTAAATTATCCAAAAAAATGACGGTCAGGATTGTTTTTGATCCGGGCATGCATCCGGCTGATTATCAAAGCGCGGTTGACCAAATTGACACCATCGCTTATACCATGGGCCAGCCAGTTGATTCTGACGGCATGAAAAAATATTCGGTTGATCAATATCGAACAAGATTTAGCGAATATCTAACTGCTTTTGCCAACAAAATAGATATTTGGGAAGTTGGCAACGAAGTTAATGGTGAGTGGCTCGGTAACGCGAGTGATGTTTCGGCAAAAATTGCCGCCGCCTATGACATAGTAAAAGCTTCTGGTAAAAAAACAGCCTTGACTTTACATTTTAATGAAGGGGCTGATTGTCCGACATACCCCATTAACGAAATGTATTCGTGGGTCAATACCTATGTGCCCAGCCGAATGAAGTTGGGCGTTGATTATGTCTTGCTTAGTTATTATCCCGAAAATTGTCCGGAAATCCAGCCGAATTGGAACAGCGAATTTACCAAAATCGGCAATATTTTTCCGAACTCCAAATTAGGTTTTGGAGAATTGGGGTATGAGGTCGGCACCCAGGCTCAAAAAGAATCTTTAATTCGCGAATTTTATCCAAAACAAATTTCTCACCCACGATATGTTAAGGGAATTTTTTGGTGGTATTTTAGAGAGGAAATGGTACCGTATACGAATTATCTTTGGGGAGTGCTAAATCAAGTATTAAGTAGCTAAAATATATTTATGCTCTAAAAATAAGTGAGGGGACGGGACCGTGAGGTCCCGTCCCGCTCGTTCCCGTGGGCTCTCGGAAAAAGAGCTCCGCTTCGACTTGCTCTCCCTCCGAGGTGGATCTCGGGTGAGGCGCCGTTGGGGCTATTCGCCCCACGAACCCGCGCCGCGCTAGGTGGTGGCGGCCGGGGCCACCTCCGATGGTGCCGGCTCGCACGGCTCCTTGACTTCCACCTCCGGCTCGGTGGTTTCCTCGCAGAACACGACCTTGACGCAGCACGTGTCGACGCAGCCCTCCATGCCCTTGGGCAGCGTCACCTTGATCTTCTTCTTCTTCTCGCAGCCTTCCTGCTTCGTCTCATCGCCCACTGCCGTTCTCCGATCTTCGGGGATTTGTGCGATACTTCTACCTCGCTGTACTGCAGAAGTTTGCGGCTAGCCTTCTAGTTCACCCCCTTTCCGCCGCAAGATGTTTACCACTGGTTTGTATCATACCACAGCCGATTGTAGTAATCAAGACTACTCCACTGCCACGACGGCCGTGACTTCTGGCACCTGCTCCTTGAGACGGCGACCGACGCCCATCTCGAGCGTCTCTTGCATCATCGGGCACCCCCTGCAGGCACCGGTCATGCGCACCTTGACGATGCCGTTCTCGGTCACCTCGACCAGTTCGATGCCACCGCCATCTCGCTTAAGCACTTGTCTCACTTCCACTAGCGCTGTTTCGACTCTCTCTTGTAGCATGGCAAACTCCATTGCCTAGAATAACTCCGCTGGGGAAATATTATCAAATTATTTGGTAATGATCAATATCAAAATTAATATCTCCTCAAACAGGTTAAATTGTGATAGAATAAAACCATGGAAAAACTTCGATTAATAAAATCTAACAATAGTAAACCTGCCTGCCGGCAAGGCAGGATTTATGAATTCAAAATCACTCGACCGCTTTCGGAAGAAGAAAAACAAGCGGTTGGGATTTTTAATGAATTAAAAAAAGCCGGGTTTGAAAGTTACTTTGCCGGCGGAGCAGTCCGCGATGAATTGATGGGAATTCCGGCGTCCGATATCGATATCGCGACGAAGGCTTTGCCGGACGAAATTAAAAAAATATTCCCCAAGGTTTTTGAACGCGGTAAACAATTTGGCGTTATGGCTTTAATTATCGATGGTGAAAACGAATTTGAGATTGCCACTTTTCGTTCCGACATCGGGATTTTTGATCATCGTCATCCCAAGGAAGTTAAATTCACGACTGCCGAGGAAGACGCCAAGCGACGCGACTTTACAATCAATGCTTTATTTTATGATCCGGAAAGAGAGCAAATTATTGACTATGTTGGGGGAGTGGAAGATTTAGATAAAAAACAATTACGATTTGTTGGTAATCCGGAAGATCGCATCAATGAGGATTACCTCCGGATGTTGCGGGCCGTCAGATTTTCCGCACGATTTAATTTTCCTATCAACAAAGAGGGGAGAGAAGCAATTAAAAAAAATGCCGCCAAAATTCAAAAAGTCTCGGCCGAGCGGATCAAGGACGAATTGACTAAAATGCTCGTAGATAAAAATAGAGTCAGGGCAATTGAGCTGATGGATAAGCTTGGACTTTTAGAATTGATTTTAGGCGAGCTATCAAAATTAAAAAAAGTATCTCAACCGCCAGAATTCCACAGCGAAGGCGATGTTTGGATTCATACCATGTTGGCGCTGAAATTTTTACCCGATAATTGTTCGGCAGAAGTTGCCTGGGCAGTGCTTTTGCACGATATTGCCAAACCACAAACGCAAGGTTTTCGTGAACATCCAAAAAGTAAAATTACATTTTTTGATCATGATATAGAAAGCGCTAAGAAAACCGAAGAGATTCTCAAACGTCTTAAATTTTCTAATGAATTTATCGAGGCTGTTTCGTGGTCAATTGCTCAACATATGCGCATTATTCATGCTTTTGGCGATATGTCCGAAAGAAAAAAAGAAAAATTATTTTTGAATCCCAACATCGAGACCTTATTAGAACAAACCCGCGTGGATTTATTGGCTTCGGAGAAACCGGATGGTTCAACTGATTTATCAATGTATGAGGCAGCGGTCAAACTGAAAGAACATCTTGCCAAAATGCCGCCAAAAGAAAAAGAGCAAGTTAAAAAATTTGATTTAATTACTGGCCATGATATCATGAAAATTTTAAAAATTCCTTCAGGACCCAAAGTCGGGGAGATCAAAACAAAAATCGAGGAAGCATTTTTGGAAGGAAAAATTTCCGGCCGCGACGAAGCTTTAAAAATGATATCCGCCTCGGCTGCGCCAACGCGAGACGGGAAGGAACTAAAATAATGGAACTCGATCATATTCGCAATTTTTGTATTATTGCTCACATTGACCCCGCACAATTCCTTACTGCAAAACGGACTACGTCCTGTTATTGCGGTGCGTCATATGCGGGGCAAGGCTCGGAATACGGAGGCTCGTGATGAATGAGATGTCTCACATAAGGAATTTCTGCATAATTGCTCACATTGACCATGGCAAATCAACGCTGGCGGATCGGATGTTAGAAATTACCGAGACCGTTTCGCGTGATAAAATGCATCCGCAGATGCTCGACACAATGGATCTTGAGCGAGAAAAGGGGATTACCATCAAACTTCAGCCGGTGACGATGCAATACCGCGATTATATTTTAAATTTGATCGATACGCCAGGACATGTAGATTTTTCTTATGAAGTTTCAAGATCTTTGGCCGCGGTTGAGGGCGCGGTTTTATTGGTGGATGCCTCCAAAGGAATCCAAGCCCAGACCTTAGCCAATTTACATATTGCTCAAGAACATAATTTAAAAATTATTCCCGTGATTAATAAAATTGATTTGCCCGGCGCGCGCATCGAAGGAACAAGAGGGGAGATAGCTAAACTCTTAAATATTAAAAATGAGGAAATTTTATTGTGCTCTGCCAAAACCGGTGCGGGTGTAGAAAAAATATTAGAAAAAATAATTACCGATATCCCGGCACCAAAAGGCGATCGAGCGGGCGATTTTAAAGCCCTGATTTTTGATTCAGTCTATGATGAATTCCGCGGGGCGATTGCCTATACAAGAGTCTTTGATGGAACAGTAAAATCAGGCGAGAAAATAAAATTTTTATCGACGGGAAAAATTGAACTAGCCTCCGAAATGGGGGAATTTAAGCTCGAATATGTGCCAAAAGAAAATTTGAAAGCAGGCGAGATCGGTTATATTGTCACCGGAGCTAAAGACATTGCCGAAATTAAAGTCGGCGATACGATCACGCACGACTCCCCCACATCGCTCTCCCCTATTGCCGGTTTTAAAATTCCCCGACCTTTTGTTTATGCGTCTTTTTACAGCCAAGGCGACGATCCCTCGCTTTTGCGCCAATCATTAGAAAAATTATCACTTAACGATTCGAGTTTAAATTTTACGCCGGAAGTATCCAAAAGCTTTGGTCAGGGATTCCGCTTAGGTTTTTTGGGACTTTTGCACCTGGAAATTATTAAGGAACGTTTAGAGCGTGAATATGGACTCAATTTAATCGTCACTCAACCGCAGGTGGCGTATAAAATTTATCACGAACATGGTCAGGAAAAATACGAAGAACCGTGGGTACGCTTGGAGATTATCACTCCAGAAGAATACGTCGGAGGAGTTATGGAATTGGCGCAAAGCCGGCGGGCGATTTATCTTGATACGAAATATTTAGGCGAAGCTGATGATTCTTATCAGGCGCGAGCGATTTTGGAATACGAGGCGCCTTTGGCGGAAATTATTGTTGATTTTTACGATAAATTGAAATCTATCTCCCAAGGTTATGCGTCGCAAAATTATGAATTTTTGGAGTATCGTAAATCAGATTTAGTCAAAATGGATGTTCTAATCGCCGGCGAAAAAGTGGAAGAATTCAGTCGGATTGTCCCCCGTGCCAGAGTACAACAAGAAGGAAAAAATCTTGTAACGCGACTCAAAGAATTAATTCCGCGGCAGATGTTTGAAATTTCCTTGCAGGCGGCGGTTGGTGGGTCCTCGACTTCGCTCGGACCAGGCAAAATTATAGCTCGTGAAAATATTTCCGCGATGAAAAAAGATGTGACGGCCAAGCTTTACGGCGGGGATCGAACCCGCAAAGATAAATTGCTTAAAAAGCAGGTCAAGGGCAAGAAAAAAATGAAGAAATTGGGTCGGGTTGATATTCCCGATAGCGTTTTTATCGATATGCTAAAATCGTAAAATGAGTTACAATATACTCAAGATGAAAACAATGAGTTTCATAAATGAAAATTACTAGCTCTGAATTTGAAAATGGTCAAATGATTCCCTCAAAATATACTTGTGATGGAGAAAATATCAACCCGCCTTTGGTAATATCCGATGTATTGTCAGAAGCTCAAAGTCTGGTCTTGATTATGGATGATCCCGATGCACCCATGGGAACCTGGGTCCATTGGACTTTATTCAATATAGATCCAAAGACAGCTGAAATTGCCGAAGCAAAATATCCTTCAGGCGCTATTCAAGGAAAAACTAGTGGCGCCAATCGTTATGGTGGTCCGTGTCCGCCATCCGGCATTCATCGTTATTTTTTTAAATTGTATGCTCTGGATACAAAACTCGACTTGACGGCCGAAGCCGATAAGTCACAAATAGAACAAGCAATGCAAAATCATATCATCGCTCAAGCTGAACTCATGGGTCGATACAGCCGTAATTAGTCCAATAAATCCATCCCGGTTTTTGGCAGGACGGTAATGTTTGAAGCACGGCCTGATTCGCAACCACAGGGAACAAATGTTACTGAAGAACGATTGCCGATTCCGGAAGCAATAGCCCGATTGATACCCCAATTAAAACCTTGCTGTCCCCACCACCCAGGGTTAGTGGCATAGTTTTGGATATTGGCGGAGGCGGTAATTTGTGTTCCTGGCAAAGGACATGATTCGGGTAAGGTAACAGTGACAACCGATATCCGCGCACCATTATCAGCGGTTGTGTTTGCCGGGACACTGGCAATATAGATAGCGCCATTATTGGTGAAAGGTTCGCGAATATAACCCGTCTTATCATTATTGCTGTCTCCGGTTTGGGTGCCAACCACGAAACCTTGAGGATTGAAAGAACTTTGGCCTGTTACTTGATAAGCTTGATCCTCGCCGGTGTTCCAAACTCTCGTTCGAATTTGGATAGTATCGTTTTGACAAGGGTAGGCAATTTGACCACCCGAATAATCTGTCCCCGTGGTGTTTTGCCAAGTTTGGCCATTATTGGTGCTGACTTCCACTCTAATGTAGAGTTGAATATCATTTTTGGCTGAGACCGTTGTTGTCGGAAATAGCAAATAACAACTCGAAACGAGGATGATAAAACCCAAAAGAATCGCTATTCTTTTTAGAATCATTCTACCTCCTTGAGATATTAATCTTGTTGCATTATTATATCTAATATAATTTAATAAAAGAAAAAAATCAATTGGGAATTAATTATTTCGTATCAAAAATATTAAGAACCGCTCCAGATCCTAATCAAAAATACCGCTATCACGACGGTGTTTTTGGTTGAGAGTCTCGTAAAATTAAAGTTATTTAAGCCGGGCGCCTGTTTCAGGTAAGATGGGATAAACAACGGCATTTTTGCTAAGAGTAGTTGTGTTACCTAAGGTGTTATAAGCAATTATTTTTATTCGCGTATGATAAAGAGATGTATTCCACGAACAATCATATACTCCGTTTCCATCAGCTTGGGTATCGGTACAGATTAATTGATCATCAACATAGAACTCGACTTTTTCTATCCCAGAATCGTCCAGGGGTCTGACTTGAATGACATAAGGATTAGTTGTAATAACTTGACCTTCAGAAATATTAATTGGCTGATTGGTCCCCGGAAGATTTGAGAAAGTTGGCCCTTCCTCGCCATGAGAGACAAGAGTTGGTCCGTTTTCGCCAGGATAAATAATTGTGGCCATTCTCACTCCCCAGTTGTGTTGCCAAACAATATTATCACCATAAATTTCCGGCCAGTAAGCAATCGCGTTTGCTTCTAACGTATATTCTTTTTCGCCGGCAAGATCATAGATAAAAACATCAGCCGCAGTCGAGTCGTAATAAGCCACTATATCACCATAAATTCTAGCCCCGCCTAAATGATTAGTTGTGATTGGAATTTCGAAAGTTTCTTCTGTCGATAAATTATAATATATCAAGTCGCGGTTGTTCTGTCCGCTCCGGTAAATAACGTTATTGCCATAAATGCGGGGATACGTTTGATTGCCTGCTTGAGTAGTCAGTCTTTTTTCATTCTGCGTCTCAATGTTATAAACATAAATTTCACCATTACCATTGCGATAGTCTTCGTAGACAACGGATGATCCATAAATTGCCGGCGAAAATTGGTCATCAGCAATGTTTAGTACGTTTAAGTGTTTTTGGGTTAAGTTATAAATATAAATATCGTCACCGGTTACCTCATCGGTGTAATTAGCATAAACAAGATTATCTCCATAAATATCAATTCCGCTCAAATTTTGACCGCTATCAATCATTTCTTCCTGTTGGGAATTAATATCATAAACATAAAGCTCGAACTTATTAGCGTCCCAATTAGAATAAGTATAAACAACCTGGTTGTCACCAACCTGAATTTCTGAAATCTGTTTGTGGGAAATTATCGTTTCCGACTCTGTCGACAAATCGTAAAGGCAGACGCTATCCTGATTCTCCCGCCAACAAGAGTAGGCTATCTTATCGTGATAAATATCAAGCACAGATCCAGCATTATTTGCTATATCAGTGAAAGTGAATTCCAAATCAGCCGCTTTTGTTGGAGATAGGCTTATCATGTAAAAAAGAAAGCAAAGCAAAATGCTTAATATACGCCAAATTGTCAGAGACCTTTTCATTTTGCCCCTCTTTGGACTTCAAGGTGATTCGATTATTGATTTTGATCTTATTATATTATTCTTAAGATAACCTGTCAAAATGGAAATCCAAAAATCATTCTAGGGTCCCGCTTTTTATTGATGATTGCAATTGATTTTATTCAAAATTTAAGGTAAAATATATTTGTTAAGGGCCATTAGCTCAGAGGTAGAGCGTCACCCTTTTAAGGTGAGCGTCGTGGGTTCGATTCCCACATGGCCCTCCACACTTCGCCAAGGCTTCGTGTGGCGAGCCACCGAAGACTAAAGAAGTGTGCCGCCCGTAGCTTTACGCGAAGGGTGGCATTTTTGTATATTAGTGTTGTGCACTATGTTTATTTGTTAAAATTAAATGATAACAGTATCTACACTGGTTCGACTAATGATGCTAAGAAAAGGTTAACGAAACATAATAAAGGCGATGTTTTGGCCACCAAAGGAAAAAGACCAGTCAAACTAGTTTTTTATTGTGCCTTTCCGACCAAGAAGAAAGCGCTTGAATTTGAGAGATATCTCAAAAATGGTTCTGGTCAGGCCTTTAGGAATAAACATTTAATATAAAGACGCAAAAGACCGTTTGGGTCTTTTTTGTTGCCGAAAGGACTCGGTTTGGCGACCGACCCAAGTGGGGACTGAACTCTAATAACATATTTACCGCACTAAAAATTGTGGAACTTTCTTGATCAATTAAGTACTAAAACGAGTTCTTATATTACATTGTGTTTTATTAATAACCAAATCAGTAAGAAAATAAACAAAATTCCCACAATAAAAGCCACAAATAATATTAGCATTTCTTTGAAATTTGAAAATCCAAAAAAGAATTGAGCAACAGAACCAACGGCAGGATTCGTTTTTTTAATTTCATCTGACAATTCGATAACTTTTTTACGATAAATTGTAAAAGTAAAAATGAATATCAAAAGAGAAATTGTAAATGTTATTGTTTCCGCAAATAAACTGTTGATATATCCGCCAAGGCTTAAAAACAAGATGATGGTGCTAGCCACAATAGGAAAAGATATTAAAATTCCAAACCCTTTGCGATAGGCTAAAAGTTTAGCGGTTGAACTAATTGTGCTATTTTTGATTTTTTCTAGACCTTTATACACAGAAAACCAGATTAAAGAATACAGTATTGTAAAAAGAGAATATAAAATATAGAAAACTATCAATCCTAATGTACTCATGTTTTTAATATATCACAAAGGTGGAATAGAGACCACTAAAAATGCCTCAAAATCGTTGAAAATAGCCCGAAAATCAGGTATTCTACTATTAAAGTGATAAAGGGTACTAAGAGAGCTAAAAGGTTCTAGACCCGAATGTCCCTCAAAAAATTGTCATCATTTTCCGGGTGGCAATTTTTTGTATGGTGGGGTGAGAACCCACAATGATAGACGTTAAGATAGATTGAATGGCTCACATGGGTTGAGCCGTTGAAAAATAGGAGAACTAAAAAAACGCAGAAATATTTGATAAATATTAGTTCACTTTAGTTAGGAAATTCGGTTATTCTCTCTAGCCTCTTCGAGTTGTTTGATATATT
>Ga0315277_10005044_pt1 | contig 17478 bp, 17 predicted proteins | sample YL17G05_15_MG_FD_203695 | JGI IMG/M metagenome (GOLD analysis project Ga0315277, IMG submission 203695) | Sediment microbial communities from Yellowstone Lake, YNP, Wyoming, USA - YL17G05_15 | ecosystem: Environmental > Aquatic > Freshwater > Lake > Sediment | place: USA: Wyoming | collected... | reverse complement strand
CAGGAACATCGGCCGGTTGCCCCATTCCTGTGTACGTACATTGTTCGCGCGACGGCTCGGCCATTCCGGTTCATCCTTAACCACTCGCTGGCAACCGCAGCGAACGTCTATCTCCTGCTCTACCCAAGGCCGCATGTTGCACGGGCACTCGAAGCTAACCCTGGGCTCAAACGGCAGGTTTGGCAAGCGCTGAACCGATGTGAAGGAAGCACGCTGCTTGACGAAGGCCGCGTATACGGCGGAGGCCTGCACAAACTCGAACCCAAGGAATTGGCCCGCGTGCCGGCGGACCATCTGTTGGAAGTACTGCCCGCGTCGCCAGAAACGGAGCGAGCACCCCTAACACTCTTTGCCGAAGCTGTCGTGCGGGACGCACGCCCGCGGTCACACCGCGCACGTCCGAAGCGGCGCCGTGCCTTGGGGAAGAAAGTCCGTCGAATGCCAAGTCATCACCGCAGACAAGCAGATTGATGCGCTGGAGTATGAGTTGTACGGGTACGGCGAGGGACACCTCCCACATTCCTGAGCGATGTCAAGGCGCGGCATGACAAGATGGTCGAACTGGTGACGCGGATGATGGAATTGAAGAAGCAGCAGGTCCGCGCCCCGAAGAAGCAAAGCCCCAGCGCCCGCCAACTCCTCGACCAGAAGCTCGCCATCACCGACCAGCAAATCGACACGCTGGTGTACGAGTTGTACGGGCTGACACAAGAGGAGATAAGGACGGTGGAAACAGAGTGACAGATTGTGGATGACAAGCGGCAGGACGTGAAGAACAACTCCCTTGATGCGCTGCCTCTCAAGTGCATTGTCGATCAGTACGGCACTGCCAGTGAGCAGGCACTTCTACAGATGGACAGACTGCGCGAGTTCGCTCTGGGGAGCCCTGCGGTCCTATCCGCTAAGGACTTGGCGCGAGCATACCCAAGTGCCGCCGACCTAGCTTGTGCGAGTGAGACCATCAGGCAGATGCGACTTGCGACTGCGGGTCTCTCGCCCCTGTTTGCCAGCGCTGAGCAAGTCGTGAGGATGCAGCGGACAATGAGCGCTCTTCACGGTGGGCTTGCGGAGGCGGTCCGCCTTGCCGACGTGATGGCTCACGTGACGCCGGATGCCGTAGTGATGTCCAAGTTGGCCCAGTCGGCGCTGGCCTCAGAAAAGACGATCATGGCGCAGTTGAGCTTTGCGAACCACCTGGTTTCTACAGTCGCAGGCCTCAGCTTCAAGACGGACCTCTGGTTCAGGTCCCAGCCCTCTTGGCTTGCGGCTTGGCGCTGGAACGACGCATGTGAAACCAGTCGCCGTCTCTTCGACTCGTGCAAGTCCACGGGGATACTCTCTCAGGCGCATGGCGTCGGCGGGGTCATGAGTGGACAACTCCTGCCTAGACTCGCCTCCGTTGAATACTTCAATGCCTCGGACCTAGTGGAACGCTTCTCCGTACCTCCCCACAGGGTCAGCGGCGCTGCCACCAAGGCATCGGTTCGGCAACTCGTTCACGATGACACTGCCGACACAATCGAGGGCGCGCTCGCAGAAATCGACCCTGAATTGCCCAAGCTCTGGGTGGGCGCGAGACAGGCGAGAATGTCCGCGAATCCCGATTCCCAGCGCCACTTCTCAATCTCCCTTCGCGAACTACTGACGCAAGTCCTACACAAACTCGCCCCTGACGACGCAGTCGCGGCGTGGTCGGTCGAGCCCGAGTACTTCCACAACGGACGCCCCAAACGGAAGGCTCGGGTCATGTACATCTGCCGGTCAGTCACAGATGGAGGCATGCGAACCTTCCTCGCTAAGGACGTAGCGGCGTCGGTGAGCTTCATGGAGCTGTTCGAGGCAGGCACCCACAGCACGAGGAACCGGTTCTCCCCTGAGATGTTAAGCGCAATGGAAATCAGAGCCGCCGCCGCCGTCAGATTCCTCGTGGCGGCCGCGCACGCGCCGGCCCCTGAGCAGAGAGGAATCGACGACAATCACCACATCTGATTTTGGCGGCACGGCGCGGCATGACAAGATGGTCGGTCTGGTCGAGACGATGATGACAGCCGACAGCTTTCAGCTTACAGCCTACGGCCTCAGTCGGATGCGGGGCCAGAAAGACGCGGGAGCCGTGAGCCGTAAGCCGACGGCCCTCCCCGACGCGCTAGTGTATGAGCCGTACGGACTGACGGCAGAGGTAATCAAGGTCGTGGAGGGAGACTCGTGATAGAGCGTGGCCGGCCAATAGCCGGCCGGACGAGGCCAAGGCCACCAGCGTAGTAGGCATGAGGACAGAGAGCACCATAGCTGTTGAATGGAGGACAAGATGATGGTCATTGCGTTGCTTCTAATCTCGACTACGATCCAGCCACAGAACATAGACCGCTACACAGGCAGGATCAGACTTCCGGGCTCGATTTCGCAAGTTGCAGCACCGAACAAACCGATACCGCTGTCCGAGGATACGGTCCCGGTCCGATGGTATCCAACCGGGACCGAGTCCACGCTTGTCTGGCTCGCCGGCATTGACCAAGGCGCCGGTCCGGACTCGATCTGGTCGGTTGCCACATGGTTTGACACGATTCATCAGAATCAAGGCGACCTGCTTCTGTGTCTTGACGCGGCGACCAACCCAGGGGTCGAGACACTCGCCGTCAAGCGGGTGTACAGTGTCATACCGGAAACGGCCACGGCTGTTGATTCAACAAGGACGTCACCGCCGGTGAGTTCAATCGTGGTACCGACCACGAGATTCGTGTCCGGTGACACGCTGTTTGGGATGACCGCTTGGACTGTTTCGGGCTTTCCGTTGAGCATCGAAACCAGGAACTCCGTCTGGTACACCGAGATAGACTCCAGTGCAGTCGCCCAGTTTGTGCCCGAGTCGGCGCTGCTCGCGGAATGGCGTGCGCCTACACCGGCGGCGTTTGGGCTGGTAGGCATATGCCCCCAGGCCGAGACAGTCTGGTACACCAATCCGGATGGCGACTTGCTGGGTCGGCTGATACCAGCGGAGAACGAAATGTGCGAGTGGGTGGTGCCCGGCACTGGATTCGCAGGCGTAGGCTGGCCGGGATTGGATCGAGACCCTGGGGGCAGGATATGGGTCACGCGACGCCGGGACGACCACTTCATTGCCCGGGTCAAGGTGGGCACCGACGACGTTGCCAAGTTTGACCTGTGGTACTTGCCCTACCAGCTCTGTGACGGGCCATGCGACGTGCTCGTGGCTGAGGACGGAAAGGTCTGGTATTCGGTCATGGGCGTCGACTCCAACTACCTGGAGAGTAGAATCGGCAGACTTGATCCGGCAACCGGGCGAATCAGCGAGTGGTCAATCCCGATGCCCGGCGCTGGTCCCTACTATCTTGAGCTGGATGCCCAAGGGGACTGCTGGTTCGTTGAAGGTGATTCTAGCCGGGTCGGCAGGCTCGATCCACACCAGAACACAATCACCGAGTTCAGCCCGCTGCTGGCCGCCGGGGGCACGGCGTATGACCTCGCGCTCGACGGTGCCGGCAGTGTTTGGATGTCTCCCCTCGGATACGGTCTGGTGAAGGTTGTCGGCGTGGCCGGGATTGCCGAAGCCCCTCAGAACCCTCTGTTCGCCGACGGGAAGCTCCGATTCGGGACGAGCATTGTGCATAACGTGCTCAATTGGCCGCACAGGGAGAAAGCAGTCCTGCTCGACATCTCGGGCCGAAAGGTCGCGGAGCTCAAGCCGGGTCTCAACGACCTGAGCCGGATCGCGCCTAGTGTCTACTTCGTCCGTAGCCCCGCGCGGTCAGCCATCACCAAGGTCGTCCTCGGAAGGTAGAATTGCGCGGCATGACAAGATGGTCGGTCTGGTCGAGACGATGCTGAAGCTGCACAAGGACTTGCCCAGGGCCAAGACGCCGCACGGGGGAGCCCGGGGCGTCGACCGGATTCCGCCCGCGCATTTGACGTGACCCGCTTTTGCGGGACAATATCAGCGAAAACAGGAGCGTGCGGATGCCGAATTCAGATGTCACCAAGATAGTCTCGATAATGAAGGCATGCTGCCTTCATGCCTATCTGGCCACTGTGGACGGGGACCAGCCGCGTGCCCGGCCGGTCACGGCGATGGTTGAGGAAGACATGTCCATCTGGGTGGCCACTTTCTCTACCTCGCGCAAGGTCAAGCAACTGGCGGAGAACCCGAACGTCTGCCTCGCCTTTGTCGAGCATCCGGACGGCGACAGGGCGGCGGTCGTCCTGGGCCAAGCGGTCGCCGAGACCAGCCCGGAACAGCGCCGCCGGGTCTGGAAGCTCTCTCCGTCCGATCTGACCGGGTATTTCCCCGGCGGCCCCGACTCTGAGGAATACTGCCTGCTCCGTATCGTGCCGCGGCAGATCGAGTGGCGCGAGGACTGGGAATCCGGCAACAAGGTGTTCATCCCCAGCCCATGAGCCGAACCGGGAACGACGAGAATGACGAAGGACACTTCCTATATTTCTGAGCGATGTCAAGGCGCGGCATGACAAGATGGTCGAGTTCTTGGCAGAGAGTGACGAGCGATGCACCGTCTGACGGGGGCCTCCGCGGCCACGCGGAACGATGAGCAACAGGCACGAATGATAGCAGGGCGGGTCGAGACGATGAAGGCGACAGCTAACCGCTAACGGCTGACAGCTAACGGCGTGAGGAACGAATGAGAGACATACGGAAGTGCGAAGTATTCCAGTTGGCGGACCAGCTCGTGCCGGGCTGCGGCTGGGAGCTTGCGGCTCTCGGTCTGCGTCCCAGATATGGACGAGGTTCGGCTCGGCAAGGGAGGCGGTGATGCCTGACCGGGCGATGGCGGCGCAGAGGTCGCTTTTGAAGCGGCGGTATCGGCCGGCGTGGGGCGCGCTGGAGGACGCCGTTGTCATGCGTTTCGTGCGGGATTTTGTGAGCGGGCGGTACCGCTCGGTGGCGGAGGCGGCCAAGGTGTGCCGGAAGCGGCTGGACCGGCTGCACGCCCGTCATCCGGAAGAGCCGTGGGGCAGTTTCCCGCGCACTTGGCGGGCGTGCGGGCAGCGTATCGGCCAATTGCGGCGGGCGGCCGGCGATTCATGGGTAAGCGTGGATTTCCTGCCTCGCGAGGAGGCAGCCATCAGCCGCTGCGTGCGGGCGGTGATGGACGGCCGCTACCGCCACATCAAGCAGGCGGCGCAGGATTGCTGGCGCGAGTTGAAGCGGCAGGCCGACGCGGTGCGTCTGAGGGAGTTCGGGCTGACCGGGACGCCCGCGCCGCGCTCGCTGAAGGCGATTGAGAGCCAGTTGGAGATGAGAACGATAGCGCTGGGCCGCCCGCTGACCGCGCGGCGGTGGTCTGCGGCCGAGGTGAGAATCGCGGATAAGTGGATGCGGCGGTACGTGTCGGCGCGGTGGCACGGTGCAGGGCCTTCGCAGCCGGAGGCGATGGACGCGATGCGCCGCGAGCTGGAAGGTCACGGGTACGCGCCGCGGCCGGAGGAAGGGTACCGGGGCATGTTCGAGAAGCGGCTGCAGAGAACGGCAGTAGGGCGGTCGCGGCCCGGCCGGGAGTGGACGGATGTCGAGATGGCGGCTGCCCGGCGCTGGGCACGGCGACGTCTGGCTGCGCGGCAGGCGGGGCGCGAGTTCCTCATCACCGAGGCGGCGCGCCGGCTGCAAGCCGAGTTGGCGCGCATGGGCATCCGGCGGCCCGACCGCGGCTGCGAGGGGATGGTCGAGCGGCTGGTCAGGCCCAAGCCCGGCCAGCGTTGGCCGCTTCTGTGACCCTGGTCGAGACGATGCTGAAGCTGCACGGGCGACAGCCGACGGCTTGCGGCTTCCCGACTGACGGCCGAGGCCGCGATGGGTTGGGACTCAGGGGCGGGATATGGCCCGTCCGTGCCTTGTAGCGTTTGACTTTGGTGCCTCGGCAGCTATAGTTTCCGCGCGTGTCCCACGAAGATTCCGTAGTACCAGTATACATCGAGGACGAGGTCCGCAGGTCATTTCTCGACTATGCCATGTCGGTCATCGTGGCGCGCGCGCTGCCCGACGCTCGTGACGGCCTGAAGCCGGTCCAGCGACGTATCCTCTTCACAATGAATGAGATGGGCCTCATCCCTTCGCGGGCGACCCGCAAGTCGGCAACCGTGGTCGGCGACGTGCTGGGCAAGTATCATCCCCACGGCGACAGCGCGGTCTATGACGCGATGGTGCGGATGGCGCAGACGTTCTCGCTTCGGTACCCGCTGGTCCACGGCCAGGGCAACTTCGGTTCGATTGACGGCGACGCGGCGGCCGCGTACCGGTACACCGAAGCCAAGCTCTCACCGCTCGCCACCGAGCTGCTGGGCGACCTCGACAAGGACACGGTTGACTTCCAGCCCAACTTCGACGAGCGGCTCAAGGAACCGACCGTCCTTCCCGCTGCCTTCCCCAACCTGTTGGCCAACGGCGCGGCCGGCATAGCGGTCGGTATGGCGACGAACATCCCGCCCCACAACCTCGGCGAGTTGATTGACGCCCTGATGCTGCTGATTGACGACCCGAAGACCGAGACCAAGGAACTGATGAAGAAGGTGCGCGGCCCGGACTTCCCGACCGGCGCGACCGTCGTCGGCATCGATGGCATCAAACAGGCCTACGAGACCGGCCGCGGCACCATCTCGATGCGCGGCACGATTACGTTCGAGGAAGTCAAGGCGGGCAAGGACCGTCTCATCGTCAGCGAGATTCCCTACCAGGTCAACAAGACGACTCTCATCGAGCGCATCGCCCAGCTTGTGCGCGAGAAGAAGATCCAGGGAATCGCCGACCTGCGGGACGAGTCAGACCGCGACGGCATGCGGATCGTGCTCGACCTGAAGCGCGACGCGGTCAAGGAGGTCGTCCTCAACCAGCTCTACAAACACACCGAGCTGCAGTCATCGTTCGGCATCATCCTGCTCGTTTTGGTTAACGGCCAGCCCCGGACCCTTGGCCTCAAACCGTTGCTTGAGGAGTTCCTGAAGTTCCGGTTCGAGACCGTGACGCGCCGGACCCGGTTCGAGCTGAAACGGGCTGAGGACCGCGCCCATATACTTGAGGGTCTGAAGATTGCCCTGAAGAACATCGACGCGGTTATCGAGCTCATCAAGAAGTCGAAGGACACTGAGACCGCGCGCCAGGGGCTGATGATGAAGTTCAAGCTCTCGGAGCGTCAGGCCGACGCAATCCTCGAGATGCGCCTGGCCCGTCTCACCGGTCTCGAGCGCGAGAAGATCGACGCCGAGTACAAGGACCTAATAAAGGAGATCAGCCGGCTGAAGAATCTCCTTGATTCGCGCAGCGCGATGATGGGCGAGATTCGGAACGAGCTCCTCGAGGTCAAGCGGCGCTATGCGGACGAGCGCCGGACCAAGATCGTCCGGGGCGAGGCCGAGGAACTCTCGATCGAAGACCTCATCAAGGAAGAGGACATGGCCGTCACCGTCACTCACCGCGGCTACATCAAGCGGATGCCGGTGTCGGTCTACCGACGGCAGGGGAGAGGCGGGCAGGGCCGGACCGGCGTGTCGGTGCAGGAAGAGGACTTCGTCGAAGGGCTGTTCATCGCCTCGACCCACGACTACATGCTGTTCTTCACCGACAAGGGCCGCTGCTACTGGCAGAAGGTCTACGAGATACCCGAAGGCTCGCACGCGGCCAAGGGGCGTTCCATCGCCAACCTCGTCGAGATGGAGAAGGACGAGGTAACCACGTCCTACCTGGCGGTGCGTGACTTCTCTGCCAAGCAGTTCGTCTTCTTCGTCACCCGCCTGGGCAAGATCAAGCGGGTGACGCTCGACCAGTTCTCCAACCCGCGGCGCAAGGGGATTATCGCTATGGGTATCGAGAAGGGTGACTCGCTGGTTGCCACCCTGCTCACCTCGGGCTCGGACGACATCCTGCTCGTCACCCGCGACGGCCAGTCTATCCGGTTCCACGAAAAGGATGTCCGCGACATGGGTCGCAGCGCGGCCGGCGTGCGCGGCATCCGGCTGGCAAAAGGCGATTCGGTCATCGGCGCGGTCATCGTGCACGACAGCTATTCACTGCTCACCGTGTTCGAGAACGGCTTCGGCAAGCGGACCGACTTCGAGGAGTTCCGCGCTCAGAGCCGGGGCGGCTCCGGTATCATCGCGGCCAAACCGGTCGAGAAGTCCGGCCAACTCGCTGCGGCCAAGGCATGCAGCGATTCATCCGAGGTCATTCTCACGTCGAAGCAGGGCATCGTCATCCGCGTCAACTGCTCGGAAATCCGCAGGTGCGGGCGCGCTACGACCGGCGTCAGGGTCATGTCGGTTGACAAGGGCGATGCGGTCGTGGACGTCGCACTCATCGAAGAGGAGTCTCAGCCGACGGCTGAGAAGCAGTAGCCGCACATCGCTAGTCGTTCCTCGTTCATCGTTCTTCGTTCATCGTTCCTGATCGCTCGTCTGTTGGCCGCTGCCTGCGTGTTGTCGGTGGCGGCCTCCCTGCATTGTGCGCGCAGGATGGTGAGGGCGTCGGAAAGGCCTGTCCGGGTTTTCGTGACCGATGCTCGGCTCGACCGTTTCCCGCTCTACGCCGCCGCGGTTAACGAACGCCAGGCGGTCAGCCCGACCATCTGGCTCGTGGCCGGTGACCCATTTGCTGACAATCCTCTGAAGACCCTGAGTGACGGCGCGGCGCAATTGGCCTTGCTCAGCCGGGCCGGCGTCGATGCCGTCGTCCTGACTCCGGCGTGGCTCTCGTTCGGTCTGCCCCGGCTGAACGAGATGGTCTCCAGGGGTCGGTACTATTCCCTGTCTGCCAGCCTGCTCGACGCGTCCGGCCAGACCATCGGCCACCCGTTCATGGTGAGGAAGAGCGGTTCGGCGGTTCTGGCTGTCACCGGCATCGCCCTTGACTCCGCCAACGTCCTCACGCACCTTGCCGGCGTCAGGTATGTTGCGCCCGGACTGGCGGCCGGCAAGGCAACCACCCTGATGCGACAGCGGGCGGACCTGGTCGGGGTGATGGTTGAACCGCGCTCCACCGGTTCATCCTGGGGCGCTGACTTCACAGTGAACGTGAGCGCGTCTGGGGTGTTCGCGATGGCTCCGTCGGACGACACTGCCCGCATCAACTGCTACGATGTCAACGCCGACGCCAGCCATCTGACTGCGAAGACCGCAGACCTCGGCCAGCTCAAACCTGACACCGCAGTGCTGCGGTTGCTTGATTCCATCAGGACGGCGGCCGACTCCGTTGCTGCGCCGAGCATTCCGCCTGCGCGCGGTCCGTCGGACCCTCAACACCTGAGCAGCACGCTGGTTCAGGGCGTGCTGGCCGCAAAGCTGGCCGATGGGTTCCTGTGTGACTCGCTGTTCAACACGGACTTCAAGGGGCCCAAGGACGTCGGGACTCTCGTCACCATCCTGCGCGATCCGGGCCGTCTGGCGATTCTGTCCATACCGGGCGGCGTCCTGTCCGGTTGGCCAAAAGAACTCGTGCTGCGGCCGGGGCTCTCACGCCCCAAGTTGTCTCGCGGCCTGTCCTACCGCATCGCCACGACTGTTGACTACCTGCAGCGCCATCCGGACATGGTTCTGCCGGGCTTTGAACTCTCGTCCCGCCCGTTCTGGACAATCTGCCTGGACATCCTAGAATCTGGCCGAGTCAAATGAGCAGCTACATCAAGCGGTTCAAGACCGGTCGGTTCATCTGGACCGTGCTCGTAACGCTCTACTTCCTCATTTTCTTCACCAACTTCTTCCGGGATGCGATACCGGACCGCATGACCCTGCCGGTGCTGTTCGCCTATGTCTTCGTCCTCTGGCTGTCGCTTGAATACTACTTCGGCTCGCCCTTCTTCCAGTCCGGCGCGGTCGAACACTCGGCGTTCTGGCGCGGCGTCTTTGCCTTCTTTGTCTATCCGTTCCTCGCATACCTGGCCGCGGACTTCATCTGGTGGCACTGGACCCAGATACCGGTACCGGTCGCTGTCACCGGGTTCCTCGGCCTCGCCGTGTTCGGCATCGGAACCTACTTGCGACTCGGCACGCTGTTCGGCTTGCTGAGAATCGCGCTGGTCAGGCCCCCGGCCCGGGGGAGCAAAGAAGAGATGCTGCTCCTGCCTGAGAAGCGGTTCGTCGCGCTCAGGTTCCAGAGGTTCGCTCGGCACCCGCGCTACTTCGCCACGTTCATCCAGCTTGTCGGTGCAGCGCTGGTATTCCGTTCCTGGGGCGGACTTCTGCTCGCGGTCGTCGTCGGCCTGCCGCTGCTGCTGGTGCAGGCCAGACACGAGGACGCGCACCTGCGGGACCTGCTGAAGAACGAGCTCAAGGCCTACACCGAAACCGTGCCTGCGTTCTGGCCCCGGTTCCGCTAGCCCCGCCCTCGCACTCCAACCGGAACCCCAGCCCTGTCTGACCGGGGCCGCTGCGGCCGACCCAAAAACCCCTAGGAGCCTGTCGGAGAACCCGAATACGCCAGAACGGGGTGGTGGTTTCTGAGTCTAACCGATATGGGCGCACAACGTTTCCGAGAATACAGTCCTAATCAGGACTTTCTGCTACCGCCGTCACTGCGGGAATGGCTACCGTCGGATCACCTGGCCAACTTCATCAGCGATGTGGTTGATACGCTGGACTTGTCCGAGATCACCAACGCCTACGACAACTCGCAGGGTGGTCAGGCTCCGTTTCATCCGGTGCTGATGACCAAGCTGCTGCTCTACGCCTATTGTATCGGTGTCCCCAGTTCCCGCCGGATCGAGAAGAACACCTACGAGGTGATTCCCTTCCGGGTGCTCAGCGCCAACCAATACCCGGATCACGACACGATAGCGGAGTTCCGCAAGCGTCATTTGATAGCCTTGAGCCGGATCTTCCTGCAAGTTCTCCTGCTATGCCAGAAGGCCGGGTTGGTGAAGCTGGGTCATGTCGCTTTGGATGGGACCAAGGTCAAGGCCAATGCCTCCAAGCACAAGGCGATGAGCTACGAGCATATGCAGAAGAAGACGGACGAGCTTGCGGCCGAGATTGCGCGCTTGCTGGCTGAGGCGGAAGCTACGGATACGGTGGAAGACACCCGCTATGGTAAAGGCAAGCGGGGCGACGAGCTGCCGGAGGAGCTGCGGTATCGGGAGCGACGGCTCAAGAAGATTCAGGAAGCGAAACAGGCTTTGGAAGAAGAGGCGCGGCAGGAAGCGCAGGCTGCGCAGCCAGCAGCGGACAAGGCGAAGGTCGGGACCGACATGCGAGTGAAGCCCAAAGCACAACGTAATTTCACCGATCCTGATTCCCGGATCATGAGGGATGGAGCGAGCAAGGCGTTCGAGCAGGCCTTCAATGGCCAGGTGGCAGTGGATTCAGCGAATCAGATTATCGTTGCCGCCGGGGTGACACAGGAGTGTAACGACAAGCAGCAAGTGGAGTCGATGGTTGAGCGGATGAAGGCGAATCTGGGCGGTGCGTGCCCGAAACGGATGACGTTGGATAACGGCTATTACAGCGATGATAACGTGGGGTTTCTAAGGCGAGAGGGGATTGATGCCTACATTGCGACGGGGCGTCGGAAACATGGTGAAGCGCCGCCGCCGGCGCCGCGGGGTCGGATACCGAAAGACTTGACGGAGAAGGAGCGGATGACACGCAAGCTACGCACGGTCAAGGGGCGGTGCACCTATGCGAAACGCAAGGAGATTGCCGAGCCGGTGATCGGCCAGATCAAAGAGGCGCGTGGTTTCCGGCGATTCCTGCTGCGGGGTTTTGGGAAAGTGAATGCCGAGTGGTCGATAATCTGTCTAGCGCACAACCTGCTCAAGCTATTCCGCTGGTCCTGGCAGCCGGCGCTTGCCGGATAGGTCTGGCCAGCTTCTCTCCGCGTCGTCCAAGGCCGATTGGGATACGTAACCGAGGGCCGGATGCGAGTTGCCTGACCCGGATAGCCGAGTCAAACATGAAGCCGACATCAACTAAGCCCGGTTCTCCGACAAACTCCTAGCTCCTCCCGGAATCCGACATTGAACCACAAAGACACCAAGAGCACCAAGCATACACCGGACATCTCCGTCCGGACCCTCCTTGTGTCTTTGCGCCTTTGTGGTGAACTCCTATCTCGGTTCTGGGGCTCCTGTCAGGACTTGACTTAACGCCCATTCAGGTTACATTCAACCGATCGCTACGCGCGGAGGTGAAATGATAGAGTACCGGTTGAAGAAAGACACCGATGTCTGGCACTGGGTGCACACTTGCAGCAAGTGGCCGACCTTTGACTACGAGGTGATGCGGGGCGAGCCCAAGTGGGGCAAGAAGTGCGAAGAGTGCAAGCAGAAGCAGACGCCTGAAGACCTAGAGTAGGCTGCGGCTACCCGGCCGCGGTCAGGATGTCTACGGCTTGCGGTTGGCGGAGTCCAAAGCGGCGTAGACCAGGAGGCCGAGCGACGCGGCCAACGAGAGTTGGCTCAGTATGCTTCCGCTCGCGATGAAGAAGCGCTGAACCAAGTTGCTCGACCAGGTCAGGGGCCCGAACAGAAGTCGCACGGCCGGAAGCCAGATCAGACGTACAGCCAGTTGCAGCGCGCAGGCGGCAGCAACCAAAGCCGCAGTCCGTCCGCGCGAACGCCACACGGCAACAGCCCACACCAATCCACCGGCCAGCACCAGGGTTATCAGTAGCTCCACCACATTGTTAACGAATCGCACTCAGCACCTCCTCACCTTGAAGCCATGGGCGGTCTGCCGCTGTAGTCGTCATCTGCTCCCGGACCGCCGTACATGCGGCGCAACGTCAGCATCGAGATTCGCATGGCTTCGAGGTGGTCTGTCTCTGCCTGTCGCTTCCTGCGCCTCCGTTCGCGAGCTTCAGCTCTCTCTTTGGCACGGGCGTCGTGCAGCAACTGCCGTAGCGGCGCAACTGCGTCGGGGAGAGGCTTCTTGAAACGTTTGAGGTAGAGGTTCTCGATGCGCTGACCCAGCGGTATCTGTGTCGGTCCTTGCGTCGCGCTCTCGGACTCAATCAGCCGCTTCGGGTTCATTCCAAGCTCACGCGCCATCTGCACGTGGGCGTCCGAGAGGCCGCATTGCCGCTTTGCCTCAACCCACCTCTGCAACTCGTCTGAAGCCTTCTTCACGTTGACACCTTCCTCAGTGCCGCAGCCGTCCGGCGGCTAGTACTCCGGCCCGCTCCCCGTGTGTTCCTCCGCGCCGGAGTGGTGAACCTGGGTCTTCCGGTGAAGAGCCACTACTTCCTCGACCGTCCGCGAGCTCGAAGGCTGGCCCGAAGTTTGTCCTCCATTCTGAACGAACTGGTCGGGCCGGTGCGGTGAACCGGCGTACTGCGTGCCGGTGCGCAGGCAGACTCCGCCGTTCTTCCTCCAGAGGAACAGCAGCACTCCGACCGTAGTGAAGCCAAGGGTGTAAACCCCCAGTGCAATGTAGGCCGGGAGCGTCGGGTGCTCGCGCCACCGAAGCACGAAGAAGAAGGTCGACAGCCCGATTGCTATCCCGGTGGTCAGCGTCACGGCCGCCGCCGGCCCGGCATCGTCGTACGTCGGATGATGGAGAAAGGCGCTGGCGACCAGGAAGATAAGCGTCAGGACCAGAAGCATGACTACCGCCGTTGTCACCATCGGGGCGCCGAACCCGAAACGCAGCACCTGCACGACGGCAAAGACGCTCGCCACCGATGCGCAGGCGAGGCCGTATACCGGCCTCATGGGCGCGACCTTCGAATTCCGTATCCGCGAAAGCCCGTGACAATCGCCCTGCCTCCAGCGTGCCTGGATGCCGTCTTCAGCTCGCTCATAGTTGAATTGTAGGACTGGCGGGGACGGCTGTCAAGCCGGCGGGTCGGACGGCCGACGGCTAACGGCCCACGGCTGACGGCTGGGTCAGAAGCTCGGGTTCGGTTACTGCCAACTGCAAACCGACGCCGCGTCGCCCTGAGTCCGACCGAAGGGCCTTTCCTACGCCGAGTCGCCTCGCCCGTCAATCTGCAATCTTGAATCTGCAATCTAGAATGCCGGCGTGGATGGCAGGGGAGACTCCGCCCGCGCGTCAGAAATCGTCTGCTGTGTCTCCGGAGATCCCCGTGGTCAGAAGAGGGTGTCGGGTGCTACTCCAGTTCGTACGTGACGGTCATCGACTGCGTGAGCTTCGTCTCGCCGGCCTCAAGTTCGCTTCCAGCTGCTCCGCCTTGAGGGCCAACGCCCTCGCCAGTCGGTCTCACCCCGCCGACACGATCCCGGTAGCCGTAGGCCGACCCGCCCTCGACGATGGTCATGGGCTTGCCGAGCTTGACTCCAGCGTCCAGCGCGATTCTCTCAGCCTTGGCCTTGGCGTTCCTGAGGGCTTCGGTGCGCGCGTCTTGAGTGTACTTCCGAGCATCCTCGACGGTGAACTCGACACTCCCAATGCTGTTCGCGCCGGCTACCACCGCCGCGTCGAGGACCGCCGAGACCTTGGATAGGTCTCTTACCTTCACGCTGACCGATTGCTCGACTGAGTATTCGCTGAGGTCACGCTTGCCGGTTCTCGGGTCCATGTACCTCGGTCTCAGGAACAGGCGGGTAGTCTGGATATCCTTGGTTGGGATGCCGGCGGCCTTCAGTGCCTGGATCATAGCGTTCATCGCGTCGCTGTTGGCCTTATACGCGGCCGACGCGCTCTGCGGGCTTGATGTCTCCGCGCCGAACTCCATGTAGCAGATGTCCGGCGATACGCTGACTTGCCCGGCACCAGTGACGGTCAGAGTTCGGGTCGGCCCGTCAGCCGCCGCCAGTGCCACTGTCGCGACGGCTCCGAGCATGAGAGCGGTTAGGGCTCTTGTCATCATATCCTCCTGTTTGGGGAGAGCCTATTGGGTTCATACAAGTGCCAAATCCGGCTCGTGCGGGGTTCAGGAGAGAAGGGGAGGCCGGGTTGGACATTTCCCCTGTTGCCGGCTTCTGTCAAGGCCAGATTCGGCTCGGTCATGGCTGGATTCTAAGACTCGAGGGGAGGGATGTCAAGGCGGCGGGGTCGGACGGCCGACAGCTTACTGCTCGCGGTTCATTATAATGAACCGGGTGACATGGGCAGTACTTTGGCTGTCTGGAGTCAGGAGTCCGTTACTGCGAACTGGGAACTGGTAACTGGGAACTCGCGCCCGTTGGGCGCGTGGCTTGCGCTGATGGCAGGGGAGACGCCTCCCGCGCGTAGGGCCGGTTGAGATAAGTATCGTGTCCCCGTTTCTCCCCGATGGCCAACGGTGTACGGTCTACGGAGTACGGCTAGCGGTTCACGGTCTACGGCTCACGGCTTGCGCTGATGGCAGGGGAGACGCCGCCCGCTCGTCGACTGGACATGGGGTCGTATAGTGACCCCGATATTCAGTTCTGGATGATGACCTTCTGGGTCAGTGCACCCTTGTCCGATCTGACGAAATAGACCCCTGACTTCAGACCGCGCACGTCGTTGCTTCCCGGCTTGAGCACGACAGCCTGCCGTCCTGTCAGGTCCAGCAGGACGGCCGTAGCGTCCCCGTACTGCTGCAGCACGCCCTGGCACACGGTCGGGAACTGGCTTCTCTTGGGGCTGGGCTTGTACCCCGGTTCAGCCACTCCGGTCGTCGTATCACGAATCACAAACACAGTGTCGTACCACGGGTTCGTCATGTACATGCGGCTGTTGGCGCAGTTCCATGTGATGAAGCCGTACCCTTCTGCGTCTACCGGTATGGTCAGCAGCACCGAGTCGCCTCTGGCATCGTATACCTGCACGGGTCTGCACGTGCAATAGACCTTGTCTCGGCCGGCATCACAGGCAATGAGGCTCACGTACGGGATGTGGAAGCTCCTGGTGACTGCCTGGCTGTCGCAGTCAATCGCGTATACCCAGAATCCCCGAGCTGCGTACAGCTTGTTCAAGGACGGGACGGCGCATAGACACGCGACGCCGGGATTGTGCGCAAGAGGGATGACAGCAACCACGGAGTCGCCGGCCGGCGAGAGCGCGTAGATGGACTCAGTGCAATCCACGTAGACAAGACCGTTCGGCGGATTCCAGCACATCTGGCGCGGACCGGACCCGACGGCCGTCTTGCCGACTACCGAATCGGTCTCGCTGTCCATGACAAACACCGTGTCTGATGTCCCACCGGCTTCTGTCGCGCAGAAGAGATGGCTGGTGCCGGGATACGGCAGCAGTGTGCATGGCGTATTCTGGCCGAAGGCAATCTCGCGCACCAGTGTGCCGCTGGCCGCGTCATAGACTCTGACGAGACCGTCCTCAGGACAGTCCACGTAGAGCTTGTTCCCGTTGCGGTCGCAGACCATGGTAGTGGGACCCCGCACCCGGAAGCTCCTCAAGAGCGTGTCGCCGCCAGTGTCGATAATACTCACAGTGTCGTCCGCGGCACAGTAGAGCCGGTCGCCCGCGGAGTTCAGGCACAGACTATACGCAACGCCGGCCACCCCGATTGTGGTCACAATCTGATTTGTCGCCCCGTCGATGACAGTGATGCTTCCGTTCTCACAATTGCTGACGTAGACGCGGTTGTTCGCCGGATTCCAGAGAGCCTGGGCGAGCTGGTAGCTTAGCGGGACTGCCGTCTCAAGATATTGCGCCGAGGCGAGCCCGGCGGTCACCGCAAGGCACAGAGCCGTCAGTTGGGCCAGATTCCGTCGTCGCATGTAAGCTCCTCGTGTGGTCTTCCGAGTGCTTTCAGTCTGTCTTGCTTCCGGCACGGAATTCCTCGGGGAGATAGTAGGCCTGCGGACGGGGATGTCAATCTGCCTCGGGGTCGGCCAATCTGCAATCGTCAATCTAGAATCTGGAATTCCCCCGGACGGCCGGGCGGAATCTGCCAAGATGTCCCGAAGCTCCCCAAATAGGGTGCCTGTCCCTGGTTCTTCACCTTGACGCGCTTCGGACTAAAAATCGGGGAATTTCGGGGACACATTACTTATCTCGCCTCCGTCAACCCCGCGTTCAACATCGAAGTGCAACAGAGTGTGAGGCAAGGCCGGGAGGAATCCAGCTTCCACTAGGCGTTTAGTGTAGGCCAGCTTCGGCCGGTGTCAGGCCGCGTGCGGAGCGCAGTTCATGCCGATTTCCGATTGGCGAGTTGCGTTGTCGGGGATGCGACCCGTTCCCCGCAAAGTGCCGACGCAGCGCACGACCTACCGAAGGCCCTACGGTATTCCCCAGTAAGGAGGGTGGGCGGTGCCGAGATTGGGACCGTGCATGGTCCCTTGATAGGCAGGGCGGGTGATCCAGATAACCAACCCGTGGATGGCGCTCCAGTCGTCTCCGGGCATTGCCGGGAAACCTGTGCCGTGGATAGCCCCTCAACAGTCCCCGTGGGTGATGCTCAGAGCTACTCTAGGGACTACGCGGGAGGCCACCCCCCGGAGCACCGGGTGGGAGAAGGCCCGGTCTGGCCTATCTACCGGTGAGTGCTGACGTTAAGGCAGTTTTCCCGGTTGACTGAGAGTTGTCATGGTAGTAAACTGGAGCCATGGCGAAACGCGTCGTAGATTCGCTCTGGTT
>Ga0315277_10005042_pt1 | contig 17479 bp, 12 predicted proteins | sample YL17G05_15_MG_FD_203695 | JGI IMG/M metagenome (GOLD analysis project Ga0315277, IMG submission 203695) | Sediment microbial communities from Yellowstone Lake, YNP, Wyoming, USA - YL17G05_15 | ecosystem: Environmental > Aquatic > Freshwater > Lake > Sediment | place: USA: Wyoming | collected... | reverse complement strand
CGCCGGCAGGGCCAAATCCCAAATCCCAAATCCCAAATCCCAAATCCCAAATCCCAAATCCCAAATCCCGAGGTTTCACGCTCCTGGAGGTGATTCTGGCCCTGGGCCTCAGCGGGCTGGTGCTCGTGGCCGTGGCCATGGCCATCGACTTCCACCTCCGCCTGGTCAACTCGAACCGCACCGGCGTGGAAGAGGCCCAGCTCGCCCGGGTGCTGTTGGACCGCATCGCCGAAGACCTGAGCAACGTCGTGCAGAAACCGACCAACGTCGAGAAGCTCGTGGCCAGCGTGGTGTCGCAGGGCGCCGCAACAGCCGGAGCAGCCGCCGGAACCGCAGCGCCCACGGCAGCAATCGCCCCCACCGCACCGACCGCGGGAGGGAATACCGCGGGAGGCACGAGCACCGGAGGAACGGCTGCCGGAGGCGCGAGCACGGGGGGTACAAGTACGGGGGGCACTAGTGCCGGAGGGGCGAGCACGGGAGGAACCGGTACCGGGACAAGCTCTACCACCGGCGGGTCCGCAGGCACCGAAACCGATACGTCCGCCCAGGTCCAGTCTCCACCCGGCCTGTACGGCACCGCTAATGAACTCCAGGTCGACACCAGCCGGCTGCCGCGGATCGACGAGATCCAGGGAATGCTCGCCACCGAGGGTTCGGCGGTCTCCACCGTGCAGAGCGACGTCAAGACGGTCGCTTACTACGTGCTCAACAGTCAACTCGGCGGGGCCGGTTACGCATCGGGCCTTTCCCAAACCAGTTCGGGGCTTGCCCGGACCAGTTCGGACCTTTCCCAGACCGGCATGGGCTTGGTGCGGCTGGAGTTCGACCGCGCCACGGCCGCCTGGTTGGCCCAGCAGGGACAACTGGTGGCCATGACCCAGGACGTCGAGCCGATTGCACCCGAGGTGGCCGCCATCGAGTTTCGCTACTACGACGGCACCGAGGTGCTCGAGGAGTGGGATTCGTCGCAGCGCGGCGGTCTGCCGGTAGCGGTGGAAATCGCCATCTCCATCATCCCCGCCCGTCACCGCAACGACCCCGAATGGACCTCGCTGCGGACGACCTCGCAGGGGTCTCTTGTTTCCAACCAGGGCGTGTTGGTCTTTCGCAGGCTGGTCTATCTGCCGACTGCCCAGCCGACCACCGCTAACGCCACCTCGACCACTTCAGGCACCTCGTCGGAAGGATCAGCAGGAGGTTCCACGGGAGCGACCGGGCAAGGCTCGACCGGGGGCTCTGTGACCGGAGGAGGATCGACGCAATGAAACACCCACGACGCGGTATGATCCTGGTGCTGGTGCTGGTAGTGATTGCCCTGTTGGCCCTGGCCGCCGGCAGCTTCTTGCACCTGATGGTGGCCGAACGGAAGGCGGTCGACGTGGCCGGCCGGCAGGCCCAGGCCCGGGCCTCCGCCCAGTCGGGTGTGGAGATGGCCCGGGCGCTGATCGTCCAGCAAAAAGACTACCAGGACCAGCTCGGCGGCTGGTACGATAATGAGCTGCGATTCCGCGGCCAGATGGTGCTCGGCAACCAGCAAGGCCCGGACACCGGGCGGTTCACGATCCTGGCCCCGCGGATGGATTACGGTGAGGCGGCGGGAATCCGCTACGGCCTGGAAGATGAATCTACCCGGCTGAACATCAACGTCCTGGCCGCGCTGGACAAGAGCGCCCCGGGCACCGGCCGGCAGCTCCTGCTGGCGCTGCCGGGCATGACCGACGAGATCGCCGACGCCATCCTGGACTGGATGGACGAGGACGACGAGCCCCGCGAGTTCGGCGCCGAGTCCGAGTATTATGCCGCCTTCGGCTACGCGCCGAAGAACGGGCCGCTGGAATCCATCGAGGAGCTGCTGCTGGTCCGCGGCATCCGAGAGAATCCCTGGCTGTTGTTCGGCTGCGACACCAATCGCAACTTCGTGATCGACACCGGCGCCGGCGAACCGGATCCCCAGACCATCGTGGGCGTGGACAACTCCGACGGCTCGATGAACCGCGGCTGGGCCGCCTACCTGACGCTCTACGCGCTGGAGTCCAATCTCAACCCCGACGGCCAGAAGAAGATCGATCTGAACCAGAGCGACTTGCAGCAGTTGTACGATCAAATCGAGCCAGTCCTGGGCAAGGAACAGGCCACGTTCATCGTCGCCTATCGCCTGGGCGAAGACGCCGGCGACACTGAGCCGGCCAGCGCCGGCACCATCGTGGAACTCGACCTCACGCAGCAGCCCAAACGAAGCTTCACGACCGTGCTGGACCTGATCGGCAAGAATGCGAAGCTCACTTCCGGAGGCAGCGGGGGCACCACCGGCGGTAGCACCGGTGGTAGCACCGGTGGTAGCACCGGCGGCAGCACTGGCGGCAGCACTGGCGGTAGCACTGGCGGTAGCACCGGCGGCAGCACTGGTGGCAGAACCGGCGGGAGCACCGGCGGCAGCACTGGTGGCAGCACGGGCGGGAGCACTGGCGGTGGCACTGGTGGCAGCACCGGCGGTAGCACCGGCGGTAGCACCGCAGGTAACACCGCGGGCGGGACCGGCGGACAGACACCAGCCACCCCGGCCACAATCCTGCAGAACCCCTTCTCCTCGGACCCGGCAGCGATGGATTCCTACCTGCCCAACCTGATGGATTACGTGGCGGTGGCAACCCCCTCGCCGCTGGCCGGCCGGATCAACGTCAACCAGGCGCCGAAGGCGATTCTGAAGGGGATCCCAGGCATGACCGAGGAACTCGTCGATCGGATCATCGCCGCACGCGATCCGAATCCTACTACCGCGCTTGCCAGCCGGCGGCATGAGACCTGGCTCCTCTCGGAGGGGCTGGTCACGCTCGATCAGATGAAGGCCCTCATGCCCTTCCTCACCGCCGGCGGCAGCGTGTATCGCGCCCAGGTGGTCGGCTATTCCGACCTGGGCGGACCCGCCGTGCGGATCGAAACCATCTTGGACGCCACCAGCAAGCCCGCCCGCGTCGTGTTCTGGAGAGATATCAGCAATTTGGGCCCCGGATACCCCCTGGAGATCCTGGGCATTGGCGCTGGCTCCCAGGCGGCCTACTGAGAATCCGTGCGGACTGGGCCCTACGGTGGCGTGGGCAGCTTGGGTGAATTACAATGAGAATAATGGGTGGTCGGCTGGGCATTGACCACGCCAGGCGCGACGAACCGTCGAGAAAACCCCTGCCTCGGGTAGTGCTCGCTGTGAGGACACCTTGCGGCAGCGACGGTATCCGCCAGCCATGCCTGGAGTAGCGAGGGCGTTCCAACCATGCCTCAAGTATTAGCCCTGGAATGGGACAGTAGCGAAGCACGTGTGGTGGTGGCCGGCTCGCGCGGCGAGCGGGTGGCGATCGAGCAGGCGTTCGCCGTTCCCCTGCGCCGGCCGCAGGGGGAAGAGCAACAGCAGGAGGAGGTGGACGTGGGCCGGCAGATCGCTGCCGCGCTGTCCGCCCGCGGAATCGGCCGGTTCACGACCCTGGTGGCCGTGGGCCGGGCGAGCATCGAGCTGCGGCAGCTCAACCTGCCCCCTGCCCCCGACGACGAACTGCCCGAGCTGGTCGGCTTTCAGGCGATGCGGGAATTCAACCAGTTCGACGAGGACTGGCTGCTGGACTTCGTGCCCTTGGACGAGGCACAGCCGGAGGGACCACGCAGCGTGTTGGCCGCCGCCATCGGTCCGGAGCTGGTCGCGCAGATCCAACGGACTTGTGAGAAGGCCGGGCTGACGCCGGAACGGCTGATTCTCCGGCCCTGCGCCGCCGCGTCGTTGCTGGGGCGGACGCACCCGGCCGGGCCCGCGCCGCCCCGGTTGCTGGTCGATCTGCTCTCGGACGAGGCCGACCTGACGGTGATGCTCGACCGCAAGGTGGTCTTTCTGCGAACCACCCGCATCGGCGGCGATCCGCTGCAGAACGCCGATCAGCAGCGGGCGCTGTTCGCCGAAATCCGCCGCACCGTCGCCGCGGCAGAGAACCAGTTGGGTGGGCGGCGGATCGAGGCGATCACCTTGTGCGGCTCCGGCGAGCAACATGCCGCCTTGGCACAGTCGATCGGCAAAGACCTGGGAGCACCCACGGAGCTGTTCGATCCGTTTGCCGGGCTGAGTCTGAGTCGGGAGCTGCGGGGGGAGCTTCCCGAACAGTCGGGCCGGTTTGCACCCTTGCTGGGGATGGCGCTGGCCGAGTTGGAGCAGACCGGGCACGCGATCGACTTTCTGCATCCCCGCCGTCGCCCGGAGCCACCCAGCCGGCAACCGAAGCTGGTGATGGCCGGCGTGGCGGCCGTGGTCCTGGTGGCGGCGGTGCTGGGCTACCGGGGCTTGCAGCGGAGGTGGGTCGCTGGCGACATCAGGCAGCTCAGCGGCGAGATTCAGCAGCAGGAGAAGGAGGTTGCCGCAGCCAAGAAGGCGGTCGAGGCGGCGACGGCCATCCAAAAATGGACGGAGACCGACGTGGTCTGGCTGGACGAGCTGTACCGATTGTCTGCGGACTTCGTGCCGGCCAAGCAGGCCATGCTCACCGACTTGAAACTCAACCCCGGCCCGCGCGGCGGCAAGATGACGTTGGGCGGGCTGGCCGCCCGGCAGGACGACATCGTCGCGTTGGAGGACGGGCTGCGCAGCAAATTGCACCGCGTGGTCGGCAAGGGCAGCAGCGATGAGGCCTCGAACAAGTTCTACTCCAGGCAGTTTTCCACGGAGGTCTACGTGGAACCGGAGAAGCAGTAATGGGCCTGAAGAAACGCGAGAGAATCCTGGTCAGCGTGACCGGAGCGCTGCTGGTGGTGGTTGGGGGAGTGTACCTGTTTCGGGGCGGGGGCAAATCGCTCAGCGCGCTTCGCACCGAACGCGACGGGCTGGAACAAGACCTGCAGAAGCTGACCGTCCAGACCCACCCCGGCAAGAAGGCGACCGCGCAGTTGAACCTCTGGAGGAAGCGCTCGCTGCCCACCGATTATAGGAAGGCCGGCGAGCTGTACCAAAAGTGGCTCTCGCTGTTGGCCGTCGGCAAGTTGCCGAACGCCAAGGTCACCCCGAACGTGAGCCAGCCCCAACGCGGCTACACCGTCTTGCCTTTCAGGATCGAGGCCAAGGGCACGCTGGATCAGTTGACCCGGTTCCTGTTCGAGTTCTACTCGGCCGACTACCTCCACAAGATAAGTCAACTGACCAGCACCCCCACCAAGGGTTCCCAGGAGCTGACGCTGGTGATGACCGTCGAGGCCTTGTGCCTAAGCGGCGCGGTCTCTCAGGACAAGTTGCCCGACGCCAAATCGAAACGGCTGGAACCTCGCACACTGGACGATTATCTCAAAGCGATCGTCCGGCGGAAGATGGAAGTCCGGCCGAAGCCGAAAGAAGATCGCTACGCGGACACGGGCGGGTTGTTTGCCTCCTACACTCCGGAGCCGCCGGCCACTCCTCCCGGGCCGAAGGTGGACGTGGGGCCCAAGCCCAAGCCGCCAGGCATCGACCCCAGCGAATACACCTACGTCAACGCGATCCACGAGGTGGACGGCCTGCCGGAAGTCTGGCTGTTCGTGCGGACGGAGGGCAAGACGCTCAAGCTGCACGAGGGCGAGACCTTCGAGGTGGGCACGATCAGCGGCAAGATCGCCCGGATCCGGATTCAAGAGCTGGAGGTGGAAATCGAGGTCGACGGCGGCCGGCGCTTCCGCGTGGATTTCGGCGACAACCTGCAACATCGAGTGGAGGTGCCCAACTGAGCTCGTCGGAGGGCTCAGTGCTTGTCGCTGTTCCGCCGCGCGGCGATCAGCTCGGCCTGCCGTTGGATCTGCGGATCGGGATCCTCCCGGGCCGCCTGCTCGATCTGCTCCCATAGCGCAGCGTCGCCGCTGGTGGCGATCAGCCCGATTGCCACCAGGCGCACCTCAGGGTCCGGGTCGCGGCTGAGCCACAACAGCCAGGGCGCCGCGTCCACGCTCTGTACGGCCGGCAGCAGGCGGGCCAGGCGTTTGCGGACCTCCGCATCCGGGTCGAAGAGCCGGCGGGCCAGCTCCAGATGCACCTCCGTGAAACCCCGCCGCATTAGCTCCGCCCGCGCCCCAGATGCCCTCGGCTCCTGCGGGCGACCCAACCACCGCATCAACTGGACTGTTTCCGCCTCCAAAAGCTCCTTGGGCGGATTCCGCGACGGGGCATGGTCCTCCGCCGTCAGCGACAGGTTCCGCAGCGGGTTCGGTTCCCGGGGCGGCCGGTCGGAAAGGGCCTGAGAGGCCGGCGCCGTACCAGACTGTTGGGTAACGGTCGAGGACCCCTCCGGCTGCTGCCAAGTGCTCAGTGCTCGGGCGCCGGGCGGGGTGACCAGACGCCGCGGGCCCACCGATCGAGTGTCGCCCAGCAGGATGGTCCCGGCATCCTGCGGTTCCGTCCCCTGCGGAAACCACTCGATCGGCAACCCCCCGCCGGGCAACCGGCTCAGAGACACCAACGACCGGCCAAGCTCCGTCACGTCGTCGGACATGGCCGACTGCTGCCGCTGGGTATCGGCATCGCCCGGTCCGACGGGCGAAGGCCGCCGGCCGGCCGGACCGCCCGCCAGCAGCATGCCGCCAAGGACCGACGCGGCCCGAAACACCTTCTCACAGGAGGCGATGATCCGCTGCGGCTCGACCGCGCGGGAGTCGAGCCGCCACAAGAGGATCCGGGTGGCCAGGTCGGCGGCGTCGCGGCGGGCGGCGGGGCCAAATCCCTCGACTCGCTCCGCCAGGGTCTCGGCCAGGATCGCCAGCTTGGGCGAGGCAACCGACGGACTGAGCTTCTGCCAGCGATCGAGCTCGGCCCACAACGCCTGCTTGCCCGCCCGGGCGACACTCTCTCGCTCGGACCCCAGGGCCTCGACCAACACCGGAATCCCCGGCTCCCCCAGGTTGGCCACCTCGCCGAGCAAAATGCCGGCGCGCTGGTCGGGCACGGCGTCCAACTCCGCTTGCCAATGTTTGGCCGCCAGGCGGGCGTACTGCCCCCGCAGGCCGAACACCAGGGCCAGCAGTCCGGCCGTCATGGCCACCGTGACCAACAGGGCCTTGGATCCCTTCATGGTTCTGCGTCTCCCAGAAGGGCGGCATTGTCCGGAATCGGCCGCTGGGCAGCAAGGGGGATTCGGTGATTTAGGATTTCAGATTTCGGATTTGGGATTTGGCGTTTGGGGTTTGGGTGTGTTTTCAGCGCTTAGCCCGGATTATTCACGGGCCTGGGAAAGCCGCCGCAGTGTGCCACTGCTTCGTCAGAAGCAGTGCCGTGCGTAACGTCCGTCCACTGCTTTCCTTGCGGCAAGCAGTGGCACACCGCCGAGAATAATCCGGGTTTAGCGGGCCGGCTTGCCCTGCCGCTTGGTTGCAGCCGTCAATCTCTCCTCTATTTCACCATCTTCGCCAGTATGACAGCCGTGCCGGCAGCCCGGAGAATTTGACTGACCGGATCGGGCTGCCCAAGCCGAAGAATCACAAGTATCGGCTTGATGGGCCTGGAACGACCCATCCCCGCCGCCTCCGGTCGGGAGGCGGAACCAGTCGCAGTCCACTCAAAGGGGGGAACATGGCAGCGTTGCAGCCTGCCTCGGGGCCTGCCCGCACGGCACCGAGGCCGAGAAATACCCGGCGCAAAGCCATGCTGGCCGCGATCGTCTTGCTGGCGGGACTCTGGCCGAGTTCGAGGGGTGCGGGAGGAGGCGTGAAGGGCGAGGGGAGAGGGGAGAGTGCATCGCGGATGCTCACTACTCACCACTCAACTCTCAACCCTCAACCCTCAACCGTCAACCCTCAACCCTCAACTCTCAACCCCCAGGCTGCCCGGCCGGACCCCTACCGCGCCACCACCAGCCGCGAGGCCCGCCAGAACGCCGTGCAGGCCATACCGGTCGAGAAGCTCCAGGCCGGGGACCGGGCCAAGGTCGCCTCGGTGCTCTCGAACATCAGCGTCTTTCGGCGGATGCCGATCGGCGTGATCGATTGCGATCCCGATCTGTACCTGTTCATGGTCCAGCACCCGGACGTGATCGTCAACATCTGGGAGGTGCTGAAGATCAGCCGCCTGAGGGTGCGGGAGGTCGGGCCCGACACGTACCAGGTCACTGACTCGGCCGGCACCCTGGCCACTGTAAGATTCCTCTACCGCAGCCACGACACCCACCTGGTCTACGCGGAGGGCAGCTACGACGGGCCGCTGGCCGCCCGCCCCGTCAAGGGGAGCTGCCTGATGGTGCTGAAGACCGGCTACGTTCGGGAGACCGACGGCCGCTACTACATCACCAGCCGGTTGGATACCTTCTTGTGCGTGGAGCCGGGCGGGATGGAGCTGTTAGCTAAGGCGTTTCAGCCGTTGGTGGGCAAGGTAGCGGACAACAATTTCCTGCAAAGCGTGGCCTTCCTGGGGAGCCTCTCGCGGACCGCCGAGACGCACACCCCCGTCGTCGAGCGCCTGTCGACCAAGCTGGCCAACGTCCAGCCGGAACTCCGCCAGCGCCTGGCCGAGCTGGCCGCCGAGGTAGCCCGCAAAAGCGCCGCCTCCTCGGCCTCGAAGACCAGCGATCCGCCTCGGGTGGCCGCCCGCAACGACGCGGAAACGACGCGGTAGCTTCCGGGCGCTGCCCGAGCCGTGACCGGCGGGGTGGCCGGGGTCGAGCGAAGCGATGCCCCCGGGAATGCTAAGTGCTGTGGGCTCACTTCGTTCGACCACAGCCACCCGCCGTCAACCTGGCGCTGGAGCATTATGTCTGTCCGGGCCCTGGGAATTCCTCCAACGCCATCTCCTTGACCCGTTTCAGGTTGACCTTGCCGCTGCCCAGCAGGGGAATCTCCCGGACTTGGCGGAAGTTGTCGGGGGTGGGGATGCAGATCGGCTTGGCTCCGGCCGCCGAGAGCTTGCGGCAGACGGCTTCCGGCCCTTCGGCCAGGCCGGTGTGCAGGACCACCAGCCGTTCGCCCTTCTTGGCGTCGGGCACGGAGGTGACGACGAGTGAGACGTTGTCTTCATCGAGGTTCAGCACCTTGATGATCTCTTCCTCGACCTGGACCAGCGGCACCATTTCCCCGCCGATCTTGGCGAAGCGGCTCTGGCGGCCGGTGATCTTGATGAACCCTTCGGCGTCGATCTCGGCCACGTCGCCGGTCTCGTACCAGCCGTCGCGGACCACCTGGGCCGTGAGTTCGGGCCTGCCGAGATAGCCTTTCATCACGTTGGGCCCCCTGATCAGGAGCATCCCCGACTTGCCCACGCCCAGGTCTTCGCCCGTCTCCAGGTCGACCACCTTGGCCGAGATGTCGGGCAGTGGTTGGCCGACGGTCCCCTCGCGGCAGCCTTTTTTGGTCGTGCTGGTCATGCGGCCGGGCGGGACGTTCACGCTGACCACGGGCGAGAGTTCCGTGGTTCCGTAGCCTTCCAGCGGTCGGACGCCGAACCTCTGCTCGAACTTGTCGGCCAGGTCGGGCGGGAGCCTCTCCGCCCCGGTGATCACCACCTCCAGCTTGGCAAAATCTTCCGGCTGGCAGCCGCGGGTGTACCAGCGGAGGAAGGTCGGCGTGGCGATCAGGATGGTGGCGCCGTGCCGGCGGCAAAGCTGCCCCAACGGCTTCGGCTCCCGGGGCGAATAGTGATAGATCACCTTCGGCTGGAGCGTCAGGACCGTCCACAAGGTGACGGTGTAGCCGAACGAGTGGAAGAAAGGCAGGATGCCGGTCAGCACGTCGTCCCGGCGGAGCTGGAGGATCGTGTCGAACTGGGCGACGTTCGATCCCACGTTGCGCTGCGTCAGCATCACGCCCTTGGGCACGCCGGTCGCGCCGGAGGTGAAGATCACGGCCAGCACGTCGTCCGGGGCGATCTTGTTCAGTCCCAGCCAGCGGTCCAGCACCGCCGCCGGCAGGAGCCACGTCTGGGCGGCGGCGATCAGCTTGTCGGCCGCAGTGACCTTGTCTTTGAAGTCCTCCAAGTGGACCAACTCGGCGTCGAGCTGAAGATTGAGCTTCTCCATCACCCGGCGGCTGCTGAGCACATGGCGGATCTGGCACTGCCGGATGGCGGCGTTGAGCACCTCGGACGATTCGGAGTAGTTGAGATTCACGGCGATCCGGCGGTCGATCGCCAACGCGGCGTTGGCCACGACCGCCCCGACCGAGGGCGGCACCAGCAAGCCCACGTACGTCTCGTCCTTGCCGAGCACTTCGCGGCGCAGCAGCCGGCGGAGCACCAGGGTCCGCGTGAGCAGACCGGCCCCGGGCAGCTCCACGCCGCTGGAATCGGCCACCTTCGGTCGCCGCAGGTTGGCGCGGCACATCCGCAGGAATTGCCGCGGGGGGATCATCTCTGCGTGGTCTCTCATCGCCTTTCTCCCAGAGCGGCGACCACCTGGCGGACCTGCTCGGCGTCGGCCGGCTCGACCAGCGGCTGTCCAAAGCGGATCGACACCGGGTAGGGCCAGCGCCGCGGCCATTTCCAAAAGACCTTCCCTCGCTCAAAGCTAAAGATACTCCCCCACAGCCCGCCAAGGTAGACCGGAATCACCGGTGCGGCGGTACCCTTCAGCATGGACAGGAAGCCGGGCTGGAACTGGCCCATCTCCCCGCTGCGGGTGACGTGGCCTTCCGGGAAAATGCAAACCAGGTCGCCGTCGCGCAGCGCCTGGCGGGCCACGCGGATCGACTCGACCACCGACCGCTTGCCCGGCGTGATGGGGATCGTCCCCATGTCCTTGGCCAGGTGGCGGATCCACCACTTCCGGACGTAGTCGGCATAGGCGACCATGCGGATCGGGCGACGGGAGAACAGCAGCAGCAACACGCCGTCGATGTAGCTGACGTGATTGGAGACCAGCAGCGCCCCGCCCTCCTCGGGGACGTTCTCCCATCCCTCCACGCGGACGCGGTAGATCGTGTGGCTCAAGAGCCAGACCAGGCAGCGGGCCGACGCCCCCGGCAACAGCCAGACGATGTAGAGGAAGACGGGCACGGTGGCGAGGCCCAAGACCAGGAAGACCCCCTCGGGGTCGAGGCGGAGCGGGTTGCAGCAGACCCAGAACAGACCGGCCGCCAGCAGCATCGCCGAGTTGGTCAGCAGATTGCTGGCTGCCAGGATCGAACCTCGCCGATCGTCCGGGCTGCGGTACTGGAGGAAGGCCTGGATGGGAACGTCGTACAAGCCGGCGCCAACGCCCAGCGCCAGCAGCCAGAGACAACTCCAGAGGTAGGCGGCCCAGGGCAAGGTCCCGCTGGCGGCGGGAAAGACCGTCAGTGCGGAGGAGAGCAGGATGGCGCTGAAGCCGATGCCGCCGGCGCCCAGGGAGACGATACCCAGCTCCACCCGCCCGGCCGACCAGAGCCCCGCCAGCAGGCACCCCAGGCCCACGCCCAGCGCCAGCACCGCCAGCGACACCCCCACGTACTCTTGCCCGAAGCCAAACTGGTAATCGACCAGCCGGTCGACGTTCATCTGGGCCATGGCGCCGAGTCCCCAGAAGACCATCGTGCCCAGGGCCGCCCGCAGCAGCGGCCGGTTCGCTGCCAGCACGCCCAGGTCCCGGAAGGACTGCGCCGGGGCATTGAAGGGGAAGGTCCGCGCCGGGCTGGCGCTGGGCAGCGGGCGGATCAGCAGACTGCAAAGCAGCCCCACCCCGGCCACGCCGATCAGGGCGGCCGCCCAGCACCACCAGAGGTGCTGACCCAACGGCCTGGTCAGGACGTAGAGCAGATTGCCGGCAATCGTTCCCACCACGATCGCCAGCACCGTGGTCATGCCCACCAGCCCGTTGGCCGCCGAAATCCGGCCGGGCCGCACGATCTCGGGGATACTGCCGAACTTCGAGGGGCTGAACAGGGCGCTGTGCGCGCCGATCACGGCCACCACGGCGAACATCAGGTACAGGGCGAGCGTTTCAGAGTAGTTGCTCACCAGAATCGCGCCCACGCCCAGGCTCATGATCAGCAGCTCGGCCACCTTGCAGCCGACGATCACGGTCCGCTTGCTGAAGCGGTCGGCCAGATACCCGGCGGGAGCAGCCAGCAGGATGTAGGGCAGCACGAAGCAGGCCAGGCCCGCCGACAGCGCCACCGAGGCGTGCTCTTCGTCCACGATCTCTTTCCCGATGGGCACCACCAGCCAGCGGAACATGTTGTCGTTGACCGCCCCCAGGAACTGGGTGCTCAGCAGCCCCAGGAAACTCCGCGACCGCAGCCCCCCGCGAGGGTCGCCGGCGGCGGTGGTTACATCGATCTGCGCGACGTAATCGGGCAAGGTCAGGCTCCTTGAGGCCGGGGGCGGATCGCATGCCTGCCTGGACACCTATTATCCCCATTGCTCGTGAAATGCGAATACCGGCAGCCGATCGGCGGCAGCGGCCCATAAGAACCTGGGCGAGCTTCCCCCGAGAATGTAACGCTTCGGTTGCATGCATGCGGTAGGAGAGTTGTCAGTTTTCAGTGATCAGTTGTCAGCCAGCGCCGGGGGTGGAGTCGACTGAGGCTAAAGCGTTGCGCGGTTCCACTTAACGGGCGGTAAGAACCGACAACGGAGAACTGAAAACTGACAACTGATGTCCGACACCTTCGTGCTCCAGCCCCCGCAACCCAGCCATGCAGGATTAGAACTTCCACAACAGCACGGCCGAGTAGTCCAGGTCGTTGGGCTTGGCGTCCCCCGGCGTGCTGTCGTAGCGATTCAGCACGCTGAGCTTCAGGCTGAGGTTCATCTCCTGGTCGACCAGCACCTCCCAGCCGGCGCGGGAAGTGAGACGAAAATCGCCGATGTCGGTCACGTCGGGGGCGTATTCCGTCGAGAAGGTCAGCTTCTGCCGCCGGCTGAGTTGGCGCTCGAAATCCAGCCCGAAGACCGCCTCGGGCACGTAGCTCTTGTCCGTGCTGCCGATTTCGTGCGAGAAGCCGCCGCCGGCGCGGGCGACCAGCGAGGTCGTCTTGGTCTTGATCAGTTGATAACCCAGGCCCAGGTCCGCCGTGACCCGCAAGTCGAACGCCTTGAACTCATCGTAATCGACAGAGCCGTGCACGAAGCACGTCCACGGCGAGTTGGGAAAGAGGCGTTCAAAGCGCCAGTCGAGAAACGCCCGGTGTGCCGTCTCCTCCGCTTCGCTGGTATTCTTGCGGTAGTCCAGGTCCAGCGTGAGCGCGCTCTGCGGGGTAGAGCGCTTGGCGTTCAACCCCAACCGGAAATTGAGGGTCTGGCTGTTGCCTTCGGTCCCGTCCAGTCCCAGCTCGAAGCCCCCTTTCCAAGGCTTCGCCGGAGTTTCCGGTTTGGCGGGCAGCTCTTCGATCGAGGGGGCAACAAGGTGCGGCTCCTCCGCGGCGCGATCTGCCGCCGGTGGAGTCTCTTCGCTCGGAAGCGGCAGCACCTCAGCCGCCGGTGGAGTCTCCTCGCTGGGAAACGGCAGCAGCTCAACCGCCGGCAAACGCCGCACCTCCGGCTGGAATAACCCGGGACCAAAGTCTTCGTCTGGCTCCTGCGCCCAGATCAGCGGGCAGGCGACCGGTAGACTGCACAATCCGAGCAGGAGCCATCTGAGCAAGGTTGCCGATCCTCTGGGCTCGATCTTCCCCCGAGAAACGGCGGACAGTAACAGAATTCGCCCCGAATCACAAGGCGAGAAAAGGCCCACGACAAGGGTGTCTTGCCTATTTTCCCAGCCCGGGCACCTCGGCACGGTCCGTTCTGGCCGGCCGAAAAGCAAGGTCTCCGCAGGGACTTGTTGATGCTCCGAAGAAGACCGCGACACACCGTTTAGCGGCCGACGGTACGTCGGCCAGGAGATGCGCCCGCGTCGCCGTGCCGGCGACGGCTAAACGATGTCACGCTGGCTTTCTGGGGGTCAACAGCCTCGTCAGGTCGGGCACAATTCCGGCGGATCCGCTGCAATCGGGACAACCGGGGCGACCCCGGATCGAGGCACCGCGCAATAACCCCTACAAGCGGGCGCGACGTGAAGTCGAGCCGCCGAGCGAATCGATAAAAAAGATGAACCAGCCGTGGCGGTCGGCCGGTTGACCCGCTACGCGGGTGCCCCGCCGGGGAGAGGAAACCCGGTTGCGGGCAGTGCTCGGGAGGAATGGTCGGCGGCGAACACTTCAGGAGGGTCGGCAGATGGAGATCAATCGGAATCAGTGGTTCATGGCCGGGCTGGTGCTGTTGTTTATGGGGATCCAGTTCCGCTTCGTCGACTCGTTCGTACTCGCACCGGAGTTCGCGCGGTTCCTGGCCGACGGCACCGGCAACCGCGCGGCGGCGGCCGATACCACCTCGCCCCTGCTGAAGCCGTTCCAGAATGCGCCTGCCAAGAAAACCGTCACCCCGCCCGAATGGCTCGGCTGGGCCATGCTCTCCGTGGGCCTGGTGCTGACGTTGCAGAGCCTCGCCATGAAGCGGCCCGACTAGCGACGGCTACCAGCCTAACGGCGGCCGTCCCCGGTCCGCTCCTGGGGAAAGAAGCGACGCCCGGTGGAAAGCTGCAACTGATCGCGGACCGCGCTGTAGGGACGGATCCGCAGCAGGCTCTCGGTCGTCTCGAAGGTGCCCTGTCCGGGCACGCTCAGCCTGGCATGAAGTGCGCCATGGGGCGCCACCGTCAGGTCGAACTCGGGGTGGACGCCTTGAAAGGGCAGCCGATAGACCGCCCCCCGCGGACCAAAATCCTCGACCCGCATCTGCTGCGACCATTGCCCCAGGCGGCTAAACGGGCGTGGGGGCCCGAACACGTCGTCCCGCTGCCCGATCAACTCGAACTGGAGCGTGCCGCGGGCGGGCACTACGCCGCCGCTGTCGTCCAACGGGTAGACGTGGACCAGCAGGCCGTCCGCCTCGACGTCGCCGTCCCAGTTGGCCACCGCCGCCTCGACGGCCAGCCAGCGGACCTGGGGGGTCACGGGCGGCCGGGTACCCTCGGGGTGCACCGCGGTGTCCGTCACCGAGACAAATCCGCCTGACCTGGTTGGGCCGTGGGTGACGGGTCCGCTCTGCGTGGCGGGTGATTTCTTGCGAGCGGGCGATTCCGGCTTGACCGCCTTGACGATCTGCTGAAACTCCTCGCCCGAAAGGTCCCGAGCGGCCACGCGGACCTTCGCCACCCGGTCCCAGCGGATGGGGCGGAGCAGCACGGCGGCCCCTTGACGGGATCGCAACCAGAGTTCGGCCGCGTCGGTGCGGGCGTCGAGTTGGCCCGTGAAGGTGCGGCCGCTGGCCACTTCGACCGAGATCGACTTCTGCTGCTTCTGATCTTGCTGATCCTGCCCGACCGCCGACTCGGCCGTGGTCCGGCCGGGCAACCCGGTCAGGGAGAGCAACAATCCGCACAAAAGGCTAATCGGCAAATTCGTTTTCATCGGCGTGCCGGTTCGGATCACTGGGGTGGGAGACGTGATGACGCGGCCTGAGGCTGTGCCGCGTGGGTCAAGACGGCAAGGCAAACGGTATGCCCGGCCCACCCGACGAGACGGCACGTTGGTCACAACTGGGCACGCGGCAGAGAGTTGTGGATTACGGGCGGCGCTGACGGCGAACCGCGCCGATGGGCCGAGACGTTGCCCCCACACATCACGTCGCGTAAAGGCAACCCGACCCAAGCAATCCGGGGGGGAGGCAGGTCGCGCCGGCGGGGGCCGAAGAGGTTCGGGTGGTGCGGGCGGGCCGGGATTGCGTCACGAAAGCGACGGTGGCCTCCGAAGATGGAAGCAGTCGGCAACGGGCGGTATGCGGTAGGCAGTAGGTAGTAGGTAGTAGGCAGTAGGTAGTAGGCAGTAGGCAGTAGGCAGTAGGCAGTAGGCGCTAGGCAGAAAGCGGCGTTCGGAAAACGAACTGTAAAGACTCAAAGTGGAAACGCACGGCAAGTTATGCTCCGGCCAAAGATCCCTCGCCCATGCCCTCCCCCCTGGCCCCCAGTCCCTGGCCCCTGGCCCTCGGCGCCTGGCCCCCGACCCCTGACGCCCCAGCCACAAGATGGAGGTGGGGTGCCACAACACTCCAATTCAAGGAGCAACAGACCATGATCCCCCGTGTTCCTCTCGGCCGATCCCCGTGGGCATCCCTGCTGGCCCGGCTGCCGGCCGTCGCCTGGCTGTCCGCGGCCGCGCTGTTGTTGGGGGCGGCCTTGACCGGGGCCCCGGCCTCCAGCGCGACCGATGCACATACGCCGCCGCCGGCGGTTGCCAACAACGGAAAATCGACACCCCCCCTGGATAGTCTTCGGGCTCGGGAAGGAACGGAAATCGTCGATCAACTGGGGCATTTCCAGAGCACTGGCGACCGGGTCGTTTTTTCCACAGCCGACGGCAAGAGGCGCTACGTCGGACTGGAAAACCTCAACCTGGAACGAATCGCCCGAGCCATCGCCGACAGCCCCCAAACACTCCAGTGGGGCGTCACCGGCACGATCACCGAGTACCGCGGCACCAATTTCCTGTTGATCCACCGGGCGACCCTAACGAGCGGCAGGCAATCGCCGGGGGGGCAGCCTACGGGCCCAGCCGGGCGGCCGCCTATCTTGACACCTCCCCGGGCGGCCCTATGATGTGGGAATGGATGGGGTGCCGGCTCGCTCCGGTTCGCGACCGGACTATCCGACCGGATTCCAGGAAAAAGGGGACAGGTCCAATTTGCCGGAACGGCCCGAAGGGTGCTTCGCACAAATTGGACCTATCCCCTTTTTCCTCCTGACGACGGAATTGTCAGGCTGGAAAGCCTGACCTACGTGTCTGCGTGGTGCCACTTAGGCAGGTGGCGTGGGATGGGCGGTTGGGGCCCGCGGTCCGGAGGGGGATGACCCCGCGGGCGGGATGTTTTCTTTCTCTGCCAGAGGAGTTCTGTTCATGACCGGATACCGAAGATTGGACGTCAGCGAGGTCGGCGACGTGACCGTGGTCCGGTTCCGTGACCGTAAAATCATCGACGACATCAACATCCAGGAATTGGGGCAGGAGCTGTTCCGCCTGATCGAGCTGGACAATCGCCAGAAACTGCTGTTGAACTTCTCGTCCGTCGATTTCCTCTCCAGTGCCGCCCTGGGCAAGCTGATCACGCTGCACAAGAAGATGGAAACCCACGAAGGCGTGATGAAGCTCTCGAACATCCGGCCCGAGATCTACGAGGTTTTTGCGATCACCAAGCTGAACCGGCTGTTCGACATCCAGGACGACGAAGCCGACGCTTTGGCGGCCTTCTAGCGGACAACTGACAACTGATCACTGACAGCGGAATAAGTTCTCAGTTCTCAGTTGGCAGTTGTCAGTGATCAGTTGTCAGTTGTCCGCCCACAAGAACTGAAAACTGACAACTGAGAACTCATTCCCCGATTGCCAAGGCCCATGTCCGAAGAGCACTGGATCTGGCGACGCGATCACGTGATCGAAAGCGACACGGCGGCCGGCCGACGCGTCCTCGACGAGGTGCTCCAGGAGCTTCAGGCCCGCCACTGGTGCCAGCGCGACGTGTTCGCCGTCCACCTGGCCATGGAAGAGGCCCTGGTCA
>Ga0315277_10005040_pt1 | contig 17481 bp, 15 predicted proteins | sample YL17G05_15_MG_FD_203695 | JGI IMG/M metagenome (GOLD analysis project Ga0315277, IMG submission 203695) | Sediment microbial communities from Yellowstone Lake, YNP, Wyoming, USA - YL17G05_15 | ecosystem: Environmental > Aquatic > Freshwater > Lake > Sediment | place: USA: Wyoming | collected... | reverse complement strand
CTGCGCGACCACGGCGTCCAGGTAAACCAGGTGATGCACTTCGACAACATCCAGATGATCAAGGAAGCGGTGGCCCTGGGTTCGGGTGTCAGCATTCTGCCCGAACGCAACCTGAAGGCCGAAGTGGAAAGAGGCCGCCTGGTCGCGGTGACCTTGGCGGCGCCCGGCCTGTTCCGCCCGGTCGGCATCATTCATCGCCGCCGGCACAAGTTCAGCCGCGCGGTGGCGGCTTTCCTGGATCTGCTGAAAGCGAAGCCGGCGGCGCCGGCGGGATAGGAGCCGAAATTGGAGGTTGCCGGGGCGGGCGTGCTAGGATGCGGTAGGTAGTCCAATTCTTCGCGCGGCGCCTATGCCATTGCTTCCCGGATTGGGTTTCTTTCGCACACTGGTCGAACGCCGGACGCTGTTGTTCCAGCTCGTGCGCCGGGATTTCGAGCAGCGCTTCGTCGGTTCGGCGGCCGGCTGGCTGTGGGGCCTGATCCATCCGCTGGTGCTGCTGTTGAGCTGGACGTTTGTGTTCCAGTGGTGCCTGAAAGTCGCACTGCCCCGCGGCGAGATCACGCAGAACTACACCATGTTTCTGTTCACGGGCTACCTGCCGTGGCTGTTATTCCAGGAAACCGTGACGCGTTCGTCCACATCGCTGCTGGACCATGCCAATCTGATCACCAAAACCGTTTTTCCGGCCGAGATCGTGCCCGTCTCGATCTTCCTTTCGTCGCTGGTGAGCCACCTGATGACGCTGACGCTGGTGGTCGCCGCCGTCTTCGTGTGGCTGAATCACTTCAGCGTCATGATCTTCCTGCTGCCGCTGTACATGCTGTTCACCGGGCTGTTCGCGGTCGGCATCGGGTGGATCGTCGCAAGTCTGCAAGTCTACTTGCGCGACACCGCACAGGCCATGATGGTGGTTCTGACGCTGTGGTTCTGGGTGACTCCGATCTTCATTACCGAACAGCAGTACCCGCCGCAGGTGCGCTGGGCCTTGACGCTGAATCCGCTGGCGCACCTGGTCCGGGCCTATCGCGAGCGGTTGCTCTCCTATCGGCTGCCATCCACCGAAGAACTGACCATTCTGACGGCCTGCTCGGTGGGGGCGTTTGTCGCCGGCGGGCTGGTCTTCCGTCACCTAAAGCGAGGATTCGCCGATGTGCTGTAAACTCATCCTCACGGCGGTGTTGCTGGCGGGCGCCGCGCCCGGCGGCGTCACCGTCCGCACCGCCGACCTGTTCCCGTCCGACGCCCTCGCGCTGGACGATACAACCCAGAAGACCGGCCGGCGCGTGAACCTGCCGTTGCCGGATTGCGACGCGCAGCCCGCCGACTGCCAGAACATTCGCCGGCTCAACGAGTTGGACGGTTTCAGCCCCAACGCGCGCCTGCGCGTGGGGTTCAGCGCCCCCATCAACCCCGACACGCTCAAGGACGGAATTCGCCTCGTTGCGCTCGACGGCGCTTCGGCCGATCCCATCCCGGTCAACCAGGTGGTCTGGGACCCGGCCACCAACACCGCCTTTGCCAAACCCGACCGCCTGCTCGACCAGCAACGGCGCTATGCGCTCGTGGTCACCGACGCTGTTCGCGACCCGGCGGGAGCCGCCGTGGAGCCCGAACCGGGGGTTCCCGTCTGCCCGCAAGAGACGTCCCCTGATTGCGGGCGACTGGCGGAAGCCGTGACCCCGCGCCGGGTCGTCGCCGCCTCCCTATTCACCACGCTGAGCGCCACCGTCTGGCTCGAGGAGGCCCGCACCGCCCTCCAGGCCGTCTCGCCCTCCTTCACCCGGCGCGCCGAAAAGAGCGTCTTCGCCTTCTCCGAGCTGAGCGCCGTGACGCTGCGCGCCCAGGTGGGCTTGGACCCGGACAGGTTCGACGACACCGAGCTGCCCTTCTCCCTCATCGCCGGTGTGGACCGGATCGCCTTCGGCAGCATCCGCTCGCCCAGTTTTCTCGATTCGCGGCAGATCGTCGCCCCGGCCTCGACGGGCGTGAGCGAGATCCAGTTCCACGTCCTGCTGCCGGCGCGCGAGCGGCCCGCCTCCGGCTACCCCGTCGTGGTCATAGGTCACGGCTTCGGCGACAACAGCTTCAGTGGTCCCAGCGCGCTGTCGCTGGGCTTCGCCGACCGGGGGTTCGCAACCATCGCCATCAACGCCGTCGGCCACGGCTACGGACCCAAGACCCGGCTGGCCCTCCGCGACAAGGCCGGCAACACCGCCGAGGTGGACGGCGGCGGCCGCGCCGTCGACCTCAACGGCGACGGCGTTTTCGATAGCCCGGAAGGCTGCCTGATCCTGACCATCGAAACGCCCGTCGCCATGCGCGACTGTCTCCGTCAGACCGTCGTCGACCTGATGCAGCTTGTGCGCGCCCTCCGCGCCGGCCTCGACCTGGACGGCGACGGCCAGGCCGATCTCGACCCCGGCCGCATCTACTACGCCGGCCTCTCGCTCGGCGCTATCTACGGCGCCATGCTGAACGCCGTCGAGCCGGACATAACCGCCGCGGTACTCAACGTCGGCGGCGGTTCGGTGGCCGACATCGCGCGCTGGGGCAGAACCTACCACAACTACGCCCTCGACTACCTCAAGTTGTTCTCCCCGCTGAACCGCGCCGGCGATTTCGACGATGCCTGGCCGCTGCGCGACCAGCCCGTGCGCGCCGTCGACGACCCCACCGCGCTCCAGATCCAGGAGCGGTTCGAGTGGCTCGAGTGGCTGGACGCTCCGGGCGACCCGCTGTTCTTCGCCTCGCGCCTGAAAAAGCCCGTCCTCTGGCTGTTCGCCAAGGGCGACCGCGCGGTGCCCAACCCCACCTCCAGCGCCCTGGTGCGCGCCGCCGGGATGCGCGAATCCACCTGGCTCTACCGTCACGACCTGGCGCGCCAGGCCTACCCTTCGCTCGGTGAAAACCCGCACGAGTACATGGGCAACTTGTTCTCGCTGCCCACCCTCACCATCGCCCTGGCGGTCCAGCAGCAGGCCGCCGCCTTCCTCGCGACCGGCGTCGCCCCGGACCCCAACGGCGCCCTGGTGCGTTTATTCTTCGGAAAGAGCATCTTCGAGATCCCGGATGTGTTACCAGAGGAGTTGAACTACTGAGCCATGAGTCTGTCCTTTTCCCGTCGTAACTTTCTCGTGCAGGCGGCCGCGCCGGCCTTGCTCGCGCAAAAGAAAGCCGCGCCGAAGCGGCCCAACATCGTGCTGATTGTCGCCGACGACCTGGCGGCCTGGATGCTCGGCTGCTATGGCAACCAGGAAATCAAGACGCCCAACATCGACACGCTGGCGCGCACCGGCGCCCGCTTCGCTAATAACTTCGTTTGTACTCCGATCTGCTCGGCCAGCCGCGCCACGCTGTTCACCGGCCGCGTGCCGCGCCAGCACGGCATCCACGATTTCCTGACCGCCAAACCGATCGAGACCCCGCCCCAGGGTCAGGCCGCGCCTCCCGCATCCTTCAAGAACGAAGTCATGATCTCCGACGCGCTCTCGGCCGCCGGCTACAACTGCGGCTACGTCGGCAAATGGCACATGGGCGAGGACGCCACTCCGGGCCACGGCTATAAGTTCACCTACACCATGGGAACCGGTCGGTACCAGGACCCGGTCATGTACCGGAACGGGCAGAAGGTCGAGGAGAAGGGCTACCTCGCCGAACTAATGACCGGCCAGGCCTGCCGGTTTATCGACGAACAGAAGGCGGGCGCGCCGTTCTTCCTGGTCGCCAGCTACTTCAACCCGCACGTTCCCTACGACGGCCATCCGCAGAAGTATTACGACATGTACGCCAACACGGCCTTCAACACGGTCGGCTGGGAACCGCCCGCCAAGAACGCGCTACGCGAAAAGGAACTTTTGCAGGACACGGTCGGCAACCTGCGCAAGTGCGCCGCCGCGACCACCGCGCTCGACGATCAGATCCCGATCCTGCGGCGAAAGCTCCAGGAGTGCGGGATACTGGACGACACGCTGGTCGTCTTCACCGGCGACAACGGCTTCCTGCTGGGCCGCCACGGGCTGTGGAGCAAGGGGCTCGCTTCCGACCCGATCAACATGTACGAGGAAGTGGTGCAAACGCCGATGATCTGGAGCTGGACCGGCCGCATCCCGGCCGAGCACGTGCGTCCCGAACTGGTCAGTTTCTACGACGTTCTGCCGAGCCTGTGCGAGGTGGCCGGCGTCACGCCGCCCGCGGGCCGCAACCTGTGCGGACGCAGCTTCGCGCCGCTGGCGATGAACCGCCCGCTGCCCAAGAAGCAGACCTGGCCGGGGACCGTCTTCGGGCACTTCCGGAACACCGAAATGGCGCGGGACAACCGTTTCAAACTGGTCCTGCGCAACGACGGGCAGGGTCCCAACGAACTCTACGATCTGAGGCAGGACCCGCGCGAGAAGGTGAACCAGATCGGGGAGCCGCAGTACGTCAACGTGCGCGACCGCCTGCGCAAGGAACTCGAGGACTGGCGCCGGAAGTACAGTTCGTAGGGCGGATACCCGTAAGCGTTGACATAAAGCTGAGAGTTGGTGTTTTTGCGGCGCAGGCACTCTTGCCTGCCGGGGCGCCAGGTCATCCTTCTTTCACGGGGCCAGCCGCCGCTTCCACGGCCGCCGCCTCCTCGAGGCCGGACACGCCGCGGATCGCCCTCAGGAGTTCCGCCTTTGACACCGGCTTGGAGACATATCCGTCCATCCCGGCCGCAAGGCACTTCTCCCGGTCTCCCTTCATTGCGTGGGCGGTCATGGCCACGACGGGCACGTGGGCGCCGGTGAGTTTCTCGTTCTCCCGGATCGTCCGAGTGGCCTCCAGGCCGTCCATCTTCGGCATCTGGATGTCCATCAGCACCAGGTCGAAGTCCTCCCGGGCAAGCGCTCGCAGCGCCTCCTGGCCATTTACGGCCAGCGAAACCCGGTGGCCCTCGCCCTCCAACAGCCGGATGGCCAGTCTCTGGTTCACCACATTGTCCTCAGCCAGCAAGATCGACAGCGGGGCCATCTCCGGCGCCGGAGACGTTACGGGCGACGGCGGCTCGCGAAGTTGGTCCCGATCTCCGGAGAAGTCCCATGCGCTCGTGATCGCCTGGAGAAGGTCGGCGGCGGTCACGGGCTTTACCACATAGTGGGCGATACCGGCCGCACGAGTCCTGCCGGCGTCTGACCGAAGTTCGCCGGAAGTCAGCATGAGCACAACGGTCGCCCGCAGTTCCGGCTGGCTCTCGATGCGCTCAGCCAACTCGAACCCGTCCATCTCCGGCATCGTCGCATCCAGAATCACCAGCCGGAACGGTTCGCCCTCACGGCGCGCCTGTCGCAGCATGTCGAGCGCCGCGCGGCCGCCATTCGCCTCGCCGGGGCTCATGCCCCATCCTCGCGTGCACTCCCGCACCACCCGCCGGCTGGCCGCGCTGTCATCCACCACCAGGACCCGCAGGCCCTTCAATCCGGCTAGGAAAGGCGGCGCGGCCTGGGGTCTTGTCGCGGCCAGCCCGGCGCGGATCGTGAAGTGGAACGCGCTCCCCTCTCCCGGCTCGCTTTCCACCCATAACCGTCCGCCCAGCATCTCCACCAGGTGCGAGCTGATCGCCAGTCCCAGACCGGTACCGCCGTATTGCCTGGTGGTCGACCCGTCGGCCTGCCGGAAGGCCTGGAAGATGAAATCCTGCTTGTCTTTGGGAACGCCGATCCCGGTGTCGGAGACCGTGAAATGCAGCCCTGGGTCTTGCTCCCCAAGGCGTTCCGGCTTCACCCCCAGCACCACCTCGCCGGCGTCGGTGAACTTGATGGCGTTGGCCAGAAGATTCATCACCACCTGCCGCAGGCGGTCCGGATCGCTCAGGACCCACTCCGGCGCACCCGCCTCAACGCTCAGCACCAGTTCCAGTCCCTTGGCGCCGGCCTCGGAGGCGAAGGACTTCAGGGTGAGGGCCAGTTCCCGACTCAGATGGAACTCCACCGGCTCCAGTTCCAGCCGGCCAGCCTCGATCTTCGAGAAATCCAGGATGTCGTTCAGCACCTTCATCAGCGAGTGGGCCGAACTGGACGCCGTGCCCAGGAACTCCCGCCGCTCGGCCTCGAGGTTCGTTTCGAGCGCCAGTTCCGTCATCCCGATCACGCCATTCAACGGCGTCCGAATCTCGTGACTCATGTTGGCCAAAAATTCGCTTTTGAGCCGGCTGGTCTCCTCGGCCCCCTCCAGCGCCTCGACCAGTTTCCGGCGTGATTCCCCGAGCGCTTCGACCATCTCGTTGCAGGCGGCCGCCAGTTCGCCGATTTCGTCCCGCCGAACCACCGCGGCCCTGCGGCTCAAGTCGCCACGCGACACCTGCCTGGTGAACTCGATCAGGTTCCTGAGCGGCCCAAGCACCTTGTGCATACGCCGCTGCTGCACTTTCAGGATCGCCCCGAGCATGAGCGCCGAGGCCAGCAGTCCGGTCCAACTCAGCCGCCGGAATAGCATCGTCTGGCGCTCCGTCGAGAGTCCTAACCGGACTTCGCCCAGTGAGGCCCCCGCCGAGGACGCGTCCCAATCCACGACCTGGTGCGCGTTGGATTCGCGGATCTCCTCGGCGACCTCGATGAAGCCGGGTCCCACCCTTGCCGTTTCATCAGACCGGGGACCGTTTCGGGCGCCCGCGGCCGGCCGGGGCGGGGGGATGCGAGTCGTGTCGAAGCCGGTCCGCGCCACGGTGACCGCCGTGCCGCCTCTCTGGGAACCGGCCACCACGTACACCACGTCCTCGGCCGCCAGCGCGCTCCGGGCAATCCGTTCCAGTTCGGCCGTGTCGCCGATCAAGACCGGCAGTTCGCTCTGCTGGGCCACCAGTCTGGCCACCGACCAGGCCCGCATTCGCGCCTCGCTCTGGAGGGCCCTGCGCTGAGCTACGAGCAGCGACGCCGCCAGAACCAGCAAACACAGTGCGGACACAACCACCGGCAGAAAGTTCACCGCCAGCGTCTGGGCGAGCAGGCTCCCATGCACACGTTCTCTCAACTGGCGCGCCCAAGTCCTCACTTTACGAACACCACCTCCCCGGCCCCGCGCGGCGCCCGCAATTCGATTCCCAACAGTCGCAAAACACGCTCGTTGACGGCGGTTTTGATGGTTCGCGGCGCCTCCTTCTCCCGCGGCGGCCGGCCCTCCTGAAACCGCCGCACCGCCTCGGCCGTCTGCACTCCGATCTCGCGGTAGCTGGCGTAGAACCCCACCGGCGCCCCGGCCTTCACAAAACCCTCGGAGAAGCCGATCAACAGCAGCCGGTTCCGAATCGAGGCCAGGATCAGCGCGGTTATCGACGCCGGCGAATAGAGCGCGCGGTCGGGCAAACACCACACCAGGTCCACCTGGCCCCGCAGTCCCTGGAGTGCGTCCAGCATCTCCTTCGGGCCTTCGCACGGAATGAACCTGGTCGAGTATCCCAGCGCCCCGGCCTGGTTCTGGATCTCCGGCAGGTCCAGCTTGGAGCGGGCCCGGCTCAGGATCACCGCCAGCCGTCGGCGGCCCGGCAACAACTCCTTTGTCCGCGCCAGAACCACCGACGCCGGCACGTCCAGCGAAATCCGGGTCAACACGCGCCCGGAGCCCTTGGTCGCGGCCCCTTCCTCGCCGCCGTCATCCAGCACCATGGTCGACACCACGGGGATGCCCAGGCCCGCGGCCGCCTCGGTGGCCCGGGACCCCATGGCCACCACCACCCGCGGCCCCGCCGATCGAACCGCATCCAGCACACTCGCCGTATTCGCCCCCTCCAGTTCAAACCATTCCACGGTCGCGGCCCCGGGCCCCATCGCGGCCCGAAACCCTTCGCCGGCTTCGCGGTAGGCGGCAACGCCGGAGCTGCTCAACACCGCCACCGGCGCCTCGCCCACCGCGGCGCACACGGCCGGTTCCCCGCAGAACGCCAGCCAGACAATTGCGGCGACAGCGAATCGAGTTGGGGCCGGCCATCGATTCATTACCTCTCCCAGGGGAGCCAGATCAGCTTCACGAACACGCTACGGCCCGCCTGCGGAATCGCCTCGATCAGGTGTTCTTCGCTCATGGGATCGAAATACTTCCGGTTCAGAAGGTTCCGGAGGCCAAACTGCACGTCGAAATCGCGATGTAGCCGGTGGGTGGTCGCGGTAAAGTCGGCCACCGCCGCCCCCTTGGTTTCCCATCCGTACGGGCTTCTTCGCGCGCTGCCATAGCGGCACGCAACGGCGAGACCGAGGCGGTCGTGCAGCAGGGGCATCGCCGCGCGGGCCTTCACCAGCTTTCCAGGCGAGTTCGGCAGTTCTCCGCCCCGGCTGTAGGAGGCTTTCTGCACACTGACCCCGCCCGCCGCTTCCAGCCAGGAGGCGACGCGCCCGGACACCTCCAGTTCGATACCGGTGGCGCGGCTGTCCCGCACGTTGCGGTACTGGAGCTTGTCCTCGGTCACCGGAACTCCCTCGATCAATCCGGACAACCGGTAGTGGTAGATCGACGTGGACATGTTCAGCCGCTGGCCGATGTTTCTCTCCCGCACAAACTCGATGGTCTGGATCGTCTCGGCCTCCAGCAGCGGGCTCGGCTCCCAGTAGCGCTCATACGTCGACGGATCCCGAAACGCCCGCCCGTACAGGAACTTATAGGACGACCGCTCCGCCGGCCGGTAGATCGCCGCGACTCGGGGCGAAAAGAACGGCGAACCGTCCTTGGAGTCGTCGAACCGGGCTCCGCCGAAGATGGTCCAGTTTCGGCTCACGTTCCACTCCTGCTGTGCGAACAGCCCGTAGGAGCGGTTCAACTGCGAGGTGTGCACCAGGGGCCGGTCCTCCTGCCCCAGCACGTAGTCGTGCTGGATATTCCGTACGTCGGCGGCGAACTGTCCTCCGAAGGTCAACGCCCCGACCCGCCGCAGAGGGGTCCGGAAACTTAGATTCGTCCCCAGCCAGTCTCCCATCGCCGAATCGCGTTCGTCGATCACGTCGCCTTGTTCGGTGTATTCGTAGCGTCCGAAGTAACGGAACTGGTCGTAATACAGGCGCCAGCGCAGGCTCGACGCCCGGCCCAGGCTGCGCGTCGTGGAAACCTCGACGAAGTTGTGGGCGTCGCGGGTGCTGGTGCCGGGATCCCCGAAGTCGGACCCGTACAAACCCTGCGGCGTGATCGCCTTGCGGTCAGAGAAATTCGCGATCACGCTCCAATCCCGCCACGTCAGGTGCGCCAGCGTGTGGTACCCCTGCTGGGCGCCCACGCGGTTGGTCCGCCCGTACTCGGGGATGTCGATGCTTCGCCCGGCGGCGTAGAAGGCCGCCCCCGAAAGCAGCAGGTTCGCACCCTTGCCCAGATACGTCGAAACGCTGGCCACGGTTTTCTTGCCGCCGAAACTCCCGAACTCGGCCGACACCCGGGCCCGCCCGGAATCGGCGGGCGACCGGGTGAAGATATTGATGGTCGCCAGCAGCCCGTTACTGCCATACAGCGCCGACGACGGCCCGCGCACCACCTCGATCCGCTGGATCAGATCCATGTCGATGCCAAAGTCCTGCTCGAACAGGTACATCGCTCCGTACACGTTGTCGGTCAGGTAGTGGCCGTTCAGCAGGACCAGGAACCGCGTGTTGAAGTCGCCAAGCAAATTGAATCCCCGCACGCCCACATAAGAGAGGGCCCCGTCGCCGGTCACATAAAAGCCACGGACATTGTCCAGCGCCTCGGCCAAAGTCCGGTACCCGTAGCGCCGGATCTCGCGCTCGGTGATGACGGTTACGCCGGCCGGCGCCTCCTGTAGGGTCTGGGTGTACAAAGCGGCGGTCTCCACCGCGGGGATCTCGTCGAAAAGCACGGACTCGGGCTCGGCCGGCGCCAGACGCCCGGCCGGTGGCGCCGGGCTTTGACCCGCCGCCCCCCAGACCAGCCCGGACAGCAACAGGGCCGCCTTCCACGTCAATCTCATACGCCTCCTTCGGTCGAATACGAGAGTCCCCGAGGCGCGGGCGCGCCTCGAGCCCTCTTCGGTCTTATCGTCCGGAACTGGAGATGCTTAACGGCAATCTGGGACGTTGGTGGCGCCGGAAGCGGCGCTCCGCGCTAGAATTCGGGTATGGCCTTCCCCGTTCACCGTCCGCGGCGGCTCCGCGCGACCGAATCGATTCGCGCGCTGGTGCGCGAGACCGCGCTTGCGCCGGACGACTTTGTCCTTCCGCTATTCGTCTGCCCCGGCGAGGGCGTGAAGCGCGAAATCGGCTCGATGCCCGGCAACTACCAGATGTCGATCGACGAGATCGTGAAGGAGTGCGCCGAGGTCGCCTCGCTGGGCGTGAGCGGCGTGATTCTGTTCGGCATCCCGGAAACCAAGGACGAAATGGCGTCCGGCGGCTATGACGATCAGGGCATCGTGCAGCGCGGGGTGCGCGCGATCAAGCGCGAAGTCCCGAAGCTCATCGTCGTGACCGACGTGTGCAACTGCGAGTACACCAGCCACGGCCATTGCGGCAAGGTGGTGGCGGGCGACGTGGACAACGACGCGACGCTGGAATGGCTGGCCCGCTCGGCCGTGTCGCACGCACGCGCGGGGGCCGACGTAGTCGCTCCGTCGGACATGATGGACGGGCGCGTGGCGGCCATCCGCAAGGCGCTCGACGCCGAAGGCCACGCCGGGATTCCGATTCTCTCCTACGCGGCGAAGTTCGCTTCGTGCTTTTACGGGCCGTTCCGCGAGGCGGCCGAGTCGGCGCCGCAGTTTGGCGACCGCCGCAGCTATCAGATGGACCCAGCCAACGGGCGGGAAGCCATGCGGGAGATTGCGCTGGACCTGGAAGAAGGCGCCGACATGATCATGATCAAGCCGGCGCTCCCGTATCTGGACCTGATCCGGCAGGCGCGCGACCGCTTCGAGGTTCCGATCGCGGCCTACCAGGTAAGCGGCGAATTCAGCATGATCGTCGCCGCCGCCCGCAACGGCTGGATCGACCGGACGCGCGCGATGATGGAATCGCTCACCTCGATCCGCCGCGCCGGGGCCGATTTCGTCCTGACCTACTTCGCCAAGGACGCCGCGCGGCTGGTTGGCTGAGCGCTTGCAGGCAAGACGGGAGTCTTACCCCACTGTGGGGCATGTCTCCCGACTTGCCCGGCCGACAGGCTACTTCGCGCCGAGGACCTTGGCGGCCTTGCGGAGGTCTCCTTTGTCGACGAAGATGGCGGCCACGAACTTGCCGCCCGGGGCGCGCAGCGACTTCACCGCGTCGACGTTGATGCCCGCCTGGGCGAGCGTGCCGAGCAGGGCCGCCATCGCGCCCGGCTGATCGTCGCCTTCGATCAGGAACGCGACGCCCTTTTCGACCTCCAGCCCCGCCTTCTTGGCAATCTTCTTGAAGCCGGCAGCGGTCTCCGGGATGATCTCGATCGCCGCCTTCTTGCCCTTGGCGCCCAGCGGATAACCCCAGAACGCCACCAGATTCACGCCGGCGTCCTTCAGCGCCGCGAGCGTCAACGCGCCCTCGCCGACCTTGTTCGGAATCTCCGCCGTGAAGAACTCGACTTTGCATACGGATTGTGCCATGAATTTCCCCTTTCAAACTACCGTATCCGAATGTCGCACCCCGGGTCAACCGGATTCGCTCGACTGACCGGGCCCGAACCCGCCGCCGCCGCAGCCGGAAAATCGGACGATTCGGTCCCGCTATGTTACATTGAAGGTCTATTTCTATGCGGAAAACAAAAGACGTGGCACAACTCCAGGCGATCGCCAGGGGCGTGCGCCGGCACATCGTCGAGATGACCGGCGCGGCCAAATCCGGCCATCCTGGCGGGTCGCTTTCGGCGGTGGAAACGCTCGTGACGCTCTTCTTCGACGTCATGAACCACGACCCGGCCAACCCGGGATGGGCGGACCGCGATCGCTTCATTCTCTCCAAGGGACACGCGGCGCCGGTGCTTTACGCGGTGATGGCCGAATGCGGTTACGCGGACACTCCGATCGATCAGCTAAACACGCTGCGCAAGCTCGGCTCGGTGTACCAGGGCCATCCGGACAAGCGCTTCATCCCGGCGCTGGAAGCCTCGACCGGCTCGCTCGGGCAGGGGTTGTCGGTGGCCATCGGAATGGGCCTGGCGGCGCGGCTGGACGGCAAGGGGTGGCGCACCTACGTGGTGCTGGGCGACGGCGAGATCCAGGAGGGTCAGATCTGGGAAGCGGCGATGTTCGGCGCCTACCACAAGGTGGACAACGTAGTGCCCATCGTGGACTACAACCGGATCCAGCTCGACGGCTTCGTGAAGGACATCATGGAGCTGGAGCCGCTGGTGGATAAGTGGAGAGCGTTTGGCTGGCGCGTCATCGAGCTCGACGGTCACGACATCGCGGCATTGCAGAAGGCGTTCGCCAAAGCCGCGGCGACCGTGGGCCGGCCCACGGTCCTCATCGCGCACACGGTCAAGGGCAAAGGCGTGTCGTTCATGGAGAACAACCCAAAGTTCCACGGCGTGGCGCCCACGCCCGCCGAGGTGGAACAGGCACTGAAGGAGCTTGCGTAATGGCGGTGAAAACGAAATTCGAGCTGAAGCTCGGTCCGGCCACGCGCGAGGCGTTCGGCAAGACGCTGGTGGAGTTGGGCCGCGAAAACAAGGACGTCGTGGTGGTGGACGCCGATCTGTCCAAGTCGACCATGACCTACGGGTTCTCGAAGGAGTTCCCGGAACGGTTTTTCACCTGCGGCATCGCCGAGGCGAACATGGTGGCGATCGCCTCGGGGCTGGCGGCGGCGGGCAAGATTCCGTTTGCGTCGAGCTTTTCGGCATTCCTGCTGACCAAGGGCTTCGAACAGATGCGCGTGACGGTGGCCTACCCGCACTTCAACGTAAAGCTGGTCGGCACGCACAGCGGCATTTCGATCGGCGAAGACGGCCCGTCGCAGATGAGCGTCGAGGACCTGGCCCTGGCCTGCTCGCTGCCGGGTTTCACGGTGATCGCGCCGGCCGATGCGGTGGCCACGTCCGCGCTGGTGCGCGCCGCCGCGGCGATGCTCGGGCCGGTTTTCATCCGCACCGGCCGGGTCAAGGCGCCGGTGGTCTACCCGGCGGAGCAGCAGTTTGAGATCGGCAAGGCGGTCGAGCTGATCGAAGGCTCCGACGTGACGCTGGTAGCGCACGGGCTGATGGTGGCCGAATCGATCCGGGCGGCCGAAACGCTCGAGGCCGAGGGGATTTCGGCGCGCGTGGTCGATATGCACACCGTCAAGCCGCTGGACCGCGACGCGATTCGCCGCGCGGCCGAAACCGGCGCCATCGTGGTCTCCGAAGAGCACCTGGTGGACGGCGGCCTGGGCGTGCGCGTGGCGCAGGCGGTGGCCGAACTCCACCCCTGCGTGATGGAATTTGTGGGCATTCAGAACACCTACGCCGAATCGGGCACGCCGGACGGCTTGCTGGACAAGTACGGCCTGAGGGCGCGGGAAGTGGCTGCCGCGGCGCGCCGCGCGCTGGCGCGCAAGAAGTAGAGCGCGCATGCGCGGGCCCGTTCGAGCGCGACGTTCGCTGCGAGGGATGCTCCTGGGGATCATCCGGGAACGCGACGCCGAGCGGACGCGTGTGGCACGCCTGCTGCACGACGAAATTGGGCAGGTCCTGAGCGCCGCCGGTCTGCACCTGGATGCGTTGCGCCTGGACGTCCAGGACCGGGCCCCGGAGATCGTCGGCCGCACCTGGGAGATTCAGAGTATTCTCGAAGGCGCGGTGCAGCAGGTACGCAGCCTGAGCTACGAACTCTGTCCCGAACCGGTGGAGCACGCGGGGCTCAGCGTCGCCCTGCGGCATCTGGCCGGCCGCCGGCGGCAGTCGTTTTCGGGCCAGTTGACCGCGGACTGCCCCAACTCGCTGGACCTGTCTCCCGCCGTGTCGGTGGCCCTGTTCCGGATTGCCGAGCAAGCCCTGGACAACGCCGCCCAGCACTCGGGCGCAACCAGGATTCGCCTGGTTTTACGCGCGAGCCGGCGGCGGACCACACTCGAAATCCGCGACAACGGGTGCGGGTTCGACGCAGCACGGATGCGCCGCCGACCCAGGGGCCTGGGTCTCCCGCTGATGGAGAGTTACGCCCAGGGCGCCGGTCTCGTTTTGGAGATCGCGAGCGCGCCGGGAAGGGATACAATTGTGAGGGTAACAAAGGACAGGACGCCCGGCGCCTGATCTGGACACGCCATGCCATTCGAAATCCTGCTGGTCGACGACCACAAGATCATGCGGGATGGCATCAAGGCCATCCTGCGCCACAGCGAGGAATTCCACGTCGCCGGCGAAGCGGAGAATGGCGCGGAGGCGGTGCAGTTCTGCCGGCGGCAGAAGCCGGACGTCGTCCTGATGGACATCGGCCTGCCGGGCCTGAGCGGCATTGACGCCACCACCGAGATTCTCAGGCACAGTCCGGAGACGCGGGTCATCATTCTTTCGATGTACGACGACGAGCACTCGGTGGTGAGCGCCATCCGCAGCGGCGCGCGCGCCTTCGTTCTCAAAAAGGCCTCCGACAACGATCTCATCGACGCGCTGCGGACCGTGGCCAAGGGCGGCTCCTACCTGAGCCCGCAGGTGTCCGACAAGCTGCTGGCGCGCATCCAGCGCGGGGACCTGGAATCCAGGCGTCCGCCATCGGCGCTGGACGGACTGTCGCCGCGCGAGCTCCAGGTGCTGCGCCTGGTGGCCGAGGGCAAGACCAGCAAGGAGATCGCCGTCATGCTCGACCTGGGCCTGCAAACCGTGCGCAGCTATCGCAAGACCATGATGAAGAAGCTGAACGTCAACAACGTGGCCGGGCTGACCCAGTTGGCGCTTTCCGCCGGGCTGACCCGTTCGCCCTTCCCCGAACAAAAAGACCGCTGAGAGGAATCCGCTCCTCGCCCGACAATTGTTTCGAGCGTCGTCGGAATGCGCATACGCATCCTTTTGGGGCGACGGTCGCGGGCTGGGGACGGGGAGCCTTTCCTGTCGCCAATACCCGTTTCCGTGCGCACCGCGGTCTTGTCTCCGGGATTCGCCGAGACGGATTGGGTCCGCGTCTTTGCCGACGGTTGGAGCCGGGAGGTCGAGGAGTTCGAGCCGGAGCTGCTTGCGGCGCCCCTGACCGAACTGCGCCGCGTGGCGGCGCGCGCGGCCGAGCGCCGTATCGCCCTGCCGTCGCTTGGCTATGCGGTGGTGGCATTCACCGGCGCCGGCCAGCCGTCGCTGGCCGATCGTGATCGCGACTTCTTTTGGCGCGTGTTCCAGGTCCCGCTGTTCGAGCAGTTCCTGAGCCCCTCGGGACAGACGCTGGCCGCCGAGTGCGACGCGCACCAGGGACTGCACGTCCTGCCCGGCCGCGCCGAACTCACAGGCTTCGCCGGAGTGATTGAAACGGCGCGCTGCCCATGCGGGCAACCGGGCGTCAGGATTGTCAGCCTGGGCGCCGCCGCCGAGCCGCGCCCGCAAGTAATGGCCGCCGCCGCCGGCGGCGACTGAGCGACCGGCCTCCTCGCGAACGGGGATGTTATGATGGGGTCGAATCCCACCGCGCGAACGTGGCGGAATTGGCAGACGCACCAGACTTAGGATCTGGCTCCCGAGAGGGAATGGGAGTTCGACCCTCCCCGTTCGCACCATAGAAAACAAAGCACTTAACTGCAAATTCGAGCCGCTCAATTCACCGTCTCTCGGGCTGCCAGTGTGACTATAGTGTGACTTTTCCCGCCGGCCTGTTCCTGTTCGGTCTCGTTTCTGCGCCGTGAGAGATACTCACCGAGCTTCCGTGCGGCGTCTTTCAGGTCGCTCTCGGTCACGATGTTGTAGCGGTCGAAAATGGCCCGCGTCTTGTGGCCCGAGATCCTCATGGCGACGGCCTCGGGCACGCCGGCCCGGACCAGGTTTCGGACTCCGGTCCTACGGAGGTCGTGAAACAGTTTCGTCGGGTGGCCCGTCTCTTCGTCTCCGATCCACAGGCCCGCCCGCTGACAAGCGGCCTCCCATGCGTTGCGAAAGTTACGGATCGGCTCGCCGTCGTTGAAGAACACCCAAGAGCACGCCGGATACTCCTGGTCTCGCCGCGCCTTCTGCATTGCCAGCATCTCGAACAGTTCCGGCGCCATGGGAATGATGCGCCCCTGATCGTTCTTCGTCTCGCCGACTTCCAGCCGCACGATGCGTTCGCCCAAGTCTATTTGCTCCCACTGGAGAGCGAGAATCTCGCCGCGACGGCAACCCGTGTGATAGGCGAAGGCCAGCACGGGCCGAAGGTACTCGGGCACTTCTCGCAGCATGGCGAGATACTCTTCATGCTCGAAGAAGCCCTTGCGGACGTTGTCCTCTTTCAGCCGCGGCATGAACGGCGTGCGCGCTATGCGCGGCGGAGTCGCCCGAAGTCCGAGATTGTACGCCCGCCGTAGCAGCGCCAATTCCCGGTTGATCGTGCCATTGGCTCGCCCGAGCGCGTGGCGAGCGTCCATGTAGGCCCGCACCGTCGCGGTAGTAACCTTGGACGCCGCCAGCTTGCCGAAAGCCGGCCGGAGGTGTACGTCTACTACCATCTTGCACCAGTCGAGCCGCTTGCCGTTTTCCTGGTAGTCGCGGACGATGCCATCGAGCAGCGAATCGACCGTGACGGTTACCGCGGCGCGCGCCCCCGTCCCCAGCGAGTCCCGCTCGCGTTCGGCTTCAATCGCCCATGCGTCCGCGTCTTTCTTGCCGCCCGTCAGGGTCCGGTTGCGAAAGACGGGCTTTCCGGTCTGCTCATCGCGCCCCAAAAACACGCGCACCAGCCATCGGTTGCGCCCGCGTGAAATGATCTGTGCCATGTTCTTAGCCTCAATGGGCGGCCGAGTCGCCCCGGCCGCCGGTGGTGATGGTCACTCCAGGTTTCCCCGGATCGCTGCGATGAGTCGCGTTTCGTTCGGGTATTCGTTGCCGCAGGATTGGCTCTCCCAATCCTGGACGATCCCATGGAGTAGCTTCATATCGCCGAGGAATTCAGTTCGCTGGATTTGCCTGCTCTCCACATTCTCGTCAGCGGCCGGCGCCAGAAGTTCGGCCTCATCCCGGAGTCGCTCGGCGATGTCGTCGATCAGGCTGGTCGCCAAGCGGTACGTAACGCATTCGGCCGGCGCGATCTCGCTTGGAACTTCGGTTTGCGATTCCGGCGTCTCGGGCGCGCCGCTCGCGTTTATGGTTTCGGTGGGTTGCATTTCGTTCTCCTTGAAATGGGCAGACGGAGCGAAATCCAGCGATGCTTTTGGGGTAGAATTCAGAGAGGGTCATCGGCGGTCACTCCGCTGCTGATCTTAGGGACCGTTCGGTGATTCCTTCACCGGGCGGTCCCGTCTGCAATCATGCGCCTTCCGGTTTCCCGTGTCAAGGCCCCCCCCGCCGTTGCAGCGGTTTCGGAAAGTCGAGAACGGACACTGCCGGGAGCCGCTCAGCGCCCCGGCGCGCAGTGGGGTAAGGCTGCAGGGGCCGAAAATTGGAGACAACGGTGGTGGCGTCGCTGGCCGGGCGGAG
>Ga0315277_10005038_pt1 | contig 17484 bp, 18 predicted proteins | sample YL17G05_15_MG_FD_203695 | JGI IMG/M metagenome (GOLD analysis project Ga0315277, IMG submission 203695) | Sediment microbial communities from Yellowstone Lake, YNP, Wyoming, USA - YL17G05_15 | ecosystem: Environmental > Aquatic > Freshwater > Lake > Sediment | place: USA: Wyoming | collected... | reverse complement strand
GCCGAGCTTGAAAAAGCTCCCGGAGGGCGGGTCGAACGTGAGTGTGGGCTTTGGGTCTGCGTTGTCGCTTGCGAAAATCCCCTTGAAATCCACGTAGGCACCCGAGCCTCCATCCTGTGGGAAGATGCCCTGGCAAAATACCGTCCACGTCAGCGACCGCGCGTGAATCGCCGGCGCAGTTACGTCTTGGACGATCACGTCGAAAAAGCAGCGCTGCAGTAATCGGTCCCCAATGCCAGCCGCGCAAGCAACCGAGTTGGTACCCACCGGAAACGCGCTGCCGGGTTCCGGCGTGCATTGCACCCAGACATCGCCGCCGCACACATTCGTCGCTGACACAGAGAATGGCACGATGGCCATACCACTTGCATCTGCCTGGGCTACGATTGGCCCAGGCGGACAAGCCAGTTCCACACAACCTGCATCGCAATCACCAATGACCGTGACCGGAAACGAATTTGTTGCCTGATTGTTCATCGCATCCACCGCAACGCAGATGACGGTAGTCGTACCGAGGGGAAACAAGCTTCCCGACGGCGGGGTGCAATACACCCTCGGCTGCGGATCACACTCATCCGTTGCGGTAACTGTGAAGTCCACAAGCGCACCCGCGGGCCCGGTGCATCGAGCAACGACTCCGGTCGGGCAGGTGATAACTGGCGGAGTCACGTCCACGACACTTACAGTGAAATCACAGCGGGCAGAGTTGCGAAGGTCGTCCATCGCCAGACTGGTCACCGTTGTCGTGCCCAGTGGGAAGACGCTTCCCGATGGGGGCGTGGAGGTGACGGTGACGAGGAGGCCACAGGTGGTGGTCGCCGTGACGGTGAAGTTGACCACTGCACCGTTGGTGCCAGTGCAAGCCGCCACGATGTTCGACGAGCAGTTGATGGTGATGCAGTCTGCGCGGGTTTGCGTGGGCCCGCTGGCCGCGGCGAGCACCAGCACAGTGGGCAGGATGCGTCTGGTGATGAATCGCGTTTTCATGTTTTGAAATTCGCTATGGGCCGCCCGATCGAGTCGGCAACTGAACGCTTGAACAGGCCCGGGTGGCCGGGAAACTTCTTAACGATTAGTCCAAATAACCGTCATAGTCAAACGAGGTAATCCAAGCGAAGGAACTCGAGGGATCGGAAACGGAACCACAGAATGCGCATCAAGCCGTTTACGCGAAAAGAAGCGAACTGTGCCCAATGCTTCGCCAATTTCACCAGCGTGGACGCCGCTTTCTCCGCCACGCCTATCGAGGCGAAGATCGCCCCCGCCGAAACCGCCCGTGTCCACAACATGCTCGTCATCGGCGAGTGCGACGTGCGGGCAGGCAACGTGAGCGTCCGTCTCCACAGCAAAGGCCCGCGAGGCGGGAAGCCGAAGGTGGAAGTCGTGTGGAGCATCCGCGTTGTTCTTGGATTTGCGGTGGGATGCGGTAGATTTACTCCATGAAATCGCTCCTCTGCCTGATTCCCATCGTGGCCCTGCTCCTCACCGCTTGCAGCAAGGAAGGCTCACCATCGTCATTGCAGACCAACGCCGCGCCCGCCGCTTTCGAGAACCCGCTCAACGCTCCCGCGGATTACGGCAAGGCGCTCGTCAAGGCGCAGAAGTCCGCCGAGAAAACCGTGGACCTCGCGGCGTTGACCAAGGCCATCGAGATGTTTCAGGTGGACAAGGGCCGGCTGCCGAAGGACCTGAACGAACTCGTGACGGGGAAGTTCATCGGCCAGATGCCGCCGGCGCCGCCGGGCATGAAGATCGTCTATGACGCGAGCACCGGCGAAGTGAAGGTGCAGCCGCAGTAGAGCCGCGTTGGTTTACGCCTCCGGCGTTTTCCAGCGGCGGTGCATCCAAATCCATTGCTCCGGATGCCGGAGCAACATGCGCTCGATGGCGGCGTTGTAGGCGCGCGTGTTGCGCCGGATGGCTTCGCTGGTGTCTTCGCATTCGATGAGCGGAAGCGGCTCTTCGAAGCGCAGCACGTGGCTGCCGTCCGGCTCGCGCCAACTGTAAGCGGGAATGACCGGCGCGCCCGTGGTCAATGCCAGCAGCGCCACGCTCTTGAACGTGCCCGCCGGGTGGCCGAAGAAATCCACCGTCACACCGTCCTTCTTTCCGGCGTGCTGGTCAAAGACGTAAACGATGACCGCGCCGTCAGCCAGCAATTCGAGAATCCGGTCGAGTGAACCGCGCTTGGGCAGCGTGCCGAAACCGGCGCGCAGGAAGCGCCACGTGACAAAATCATTTAGCAGGCGCGGGTTGAGAGCGCGGCGGACGAAGTGAAATTTGCCGCGGTATTGCGGGAACTGGCCGATGCCCGCGACGGTCGCCACCTCGAAGTTGCCGAAGTGCCCGGTCAGGAGAATCAAACCCTTGCCCTGCTTGTGAGCATTGATGGGCGACTCCATGTTCTCGACGCGAATCCAAGTTCGGCGCCGTTTCGCCGACATGAATGGCAGTCGGATGAATTCGATGAGGAAGCGGAGGTAGTGCGCGTAGTAGGCCTGCGCCAGCCTGCGGATTTCCACCTCCGGTAAAACCTTGCTGAAGACGCGGCGGAGGTTGCCAAGCACCACACCGCGCCGGTAGGGCAGCAAGTGGTAAAGCAACCGGCCGAACCAAGGAACGTCTGTTCGCCGCGCGTCCGCCCAGGCGATCGCTGTTGTGCTGGTGTTCGTCTGAGTGAGCGAGACGCGGATGTCCGCAAGACGCTGGCGATCGAGCATCGCGCGGATGTTGTCGCCGGGCTTCACGCGCAGCGTGCCATCTGGCTCGCGTTTAAGGGCGAAGTCGGCGGGACCAACGACACCCAGCTCGGCTTCGCGCGGAAAGAGTTTGCAGCAGGCTTCCTTGGCGGCGACACACATGGTGAGGCTGGCGACGCGTCCCGCCCCGGCGTCGGTATCGGTGAGTTCCTGTTCCCTGAAAAGCCTCGTGAGTGCTTCCGACGTTTCCTCCCGAAGCATCCGTTCGACGCGGGTGAATTCAGCCGTGTGAAGGCCGCAGCGCGTGCCAAACGGGACTTGCGGTTTCATTAGCTCACGGCCATTGCGTCGGCGCGAACCAGCAGCGCGACGTTCATGCCGCCAAACCCTCGACAAAGGATGAGGGCGATGTCGCTCCGTGGGCGCTGTGCCGTCGCGGAAACCGGAAGCGGCGCGAGTTCCGGGTCCAGCGCGTTCAGCGTGGCGATGCCCGGAACGATTCCCTGTTGAAGCGCAGTCAGTGTCACCGCGAGATCGAGGATGCCGGACGCAGCGATCAAGTGGCCGAACGCCCATTTGAAACCAGTGGCCGGCGGCGGACTGCTTCCAAACACTGCGCGAAGTGCCCGGACTTCGGACGCATCCGAAGCGCGCGTGCCGTTGCCATGCGCAACGACCATGCCCACGGCGTCAGCGGCAAGACCGGCGTCGGCTAGCGCGATCTCGATCGCGCGGCGCAAGCCATCGCCATCGGGACGAATGTCCAGCACCCCAGTCGCCTCGCTCGTGCAGCCGGAGCCAAGGAACTCGCCGAGGATTTCAGCCTTGCGGCTTCGCGCGTCAGCCAGCGTTTCGAGCATCACGGCGGCAGCGCCTTCGCCAAACACCGTGCCGCGACGTTCGCGATCAAACGGCCGCAACATGTCCGGCGACATCAAGCCGAGGCGGTGATAGTGCAACACCGTTTCCGGCTCGAACGGAGTGTCGTGGCCCACCGCGACCGCACGGTCCGCCTCCCCGGCGCGTAGTGCCGCCACCGCCTCGGCCACGGCCAAAGCCCCACCCGCACACTGGTTCGTGATGCAGGCGTTTGTGCCTTTGAGGTTGTGGCGGATGCCGACGTGGCAAACGACGTTGTTCGGCAGAATCTTTAGCAGCCACATCGGGTTCACGTTTTCGCTCAATTCACGCCCAAACTTCTGCATGTCGCCACCGGCGGCGGACAGCAGCGGAAAGAAATCGTAGTTGCTGCTGTAGTTCCCGCCGCCGCTACCGGCGAAAATGCCGCTGCGGTCGTTGAAACCAGCGACGGCTTCGGCGGCAAGGGTTTCGCGATGGCCAGGCACGCCGGAATTCTTGATGGCGGAGCCGGCGGCGTAGAGGCCGAAGAGGTCCGTGCGCGAGATGAGCTTGTGCAGCTTGCGATCCTCGACCAGCGTGCGATTGTCCACACCCGTGACTTCCGCCGCGCTGCGCACCGGCCAGCGGGCAGCATCCCAGGAACTGATTTCCTTAATGGCGGAACGGCCATTCACGACCGCGTCCCAAATCGCTTCGACCGTCAGCCCGGCCCCGCACACGGCGCCGCTACCGGTGATGACAATTCTCCGCGAAGCGCTCATGCGGCCGGCACCTCCTCCGGGTGACGAAACGCGAGAGAGCTGTTCGAGCCGCCGAAGCCCAGCGAATTGGAGAGCGCCGCGCGAATGCGCATCCGCCGCGACGCGCCGCGCACGATGTTCACGTCGCAGTCGGGGTCGGGCTGCGCCAGGTTCGCGTTCACCGGCGCGATGCCGTCGCGGATGGCGAGCGCACACACTCCAGCTTCGACCGCACCCGCCGCGGCGATTAAATGGCCCATGCAACTCTTCGTGGAACTCACCGCCACGCGCTCGATGTGGCCACCCATCACGGCGCGCAACGCCGCGCATTCGCTGCGGTCGTTCATCGGCGTCGAGGTGCCGTGAGCGTTCACGTAATCCACGCCCTCCGGTGTCAGCCCCGCGTCGGCGAGCGATTGCTGCATCGCCTGAATCGGGCCGTCGCCGGAGGGATGCGAATCCGTGATGCGGTAGCTGCTGAGCGAATTGCCGTCGCCGGCCAGCTCGGCGTAAATGTGCGCGCCGCGTCGGCGGGCCGCGTTCCATTCTTCGAGGACAAGGAAACCTGCGCCTTCGCCGAGCACGAAACCGTTGCGCGTGGCGTCGAACGGGCGGCTGGCACGCTCCGGCGTGTCGTTGTCGGTCGACAGCGCGCCGAGAAGGCAAAACGCCGACAAGCCGAGCGGGTTCAGCATCGAATCGTAACCGCCGGCGAGCATGAAGTCCGTAAGCCCGCGGCGCATCACCTTGAGCGCCGTGCCGATGGCCTGGCCGCCGGAGGCGCAGGCGGTGTGGACGGCGGTCGCGTAGCCCTCGATGCCAAAGTGCCGCGTGAGCAAAGCCAGCCCGGCGTTCGTCTGGCTGCGGCAGAACGCCACCGGGTCCGCCGGAAACTGCGGGTCGAGCAAACCGCTTGGATTGAACTCGCCGTCCCGGACGCAATGGGCGTGGACGGCTTTCAATTCGTCGAACGCCACACCCATCATGCCGGCGCCGACGCTGAATCCCCAGCGCTGGCGCGTGGCGGACTCCGGACGAATGCCCGCGTCGCGCAAAGCCTCCTCGCCAGCGGCAAGCGCGAACCGGTGTGAGCGCGACGCAAACTTGAGGAGCTTGCGATCCGCGATGACCGATTCCGCGTCAAAGTTCTTGATCTCGGCGCCAATGCGCGTCGAAAACGCGCTGGCGTCGAAGCACGCAATCGGCGCGGCGCCGCTACGTCCGGCGCGAAGATTCGCCCACGTGGTCGGCGCGTCGTTGCCGACCGGCGTGACCATGCCGATGCCGGTAATGGCAACTCTGCGGCGCGGGTTCATACGACTCCCTCCGGCGCGAGCCGCACGCGGGCGCCGCTGATAACTCGCTTGCCCTTGCGGGTTTCCACGGTGAGCGTGGCGCCCTCCGGCAAATGTTGGTTCAAGCGGGCTTCAATCTCCAAAGTTTCACCCGGTGGCGTGAACGCGCGAAGCTTCACATCCGACACGCCCCGCAATACCCAGCTTTCACCGACTGCCGGTGCGGGCAATTGCGCGGCGAGAGCTGCGGCCAGCTCGAGATTCGCGTTCATCAAGAGCGTGCCCGGAAAAACCGGACGCCGCGGAAAATGATCGGCGAAGAACGAAGCACTGGTGGGCACTTGCAACGTGGCGCGCAAAGACTTTCCGGTTTCGCCTCCGCTGCGGTCGAGAGGAAAGGTCGGCACGCCGCGAAAGCCGCCCGGCACCGCGCCGTCACCCTGGAGCAAAGCGAGGCGGGCGCGGAGTACCTGAGGGTCATCGAAATCTTCGAGCGGTATCATCGGGCCGACACAGTGTTGCAGCCGAATCACCGGAACGCCATCGGCATGTGCGGTTCCGCCGTAGGCCACGGCTTCGGCGTCCACCGTTTCCAACTCGGCGGCGAGTTCCAAAACCTGGCCCGGGCGCACGGCCGACAACATCTCAATGTTGGCGGCGAGACCTGCGACCGGACGGCATTTGAAATCCAGCGCGGCCATCGCCGACCACGCTGCCAATTGTCCGACGGCTTCCGCGACCAGCGAGGCAGGAAAACTCCCGATGCCCTGCGGGATGGCGTAGCTGCCGCGAATTCGCACCCCGGGATGGATCGAGTTGATTCGATCCACGAAGGTGAAGGCGCGGAAGTGTTCGTCCATGCCGGTCCGGCGAAGTGAGGGCAAACTCAGGCGGGCGGTGCAGTCGCGGCGGCGGCGCGTTGCTGCCGAAGCACCATCTTGCAAAAAGTTCCCACGGTGAACAGGCGCGGGATTTCCGCCACTTTCATCGGAGACTTGAATCGCTCCGCCGGGACTTCGTTCAGGAACGATTTCAAGCGCTCGAAGCCCGCGGCGGAAACGACGCCGCCCTGGTCAAACTCCGCTTCCGACAGGTCGCCGCGCGCTTCCTCCACGATCTTGCCGCGTGGAATCTTCACCTTGAAGGCGCGCTCCAGCCGGAAAACGATGTCGAGGAAATCAATGGACTCCGCGCCGAGATCGTCAATCAGCGACGCGTCGAGCTTGACCTCTTCCACGTCGCAGCCGAGGGCGTCGGCCATGGTGGCCGCGACTTTCGGAAACACGCCCATGATTTCTTCTTTGGTGATGTTTGTGTTGCTCATGTGTTGTCACTCCATCTTGAATCCGCCATCCACGTGCAGGACCTGCCCCGTGATGTAATCCGCGTAACGCGACGCCAGAAACCAGACCGCGTGGGCCACTTCTTCCGGCCGGCCAAAGCGCCGCAGCAAAATGCGCGACTTGACCTGGTCGCCCGCCAATTCCCGCACCGCCTGCGACATCTCGGTCTCGATGACACCCGGCGCGACGGCGTTCACCGTGATGCCGCGCGGCGCGACTTCGACGGCGAGCGCCCGCGTGAAGGCGTTGATGGCGCCCTTGCTCGCGGCGTAATTCGTCTGGCCGCGCCCGCCCTTCTCGCCGGAAATGGAACTGATGTTCACAATCTTCCCGCGTCGCTGCGAAATCATGAACGGCACGACGGCGCGCGTCATGTTAAACGTGCCTTCCACGTTCGTTTCGAGCACGGCGCGCACGTCCGCCGGCTCCAACGCGCCGAGCGGATTATCGCGAATGATGCCGGCGTTGTTGACCAGCAATTCAATCCGCCCCGTGCGATCAAAAACTTTTTCCGCAAACGCGGCGCACGCGGCGGCATCGCACACGTCCACCGGCTCGGCCGCGATTTTCGCGCCGCCGACCGACGCCTTCACCTCTTCTGCTGCTTTGGCGTTTTCGCGGAAAGTGAAAACGACTTCCATCCCCGCGGCGGCCAGGACTTGAACGACGGCGCGCCCAATGCCGCGGCTGCCGCCAGTGACAATCGCCACGGCGCCCGCGAGGCCGGAATCTGCGAGGCTTGGATTGCTCATCCCGAGATGCAATAACCGCCATCCACGACCAACGTGTGGCCGGTAATCATGGCCGCTTCCGGCAGGCACAGCAAGAAGACGGCGTTGGCGACGTCCTCCGGCGTGAGCGTCGGGCCGGCCGGCGCGCGGCGCGCGAACTCGGCCAACAGTTGCTCGCGGTTCGGAAAATATTTCAGCGCGTCGGTGTCCACCACGCCGGCGTTGACGATGTTGACGCGAATGCCGCGCGGACCGAGTTCCTGGGCCAGACTGCGGGCAACGGATTCGAGCGCGGCCTTCGACGCGCCGATGAAGGCGTAGTGCGGGATGGCCCGCGTCGCGCCCAAGCTCGAAATGCCGATGATGCGTCCGCCGTCGCGCATGAGGGGCACGGCCTGCTGCGCGAGGAGGTTCAGCGCGAGGGCGTTGGTTTCCATGCAGCGCCGCCAGTGCTTGAGCGTGAGTTCCAGCGCGGGCCGGAGGACGCCGATGGCAGCGTTGCTGACGACAATGTCCACGTGATCGAACTGCTGGCGAAACGCAGCGAACGCCTCGGCAATGCTCTCGGGGTCGCTCACGTCGGCTTGCGTCGCGAAGGCGCGGCGGCCCAGCGCGCGGACGGCGGCGCAAACCGCTTCCGCCTCGTCATGGCTGCTGCGGTACACGATGGCCACGTCGCAACCGGCGCGGGCGAGTTTGAGCGCGGTGGCGCGCCCGATGCCACGGGAAGCACCGGTCACGAAAGCGACTTTGCCTGCGAGGGGTTCGCTCATGAACTTGTTCGGAGGCCAGTTTGGGGAGCGGAGGCTGAAAAATCAATGCCCGCGCCGTGGCTGACGGCTGCCAAACATCTCCTTCAGCCGCAATTCAACCATGGGTGGACACGGATCAAACCGCCGCAAATCGGCGCGCAGGATGCAAAACTGGATGTTCCACTTTAGAACATATCGTCCATCTTCTGCTGCCGCCGGGGATGGCTGGTGAGACACGTGCAAACAAAACTCCACCCTCTTCGCGCTCGGCTCCATATCCGTCGTCAGCGCGGAGCGCGAGACCTGACCCAAGAAGCGCTCGCGGAAAAAGCCAACCTCGACCAGACTCACCTCAGCGGCATCGAGCGCGCCGTCCGGAACCTCGGCATTAGGAATGTCGCGCGAATCGCCAAGGCGCGCAGCGTCACGACCGCTGAGCTTTGCAAAGAAGTCGGTGCGTGGACCGGCGGAGCAACTGGCCCGCCGCCTTGCGCGAACAGTCGCCGCCCTATCGTGTGGCTGAGGGGAATTCACCTGCTCCCGAGGGAGAACAGCGCTGCTGGGTAATGCACAACGCCGGGCTCGCGTCATATCCGAAGTGGAATCCAGAACACGAGGACTGCGCACCCCAATATGCCGCTGAGCATACAGACGATGGGCGATTGAATTCGGCTCGAACGGCATGAGAGAAGCAGGTCCGCTTACCACTTGGCAATGAAGAGAGGTTATTGCCGCATCACTTGTCTATGCGTGGGAAGCCGGCACCTTTGTGCCAAACCCATCTCAGCGGCCGACGCTGACTCGCGTTTTGGATTCCGCATGCGTCACTTGCGTCAGCAACCCAGGACGATCTGGAACATGTGCAGTCATTTTAGGCGTTTGTTTTCGACAGGCTGCGGACGCGGAGTTGACAAGAAACGAAGATGGAGTAGATTCACCGCCGTATGACAAAGGACCGCCTCACCGTTCGGAGGCTGATGCAGATTGCCGCCAGCCTCGTTTCACTTCTCCTCACCTGCACTGTTTGGTCCGCCCCGCCGCCCGGGGTGCTGGATGAAACCCATGCCGGCGTCCGCGCCGTGATGGCCGTGCAAGGCGAGGTCACGTCCGACTTGATGAAACTTGAGGGCATTCTCGGTACGGCCGTGGGCCTGGATGACAACGATCAACTGGCCCTTGTGGTATATGTGGACCGGGACAGCGCCAAGATGGCCGACCTGGTCCGCGGGCTGCCGCCGCAAATCCGCGGCACAGGAATCAAAGTGGAATTGACCGATAAGTTCCGCGCGATGGGCCCTGGAAAACCTGGTGGCGGCGTGAGCCACACGGCCAAACAGACCCCGCCCATTCAGCTCGGCACGTCCGGCGGTTGGGGTGGTCCACTCACCTACAAAGCACCGTATTATTACTGCTGCGGTGGTACGCTGGGTTCACTGATTCAGGTCAACGGCGAGCAATACATTTTGAGCAACTTCCATGTGTTCGAGGGTGACATTGAAAATGGCAGCAATGGAACGACGGCGAAGACAGGCGACTCCATTGTGCAGCCGGGCTTAATTGACCTGAACTGTGATGTCCTCAAGGCGCAGGCAGTTGGCAAGCTGGTCAAGCTAAGCTCGTTGCCTGACAACAACGTGGACTGTTCTGTGGCACAGGTCATTCCAGACATGGTCAAGGCAGATGGGTCCATCCTCGAGATCGGCACGATCTCCTCGCAAACCGTTGGCGCCTCACTCAAGCAAGCGGTGCAGAAGAGCGGGCGCACGACTGGCTTAGCGAGCAGCACCGTCAGCGGTATCAACGGCACCATCAGCGTTGCGTACGACAACGAGTGCGCTGGCGTACAGGCCTTCGTAAAGACCTTCACCAAGCAAATCATCGTTGCCAATCGCGGCAGCAAGTTTTTGGCCGCTGGTGACTCCGGTTCACTTATGGTTGAAAAGGTTTCTCCCAACCCGCGGGCTGTCGGCCTTCTCTATGCCGGCAGCAGCGTAGATGCGATCGCCAACCCGATCAGTGAAGTGCTAGCGTTTATCGGCCCCGCAGTCGGCGGCACAGGTGCGGTCGCCACAATGGTGGGCAAGTGAGGCGGTTGGTAGTTTGAGCTGAGCGCACCCGCCCGCGGATTTGTGGGCGGGTGTTTTCGTTTCGCCTGTGGTGCAGAAACTCCTAATTCTACGCCAGATTTGCCGGGCGCTCGCCGCGCTGGGTGCGATGCTCAGCTTGGCCCTGTTCATCGGCTGTCAACCGAACATGACCGCAAACAAATCCTCCGCCCCGCGGCGTGACATCAACGCCGTGCTGGCTGATCACGATCAGCAGTTGCTCGCCATGCCCGGCGTCGTCGGCGTTTACGTGGGCCTGCTCAAGGACGGAAAAACGCCGTGCCTCAAGGTCATGCTGGCAAAGAAAGACCCGAAGCTCGAACACGCGATCCCACGCCGCATTGAGGGCCATCCGGTCGTCACGGAAGTGACGGGCGAAATCAAACCAATGGAAAGCCGTCAGCGCTGAGTACGCCGGCCGTTGCCCAATCAAAGCCGTTTCGCCACGCGCCGGAAGTGGTAGCCGAGAATCGCCAGCTCGATGGCTTGCGGGAACTGCCGCGGGCGCCGCAGCAGCGTGCTCCAGAAAAATCGCCAGTAACTCACGCGCCCCTGCCCCCAGATGCCCAGCACCCAGAAGGACTTCAGGAAGGCAATGAAATCCGCGCGCGACAACCGCAGACGCGGGCCTTTCGGACGATGGCTTTTTAGAAATGTGCGGATTCGCTGGTAGTAGTGGCGCGGCTCGTAGAGCTTCTTCATCAACTCCCGGTAGCCGGACACCAGGAATTCCTTGTTGAGCTTGGGTTTGAAATTCAGCGCGGCGTCCGTGTTGTTGCCGGTTGTTTCAGCTTCGAGCCGCCCCTCATTCTTGAGCCGTTTCCAGAGCCGCGTTTGCGGCAGGGCCGTCAGCAAGCCCACCATCGCCGTCGCCACGCCTGACTTTTGGATGAACTCGAATTGCCGCTTGAAAATGTCGTGCTCGTCGTTGTCGAAGCCCACGATGAATCCGCCCATCACTTCCAACCCGGCCCGTTGGAGCGTCTGCACCGCGCCCACGAGATCGCCCCGGTTCTGGCGCTTCCGGCATTCCTCCAACGACGCGGCGGACGGCGTCTCGATACCGACGAACACTTTCTTGAACCCCGCCGCCACCATGAGCGCGCAGAGTTCCGCGTCATCGGCCAGATTCACCGACGCCTCGGTCAGGAAACCCATCTTGGTGCGGGTTCGCTCCCGCCACTCCACCAGCGCACGCAACAATTCCTTGGTCCGCCGCCGGTCGCCGATGAAATTGTCGTCCACGATGAACACCATGTCCTTCCAGCCGCGGACGCGTAGCGACTCCAGCTCGGCGATCAACTGCTCCGTGGTTTTGGTGCGGGGCACGCGGCCATTCATCACGATGATGTCGCAGAACTCGCAGTCGAACGGGCAGCCGCGGGAAAACTGCACCGCCATCGTCACGTAATGCCTGAAGTTGATGAGGTCCCAGCGCGGGATGGGCACCTCCGTCAGTTTTGGCCAGCCGTTGGCGCGATAAACGGGTTTCAAGCTGCCGGTGAGCAGGTCTTCGACGAGCTGCGGCATTATTTCCTCCGCCTCACCCAGGACGAAATGCTTGATCTGCGGAAACGCCTCGTGACCGGTCGTGAACAGCGGCCCGCCAGCGATGACGGTTTTGCCGAGCGCGTCGCACCGCTTCACGATTTCCTGCACCGACTCGCGGTGGACGATCATGGCGCCGATCATGACGTAGTCCGCCCAGCGCAAGTCGTCGTCCCGCAACCGCTCCACGTTCTTGTCTACGAACCTGAGCGACCACTCGCGCGGGAGCATCGCCGCGATGGTGAGGAGGCCCAGCGGCGGGATGGAGGCCTTCTTGGAAACGAAATGCAGCGCGTGCTTGAAACTCCAAAACGTGTCTGGCGTCCGCGGACTGATCAACAGGATGTTCATGCTTCGAACGTCATCAATTCGGTGACAACTGAAGCTTAACCCCGGCGGCCCGGCCCGGCGAGATGAATCTTGCGCTGCAGCTTCGCGCCAGTCCTGCGACGGCGGGAGAGTGCGCGTGGCTTCAGCACCGCTCTTCAGGCGGGGCAACGATTTCGACGCAAAGTCGCCAAGACTAAAGGGAGAACGGCAAAGCCCTATCCGGCTCCGCGTGTAACGCTGTTGGAGGAAGAAGTGCGGTGGTCTTCAGATGCCGAACCGTTCTGCAAGACGGTCCAGAATCAAATCCAATTCAGCGCGGGTGAGTTCACCAAGCTTGCGTTCCAGTTTCACACTGGCAACCGTGGCGATTCGTTGCACGTCGAAAGCGCCTTCCGCATCAAGATACGGCTTCGGAATCGGAACTTCTCAGCGGCTGCCGCGGACGGCGGTGGTATGGGCGACAACGGTGAAGGTGTCCAGGTCATCGCCACGCGGTTGCGGAGTCAGAACCAGGCAGGGGCGGACTTTGGCAACCATGCCCAAGTCCACGATCCAGATTTCACCGGGCTTTGCGGCGGGCATGGTCGGCTTCCTGTTTGTCCAGGTCTTGGAACATCGCGTCGGCGGACTCGTGGAGGAATTGCAGTTCGTCCCGCTCGTCCAGTTCGCGCAGCCGGCGGCGGACGACGGACCGCTCCTCGCTGGTCAGCTTGGGCAGTTCGGCAAGAATCTCAACCGCACTCATGGCGAAAAATTACCGCCGTTGCGCTGCGCGGGCAAGCGGGGTTTTGATGCAACACAAAGCCGCGAAGCCGCCAAGACACAGGCGAAGCGGCGGTGAACGCGCCGCAATCCAGACGCTCCGCGAAGTTCGCGGCGGCCCCATTCTGCGTTCCGCGATCTGCGTTCCGCGTTTGGGGCGGCGCGCGTGGCTTCAGCACCGCTTTTCGGACGGGGCGAGGATTCCAACGAAAGGGCGAGGTTCTGCCGCCGCGAATTGCCAATACCAAGAACTGACCCGTTTCCAAATCGTCAACGCAACAGTGTCGTCGGTGAACTTAGCTCCAACCGCCCGACGCTGCGAGATGAAACTTGCCTCGGGTTCCGTCGCCGCCCGGCTCACGACGGCGGCATGGCGATCCTTCATTGCCCCGGCAGAACTCGGTAGAACTGCAACGGATGTGCCGGCAGGGACGCGTCAACATTCGTATCCACCCAGAGTTGCACCGGCTGAACCAGCGTCAGATTAGTCATAGTGACCCAGGCGTTCGTATTGCGTAAATCGGGCGAGCGCTGGATAACGTAGTTGTAGCCGACCACCCCATCAATGGTCACACCCGGGTACAGCCCGAGCGAAACGCCAGCCGGATTGACGATCACTTGCGCCGGGGTGTTCGTTGCGCTGCCAAGTGAGTTCGTCACGACGACCGAGTAAAGACCAGCGTTCGTGAACTGCATGTAGGACAGCCTCAAGACCTGATTCGTTGCATCCAAGACCGCAACGCCGTCCTTGAACCACTGGCAACTCATAGGACTGCTGCCCCAAGCCACGATGCTAAAGGCGGCAGGTTTGCCCCAGTACGTCACAGCACCGGTGAACGGCGCTTCGATGGACGGATACATCGAGAGGATCGCGCTGGAACTGTTAGTCGAGCCGAAACCATTCGTTATTACCACCGCATACGTTCCTAGATCCCATTGCGAAGCATTCGAAATCGTCAGGTTGCTCGCGGTCGCTCCCGCCAGATTGGTGCCGTTCAACGACCACTGGTAGTACATTGGCAACAGGCCTGTTGCAGTCACGTTGAATGAAACTTGGTCATGGGCATGGGTCCCCACGGATTGCGGTTGCGCGGTGATGGACGGCGGGGAAGTCGTCGTGAGAGTTGCGGTCACGGAACCCGAACTCCAACGCCAGGCTTCCGCTCCCTTCAATCCGAAATACGGGTTGCTGGTCGTCGGATTAAGTTGCAGATGAAACCCATCGGGAGCAGTTACGTCCGCCACGAGGAGGGTATCACTGCCCATCACACCGTCAGGAGAAGAGTTCCCAAGACCGTTAAGCGAGAGGGACGCTGGGTAATCAGGCACCGAAAGCGTGCTGAAAGTCCACACTCCGCTGTTAAGGTAGCCGAGCGATGTCAAAACGTGACTGAACGCTGCAGTGTTTGTGAAGCCACCCGTAATCAACGTGTATGAACCACTGCATGGTACTCCCGCGACAATAGGGGCGGAAATATCGTAGTACCCACCGACCGTGTTCAGTGTAAGTGACCTAGGGCCGGTGTCGAAGTACAGGCCTCCGCCGTCAGGAGTTGAGGTGACCACCACCGTGCCCGGCGTGCTGACAGGAGGATTCGGAAACACACCGCCTACGTACTGAGTCTCTTGAATTGTGACAGTGGCAGATAAGGGCGTCACGGAGATGAAGCCTACTTGCCGGATTGTCATTGCCGCCGTATCAAGATATACGGTTTCTGCGAGGTTGGTGAATAAGAGGTCGATATGTGCGGAGGTTCGTGTCGTCGAGTCTCTTGCCCCCAAGGTCATTCTTCCAGTGATTGGAGTTGACACATAATAAGTTTGGCAGCGGCCGGCCACCGGAAGTCCGAGGGTGACGAGGAGGAAGAGCGGGGCGAATCGCGAGGATCTGGCTGTTTTCATTGGGCATCCCGTTGTGGAGATTTCAACTGCGGATAGACGCAATCCCCTGGAAGTTTCGCAATGCCCCAACTGGCAGGGAATTGGTTCGCGTGCGGTCTCCGTGGATGACGGAGAATACGTTTCCGGCACGGGTCATGCCTGCGAGCGTAGGTCGCCGCCGGCGAGTGTCAAGGACCCATTCGGCAGAGCGGTCGGCAGCCGGGAGGTGCTCCATAAAGTTTGACGCCACGGTAGCCAAGCTCAGCGCCAGCGCCGCGCTCAGGGCCACTGGCGGGTTGCCGGAGAACGTGAACTACGCCAATCAAGAGCAGCTATCTCCTGAGCTTCCTGGAATCCGTGCCGGAGGTGTCCGCCAAACTCAAAGAGCCGAAGTCTTTGCAGAAGGCCACCACGAGGAAGTTTGAGGAAGTGGTGAAGGACGCGGAACAGGCAGCGGTGCTGGTGCTGGTTTACTGACTCCAACGTGCAGCCGTGCTTCCAGCCGGCAGATCAAACTTCTTCCCGGTGTTTCAGAGTGATCTTCCGGCAGGATGCCGGAAGCTCGCTCCAGCGGCAGTGCTGATGCCGGTGCAGGTTTACTCGGGCCGGCTAAATCTGCGAATACGGCGTCGGGCGGAGGAAGACGTTGCTGATGTTCGAGACGATCTCAGCGTCGGTGTAGCCGGGCGTGGCGCTGAGCTTCTTCCACTCGGGATCGGCGATGAAGGTTTTCCAAGCGGCATCGTGTGCGGGCATGTCGTCGTAAACCAGCATGTAGGTCAGGTTCGGCAGCTTCGCGCCGACGAGTGTTTCGCCGAAGAACACCGGCGCCAGCCCCGCGCGCCGGAAGATGGCGATCTCACCGATGTTGAACATCTCGATTTTCTTCTTGTTCGCCTTCTTGCTGTGGCTTTCGTAGGTGCGCAACTCGAAGAGGCGCGGTTTCTTTTCCACCGTCTGCTTGGGCACTTCGAGTTTCGGGATTCCCTCGAAGGCAAGCATGAGCGAGTTTTCATAGCGCACGTAAACCGGGTCGGTGGCCGGCGCGTTCATGGCCTCGGCGCCTGTCTTTATGAACTCGGTATCGTCGCGCAGGCGCATGCCGATGGTGGCGAACTGGTCGAGCGATTTGTAGGGCACAAGCACATACACCGTCGGATTGTCAGGGCCGGTCGCGATGTTAAACACGCCGATGGGGCCGACGCCGGCGCGGTTCAGGGCCGGAAGCTCGGCTTCGCGGAGGAAATTGTCGAAGAGCTTCTGCTTCGGCCCGCGGCGGAGGTGAAAGAGCGAGAGCACGTAGAATTCGCGAGCGGCGGCTTCCGGTTTCTCAGTGGCGCGCGTTACGATTGTGGGCAAAGCGGCGGCAAAACCGGCGGTGGCGACGGAGGACTTGAGGAATTGGCGGCGTTTCATAGCGGCGGCATTGTGCGGCGGAAATCTGGTTTCGGCAATCCTCCAACGCGACGTGCTGTTGAACCACGGACTCACACGGATGGACGCGGATGAAGCGAGTTCAAGCCCCATCCATTTCGATGCCCACCGGGCAGTGGTCGCTCCCCTCCACGTCGGCGCGGATGAACGCGCGTTTGAGGCGCGGGCGAAGGGATTTGGAGATAAGCAAATAGTCAATGCGCCATCCGACGTTCCGCTCGCGCACCCCGGGCCTCTGGCTCCACCAAGTGTAATAGCCGCCGCGTTTCTCAAACTCGCGGAAGGTGTCGAGGAAACCGGCCTTCACGAACGCGGTGAAACCGGCGCGTTCTTCCGGCGTGAAACCGTGGTTGCCGACGTTGGCCTTCGGATTGGCGAGGTCGAGTTCCATGTGCGCCACGTTTAAGTCGCCGCACCAGACGACGGGTTTGCGCTGCTCCAGTTGCTTGAGGTAGCGCAGGAAGGCGCGATCCCATCGCTGCCGGTAGGCAAGGCGCGTGAGTTCGCGCTGGGAATTGGGCACATAGACGTTCACGAGGAAGAAGTCGGCGAACTCGGCTGTCAGGACGCGGCCTTCGCGGTCGTGCTCGGGCTTGCCGATGCCACGCGTGACTTGGAGCGGTCGCAGCTTGGTGAAGATGGCCGTGCCGGCGTAGCCCTTCTTCTCCGCGGAGTTCCAAAACGTGGCGTAACTTGCCGGCCAAAGTTGTTCGAGGTCATTCGGATCACAGCGCGTTTCCTGAAGGCAAAGCACGTCAGGCCTTTCCGCGTCGAGGTAGTCGAGGAAGTTTTTCCGCAGCACGGCGCGCAGGCCGTTGACGTTCCAGGAAACGAGTTTCATGTGTTCGGGCAAAGTGGTACTCAGCGGGAATGCGAATTGCCAGCCGCGATGACGACGCGCGGCGGCAACCTGAAAGGTGAATGGCGCTTACATAAGGCCAAGCCGCCGCAGGCGGGCGTTGTTCTGGCGCACGTTGCGCTTGGGGGGATCGCGAAACTCATC
>Ga0315277_10005037_pt1 | contig 17488 bp, 15 predicted proteins | sample YL17G05_15_MG_FD_203695 | JGI IMG/M metagenome (GOLD analysis project Ga0315277, IMG submission 203695) | Sediment microbial communities from Yellowstone Lake, YNP, Wyoming, USA - YL17G05_15 | ecosystem: Environmental > Aquatic > Freshwater > Lake > Sediment | place: USA: Wyoming | collected... | reverse complement strand
ATGGTTTCAGTCCTATGATTGTGCTGACATGACCTGGTGCGATGAATCCGTCTAGGCTTAGGTCTTCCATTTCGGCAAGCAGTTTCATAGCTGGCGGTATGAGTCGGTGGGAGACCAGAAAACTGAGGTTCTTTGGCGGTTTGCTTGCGACTTCAACGGCAGTCGAGGGGGATGTGGTCTCGAAACCTACTGCGAAAAAGACGAATTCCTTGTTCTTCTCGGTTTGGGCCATCTTGATGGCGTCGGTGAGACTGTAGACTACACGGACATCGGCTCCTTGGGCTTTCGCGTCCAGCAAGGACATGCCAGATCCTGGAACGCGGAGCACATCACCGAAACAGGTGACGACGATTCCTTTTCGTGCAAAATCGACGGCTTCATCGACTTCCGAGGCTGGGACTATGCAGACGGGACAGCCTGGACCGGCTATTACGTCTATGTTCGATGGTAGAAGTGTTCGGATGCCAAAATGTGTGATCGTGTATTCGTGCGTGCCGCAGACGTGGCAGATCTTGATTGTACGCTCATTTTGCGCTACGCGTCGTATCTTTTCTGCAACGCGACTGGCGAGTTTTGCATCTCTGAACTTTAGTTTTTCAGTCATCTTGAGCCGACTGTCAAGAAGCCAATTTCACGCTTCTGTTTGAAGGATTTCATTCCATAGGCGAAGGGTTTCGAGAGCTTCTTGTTCGCCCAGAACCTGGATGGCATATCCTGCATGAACGAGCACATAGTCTCCTACTTTGGCTTCCACGAGGGATACGTTCACTTCTCTCAGCACAGCCTCGCCGAAATCTACCTGTGCGAGGTTTCCGTTCTTGGTTATGATCCTTGCAGGAATGGCCAAGCACATGTCTATCAGTACAATGGCCAGAGAAGAACTGAGCGATAAATCTGTTATGGTCTAGGTCTGTGAAAAGGCGGATGCAACTGCCTGACCGAATGACAGGCCTCCATCACCTGGAGGAACGGTTTCATGGGCTAGAAACCTGAGACCTTGGGCTTCTACGAATTTTCGAACAATGAGTGTGAGTATCGCGTTGTATGCAACTCCTCCGGTGAAGCCAACGGTTTTGACGTTGTTTTGGGATGCTTTTTCGGTGGCCAACGCGGCGAGACCTATCGCGATGTATGCGTGAGCTGAGTATGCTAGGTCTTGTTTGGAGAGCTTCTGGCGCTTTTCGAATATTGTGGATAACATCTGTGTTGTGTCCAGGGTGTTGTTCTTTAATATCGGTTGGAGGCGAAGCTGGTCGTGGCCTTTTGTTGCCAGCGATTCCAGTTTCATGGAAGGTTCGCCCTCGTATGTTCTTTCATAGCATATGCCCAAAACTGCGGAGACGGCATCTAGAACTCTTCCGCAGCTTGTAGTTTCAGCTGCGCCGAGGCCTTTCCTGAGTTGTTGGAGGATTGTGTGGACTTCTTGTTTGCCGTGTGGGAAGTGATCGCTGTTCTGGTTTAGCCAATCTTCGATGTGATCTTCGTTGTGAAGTATTCCCGCGGCCATCCTGAGCGGGTAGTGGGTGGCTAGGTCTCCGCCTGGCAACGGTTGAGGTTGCAGGTGGGCTAGTCGCTTGAAGTGGTTGGGGTCTTTAGTACAGAGTAGTATTTCGCCTCCCCATGCTTCGCCGTTGGGTCCATAGCCGTATCCGTCGCAGCAGATGCTGATGATTTCTTCTGTGTCGTGTTCGGCCATCAGCGCAGCTGCGTGGGCGTAATGATGTTGGATTTGAACGAGTTGCCAATCGTTTTCTTCTGCTAGGTCTTTTGCCAGTTTTGTTGTTGTAAACTTTGGGTGTAGGTCGCAGGCGATGGTGTCGACCTTGCTTTGGGTGAGACCCACTAAATGCTTGGTTGCTTGAATGAGAAATGCTCTGGTTTCGACGTTCTCGACGTCGCCTATGTGCTGCGAAATGAAGGCCTTGTCGCCGTTTATGATGCAGGAGGTGTTGTTTAGTTCTGCGCCCAGTCCGACGGTGGTGTGTTTGGTTTTTTGTTTGAGTCTTATGGGTGCCGGTGCGTATCCTCTTGAGCGTCTTATGAACACTGCGCTGTTTTTGTGCACGCGAGCTACCGAGTCGTCGCATTTCTGTGCGATTTTCCTGTTGTGGAACAGGAAGTAGTCTACGATGTTGCCGAAAGTCGTGAGGGCTTCGTTGTTGTCGTTGACTATTGGTTGGTTGGGGGGGTTGGCGCTGGTCATCACGAATGCGGGGTCGTCTACCTGGTCGAAAAGCATGTAGTGCAGGGCGGTGTATGGGAGCATTACTCCGACGTTGTGGAGCTCGGGAACGATTAGGTCTGATAGATAGTATTTGCTGCTCTTGTTGAGGAGTACGATTGGGCGAGAATAAGATGTCAGAAGGTCTTGCTCTTTCTTGTTTATGTTTGCGAAGGTCTTTGCGGCTTCGAGGTCGCGGGCCATTATTGCGAAGGGTTTTTGGTTCCTGTGTTTTGCTTGTCTCAGTCTTCTCAGCGGTTCGTTCATGGTCGTTGAAGCGGCAATATGGAAGCCGCCGTAGCCTTTGATGGCAAGGATGTGGCCTTTTGAGAGCAGTTTGCCGCTTTCTCGTACGGGGTCGGGGGTTTTGACCGGTTTTCCTTTCGAGTTAGTTAGGTATGCTTTGGGACCACAGTCGGGGCAGGCGATTGTCTGTGCGTGGAAACGTCGGTTTAGCGGGTCTCTGTATTCTTTCAGGCAGAAGCTGCACATCGGGAATTCGCGCATTGTCGTGTTTTCGCGGTCGTATGGCAACTTTTCGATTGTTGTGAACCTTGGGCCGCAGTTGGTGCAGGTGATGAAGAAATAGTCAAAACGTGGGTCTTTTGGGTTTCGAAGTTCTGTGAGGCAGTCGTTGCATATGGCGATGTCTGGGGGGATGACGGAGCCCGAGAGGCCTGTTTCTGAGGAACTTTTTAGGATTGTGAATTCTGTGTATTCTTCTTTTCCGCCTGGCTCTGAGGTTTTTGTTTCGAAGATTTGGGCGAGGGGAGGTTTCTTTAGTTTCAGGTCGCTTAGGAATTCGTGAATGGCATTTTTGTTTCCTTCTAGGAGGATTTCTACTCCTGCGTCGCTTCTGTTCTTAACGTAGCCTTTGAGGTCCTTCTCGACCGCTGTTCGATAGATGAAGGGGCGGAAACCGACACCTTGGACTATGCCGGTTATTTGAATCTTGACCCTCAATCGTGGACCTCGGGTTTACTGGATTGGCAGGACTCATATACGTTTTCATCAGAGCGCGTTCGATGAGCTTATTGGGTATAGGAGAGATCAATTCTCGCAAAGCCTATCCCCTGGTTCATTATGTGACCTGAATATGATTCAGCGTGCTCGCTCGCCGTCATAATCTTCGCCACAGCATTGCCGTTCTACTTGATGCTCAAAGATTCCAAGGTTTCATGAAAACTTGTTCAGAGGGCACATCGCAAAAAAGGTATTAATATCCTCCCTATTACCTACTATTCGAATCTTCAAGGAAGATGTTTGAATGCAGAAAACTGAAGAACGCGGCAAGTTTGAGGCTTATTCGACGAGCTTGTGTCCGGAATGTATGAAAAAGGTACCTATGCGAATCTACGAAGAGAATGGTGTCATCTACCTGGAAAAGACATGCCCTGAGCATGGCAAGTTTGAAGACGTCTACTGGGGAGATGCCGAAATCTTCAGATGGTTTTATGATAATTGGTACAACGCTCAGTACGTTAGTACCGGTCTAGAGAAGCCCCACACGAAGACTGAAAAAGGTTGCCCGTTCGACTGTGGAATCTGCCCTCAGCACAAAACTCCAACAATTTTGGGCATAATCGATGTTACGAACAGATGCAATATGGCGTGTCCGATCTGCTTTGCCTATGCAGGAGCTGCGAACTACGTGTATGAGCCCTCATACGACCAGATCGTGGACATGATGAAAGTGCTCAGAGCCAACAGTCCTTGGGCTTGCAACGCACTGCAGTTCAGTGGCGGAGAACCAACTCTGAGGAACGACTTGCCCGGACTGATCAAGGAAGCTCAGAAACTGGGAATTAGCCACGTTGAGGTCAATACCAATGGCATTCGAATTGCAGAAGACCTTGACTACTTCAGGAAGCTGTTTGACTCAGGGTTGAGCACGCTTTATCTTCAGTTTGACGGCTTGAGAGAGGAAATCTACAGGAAGACTAGGGCAAGAACCGAGATGATTCCAATAAAACTCAAGGTTCTTGAGAACGCCAGAAAAATCGGTTTAGACTCGATCGTGCTCGTTGTTACACTGCTGAAAGGCGTTAACGATAAGGACTTGGGACAGATAGTCGATTTTGCGGTAAAGAACCATGATGTTATCCGATGCATCAACATCCAGCCAGTTTCAATGGCGGGAAAAGCCAGAAAAGAGGAAATGCGAAAGATGCGCATCACGATACCTGACACGATGAAGGAGATCGAGGCACAAACCAACGGAGTTGTCGGGCGGTTTGATTGGAGACCCGTAAACTGGCCTGTGCCAATTGCCAAAGGTATGGGAGTGATCAAGAACAAAATCTATCCGGAATTCGCGATGCATCCCATGTGTGGCGCAGCAACATTCTTAGTGATCGACAAGGACGGATCATACAAACCCATCATGAACTTTGTGGATGTTGACAAATTCGCCGAAGTATTCTGGGACGTGTACTACTCTGGTGCAAAGGGAAAGAAGACCGTTGCGAAAATGAAAATGTAGAAGCTTCTTCCAATGGCAAAATCAGAGTTTGTCAGAAGTCTGATCAAGAACGTGGTTACAAAAGGTAGCTATGAGGCTCTAGGCGACCTTATGCGGAGAATAGTCATGATAGGCATTATGCACTTCCAAGATGTGTGGAACATTGATGTGGACCGCGTTCAAAAATGCGCTATTCACTATGTGACCCCGGATGGCAAGATTAGATGTTTCTGCACGTATAACAGCATACACAGAAGCAATGTCGAGAAGCAGTTTGCCATACCCGTTGCTGAATGGTCAAAGAGAACTGGAAAGAAAATGAATGAGCCGGCATGATAGCCGCTTCGCAAGTTTGAGCGTTGGAACGTCGGTCATCAACAGGATCGAATAGATGTGCTGCTACATTCGCCCCAGAATAGGCTAGGTTGCACTAATCGAAAGACCTATGCTTGAGTCCCTGCAGTCTTCTTCCGCTCTTCTTCCTGCAACACTCTTCTCAGAACCTTGCCTACAAGAGTCATTGGAAGCTCCGTTCGAAACTCCACTTCTCTTATGGCTTTGTAAGGTGCGACTTTGCTGTTGACGAACTCCTTGATCTCTTGCTCTGTTGCGGTCTTTCCTTCTTTCAGTACAATGAAGGTTTTCGGGATTTCACCTGCCACAGTGTCCAGTTTTCCTATGACTGCGCATATCTTGACTGACGGATGTTCGTAGAGTACGTCTTCAATCTCTCTTGGATAGACGCTGTAGCCTTTGTACTTGATCAGGTCTTTTTTGCGGTCGGTTATGTAGAAGTATCCGTCAGCGTCCATTTTTCCAATGTCACCTGTGTAGAGCCATCCGTTTCGAAGGACTTGTACAGATTCTTCAGGCATTTTCCAGTATCCTTTCATGACTTGCGGTCCTTTGACGACGAGCTCTCCGTCCTGGTCTACGCCGATGTCGTTTTGTCCAGATTCCATGTCGACGATCTTGGCGTCAGTGTCAGGCCAAGGAAGACCTATGCTTCCCACCTTGACCGTTTTCATCGTCGCATCCAACGGGTTGCAGTGTGTCACCGGTGACGATTCTGTAAGTCCATATCCTTCAACCAGAACACCCTTTGTCAATTCCATCCATTTCTTCTGAACCTCAGGCGGCAAAGGCGCAGAGCCCGAGATGCAGAAACGAACTGATGAAATACTGTATTTCTTGATTTCAGGACTGTTGAGAAGCATCGCGTACATTGTTGGTGCCCCACAGAAAACGGTTACGCGATGATCCCGAATGGCCCTGAGAGTGCTCACGACATCAAACCGAGGCAGCATGACCATTTTTCCTGCCAAGCAGATCGGTGCGTTCATGCCCGTCGTCATGCCATATATGTGGAACAAAGGCAACACTGTTAGAAAGGTTTCTTCAGCCATTTTTCCCCTGAGCCACTCAGCGCACGCAACGGCGTTCGAAACCAAGTTCATGTGAGTCAACATGGCCCCTTTCGAGATGCCCGTTGTTCCGCCCGTGTACTGTAGAGCAGCCAAGTCTTCTCGCGGGTTGATTTCCACGTGGGGCGGCTTTGCCTCGTGTTGGTCGAGTAGCTGCTTGAAGAAATGCAGATTCGGTCTATGACCGACCTTTTGGGAAGGGATCTTTCTCAGGAGTGTGCCAAGAAAAGAGGTAACACTTGGCATATAATCCTTCAGCCGCGTAACGATTATCCTCTTTAATAGGGTTCTGTCCAGAACGTTCGCCAGAACTGGATAGAGCAGGTCTAGAACGACCACTGTTTCAGCTTCGGAATCTTTCAGTTGATGCTCGACTTCGCGTTCTTTGTACAGTGGACTTATGGCAGTCTCGATGGCTCCGATCTTCAATGTTCCATAATAGGCTATCACAAATTGCGGTATGTTCGGAAGAAAAAGAGCTACCTTGTCACCCTTTTTTACACCCAAATCGTCAAGCGCAGATGCGAATCTGTCTGAATCTCCGTTCAGTTCTTCGTAGGTCATCTCTTTGTGGAAGTAGACGGTCGCAGTGTCATGAGGGTAGGCCTGAGCAGACTTTTTCAGAAGGTCGGGCAATGGTACTTCGGGATAGTCAATATGTTGCCTGACACCTTCCGGCCAGAACTTAAGCCATGGTCTTTCAGGAGCCTTGGCCGGTTCTTCAATTCTTTTCTTTCTAGCTGGCATAAGTAGCCCTTGTTCACAGATTATAAGCTCCACCGCAAATAATACTTTCCACGGATGGTTCAGAAGTGAGAACCGAGACAGCATGCGTGCAATGTGAAGACTCCAATTTGCACTGTGAAATCCACGTTCCCGACACAGTTCCAGCACCGGCTGTCTTGATATGTCACGGCCTCAACTCTCAAGGATTTCATGTTCTGAAGGCCTACGAACAACTTGCCAGGTTTGCCTGCAGAAAAGGATTTGTGGTCGTACTGTTTGACTTCCGGGGTGTCGGAAAAAGCGCCGGGATATTTGATTATGGAATCGGCGAGCAGAAAGACGTGCAATGCATGTTGAATTATGTGGCATCGCGACCAGAGGTTCTGTCGGACAGGATCTTCGTCGTCGGGCACAGTTTGGGAGGAGCTGTTTCCCTTTATGCCCTTCGAAACGAGAATAGAGTTAAGGGGCTTGTTTTGTGGTCTACACCCAAGAATCATGACTACAATGTAAAGAAATTCATCGCTCGCACCAGAGGAAAACGTGGCGGGTATATATTCTTGATTGTTTCGCGCATAGACAAGCTGATTGACGTATCCAGATTCTACAGGCTTGAGGTGTACGGTATAAGCTTGCGACCGAGAGACGTGCGAGAAAGATTGATGAGCCTTGACGAGCGTGAGGCGATTTCGAAGCTCCATGATTTGCCTGTTCTTGTCGTGGTGGGTAATGAAGACGATGTTGTCGGCGTGGATGAGGCACTGGAGGTTTTCATCTCGGCAAACGAGCCGAAGAGTTTCGTCACGATAGCTGGGGCTGATCACACTTTCAGGGGGAAGGAAGATGAGTTGGTTTCTTTGACGGTTGACTGGATAGAAAGGCGGGAACGAATGGTCATCGGGGTGTGACTGGCGTAAACTCGTAGGTCAGGCTGCCTTCGGGTGTGACTTTTGCGTTGAGGTGGACTTTCATGCCGACCTTGATTTCTGACAGTTTGAAGCCTGTTATCCATGCGAGTACTTTTACTCCTTCTTCGAGTTTTCCGATGGCTACGGTGTAGGGTTTGTTTTGAAGGAAGGTGGTGGGTCTGATTACAACATGGGTGAAAGTCTGGATTTCGGCTTCTTTGCTGAGCTCGACCCATTCGATCTGCGCTGTCAGGCATGCAGGGCAATCGGTATTCGGGGGGAAGTACAGTTTTCCGCAGCTTGTGCATCTTGTTGCGTAGACTTTGCCTTCTTTCAGCCCTTCCCAGAACTTCAAAGTCTTGCTTATCGGGATTTCCTGTACGATTCTTAATTCCCTGGATTTGATTGATGGCATGGATGACATTTCATCACCTCTTCAGTACTGTGACGTAACAGTAGTGTCCTGTTCCGCCTACGTTATGCGCGAGTCCAACATAGTTTTTCAGCGGGACCTGCCTGCCTCTTTCGGTTGCTTCTCCTCTTAGCTGCTTGGTCAGTTCGTAGATCATCGAACAGCCCGTCGTGCCTATTGGGTGTCCCTTCGCTTTGAGCCCTCCATCCATGTTAACGGGGATTTTTCCGCCTATCTCGGTCTGTCCGTCCCGCAGTAGTTTTGCTCCTTCTCCCTTCTTGCAGAGTCCGATGTCTTCGTACGCCATGATCTCTGCTATCGTGAAGCAGTCGTGCACTTCAGCGAGGTCAAGCTGGTCGGGCGTGATGTGAGCCGTTTTGTAGGCCCTTTGAGAAGCCAGTACGCTTGCTTCGAGTCCGACGAAGTCTGGTCTTTTGCTTAGATTGGCTGTGCCTGAAGAGTAGCCGATCCCGGCGACCCAGATGGGGGTCTCAATCTTCAGTTCTTTTACCTTCTCTTCTGAGGCGAGAATGATGGAGGATGAACCGTCTGTTAATGGGCAGCAGTCGTACAGCTTGAGGGGTGAAGCAATCACCATGGATGAAAGGACATCGTCGACAGTGACCTTATTGTGAAGGTGAGCGATCGGGTTCATCACGGCGTACTTGTGGTTTTTCACGGCGACGAGTGCCAGATCCTCTTCAGTTGTTCCAAATCTGGCCATGTGCGCAGTTGCGTACAGTGCATAGTAAGCGGGGAAAGTTATGCCGAAATTGTGGAATTCCCACAAGTAATAACCAGCCCTTCCGATCCACTCCATGGATGTTGCGTTGTCGATTTCCCTCATTTTCTCCGCGCCCAGCGCCATTGCAACATCAGCTTGTCCGCTGGCGATTGCGGAATAGGCTGTGAAGAAAGCTGCGCTGCCGCTTGCGCATGCAGCTTCGCATCTGACCAGCCCTGCGCCTGTCATTCCGCAGTATTCCGAAACGACTACTGCTGGAAGAAGTTCTTCGTACCAAGCCCCGGCTCCGACGGAGCCAAGGGCGACGTATTCGATGTCCTTCGCGGCTAGGCCAGCATCTTGAAGAGACGGCTTGACGGCTTCAAAGGCAAGTTCCGAAATCGTTACATCGTTTCTGACTCCGAACTTCGAGTTGCCGACTCCTATGACCGCTACTTTTCTCACATCGAGCACGCCCATTCATGTTTTGCCTATGTGCGATAAAGGGAAAGGACGTTGAGGTTATTTGCCTTTGAACTCGGCCTTTCTCCTCGACATCAGCGCCTCTACGCCTTCTTTGAGGTCTTCGGTGGAAAACGCGAGTCCCATGAGTGCTGCCTCGAGTCTCAGTCCGACTTCAAGCGGGACCTGTGTTCCGTAGTTGGCGGCGTATTTCGCGTATTTCATGGCTATTGGGGGTCCTTCTGAGAGCTTCTTGGCGAGTTCTCCGACTTCTTGTCGCAGCTGGTCGTAGTGGACCACCTTGTGCAGGAGCCCGATTCTTAGAGCTTCGTCTGCCTTGATTCTGTTTCCGAGCATTAGCAGTTCCTTGGCTCTTCCCAGTCCTATCATTCTGACGAGTCTCTGGGTTCCGCCCCATCCGGGTATCAGACCCAGAGTTATTTCTGGGCTTCCGAGCTCTGCGTGTTCAGCGGCTACTCTGAAGTCGCATGCTAGGGCCAGTTCTAGGCCGCCGCCGAGTGCGAAACCGTTTATCGCCGCAATGACCGGTTTGGTCATCTCTTCAACTTTGCCGAAGGTTTTCTGGCCAGCTCTTGAGAATTCTTCTGCCTTCACTGGGGTCGCTTTGGGGAACATAGTCACATCAGCGCCCGCGCTGAATGCCCTGTCTCCTTCGCCCGTGATCACGACGCATTTGACGCTGGGATCCCTGTCGGCCGTTTCCAGCATGTCGGCGAGTTCTTCAAGCAGAACGTCGTTGAACGTGTTCAGTCTTTGGGGGCGGTTGAGTATTATCCACAACGCGTTTGGGTCTCTCTCGACCTTGATCGTTTCATATGCTTTGCTCACGGATATCACCTGGTACAGAGTTGCTTCTGTGGGCATATATGACTTTTTTTAGGATTTTTTCTAGTATTTGCTGAGGAGGTACTTGAGCACTTGGAGCTTTTGTATTTCGGAGGTTCCTTCGTAGATTTCGGTTATTTTTGCGTCGCGGTGGTATTTTTCAACTCGGTATTCACCGAAGTATCCGTAGCCTCCCAAGGTCTGGATTGCCGCGTTGGTGGCTTCCATCGCGACGTGTGATGCATAGTACTTTGCCATCGCTGTTGCCATTGGATCCATTTTTCCGTCGTCAACCAGTTGAGCTGCCTTGTAGGTGAGCAGTCTTGCGGCTTCGATTTTTGTGGCCATTTCGGCTAGTGTTACGCCGATTGCTTCGTGCTGCAGTATTGGAGCTCCGAAGGCTTGTCTCTGTTTGGCGTATTTGAAGGCTATTTCCCATGCTCCTTGGGCCATTCCGATGGCTTGGGCTGCGACTCCTACTCTTGTCTTGTCGAAGAACTCCATTGAGTAGTAGAAGCCTTTGTTGAGTTCGCCGACGATGTTCCAGTCTGTGACTTTGACGTTGTCGAGGTTGAGTTCACCTGTGGGGGAGGCTCTTATTCCCATTTTGTTGTGCAGTTTTGTGGCTTCGAAGCCTGCGGTTCCTTTTTCGACGACGAACAGTGTTTCGCCTCGATGGGTAGGCCTAATCTTAGTGTCGGTCTGTGCGAGAACGACGACGAAGTCGGCCAAGGTGGCGTTCGTTATGAAGGTCTTCTGGCCGTTTATCCACCATTCAGTTCCGTACTTTGTTGCGGTGGTTTCCATCTTGGTTATTTCGCTTCCGCTGACGTTTGGCTCCGTGAACGCCGCTGCGGATATGTAGTCGCCTCTGCAGATTGGGGGCAGGTACTTTTCTTTCTGTTCTTTGGTTCCGTGTGTTAGGATGAATTCGCTTCCGAAGTTGCCGCTTGAAATTGCCACGCCGAGTGATGAGTCGCCTCTGCACATCTCTTCCACGGCTAGGCATGTTTCGAGCAGGCCGCATTCTTGGCCGCCGTATTCTTCGGGAAAGGCCATGCTTGTAAATCCGAGCTTCGAAGCTGCCTTGTACAACTCTAGCGGGTACTCTTCTTTTTTGTCGAGGTCCATGGCCAGTTCGAGTTTGAACTCTTTTTGGCAGAACTCTCTCACAGCACTTTTGATGTGCTGTTGTTCTTCTGTTAGGTCGAATTTCATTTGTAGAATCCCCGTCCAGCTTTCTTTCCGGTCCAGCCCTTGCTCATATATTCTTCGAGCAGTGGGCAGGGTTTGTACATTTCCATATTGTACTTGCTATGTAGCTCTTTGAGCTTGCTGATTATGACGTCCAGTCCTGTTCGGTCTGCGTGTTCGCATGGGCCTTGGGGCCAGTATGTTCCAAGCTTCATTCCTGTGTCGATGTCTTCGGGGTTTGCTGCGTCGTCGCTGATTAGCCAAGCGGCTTCGTTTACGGCGACTGCCCATGACCTGTCCACGTCGTACTCGTCTAGCAGGTTGAAGGGTATTCTGGGTCGGCCTTTTGTCCAGTCGTAGAAGCCTACGCCTGTTTTCTGTCCATACTTGTGGTCTTTTATGAGGGGGTCGATTACTTCTGAGCATGGTTTGAACCGTTCGCCGTAGGCCTCGTACAGTATTTTTCCAACTTCATAGGCTATGTCGAGTCCGACGAAGTCGGCGAGTTCGAACCATCCCATTGGGAATCCGCCATTGTACTTGACGGAGGAGTCGATGCCTTGCATGGTGGCTTCTTTTCGTTGGTAGGCCCAGAAGGCTTCGTTGAACGCTACGCCTAGTATGCGGTTTACTATGAAGCCGCGCACGTCTTTTCTCACTATGATGGGTGTTTTTCCGAGTTTCTTGGCGAGTTCTACAACGGTGGTTATGGTATCCTGGCTTGTGTTGTCTCCCTTGATAACTTCGACAAGCGCCATCATCTGGGGCGGGTTAAAGAAGTGCATTCCAACTATTTTTTCCGGGCGTTTGGTTGCCTTTCCCATCTCCGTAATGCTCAGAGTTGAAGTGTTAGAGGCTAGTATCGCTTGCGGAGGAGTTACTTGGTCGAGTTTGGCGAACACGGTTCTTTTCAGCTCCATGTTTTCAGGAGAAGCCTCAATCGCAAAGTCAACGTCCTTGCCAGCCTGCTCATAACTCGTCGTCGTCGCCACCCGCGCCAACGCCGCATCAGCGTCTTCCTGCCTTATGCGCCTCTTTTCCACAAACTTGTTCAAGCTCCACGCTATTTTCTCCTTAGCCTTCTGGAGAATTTGGTCATTTATGTCTACCATCGTAACCTCGTATCCGTTCATCGCCAGGAGCTCGGTTATTCCGTGGCCCATCGCGCCAGAGCCGATGACCGCCGCCTTCTCTATTTTCTCAGCAGTCAAAATTCTTCCACCCATAACATGTGTTAGTGTGAATGGAAAACCGTAATAAAACTTGTGAATCCGCGCTCTCAGACCCAGAGCAGAAGAAGAAAGAAGCGGCGCGTTCTTTTCCTGTTGCTCCTACACTTCCATGAATCCAACAAACATCCTGCTCTATAAACACCTCCGCAATTGGTTTGGATAAGAATTTACCTCCCAAACCCAATTCATCATTGTTCAGGTTGCTAATCATAACTGTTAAATCAATTCTTAGATTGAATACTGGTTTTGGTGATTCGTTCAACAATAAGGGTATGATAGATTAAGGAAAATTTGGCCTTGAAGATAAGACTTGCAGTCTTGTGGCTATTCGTAGCAGTCACTATGTCAGCGAACACGATATTATACTTTATCGTACCAGGCGTAATAGATGAAATAAAGGCAGGCGAAGTAGTTGGCATGCAAGTAGGACCCGAACTGTTGCTTGTAATGGCAGTTACGTATTTTTGGGTTCCGTTGGTTATGGCTGTTCTATCCCTCACTTTGAAGGATAAGGCAAATCGCTGGGCAAATATTGTCCTAGGCATATTCTATGCTGGTTTTTTCCTCTTTGAATTGATTATGAATATCATAACAGTCGCCTATTCCTATGTGATACTGATGGATACTTCGGCAATTGTGGTTGCAGCTTTGATTGCTTGGTATACATACAAGTGGCCTAGACAGGAAGCCTGACATGTGGAAGAAACTACTCCACATTATGTTTCTATTGTGTGCCTAGTACCTTCGAGAAGCTAATCGTCTCTTCGCATGACTTGTGTGTGGGAGCTGAACGACAGCCTTTTTATCTTCTGTGATTGTTGGTTGCATGGGACAAACGGGGACTTGTTTATGGATGTCACTATTAGAGAGGCAAAGGAAACAGACCTTCAATTTGTGAGGAAGTACACTGTTGAGACTGCTTGGACGATTGTTTTTTCTGAAAGCGATAGGAAAGGTCTTGACAAAGAGCAGTGGACCAAACATTTCCAGGAAGGATTCGAGAAACTCTCCACGAGAGAGACTGATAGAATATTTGTAGCTGAAGATGAGAGTCATGCTTTCCTTGGATACTTGTGGATTGGGGAAGGCACAAACATGATGACAGGAAAGAAACACGGTTACATCTACGACGTGTTTGTCAAAGAAGAATTACGGGGCAGAGGTGTGGGAAGAATGCTTCTTGAGAAAGCTCAGAGTTATTGTCGAGAAAAGGGGTTGCCAAAAATCCTGCTCATGGTATCTGTAACCAACAAACCTGCCATAGGACTCTACGACAAAATGGGTTTCAAAACAGAACAAATGTATATGGCGAAGGTACTAGGCTGAAAGCACAATCTCGCGCGCGCGGCTAGAATATGCTTGTGCATATCCAACAAAAGATCATCTTAGAAAAGTGGTCAACATCAACGAATTTAGAGACAGACCGTTTACTCTAAAAATCGCGTTGGGAGAACCGCAGCTAAACTACGCTGCCTTCGACCTAAGTGTATTAGAATCTTAGAGAAACGACCCGCGCTACATCTATTCTATTGATGATAGCGCGCGCTTTTCTCGTGCAAGATCCAAGGATGCCCTAGCGGGACATCCGTTTTGGAGTTTTCTGTGTTTCTTTGTGTACAGGCGCGCTATGCAAAATAAAAAGAAAGAGTTGACGTCAGCCTTTGCACCTAGGTTGGTGCTGCAGCCGACGTTGTCGGTTGTGTCTGTTGGGGTCTTATCCGGAAGAAGGCAATTGCAAGCAACAGTGCAGAAATCCATATCAGGATTAGTCCTACGCCGAAAAGAATGATTAACACTGCGCCTATGAGTAATAGTAATCCAGCGGTTGAGAATAAGCCAACGCCTGATTTTGCTGAAAGCGTTACCAGCGAGCGCCTGATAAAGAATGCTGCGATTATAACGAATACCCATAGGATAATGAACCCTGCGATAATTCCTGTAACGAAAGGCATAATGTTGTCCAGAGAAAGATTCGACAGATTAGGGGTTAGACCTGAAAGTGCCCTCCAGTCACCATTCCAATCTGGGAATATCGTGTGTAGAAAATCAGTTAGCGAAGTTAGAACCATAATGACAAGCGCTGCTATTGAAATCACGCCGCCAACTATTCCCATTATCAATCCGTAAAGTGCGCTGTTGAAAATGCCTCCTTCCCTGTAATGGCTAGCCAAATTGTACAGGGCAACCATGACAAGTACTAGACCCACAAGCTCGATGGCACCGAAGTAATTGATGTATGGCATAATTCCAATGAACATCAGTAGTGCGCCGACTCCGCCCAAAATCTTGCTAGTTTCTATCGACATCTTTTGTCCTCAGAACACCGTCTCAGCGCATTAAGAATAAAAGCATTACTAAAAGTGGGCGCGTTGAGTGGGTTTTGGGTTTTGGGATAAAACTCTACTCCACCCCCAACCAACCAACTGAGAGGTGGGGAAATGTCTGCATGGTTATTTCAACTTTGATTCTTCGAACAGTTCGTTGATGAATTTGCATCCGCGGTTTTCTGGCGGGTTGTGAAAACACATTTTGCTGGGCTCCTCTTTTGAGAATCTTAGACAGCCCCAACATTGACTGAACAAACGAACTTTGTGTTTGTCTCTGTGCTCTCTGCATAATTCCATAGCCTTCTCTAGGGGGATTGAACTGCTGTTTGACATGGAACAGTATTTCATGTCAAAAGCTTAAATCACTTTGGCTCTGAAAATGCGGGCATTTTGCACGTGTGGGAAAAAACTTTACCCTAAACCGAGAAGCACTTGATTCAAGAGTCACGTTTTTTTGGTTTTCTTTTTATCGGCAAGAGCTTCTCTATATCCTCGGCATCCTTAGTTTGAAATAGCCTGATCCATAACCAGCGTCCATCATGTAGTTGCTTCGTGTTTTCTACTAGCTTATACATTTGGGGACTTAATTCATTCCTCATTGAAAGAGCTTTTTCAGATTCTTCTCTGCCGAGGACTAAGAGGATTCTAACGGCACCCTTCTCTGGCGTAAGCGTGACCAGTGTTTTGCCACTTTTGCGGTAACGAATGTCCCATCCCTGCTTTTTGTCATGAATCATTTCGGGCTCGATGTCGTAGTTTTCTTTGAGAAATCGTCTTAGTTCTGCCCACGCCCCTTTTGCTGGCTCTCCTATGAAATCGCTTATTTCTTGTTCAAGGGGTATGTGTGTTCCATCTAACATTCGTTGATACTCTGTTGCCATGGAATCAGCTCTTTCTCAGCAGCACATCATTTCGATTCAGCTATAACTTTTCTGCTAGACGTGGGCGTATGCTCGATTCCGATACCCCCTATATACGTACCCTATAATGACTTGATTCTATAATCTGTATGCCTTTGCTGAATCGTGTATACTGACTTGATAGAGCCTGCCTTTTTCCACGTAGCACGTCGTCGTCAGTTGGTTGGTTGGTTGGATAAGACTACCCCTACAGCACGCACGCGCACACGCACGCGCACACTCTCTCTCGGACACGGGGTCTCTCTCAAAAGAGCCATTGCAAATGAAACAATTCATGCCACAAGGGTGCAATCAGTTCCTTCCTCATATTGCCAAGTCTCCTACACTAAATGTTAGGGAGTCTCTTTAGAAGTTCATAGATAACACAGCAGAAGACAAGACAAGGTGTAAGATTTGAGCGTAATGAAGTCCCTAACATTAGCGCGCGCGGGCCTTTTGCTTTCCTACCGAACTCCTCTTCAGCTGACTGACCGTTTAAACCTGACTCAAATACTGACTTGCTTTCGGACAAAGTCTGCCATTTTCTCTGCCCAAAGCTCCAGATACTCTTCCCCATTGCCAGCTTCTCCTTTGCAAGGATCACCAAGCACACCATTCCTCGATATGACTTTGACGCCTTGACTCCACATAAGACCCATCATCTTGTCATCGAAAATTCCCACAAAGCCTGTTTCAGCATTCTTCATGTCAACCAGATCTTTGCGTATGGCCAAAACCATTGACGTTTCAGATTCACCTGCATGAGCCCCTGACTCACCAGCCGCAATTCTATGTTTAGATGAAAACTCGGCAAGGAATCCAAGAAGACCTTTCAGATCCGTGTAAGATACGACCTTGGTTCCTTCAAGACTTTGGTTGAGGTCATCGGTTACCTCTCGCACAGCATTGAAGTTTCCCCCGTGAGATGGGAGTATGACGATGTTCTTGAATCCCTGCTTTGCCAAGCTAACGCAGTAGTCCTGGATCAGATTTTTCAACGTTTCAGGTCTGAGGCTTATAGCTCCGGGAAACATAATGTGATGTTCAGAGCAGCCCACGTTTATGGAAGGTGCTTGAAGAACCTTGCCAAGTTTTCCGGCCACTTTGTTAGCTAAAACATCACCTATCAACGAATCCGTAGAGGTGGGCAGATGAGGTCCGTGCTGTTCGTTTGAGCCCACAGCGAATACAACCGTGCTGAAACCTTGGTCCAGAGCTTTCTGAATATCAACCCGAGTCATCTCGGACATGCGAATCTTAACCATTTGTGTTTCCTCTTCCAATTCCAACGCAAGCATGCCATCTCACGGATTGTCATAGGCAAGCAAAAAAGCTTTCCAGGCTAGCTTACTCTCAATCTGTTTTTATCAGTATCTTTGGTTCTTTCCATTCTTCTCTGACTATGCTGTATAGGCAGTCTTCTGTCCATTTTCCTCTCCAGAAGAACGCATTTCTCATTATGCCTTCTCTTTTGAATCCAGCTTTCTCCAAAACCCTCTGAGAAGCAAGATTTCTAATGTCTGTGCAAGCCTGAACACGCATAGACTCTCTAGAAAGAAACAAGTAGTCCACCATAATCTCCACAGCTTCTGTGCAGTAGCCCTTGCCTCTTTCACTTGGAACCAAAGAATAACCAATTTCCAGCAGTTTGC
>Ga0315277_10005036_pt1 | contig 17488 bp, 11 predicted proteins | sample YL17G05_15_MG_FD_203695 | JGI IMG/M metagenome (GOLD analysis project Ga0315277, IMG submission 203695) | Sediment microbial communities from Yellowstone Lake, YNP, Wyoming, USA - YL17G05_15 | ecosystem: Environmental > Aquatic > Freshwater > Lake > Sediment | place: USA: Wyoming | collected... | reverse complement strand
GGCGAGGTCAAGGATACCGCGGCCGTACGGGGCGGTCGCGCTGGCGTTGGCGGTATTTCTCGACTGCGGCTTTTTCGCCGCGCACCTGAATCCCCTGGCCGGCCCCGAGATCTACACCGAAAAACCGGCGCGTCTCGATTCGGTGCCGCACGGGCGCAGCCAGACGCGCGTTCTCATGTCGCCGCAGCTCTACAGCTATCTGCTCACGCTCGAACTGAGCAGGATAGACGACCTCGTTGGCCTCGCCAACTACATCGAACTGGTGAGGGGGACCAGGATATCGTCGCCGGAGGAACTGCTCACATGGCTTGACCGCACGAGCGCGCCTCGCTTCGGGACGCCCGAGGAGCTTGACAACTGGCTAAGGACGACGTACGCGCCGCAGTTTCTCACGGACGTCCACTTCGAGACCTTCAAGGAAACCTTCTACCCGAACACGAACTTGCTGTACGGAGTGCCGGAGGTAACGAGTTTCGAACCGTTGAGGGTCAAATGGCATACGGGGCTCCGTGACAAGGCATGGGGTTCGGCGCTGTCGCGCACGCGCGTTTTCTTCATCGCGAAACTCTGGGCGGTGGACACGGTCATCGACCGCCAGGCCGAGCCGCCTGGATTCGCGTTTCACAAGCTCAGCGATCCGGGGACGCGCGCGTTTCTGGCCGACGAGGTCATCTCCGTCGCGACCGACAACGAGGCGCTCGAGACAATCGTCGGCACGGAGGTCGACGTAACGAAAAGGATAATCCTATTGAAAAAGGACGCCGAGGAGGCGAAGACGTTTGTCGCAAGCGCCTCCGGGCAAAGCGCCAGCGCCGGCTCTCCGGGCACGGCGGCCGTGGTTTTCGACGACGGCAACAGGTGCGTCGTCGAGGTGGACGCGAGGCGGAAAGCAGTTCTATTTCTCGCCGACAGTTACTTTCCGAACTTCCGCGCGTCGGTCGACGGGAAGCCGGCGCCGCTCTGGCGGGCGAACTACGCGTACCGCGCGGTACCGGTCCCGGCAGGGCGGCACCGGGTGGAGTTCACGTGGCGGCCGACGGACCTTTACGCCGGGGTTCTCCTCACCGTGTCGGCCGTCGCCGCGCTCTGTATCATAGGAGGCGTTTCGCGCGCGAAGGCGCGCAGAATGCGGCAGCAGGACACCCGGCGGGGTTTAGTTGAAACCTCGGATCGTCGAGAGGGGTAACAGAGCCCGATGCCAACCGGCGACGCGACCGCGACGAAGCTCCAGATCCAGACGAGGCGCTACACGGTCGCCGACGGCCTGGTCTTTGCGGGGCTGGCGGGGCTCGTGGCGCTTTCGTTCTGGGAAGTGGTCGCCCACGGGCGAGTATTCTTCTTCCGCGACTTCGCGCTTTTCTTTTATCCCAAGCGCGCCGTCGTCGCCGAGGCCATGCGGCACTTTCGTATCCCGTTCTGGGACTCGGTGTCGGCCTGCGGCGAGCCGGTTCTGGGCACGTACCAGACGGCCGTCTTTTACCCGCCGGCGATAATCTACTACCTCCTGCCGATGCCGCAGAGCTTCATGTGGTTCGTCGTATCGCACTTTCTCATCTCAGGCGCGGGCGCGTACTTCATGATGCGGGCGTGGGGGGCGCGGCGGATAGCGGCGGGGTTCACGGCCGTCGCGTGGGCTTTTTCGCCGGCGTTCGTGTCTACGGTCGATTACGTGAGTTTCCACACGGCGCTCTCGTGGCTGCCGTGGTGCCTGGGCTTTACTCGGCGGATAGCCGTGGGGGCGTCGTTCAGGGCCTTTCTCGGGCTGGCCGTAACGTTTGCGATGGCCGTACTCGCCGCGGCGCCCGAGCCGGTGATCTTTACCGGCGCAATCGTCGTCGGATATGCCGTCTGGAGCGCGGGCGCGGCGCTTCTCCGGAGGGGGCCCGCAAAGGCCCTTCGGCCTCTGGCCCTGACGGCTTTGGCGCTCGCGCTTGCAGTCGTCCTTTCGGGCGTCGAAGTGGCGCCGTTCCTCAACACCCTGCGGTACAGCGCGCGACAGCAGCCGCTCATAATGGAAGACGCGGGCATGTGGTCCGCCACACCCTCCGACGCGGTACTGACGCTCTTGCCGCGCTTTTACCTTTTCGCGGACCGCGGCGGCATCTACTGGCGAAGCCAGCATTGGCTCAAGACCGTGTACCTCGGGGCGCTCATTCCGTTTCTGGCGGCATGGACGCTTTTAGCGGTACGCCGCAATTCGGGCCTGTTGGCCAAGGCGCTTTGCACGGCCATCGGCGCGGCGGCCGCCTTCGGCCTCGCGGTGTTCTTCAGGCGGTACGCCGGAACTGATGTCGCGCCCATCGGGCCCGTTTTTTCGCTCCATTACGCGGCGGCCTCTGTCGGCGGCGGGCTTGTGGGGTTTGCGGCGGCGGCCACGCGCCGGAGGAACGTTTTCTTTCTGGCGGTCTCGATACCGTTTTCGCTCTTGGCCCTCGGATCGAACTCGACGGTCTGGACGTTTTTCTACAACCATTTCCCGGCGATGGGCCTCATCCGGTTCCCGGTGAAATTCTACCTGCCTGCGGCGTTCGCGCTGGCGGTCATGGCGGGTTTCGGCGTCGACGACTGCATGGTGCTGGCCCGCCGCAAGAGGCTGGGAAAGATCATCGTCCTTTTGGCCGCCGTCGTCGTCGCGGCGGCGGTCTTCGGCTACTGCTACTGGGCGATGCAGAACCGGGCCGAGCAGGTCTTCAAGGCCATAACGCCCAAAGAGATCGTCGCGCGCGGGGAGGCCGGTTCGGAAGAGGCCGCGGAGCGATACGAAGCGCTCCAGTGGAGTTTCCGCCGATCGGCGGAATTTCTCGCGCTCGGGGCGGCGGCGATACTCCTGGCGGTGCTCCTGACGCGCGCGAAGACGCGCCGGGTTTACGGCTCGCTCGCGGTGGCTTTCGCGATCTTCGCGGACACGAGCCTTTTCGGCGCGCATCTCAACCCCGTGGCGGGGCCGGAGATCTACACCGAGCCGCCGACGCACATGCAGCTGGGGTACGTCCCCAGGGGCGAGGCTACGACGCGGGTTTTCATGACGCCGGCACTTCAGGATAACCTCCGAAAGCACCGTCTTGCGCGCATACACGACCTCGTGGGGCTGCGCAACTTCATCGAGTTCGTCAAGGGCATCCGCTTTTCTTCGCCGGAGGAACTCTTCAAGTGGCTTGGCCGCACGAGCGCGCCGCCCTTCAAGACGCTCGAAGAGCTCGACCAGTGGCTCAAGACCACCAACACCGCGCAGTTCATCTCGGACATCGAGTACGAGCCGGCGAAGGAGACGTTCTACCCGAACACCAACATGCCGTACGGCGTGCCGACCGTGGACGGGTTCGAGCCGCTGGCCGTCCGGTGGCACCACGACATCTACCAGAGGATGCGGACGTTCGACGTGCCGCCTCACCGGCAGAAGTTCCTGCCGCGGCTCTGGGCGGCGGGCGCGGTCGTCGACTACCAGGAGGGGCCGCCGGGATTCGCGTTTCTGCCGATGGAGACGCCGGGCGAGCGTGCGTTTCTCGCGGACCACGTCCTCGCCGTCGAAACGGACGCCCAGGCCGAGGCGACCGTGGTCGACACCGAGATCGACGTCACGAAAAGGATAGTGCTGGTGGCCGCGGATGCCGCGGCGGCGGGGGCGTTCCTGGGAGCGGCGGCGGGGGAGGCTCCCGCGGAGGGAGAGCCTTCGGCGGGGTCCGTGAAGCTCCTCTTTGATACGGGAAACGCCTGTTCGTGGGAGGTGACGGCCGGGCGCAGGGCGCTTCTTTACGTCGCCGACAATTTCTTCCCGAACTTCAAGGCCGCCGTCGACGGCGCGCCGGCGCCGATCTGGCGCGCCAACTACGGATACCGCGCGGTGCCCGTCGAGCCCGGCAGGCACACGGTGACGTTCACTTTCGTCCCCTGGGATTTCTACGCGGGGCTCGCGATGACGGCCCTCGCCGTCGCGGCCCTCTTTATCATGCGGCGCGCATGGCCGAAGCGCGAGCCGGCGCCGGCCGCGTAGAGCGCAGCAAACAAGGCGGGCGGGCATATGCGCCCTCCCGCGTTTCATCGGCATCGGCCGCGAGGGCTAAATCCTCGCCGCCTTCCTCAGGTCAGCCGCCCTGTCGGTCTTTTCCCAGGTGAAGTTTTCGCCGACGCGGCCGAAGTGGCCGTGCCGCGCGGTTTCCTTGTATATCGGCCGGCGCAGGTTCAGGTAGTCGATGATGCCCTTGGGAGTCAGGGGGAAGTTATCGCGGATGATCTTCTCGAGCTTCCCGTTGGCGATCTTGCCCGTGCCCTCGGTGTCGACCATGACGGAGATGGGGTCGGCGACGCCGATGGCGTAGCCGAGCTGCACCTCGGCGCGCTTGGCGATGCCCGCGGCGACTATGTTTTTCGTGATGTGGCGCGCCATGTAGGAGGCGCTGCGGTCGACCTTGGTCGGGTCCTTGCCGGAGAAGGCGCCGCCGCCGTGGCTGCCGCGGCCGCCGTAGGTGTCGACGATGATCTTCCGGCCGGTTAGGCCCGTGTCGGCGGCCGGCCCGCCCATGACGAAGCGGCCGGTTGGGTTGATGTGGTATATCACCCTGTCGTCAAGGAGCTTCGAGGGGACGACGGCCTTGACGACCTTCTTGATGATGTCCCTCTTGATCTTTTCGTAGGGGACGCCGTCCTGGTGCTGTGCCGACACGATTACGGTATGGACGCGCGCGGCCCTGTCGCCGTCGTACTCGACGGTCACCTGGGTCTTGCCGTCTGGCCTCAGGTACGGTATTTCGCCCTCCTGGCGGGCCTCGGCGAGCCGTTCGACGAGCCTGTGCGCCAGCTGTATCGGAAGCGGCATCAGGACCGGCGTCTCGTCGCAGGCGAAACCGAACATGATTCCCTGGTCGCCCGCGCCCTGCTCCTTGTGAAGCCCCTCGCCTTCGAGCACCCCCTGTGCAATGTCGGGCGACTGCTCGTGGATCGACACGAGGACCGAGCAGCTCTGGAAGTCAAAGCCCATCGTCGGGTCGGTGTAGCCGACTTCCTTTATGGTCTGTCGGGCTATGCCAGCGATGTCCACGTACGCGGTCGTCGTCATCTCGCCGGCCACGAGGCAGAGCCCCGTCGTCACGAGCGTCTCGCAGGCGACGCGGCCGAAGGGGTCCTGGCGCATCACGTCGTCGAGGATAGCGTCCGAAACCTGGTCGGCCAACTTATCTGGGTGCCCCATCGCCACGGATTCCGAGGTAAACAGCTTTTTCCCCTTGCCCACTTTTTCCCCTTTCGTCCGGCTTTACCGGGAGGTTGAGATCCTCGCCCCCGCGATTGTTTTTATCCGATCCACCGTCCTCGAGGCGGCGCCTTTGGAACGGAGCACCAGGTCGCGCCCCGCGGCGCCGGCGCTTCGCGCCTTTGCGCCGTCGAGGTAAAGCGAAAGGGCGTCCGCGAGCGCGGCGCCGCCCGATATCTGGGTGGCCGCGCCGGCGTCGAGGAGCATCTTCGCCTCGCCGGCGAAATTCTCCACCGACGGTCCAAAGACGACGGGCTTGCCCTTGGCGGCGGGCTCCATGATGTTCTGGCCGCCGTGCGGGATGAGGCTTCCGCCCACGAACGCCACGTCGGCCGCCTCGTAGAGACCCTCCAGCTCGCCCATCGTGTCGCCGAGGAGCACCTCGCCCCCGGCCGGCCGGTCGCCCCGGGCAATCCCCGAGCGGCGAAAGACGCCGTACCCGCGGGAGGCCACGAGCGCCGCCACTTCCTCGAAGCGCTCCTTGTGGCGCGGCACCACGAGGAGCCTCACGCGGCGCCCCCGCGCCTGGAGCGCCGCGTACGCGTCGAGCAGAGCCGCCTCCTCGCCGGCGTGCGTGGAGCCGCCGATGATGAGAGTCTCGCCGACGGCCACGCCCATCTCGCCGCGCATGGACAGGGCGCGCCTGGCGCCGAGGTCCGCCGACAGCGTGTCGAACTTTATGTTGCCCGTCACTTCGATCTTCGCCGCCGGCACGCCGAGGTCGCCCAGCCTCTCGGCGTAGATTTCGTTCTGAACGAGGTAAACAGTCACCTTGTCGAGGAGGTCCGACGCGAATCTGCCCAGGCGCTTGAACCTCCCGTGAGAGCGCTCGGTTATCCTGCCGTTTGCCACGACGACGGGGACGCCGAGGGCGGCCGCGCGGGAGAGGAAGTTCGGCCAGATCTCCAGTTCCATGAGTATCACGACGCCGGGCCGGACGGCCGCGAACGCGCGCTTCACGGCCCAGGAGAAATCGAGCGGGAAGTAGAGCGTCCGCCTGTCCGGGTAGGTCTTTTTGGCGACGGCCTGGCCGGTGTTGGTCGTGGTCGAGATGACGACTTCGGCGCCCGGGAAGGCCGCCTCGAGCCCGGCGACCAGCCCCCTTGCCGAGAGCACCTCCCCGACGCTGACGCCGTGGACCCAGATGGACGGGCCGCCGCTTCTCGGCGCCACGGCCCCCAGTTTCTCAAAAAGCCCCTCGCGATACTTGCCCGTGGTGGCCATCTTGTAGAGGAAATACGGGCTCGTCGCGGCAAGGGCCGCCCCGTATGCCAGGTCCAGCATCACTTCGTTCATTCGCGTCCGCCAACTAAAAAGGCCCGCGCTAAAGAGCACAGGCCGTCCCGTTTGCAGCTTTAGCAGTTATTTTGTACGTGGTCTGCAATTTTGCGTTAAATCGACCACAGTCTTAGTTGTCAACGCCATCCAAGTGTACCTTATCGGCTTGTCCTGTCAAAACAAATCAGCGCAAAGCCGGGCGGGCGCAGGAACCGGGTCAGCGCGAAGCCCTCGGCTCTATCACGACCAGCGTCGCGGACCGCTTTGTTCCATCGGCCCGCAAAAAGAGCGAACCGAGCTTGCTCGCGGCAGGCTCGCGCACCGGGCCGATGAGTATCGCCGTCTTGCCGCCGAACGGGAAACTCTCCTCGAGCCCCTCCATGATCGTCGCGTTTGTCTCGGGGCCGGAGTAGAAAAACGGGCTCACCGAAACGCGCGCGTCCTCGCCTACGCCTACGGCCATGACCTTGAGCATCAGTTGAAAAGAGGCGACGTCGCGGTACTCGGTGGCATCCTTGGTCGCGTAAACCAAGCCCATCGCGGCGACGGCGCGGCCGACGGCCGCTTCGAACGGCTGCCCCGTGGGCATCACGAGGTCCCGTTTCTTCGCGCGTACCGTCGTCGCGCGGTCGAGGATCGCCTGCACCTCTGTGGCCGCCTGGCCGTCGGCGCGGCCAATGCGCAGGCCGTTGGCGGTCCAGAGCGCGGCGGCGGCGTCCCCGGGCGGTTCGGCCTTCGCCCACGCCCGCTCTATCAAGTCCTGCTCCTCGACGGCGTACTGGATGTAGGTGACGCTGAAACTCGGCGCTTTTCCCGCGGCAGGGGCGAGGTAGCCCGACTCGAAATCGGCGCTTTGGGGCGCCTGGGCCGTGCAGCCCGCGGGGAGAACCGCCGCGGCGAGAAGCGCCGCAAGCGCCCTACTCATCCACCCGCAAGCCTTTTTCGCGTGCATACGCCTTCAAGCCTCTCACGACGACCGCGTCAGGAAAGCGGTTTATCTCCGGAAACCGTTCAGCCCTGCCGGCAGGGCGGTATTGACCCATGACGTTAACATACGTTCCCGGGCCGATTTCGTCTCGAAGAAAATCCAGGACGCGTTTCGAATCGGCCTCGCAGCCCGGCATCGCCAGGTGCCGCACGAGGAGGCCTCGCACCGCGACGCCGTTTTCGACGACAAGGGCGCCGACCTGCCGCTGCATCTCAATTATGGCGGCCCTCATCCTTTCGGGATAGTCCGCGGCGCCGAGGTACCTGCCCGCGGCGGCCGCGTCGAGAAACTTCGCGTCCGGCATGTAGATATCGACGGTCCCGTCCAGGAGCCGCAGCGCCTCGAGCCCCTCGTATCCGCCGCAGTTGTAGACGACGGGGCGGTCGAACCCGCGCGCTCGGGCTTCAGCCGTCGCGTCGGCGATCTGAGGCGCATGATGCGTGGGCGTCACGAAGTTGACGTTTTCGCAGCCGCGCGCCGCCAGCGCCAGCATGAGCCGCGCGATTCCCGAGGGGCGCATGCCTTCGCCGACGACCGCCGCGGAGATGTCGTAATTCTGGCAGAACGCGCACTTGAGATTGCAGCCGGACAGGAATATCGTGCCCGACCCGCCCGCGCCCACGAGGACGCTTTCCTCCCCGTAATGCGGGCCGTAGGACGCTATCGTCGCATCCGCGGCAGCGCCGCAGAACCCCGTTTCGCCTTCGGCGCGCCGCGCGCCGCATTCTCGCGGACACAGCCGGCAGGGGTTCTGGAGGTCGTGAAGCGCCCGGAGGCGATCCTGGCTTTCCGTCGGAAACTCCCGTGATCGAGCCGCCCCTTCCCCGCCCCTCATTATAGCGTCAGGCAGGCGGCCGCGAAAGCGCCGCGAAACGGGGCGGCAGCCCGCGAGGGCAGCCCGGCGCCGTCCAAAGGCGCCAGGCGCGAAAGGCCGCGCACGCCGCGGGGCTTGTCTCAGATAACCTGCCGCGCCGGCGTGCGAAGAAACGCGATCCGACCGCCAGCTATTCGTCAATCGGCGCGTTAGGTTGCTCCTTCGGCTTCTCTCCGGGGCTCTCAACCGCGGTCGGGCGCCTTTCTGTCCTCATCATCATCGACTGCTGCATCATCTGCTTCATTACGTCTGCCGCGCCCTTTATCTGCTCAATCGGGACGACAACCGTAATCCGCGCCGAGCCCTCTGCAAATGATAACGCGCCGCCCGCGTACCCGCTCGTCGCCGGTATGGTAAACTCCATGCGCGGCACGTTGGGATCCACCGACTGCGCCAACTTCAGCACGTACGCTATGTAGTCGGGCAGTGACACCATCACAACGTCCGCGGCCTTGCCGCCCAGCGCCGAGTTCGTCTTCTCCAACTTGGTGATGTCCAGCCGCTTCACGTCGCCCGAAGGCAGCAATCCTCTCATCGTCTCCTGGTTCTGGCCCATTGTGAAGAGGACCTTCCCCTCGGCCGCCGCGAACCTCATCACCATCTCTTTGCCCATCAGAGCCTCAAAGGCCCGCTGCTCCTCCGGCTCCGCCCCGTAGAAGTCCACCGCCATTTTTATGACCTTCACCGAGGTGCTGTCGATCTTCTCATCGCTGACTTGCGCCCCTGACATCTTGACTCCGGCGGCTTCGCTGAATTTCCACGCAAGAGGGTTCGTAGCCTTGTCGGCCATGAGTTCCGTTGCGGTAGCCACCGCTTTTTCCGCGTCATTGGCCGAGTAGATGCAGGCCATGGCAAGGGTCCCCGCGCCCGGCATCATTGAGAACGTCATGCTCGCGGCCATCCCCGTCGCGCGCATCTTGGCCATCGCCGCCGAAGCCGCCTCGCGCCCCCTGGCCGCTTCTTCGGGCGTGGCGGCCGCCGACGCGAGCATTTCGCAGTACCTGTCCGTGATGTACTTCCAGGCGGCGTCGCCGTTGATTCCTCCCGAGAAGATCACAAAGGAGTCGGCCGGCATCATCGCCGCCGCCGAAAGGTCAGTCTCCTTCTGCTGGGAGAACATGTCGTAAAACGCCGAACCCTTCGCCGCCTTAACGTCCGCGGAAAGGATGATCCCCTCGCCCCCCGGATCGGCTGAAAAATTCACCTCGTCGACGCTGGAAATGACGTCGCGCGCAACCATCCCGTAAGACTTCGCAACCACTTCCATGCCGGCCTTGCCCTGCGCCACCGCATCGAAGACCTCTTTTGTCCGAGCCTCCGCCTTCTCGGCAATGTCCGGGACGGCCGCCCTGAGCCCGGCCACCGAGATATTGAGAGCCACCGGCGCCGACGCAAGCGCCTTCTCGAGGGCCCTTCGGCGGCCTTCGCCCAGCGGCTTGTCGAGCGCCTTTGCCCAGACGTCGAGTTCTTCGGCCTTGTCGGCGAAGACAAGATAGCGGCCCTTCTCGGTGAAGTATTGCCGCTGGCCGTACCAGCCTTCCACGTATTCGTATTCTCCGCCCTCGGATTTCTTGAGGGACTCGCCCCAGCCGGCGCGCCATTTCTGGTAGTCGGCCGCGGGTATGCAGGCAATCGACGACAACTGCTCAGGCCCGGTAGCCACGAGCGCAAAAGCCACAGGCGCCTCCGCGTCGAGGCTCCCCTCGTCCGACGGCCCCTCAAACGCTTTGAATGGATTGGCCAGCTCGGGTATCCCGGCTGAGATGCCGGGCTGTATCGAGTCAAGGCACGCCCGTGCGCCGCCGGTAGCCTCAGTCACTGAGCGCGTCGCCGCCACCAAAAACGCCTCGGCGGGCACAAGGCTCAAGAGCTCGGATAACGAGGCCGTCGGGGCGGCCTGCGGCCTTGCGCTCGAAGCCTCGAGGGCCGCGCCGGCGGGGGCCTGCACCCGCACCTCGGACTCTGAAGACGCCGCGGCGGCCGTCAGGTCCGCGGCATGCGCCGCTGCCGACGCGCCCGCGGCGACGGCCACGAGAAGCACAAAGGCGACGTCACGAGAAAATCCGGACATCCACCACCTTCCCTTCCATAAAGAGTCCGCGCCGGCAGTCCTCCAGGACGCCTGACGGGAACCCGGCATTAGGCTGTGCCTGCAAAGCGACCCGGGGCGGCCCTTACGTCACGCGCTCTCAGTCTCTGCCCCAGCCTGATTTTTTGCGCGGCTTCGTTTCGGGCTCTGCGCCTCCCTTTTCGGCGCCCGGCTGTTTCTTCACCACGCCGGGAGCGGGCTTGGCGGGCTTTTCCGCGACGCCTCCCGAGGCGCCGGCCACGAGGTTGTAGAGGGCTTTCACCTGGTCGGCCGGCACGAGGGCGTCAAACCTCAGGCCGTCCGGCTCCGCCGATGCCGCGAGCGCCGCCGTGTGGGCGGCCTGAGGAGCCGGTATCGACGAGGTGCTTCTGCCGTCGCCCTTGGCCGCGGCCATCAGCCGCCGGGCCGCGAACGCCGGCAGGTCGATGAAGGCGCCTATCGTCACCGGGTTGGCGCCCGCCGTCGACTTGACGTCCGCCGCGCCGGCCGCGGGCGTACCGGCCTCGAGGCCCGCGAGGAAACTTGAAAGATCCTTGTCGGTCGGAAAACTCCCCGCGACGATGAACTGCGCGTCCGCCCCCTTGAGCGCGGTAAGACGCCAGACGAAGACGTCGCCCACGATGACGCTCAGCCTCGCCGCGCGCACAGGGTACCGGGCCGACATCTGGAGGCGCTGCGTCACAGTTACGGTCGTGCGCCCGCCGGCGGTGGCGAGTTCCTTCGTGGGCGGGCCGGTGAAAAGAAAGCCGAGGTCCGCCGCGTGGTTCACGAACGTGGGGTCGCTATAAAGTTTCACCAGCGAAGAACTTACGACGTCGACGGCGCCCGCGGCGTCTTTTGTCTGGGCGACGAGCACGGGCGCCGGGTAGCGGCCTTCATTGGGCATCCAGCACACGAGTGCACGCTCGAGCCCCACCCGCGACTGGAAGTCTTCGAGCGCCTGCGTCAGGACGGCAAGGGATGCCGCGGTGTGCGACGCGTCTTTTCCCGTGCCCGCCACGAACGGCCCGACGAGGCTCTTCAGGTAGGACCAGAGGATCGGGCCGCGCAGCCCCACCGTCAGGCCGGCTACGGCCGATTTCGGCACGATTTCTCCGGCGTCCCCGGCGGCGCCCACCTGCTCGGCGAGTATCTGGGCGTAACGCCCGTCGGGCTTCACGTAGACGCGGCCCGAAACGGAAAGCGCCGCTTCGCTCGCGTCGGCCGTCAGGTATATCTCGTCGCCGTAGTCGAGGAAGTCCGCGATCATGCGCGAGACGAGCGTCGCGGGCAGGGGAACCGTTTCAGTGCCCGTGAGATACCCACAGTAGTCAGCGCAGAAGTCGGCGGCCACCGCGTCGCAGAATTTCGCCTCCTTGTCCTTCCATATGCGCGCGGCCGTGGGCGCCGAAACGTTCACCGCGAGCGCATGCTGCCCGACGCGCCCCTGGAGAGACGCGCGCCTGGAGGTGGAAAGGGGCCTGCCGGCGAAACGTTCGTACGCCTTAGAGGCGCCGGGGCTGGCGGAGGTGACGAGGTAGCCGGCGTCGAATACAAACCACGTCGGCGGCGCGCCTTTGAGCGATTCGGCCCCCGACGGGTCCTTTACGATGCGGTCCTTATTCGCAGCGCGCCACGTCTCCTCGTCGACGCCGCGGTACAGGAATCTCTTGGGCCCGGAGTCCCTGTCGTAACTCACGACTAAGGCGACGGGGGCCTTGGGATTCATTCCGGGCTCGCCGGCGATCCGGGCAAAATCCGCGCGAAGCGCGACGAGGTCGCCGAGAAGCGGGAGCCTTGCATCCGCCGCCTGTTTGCCGGCGGGCCTGACGCCCGCGGCGCCGAGGTAGCACTCGACGGCGCCTAACGACTCGTCGTAACTGCGCCCGACGACGACCACCACGGCGTCGTCAGGTATGACGTCGAAGATGTCCGCGCCCGGCGCCGTCACCGACACGAATACGAGCGCCGCGGCTGCCGCAAACCACTTCATGCCTTCCCCCTGGCGCGAGGCCGTGACAGTATTATCTTTCGCCCCGCGCGTTCCCGCCATGTCATCAGACTTCCCCGCGCGGCCCCCGGCGCGACGCCCGAGGAACCGGGTGCAGTGATCCCCCTTTCAGCGGCGCCGACAATTCTAACGCGCGGCGCCCGGAAAGACAGTGCGTCCTGACTGCCGGCAAAAATACCCGCCGACAACCTATATACGCGCCCGGCGCACGGAAATTCCCGGAAGTTTAGACGCATCAGTTGAATATCTGTTCACCAACGGTGTCAAAGTGTTCCATGGAGTCCGCGAAAAAATCAGCGCGGTCGGACGAACCGAAAAAATCTTGCGATTTTTTTCGCTTGCGCGCGGCACTTTTCGTATAATGTCGGCATCTTCTGTGCCGATAAGAGTGTCATTCTGATACAGTTTTCTTCCGCAACGGAGGGAAAGGAGGGGAGAAAGCGAAGATACATCCTGCTTTGTTCGAGCTTTCAGTCAAAGTGTGCGGCTTCCGGCCGTAGAAGGTACTTTGGGTCCCTTAACAGAAGGGGGAACATTATGAGATTGGGGTTAATGGCAGTTGCAGTAGTTGCGTTGCTCGCGGTTCCCGCCTTTGCGCAGCAGGCGCAGCCGGCGCCGAAGGCGGCACCCGTGGCCAGCGACGCGGGAAATCTCGTCCAGGGTTTCCCGACTCAGATTATCGACACGACGACTACTCCCGAAGGGAAGCTCCAGTTCGACGTCAACGCCGGCTATGTGAGCGGCGAGGGGTTGCAAACCACCTTGTGGGAACTCAGCTATGGCGTGACCCCGGATGTCCAGATCAGCGCTTTCTGGCCGTTCATCATCGGCGAAGGCCGCGTCACGGGCAACTTCGACACGAGCATTGAGGTTCTTGGCAACCTGTACAAGGGCGACGAGAACTGGCCGTCCTTCGGCCTCGAACTCATCGGCAGGTTCCCGACGGGCTTCGGCTTTACCGGCTACGACGGCACGATCAACGGCGTGGCGACCAAGGCCTTCGGTGCGTGGCGCGCCAACCTCAACGCCGGCTACACCACCATCGGCAACAACGAGACCGCCAACAGGGCGCACACCGATTCGTACAAGATCGGTGTCGACTACATGGTCGAGGACAACGTCTGCGTCATCGCCGACTATTTCAACAACATGGCTCCCGTTATCGGCGCGGAACGCATCCAGATGCTCGAAGTCGGCGCGCGCTGGGCTGCCACCCAAATCGACACGCTGTCTCTGGGCGTCGGGGTGGGCGTCGGCAACGGCAACGCGACCCCTGATTTCACGGCAACCCTCGGCTATCAGAGGGTACTCAACTAACGTGACGTAACGAAGTCCTTCGCGCACTGGACGGCGCGCGGGAAGGTAAAAAGATGCTGAAACGCCCGCGGGATGACCTCCCGCGGGCGTTTGTTTTTACGGCCTAGCGCGCCGGGCCGGGCGGGGATGGCCTGCGTAAAGCATGTCACTTCGCTAAGAGAATAAGTAGATCCGGTGACAATTCCTCGTCAAACGGCGAGGCGTCGTAATCGCCGTACTCTGCCGCGATTTCGAGACCCGCTTGTTTGGCCGCGTGCTCGAGGAGGGGCCTCCTCAAGTCAAGTAGCACCGACTGCGTCCCGCTCGTCGCCCACGAGGTGCCCGCGCGCTCGAAATAGGAAAACGACACGAGCATCGGGCCGCCCTTTCCCCACGGGATCATGTCCTTCACTATCATTATCTCGCCGCCGGCCGTGGGCTTTCGCGCGACCTTCTGCCTGGGCCTCGCGGCCTCGACACCGGAATAATTGATGACGTGCACGAACCCGACGCCGGCCGGCACGAGCGCCTCTTTCATCCGCGCGAGGGTCTTCACCACGTCGTCATACTCGGGAAGAAGCGAGATGGAGTTGCCCATGACGATGGCAAGGTCAAACGGCCCGCCTGCTCCTTCGCGCATGTCGGCGACCTCGTATGTGACGTTCGGGTGCGGACGCTTCCCGCGCGCGAACGCGATCATCGCCCCGTCGACGTCCCGCGCCGTGACCGTCGCGCCGTGCTCGGCAAGAAACTCGGCCTGCACCCCCGTGCCGCACGCCATGTCGAGGACGCGCCGGCCCGGCGCCTTTGCCAGGAGCCACAGGAGAAACTGCCCCTCGTGGGCAAGCCTCTTTTCAGGGTCGCTTATGATGTCGTAATGCTTCGCGTGGTCGTCCGGGGCCACTCTTCCTCCTCCACGGGGGAGTCCCCGAGTTACAGGGGGCCCCGGACGCGCTGCAATCGCCCCATGTTGTTGCCGGCCAAGGGGTTAGCGCGCCGTCGATGGAGCCCCCGCGCACTTGCCTGTCTTGACACGGTTGACACCGGCCGGAATAATCTCGTTCCAGGTTTGCGTCCTGTTGCCATGGGCCGTTCACCTGCGGAGGTGCCAGATGGTCGAGTCAAAGTACTGGGTCTGGACGGCAAAGGAAACCGCCGAGCTCAAGACCGAGAAGCTCCCGGCCCCTTCGGCCGACCAGGTCCTCATCAAGACGCGCTTCACCGCCGTTTCGCCGGGGACCGAGATGGCCCTTTACATGATGACTCACGTCGGCTTTCCGGATCCCAATAACAAGTACGCCAAGTATCCGCATCGCGGCGGGTACCTGAACGTCGGCATCGTCGAGGCGGCCGGCGACAAGATCGCCTCGGCGTTTCCCGCCGGCACGTGGGTCTTTTCAAGCGCGGGGCATTGCCAATATTCGCTCCACGCAATCGGGGGGGACTTCTGGGGCGACGTGTTCAAACTGCCGGAGTGCCTGCACGGCCCCGAGGCGGCCCTCGTGGGGATGGTCAGGATCGGGTACACGGCGCCGTACCTTGCGCCCGCGGCGATCGGCGAGACGGTCGCGGTCTTTGGCGGCGGGCTTGTCGGAAACTTCGCCGCGCAGGTGTACCAGGCGGCCGCGGCCGACGTCGTCCTCGTCGAACGCGACAATTTCCGCCGCAACATCGCCGCCGAATGCGGCCTGCCCGTCGTCGCGGCGATCGAGGACGTTTCGAAACACTTCGGGGCCGCGCCGCGCATGGTCATCGAGGCGACGGGCGTGCCGCAGCTCTCGGTCGAGGCGATGAAGATGTGCGCGCGCAAGGGGCGCGTCGTAATCTTGAGCTCGCCGCGCGGCGAGGCGTCCGTCAACTTCTACTCGCAGATCCACCAGAAGTGCATCTCGGTCATCGGCGCGCACGGCAACGGCATCGACGACCCCGCGGCCTCCGCGCGCCTCGTGATCCGCCTTGCGGCGGAGGGGAAGGTCAAACTCGCGCCGTGCCTGACGCACGTCGAGCCGTGGCGCGACGCCCCTAAGGTCTGGGACATCTACGCCAAGGGCGCGGCCGGCCGCCTCGGCACGGCGTTTGACTGGGAAAAGTAGCGAACGTCGCCTGGGAGCATGCGGGCGAGCCGCGCAGAGGCTTGATTCGTGCGGCCGCCTCTGCCGCCTGACCGCCGTCAGTCATGCCCTGTAAAACCGGCACGCGGCATGTTATCCTCTCACCGTAACAATCGTGCGGAGGGATGTCGCTTGAGCCGACCACAAGGCCGAGTTACGGTCATAGTGTCGCCGGTGCACGTAAACGGCACGGCGGCATTGCGCGCCTTCGCGCGGATGGGCTGCCGCACGGTCGCGGTATCGACGGACGAGCGCGCGCCGGGGCTTCGCTCGCGCTTTGCCCACGAGAAGGTGGTCCTCACGGACGCGACAGACGCGCCCGGGTGGTTCGCGAGGTGGCTCGTGTCGCGGCGCGACCTGGCCGGCGCGCTCGTCGTGCCGACCGGCGACGAAGTCCTTGCAGACCTCCATGCCAATCGGGCCGCTCTCGACAAATCCTTCAACCTCTCGATTCCGCCGCCGCGCGCGTGCGAGATCGCCCTCGACAAGGCGGCCCTGTACCGCGCGGCAGGCGCCGCGGGCATCCCCGTTTTGCGAAGCGTGGACGCCGAAGGCATCGCCGAAGACGCGCTCGGCGACGCCGCAGGCCTCGGCTTCCCGGTCATTGTCAAGCCGCGCTACGCCATCCCCTTTCAGCGCGCCTTCTCGAAAAAACTTGTCGTCGCGCATTCGCGCGAAGACCTTCGCGCGACGCTCGAGGAGTGCGGCCGGCTCGCCCTGCCCGTCATCCTCCAGGAACTCCTGCCCGCCTCAGGCTCAGTCGCATCCTATAGCGCCTACGTTGCGCGCGACGGGAGCGTCGCCGGTGAGCTCACGTCGCGGCGCCCCGGCATCCACCCGCCGGATTTCGGCACGGGTTTTCTCGAAGTCTCCGAGCGCATCGGGCCGCTCTTCAAGTACGGGAGGAGACTCATCGAGGCCGCGGGCTTTTCCGGCGCGCTCCTCAACCTCGACTTCAAGTTCGACGAACGCGACGGACGCTGGAAACTCCTCGACATGAACGCGCGCTCGTGGCGGCAGGCGTCGCTCGCGGCGGCGTCCGGCATCAACGTCTTCGAGATGCTTCTGAGAGACTGCCTCGGCCGGCCCGCGCGCCCCGCTCCCGACATGCGCCGCGGCCGGCGGTGGCTCTACGCGAAGGACGCGCTCTACTGCCGCCGCGCGTTCGGCGGCCGCGCCGCGCCGGCGCGCGAGTTCCTTCGCTTTCTTGCCGGGCCGCGCGCGTTCGCGCTTTTCGACCTCTCTGACCCGCGGCCGTTCGTCGTCGATATCGCGCCCCTCGTCATGCGGCGTTTCAGAAGGAAGGCCCCTCGCCAGGACGCAGAGGGGCGGCCGTTCGATGGACCCGCGCAGCGACGTCATTCAAGGTGACGCTATTCGACGTTGTGCGTCAAGCGGCACGCGGCTAATATATGCGCCTGTGTGTTCAACGCCCTTCTGTGACGAGCACCGCGGCTGCGGCGGATTCGGAGATAGCCTGGTGTCGAAGCGCAAGGAACTTGATTACGAAACCTTCAGGACACAGTACCGCGACCCCGCGACGGCCGCCAATTACGACGCGCGGCGTTTCACGGGTATCACCCGGCGCATGCGAAACAGGCGGATGTTCCGCGCCGT
>Ga0315277_10005034_pt1 | contig 17491 bp, 24 predicted proteins | sample YL17G05_15_MG_FD_203695 | JGI IMG/M metagenome (GOLD analysis project Ga0315277, IMG submission 203695) | Sediment microbial communities from Yellowstone Lake, YNP, Wyoming, USA - YL17G05_15 | ecosystem: Environmental > Aquatic > Freshwater > Lake > Sediment | place: USA: Wyoming | collected... | reverse complement strand
TTTTCTCAAGAAATGCTATGAGAAAGGTTGGCTGTATAAGGGTTCGAAAGTATTGCCATGGTGTCCCAGGTGCGGCACGTCCCTGTCATCTCACGAGGTTTCAAGCGGTTACCAGACGAGAACACATCCAGCGATATATGTAAAGTTCAAAATTAAAGACGGAGAAAATGAATACTTGTTAATTTATACGACCACACCATGGACACTGATATCTAATGTTGCTGTTGCTGTGAACTCTGACGCGGAGTACGTTAAGGTAAAAATTAATGATGATTGTTTCATTGTGGGAAAAGGTCTTTTGAATCTTGTATTCCCTGAAAAGAATTATAGAATAATAAAAGAGTTTTATGGTAGAGACCTGGTTGAAATGCAATATGAGAACCCGATGAAAGACTTGTTGCCTATACAGTGGAACGTGACAGGCAAAGTGATTCTTTCAACTGAATTTGTAAGCCTTGAAGAAGGAACTGGTTTGGTTCACATCGCACCAGGTCATGGACCAGAAGATTATCAACTAGGTTTAGAGTATAAGTTGCCTATTTTATCTCCACTAGATGAGAATGGTAAGTTCACTGAAGATGCCGGATGGCTCAGGGGAAAGACTGCAAAAGAAGCTAATGAGTTGGTTCTGGAAAAGCTCAGGGAAAGAAACGTCCTATACAAGGAGTCTAAGATAACCCACAGCTATCCTTGTTGCTGGAGATGCGATGAGGATTTGATTTATAGGACAGGCGAAGAATGGTTCATATCCTCTGAACAAGTGAAGCCCAACCTTATCAGAGAGGCTGAAAAAGTTATATGGTATCCTGACTGGACTAAGAAGAGCATGCTTGACTGGTTGAAGAATCTGAAGGACTGGAACATCTCAAGGAAAAGATACTATGGTCTGCCTTTGCCGTTCTGGGTTTGCGACTGCGGCGAGGTAGAAATAATAGGAAGCAAAGACGAGCTGAAGAAGAAGGCAGTAAAAGGTTTTGACCAATTAAAAGAACTGCACAGACCTTGGATTGATAACGTTATTCTCAAGTGCCCGAAGTGCGGAAGGGAAATGAAGAGGGTTGACGAGACTGGAGACTGCTGGCTAGACGCAGGAGTGGTTTATTATTCAACCCTGAATTACTTGGATGATAAGAAATATTGGAACAAGTGGTTCCCTGCTGATTTCGTAACAGAGATGCATGAGCAGGTTAGGCTATGGTTCTACGCGACCTTGTTCGTTTCAGTCACTTTAGAAGATAAAGCGCCTTACAAGTCTGTCCTGACTAACGGCATGGTCCTCGATGAAAAGATGAGAGAGATGCACAAGAGCGCTGGCAATGTCATCTGGGCTGACGAGGCTTTGGAGAAAATGGGAGCAGACGTAATGAGATGGATGTATTGCCTACAGAACCCGGGGCAGTCAATGCCTTTTGGTTATACGCCCGCTACTGATGTAAAGAGAACTCTGAACGTATTATATAACACAGTGAAATTCTTACAACTTTATTGTGAAGCCAACAAGTACAAACCGAAGAAAGCTAAAAAGCTTGATGTAGCCAGCCAGTGGATTATGTCGAGACTGCAAACTGTGAAGCAAGACGTTACAAAAGACTTGGATGAACTGAAACCGCACCTAGCATCCTGCGAACTGGAAGAATTCTTCTTGAACGATCTGTCAAGATGGTATGGCCATTTGATCAGGGAGCACATCAAACCTGGTCTAGAATCCGGGTACAAAGAGACCATGCTCTATACTTTTTACAAAGTATGCCTAGAAACACTAAAACTCATGGCACCTTTCACGCCGTTCATCACAGAGGACCTTTACCAAGACTTTTTCAAGAGCTTTGAGAAGGAAGAGAGCATACACTTTTGCGATTGGCCTGAAGTTGAAAAGGAATTTCTCAATGAAAAACTTGAGAAGGAGATGGAGATAGCAAGACAGATTATTGAAACTGCCAACGCGCTGAGACATGAGAAATGCATTAAGCTAAAATATATTTTGCCATCTTTGTCTATAGACGGGAAAGATGAAGTGAAGGAAGCTGCTAAAGACCTGAGAGAGATTATAGAGGATATGGCTAACGTAAAGGAAGTGAAGGTAGAAGAAGTAAAGGAAGGAAAAGAGATTGAGAACGGAAAAATATCCTTGAACACCGAAATAACAGAAGAGATAAAGAACGAGTGGCTACTAAGCGAACTGACGAGAAACATCCAAGACGCGAGAAAGAAATTGAATCTTGAGATAAAGGACAAAATCGAGCTTTATTTGCCAGAAGAGAAATTTTTTGAGAAAAACAAGCAGAGAATAGAAGGGACGACTGGAAGCAAGATAGTGTTCGGCAAAATAGCAGGCAAGAAATCCGAGTTTGAGTTCGAAGGAAAGAAGTACGAATTCGGTATCAAAACATAATTATTAAGATTCAAGAATTTTTGTTAAAGCACTTACCTTAGGTTCTATTTCCTTGGATTGTTTGTAAACATTTAAACCTTTTTCTGTTATAGAAATGGATTCTATTTCTTTTCCTTTTGATTTCAATGTCACATATCCTTTATCTTCTAATTCTTCTAGCTTGTCTGTAAGCTTGTGCTTATCTGATGTGTCAACTTTAGAAAGCTCGCTCATGGATATAGTCCCTTTTCTTGCAACATAATCAATAAGAGTTCTCGCATGGTAACTATTAAATGGAAAAATGTTTTTTAATTCTTCCATTGCCTCGCTCAAAAATTCTGTCATTTTAATTCTCAAGAAATAATAAGATAGTTAAAGATTTAAATTCAATGTGAATTCGGCATCAAAACATAGCTATTTAAACTGTAAATTAACAAATTTCTAATATAAGGAGAATTTAAATGCCATTCGAAAGAAGATTCGACAACAAAAGAAGCAGCTTTGATAGAGGTCCAAGGGAAATGCACAAAGCCGTTTGTTCTGAGTGCGGAAAAGAATGTGAAGTTCCTTTCCAACCAACAGAAGGCAAGCCTGTCTTTTGTAGAGAATGTTTTGCTAAGAGAAGACCAGCAAGATTTTAGTAATTTCTAAGCGATTAGATTACTATTTTTGTTAGCGGAAGCTAGAGAGAAGATTATTTTTCTTCTTTCACATTATGCTAGTTGTTTCACTAGGTTATTCTCATATATGTAATAGAAACCGATATTTACCACAGGTTATATTTACATAAGACGACAAACTGGGGTTGGAGAGTTTGAGTTAGACATTTAAAGATTAGTTTTCTATTAGGAATTAGTGATAAAATGGAATCAAAAACTAAGCCTGCTAAATTTTTGGCAGAGTTTCCGAAATTTACGAAGTATCTTGAAAGTTTAGCAAAGGGAGGAATTCATTTATCGGAGCCTAGGATTGTCAAACTTACCAAAAATGTAAGTCGTATTATAGCAGAAGTCAGATGCGGAGATGCCAAGAATCCTTTAGGGGAGCTATCTTTGACATACAAAAAATCTGAATCTGGTGAAGAACTCGTAAGCAAAGCCTATCATGGCGCAATAAAAACTCGTGATGATGTAACTCTAACTTATTATAGATATTTTGATGACGAAAAAGCATGGGGAAGGATGGATTGTCGTTCCAGAGTTCCTTTCCCTTAGAAAATTAAACTTGATTTCAACTGCACATTTTACAGTTTGAAGATTTGGCTCTTGGTTTTCAAGTTTTAGAAGTGTATTTTTCATCTATTATTATTTTAACCCTTCAGCTATTTCTTTAACGAATTGTTTCAATGCTTCTACTCCAGCAACAGCAAAATCAGCTTTCTTTTCTTCTGTAATTGGTTTGTAGCCTTTTTCTTTTGTCTCAGAATCTATAATATTGAAAATCTCGGAAACATACCTTTCGGCATCATTTTTATTGAAATTATATTTTGTAACTAAGATTTCAACCGCTCTTTGTGACATATTTTCTAATAGAACAGTAAGCAATTTAAACCCATCGAGGTTGCCGGGAGATTCACTAGGTTATTTTCATCTATGTACATGAAAAACATGATTAAAACGTCTAAAACTTCTTAAACCGATATGATAGGTATAAGTAAATCTAGACTCTATTCTAATTCATGAAAAAAGAAAACAAGGTCAAGATTACAAAAGATGGTCCCTATATAGTTTCTGGAAATCTACCGATGGACAAACAAATAATAGGAATCGGAAAGGAGGGCGAACCAGAAAAGTGGATCAAAGGAAAAGGATATCCAAATAGCGAGACGTGCGCTCTCTGTCGCTGTGGTAAATCAAAAAACAAACCTTTCTGCGATGGCACTCACATTAAAGCTGGCTTCGATGGCACAGAAACTGCCAGCAGAGAAAGTTTTGAAAAACAATCGGAAAAGATAGTGGGACCTGGCCTAATACTTAAGGATAGTTCGTCTTTATGTGCAGCAGCACGTTTTTGCCACAGAGCAGGCAGTACATGGAACCTGACTGAGAGGTCAGATGATTCCACATCAAGGGAAATAGCAATAGAGGAAGCTTGCAACTGCCCATCGGGAAGATTGGTAGCTTGTGACAAGAAGACCAAAAAACCAATAGAACCGAATCTTGAAAAGTCTATAAGCCTTGTAGAAGACCCGCAGAACAAGGTCAGCGGTCCGATATGGGTAAAGGGCAGCGTGCCTGTCGAGTCTTCTGACGGAACTTTGTACGAGATTAGAAATCGTGTAACGCTGTGCAGATGCGGAAAATCAAGAAACAAGCCCTTCTGCGATGGTTCGCACATAGAAGAAAAGTTCAATGATGGCGACGAATCATTAAAAAAATAATTTTCTTAAGGTCTAAATACCGATTCGATATAGTTGTTACCGGTGTTATTTTCATATAATCTGTGGAAAGTTAATCATTCCCAAAGAAATTACTCTATCCTTCTTTTCTGAACTTCGCTTACAATATAACCCGCAATCTTATTCCTAATCGGTTTGTCTTCAATTATCTTCAAGCTTTCAATAAATTTTTTATTGTCATCAAAATTATTGTTAAATTTGTCTGGGTATTTCTCCACAAGTTTCTTTGCAATGTTCTTTACCCATTTTCCCCTTATTCTTCCCATGCTAACCGTAACCTTTTATTCTTGTATACGATAATAAATCTATGCATTACCTTGCTATAAATCCCATCGGCGCGTTCGTATTTTATGAAAAGAATAAGTTGGTTAAGCTTAAATATTTTGGTGATGACCCAGAAGAGGCTGCCAGAAAGCTGGACAGTTTTGAAAGGGGAGAACCAGTTATGGAAACACAGGAAATTAAGAATGAGTTCAAAGACCTGGTTGTAGAGCAGCCGAACAAGGCCTCGGATTTCTTAAGGCAGAACTTTAGGAAAATTGTCCTGGAAAACAAGATATTCAAGGACGAGAACGAGTTGAACCATTTCCTGAATTCTGTGATGATGGCGAAGTCAAGGTTGAGCATATCAAAGATTGAAAGGAGGGACAAGCTGATAATACAGACTGTCTCCGCTCTGAACGATCTTGAGAAAATCTTGAACACAATATCTGAAAGGCTTAGGGAATGGTACGGACTGCACTATCCCGAACTAGACATCAGGGATCATGACAAGTTTGCTAGCCTGATAGTAGAGCATGGCGATAGAAAAAATTTTGATAACTTTAAAAATAGCATGGGAATGGAACTGAAGGAAGGAGACGTTAAGGTATTGCAGGATTATGCCAGGCAATATAATGAGCTGTACGATTTGAGAAAAGAGATTGAAAAATATTTGGAGGAGACTGTCAAAGAGGAGGTACCGAATCTGAATGCATTGCTGGGAAGCATTTTGGCAGCTAGAGTTCTCGCCTTGGCAGGCTCGTTGGAAAAACTTGCAAAGATGCCTTCATCGTCCATACAATTGTTGGGCGCTGAGAAAACTCTTTTCAAGTTTTTGAAGGACAAAGAGAAATCAAGACCACCCCGTTTCGGTCTGTTATATTTGCATCCGGACATATCAACCAACAAGAGAGAGTTGCAAGGCAAAATAGCAAGAGTTTTGTCCAGCAAGCTTACGCTAGCCGCAAGAGCTGATTTCTACTCGAAGAAAGACATGTCGAAGGAACTTGTAGAAGATTATAAGAAAAAACTAGAAAAAATTCTCAAAACTTAAATTTTTATTTACTTCCTAGAATTTTATCAGCAAGCTCGTAACCGCCTGTGACCTCTGGCGCCACTATTATGTCCGCACCTGCCCTTACGAACTCTCCTTTTGACTCCTGGTCATTTACTCTCGTAGCAACCTTTATTTTGGGATTCAAGTCCTTGGCTGTCAGCACAACGAAAACATTCTTGTTGTCCTCTCCTGTACACGCTATTATCCCCTTGGCTTTTCTTATGCCTGCCTTCTCAAGAACTTCCTCGTTCATACAGTTGCCTTCCACAGTTATGTATCCTCTCTTTGCTAAGAACTCGACCTTCGGACAGTCATTCTCAATCACAACGACTTTTTTACCAGCTTTTTTCAGTTTCTCTGCCGCGTGCATTCCCACTCTGCCTGCACCGCACACAATGTAATGGTCCTTTATTGAAGAGAGATTGATCTTCATTAAAATTCCTCCTATCTTTATTTCGCTCAATAAGATAATAACCTTTTCGAACATATAAAATGTAACACCCAGAGTAAAGAAGATTATCACGACGTAGAATATGTTCCCAAGAGCGCTGCTTGTACCAGCTGTGCCGGCATTTATTAATTCAATGAAGGTTGTTTCAAAGGCATTTTCAATGTTCATTCTTGAATAAAAGCTTATTATCAGAGTTGCTATCGCAATGAATACAACTATAATTACTAGGGTAACTTTAAGCTCTCTTATGTTTTTCTTCGTTTCTTCCTTCATGAAATCTTAATAAATATTAGAGCGAGTTTAATTTAAATAGTGTCTACCATGGAAGAGGTATTTCCCAATATTTTTTTGATAGAAAACAGGCTAGCAGTGGAGAACTCGATACCTGGATTCAAACCATTTGGTGATGAATTGATAAAGACCGAGAAGAAAGAATTCAGAATTTGGAATCCTTACAGAAGCAAAGCGGCAGCAGCCATAGTAAAAGGCATATTGAAGTTCCCGATAAATGAAGGCAGTAAAATTTTATACCTTGGAGCCGCGCACGGCTATACCATGTCCTTTCTTTCATCGGTAATTGGCAAGAACGGTGTTATTTATGGTATAGAGTTTTCTGAGAGATGTTTTAAGGAACTATTACCTCTCTGCAAAAAATATACTAATATAACTCCTATTCTTGTTGATGCAAGAAAGCCTGAGCTCTATCAGTGGATTGAGAAGGTTGATGTCGTCTACTGCGACGTGTCTCAGCCTGACGAGACTGAGATTGCGATAAGAAACTGCAAGGAATTTCTAAAGCCAGAAGGCTATTTGCTGTTGGCGATAAAGTCGAGAAGCATTGATATAACAAGAACACCGAAAGAAGTCTATCAGAGTGAAATAAAGAAACTGAGAGAAGCCGGTTTTGAGATAGTAGATTGGAAAGCTTTAGAACCGTTCGAGCAAGCCCATGCGTTTGTGGTTGCCAAGTTTTAGACATTAAGAAATTCTAGTAGTTTATCCTTGCCCATCTTACAAACATTATCATAATCCGAGGCGTAGTTTACGGATATCCACCTATCGACAAGGAACACAGCAACCTTGTCTTGCTTTGCTAATCGTGGAACTATCTCATGCTCTGGATGGGTCAGTTTATCCAAAGGGACTTTCTTGAACTCTTTCATGGCTTCTGGCAAGAACAGAATCATACCAGTATTAGCATAGTGATTCTCTATCAGTGGAATCTCAGGTTTTTCTTGAAAGTATTTTAGTTCAATTATGTCTCCTGCCTTTTTTGCTATACCGACTCCAAAAGGATTTGTTATGTATCTTGCCATTACCATTACCATTGATTTGTTTTTTTTCTCAGCTTCAGAAGCATAGTTAACCAGTTCCTTTACGTTAATGGGAATCAGGTCATCTGGATGAGACATAAGATAAGAAGTTTCGGTGTCTATCACACCGTTCTCGATTCCGAGCCTTATCACACCTGCCCTTCCCAGCGGTCTCGGCTCTACAATAGAGCAAGACGATATATTAAATTCTTTTTTCAGTTTATCTATGTGATCCTGAACCAACTCGTGTTGGTGTCTCAGCGTGAAAACATATTCCATGATTATATCAGATTTCAGCAAAGGCTGTAGGTGAAACCATAGTAAAGTTTTGTCTCCAATCGGAACTAGGGCCTTTGGCCCGTTAAAGATTTCTCTGATTCTCGTTGACTCTCCGCCCGCGTGTATTATCGACTTTATCATATAAAAAAATTAGGAGTTTTAACATATTTAAATTAACACAAGAATGAGGCTCGCAACAAGTGCAAAGGCGGTAGATTCGAAAAGAACATCAGGCGTTACAGGTCTTCCAAATATAGAAATAAGGGGATTGTTGTTTAGCCAGTCTAATTCGTTAGGCATTAAATTTACAAAGCCTATCTTTGTAAACAAAGCTGGGTTGATTTCACTTAACGATTTTATTTCATTTGGCGTGACTATACCTCTTATTGCAAAATAAAAAATATCTTCCAAACCAAAGGAAATTAACATCAAACCCGCTATTATTATGAAAATTGATTTGAGTAATTTTCTGTTAACATAGTAAGAAAAAAGTGCAGGTACTAAAAACATTACGATGCTGATTTTGAACCAAACATCATAGTATACAATATTTGTTACAACAGGTTCGTTTGAAGGATTTAATAAATTAATTTTCCACATCATAACATCGATGGATGCAACAACAAGAGCGATTATGATTAGTGAAAACCAAATTATCACGTTGAATTTGACATTATTCATAATATTAATCTATTACCTCGCATAAAAATAAATATGCGTAAAAGGTCTAGACTGGCGGTAAGGGTGAGGATACTGCTTCTATTAGAGAAGGTGCCAATGAATTCTTTAGAGCTGTCTCAGAGGATAGACTGCCCTATAGAAGACGTTAACGAGCAACTGCTCTACCTGGAGAAAAAAGGCAGGATTGAAAGAATACGTTCGGAAAAGTTTAATGAGAACTTCTGGAGACTGAAAAAGTGCGGAAGGCAGGATTCGAACCTGCGAACCCACTAAGGGACAAGATTTCTTATATCATCTTTAATCAATACTCAAAAGATTTCTTGAGTTTCGCTTCATTCGAGAGTATCTCTCAGAATGTCTTGCGCCTTTGACCAGGCTTGGCTACCTCCGCATGTATAGAAGAATATTTTTCTAACTAATATAAAAATATCTAAACTTAAGAAAAAACAGAATGTAAAGTTTATTTTCTATATTTGCAAACTAAAATGTCTTTTCAATATTCTAGGAATTTCTGGTGCTAAATCCTTAACTTCATTTAGTTTTGCTATTTCAATAAGCCTAGGCTGGTATTTTTTACCATCTTCTGTTTTTTGATACTCTATTACCCTGCTTTCAATATCCCTCGGTTCTACTCTCCATGCCAAGAAATTCATAACATCAACATACTGAACAATACCGCTCGGCTCCTTAACAGGTTCTGGAGGTTTAAAACTAACTAGAGGGGTCAAATCATCGACTATCAAACCCGTTTGCATTTCAGTATATTTTATTGCAGCTTCTTCAAAACTCAAATTCTCCTTTTGACCGAATCCTGGTGTTGTAGTTTGTTTTATAGAATTACTTTTTACTAAAACTATTTTACTGGGCATCTCTGGCGAATCAAATATATAAACATGAGATCCTTCGTATTTCCCTATCTTATCCATGTTAATTCTTAAAAAGGTAAAACATTTAAATCTTTCTGAATTTCTCGTTTTCAATGTTAAATCAAGGAAATAAAAACTAATATAAAACTAACTAAAATAAAGAAAAAGAAAACAAACTACAAGTCTTTAATTATAAATCAACAGGTCTTATAGTTGCTCTTCCATTTTCCTTTGCTCTCTTTGCTGCATCTCTTAGAACTTCCTCGACCTTCTTGTCCAGAGCACCATAAAAATCTCCTGCGAATCTCATGCCTTTAATTGTAGACTTCACTTTTGACCTTACTATTAAACTCATCAAATCACCTTGCTATAATAAAGATTTTAACAATTTAAAAAGGTTGCGTATATGCGAGATTCGGGCGGAATATCTAAGATTTAAGACAGGGAAGACTAAATTTTATCATGAACGACCTGACAATTTTCATTATCATAATAATCATTCTGGCAGCATACGCCCTATACCATAGGGAAAGCAGTTCTGGAAGCCAGAGTTATTCAGTGCCCTCCAACTACACTGGAAGCGAAGGCTTGGACTATATAAGAAAGAACTATTCATCTGGATTGGCACAGGCTCAAGCCCTTTGCACAGGTCAATTCAGAGGAGAATGGGTAGATTCATCGAGTGAGATAGGTTGTCAAAAGATGCAGGGTTTTTCTACATCTTATTGTGGTGTTGACATAATAAATAATCTTGTGAACATGTGCAACACGATAGGCGGAAATCCTGTTTGTTCTTCTACAGAAGCGAGTTGCAGTGTATAGTGCCCCGATGGGATTTTTCAAAATAGGTAAATCCCACAGCCTTAGAATTATAGCAATAATTTAATAGCCAGAGACTGTCAATAATAGGATGGGAAAAATGCGCGGCGGACCGAGAAAAGCCCAGTTAAAATATTCAAGGAAAAAGAAAAAAGATAGAGCAAAGTACTGAAACTATAATTCCAGGGTTATAATGTTAAAGCTTAAGCTTGAAATTTATAATATTGATTTATATGGTAATCTCTGACCATTTGGCAAGAAGGAAGGCACATGCAAATATGGCTAATTTTTGTCCTAAATGCCATAAACCCTATTTCCAAGCAGGAAACTACAAACCAGAAGATGTTTGCCAGTGTAAGAAAAAATAAAACCAAGCGATAAGAATGAAAATAACTGAAAAAACAGAAGAAAAAATAATTGAAGAAGTATTCAATGAAGTGTCTGGAAAGTTTTTTCCAGGTCAAAGAAGTGATTTAAAAAATGCTTTGCACTCAATATTCATACATTTGAGAAATGAAGAATAATTTAAGAAGATTGATAAAAAAATAGGAAAATGATCCTTAAATCCTGATTTTTACATAAAACCTTCTAATCATTTCTTATTGTCTTTGATGAAAGAACTCATTGAAGAATTAGAATCTTCTTCTTTGTGGCCCATGCTTTTGATAACAATCTCTGCAATAGACAGGTCTACCTTCTGTTGGTTTAAAAGGAACTTCACATTCCTTTCCACAATCAGCACAAATTGCTTTGTGCATTTCTCTTTTGAAGATATCTACTTTTTTCTCTTCTGAAACTTTAGATTCTTCAATATCTTCTTCTGTTTTTTCTTCAGTAACTTCTTCTTCAGTCATTTTTTTCACCAAACATTCTTTTCTTTCTTTCCTTTCTCTTTTTTCCAGTCATTCTTTTGCCTTATTTTATAATGTAATGAAGTTCAACGATATATAAGATTATGTTTTTTATGGGATTTAGTGGTTACCCTTAAATCCTATTTTCTATAGTTGAATAAAACTTCTTGCCCCCGATGGGATTCGGACCCATGTTTGCGACTTTCCTCATTCATCTTTTATCATGTCCTTCGACAAATGCGAAGGGCCACCGTCCTTGGCCGTGCTAGACGACAGGGGCTTGATAAGAAATTGTTATCCGAATTAATTTAAATGTTTGAGTATGGGCCTATCCAGAATCGAACTGGAGCCTCAACCGTGTGAGGGTTGCGTCATACCATTAGACAATAGGCCCATTAATAATTGATAATAGAACTTAAAATTTAAATTACGTATTTACCAGAACTTTCTGAGAGGTGTAGCCTTTAATGCTTCAGCTCTTTTAGCCTTTTTACTTGCTATGTAGTTTGTAATTGCCTTGTCTGAGTCTGTCTTGTTCTCTTTATCTTCATTTAGAATTTCATTAATTTCAAGATGCCCAGAAATTCCTAATCCCCTTATTAAAGTTCTCGCATTAAGTACAAGTTGATAACCTAAATCTCTCTCTATTTGAGATTTATGTACTGCCATTGTTTTTTTAACATTCTCCCATGGCTCGCCAGTTATATCTATCAGATGAGTAGGATCTTCTAGTAAGTTCGTTATTTCATATTGGAATACTCTTGGAACAGTATGTGGTTTTCCTAATTCTAGCTGAAAGTTTCTCTCACTTCTCCAAATAGCATCAATAACAGCTTCTGCTGCATTTCTATGGTCAGGATGTGCATCATTTTTATTTGGAATCAGTACCGTAGTTGGTCTTATTTTTCTTATGACTTTTACCAGACCATTTTTTAAATATAAATTCATTGGATTAATCTTACCGTCAATAGCAGTAGCATTTTCAGGACTATAGTCCAATTCAGAAAGGTAATCGTAAAAATTAACTAGTTTAAATCCGAGTATCTTTTGAGACTGCACCATTTCTTTAAATCTTATGTCTTCTATTTCATCTCTTTGATCAGGACTACTATAACCACCGGAACCATGAGTTATTAAAAGTACGAAAACCTCGCAACCTTTTTTAATGCATTCAAAAATGTAACCCCCTGCCCATATTTCATCGTCTGGATGAGGAGCAACATACAATACAATCGGGTTATATTTTGGATCAGTAAGTTCGTTACCTACGTTAGCCATAGGTTAGAGATGCTTTTTATAAAATTTAAATTTATCTGAAATGAAAATTAAATCATGAAAGCCCTTATTTTAGCAGCTGGAATAGGAACGAGATTAAGGTCATTGACCCTAGAAAAACCAAAGCACCTACTTGAAGTTGGCGAGAAACCTATTCTAGAGCACATTATAAATTCCTTATCAGAAAATGGGATAAAGGATATCTTCATAGTCGTCAACTACAAAAAGGAAATGATAATCGATTATTTCGGGGATGGTTCGAGATTTGGCGTAAGAATAAATTATCTTTTCCAAGAGAGTTCTAGAGGAGGAACCGGAGAAGCGGTGAGAACTGGCAGAGGAAAGATAAAAGGAAAATTCATCCTTCTTAACGGAGACGTTCTTTTCGACAGCGTAATTATTAAGAAGATGATCGAGTCTGTCAAAGATTACGATGGCATAATAGCCTGTAAAGAAGTGAGCGACCCTAGAAGTTATGGCATATTAGAAACCGACAAGAAAAGGATAGTAAGAATAGTAGAAAAACCAGATAATCCGAAATCAAACTTAGCCAACATGGGAATTTACATATTCGATGAATCCATATTTGATGCCATAGACAAAACAGAATTGTCAGACAGAGGAGAACTTGAAATAACAGATTCTATCCAGATATTGATTAATGAAGGCGCAAAATTAACGTTTTTAAAAACTGATGAGTTCTGGATGGACATAGGAAGTATAGAAGATTATAAACGAGTAAATGAATTCTACAAAACTCGGAAGCAATATCCCTGTTAAAAAATATTTTTTAATAGTATGAAAATTCTTTTAATAAAGTTTAAGTAGATTTTTCCCCAATAAGCTGGAATGGAAAGTTCAGAATCCCCCGCATGGCCAGAAGCGGACATAACAGAAATTCTAAAGTTAGAAGGTATAGAACCTTGCGAAAGAAATTATCAAACTGTCTTCGCAGGTGAAAGAATATTATCTCTGGAAAGAGATGGTGTATGTATATCGTACAAAACTCGAGATTTAGGTGTATCAAAGGTTGGAAATTCTGCCATGGATTTTAAAGCAGTGATTGTAAACGAGGACGGGAAGAATAAAGGTGCAGGAATTTATTATGAGGTAGTAGAAGGCGGACGCGGTAGAGGTATTCTATACTGCGGAAGCAAATGCTACGACGATCCTAAAGATGGTATTGGTATTGTAGAATTTTTATCCGAACTAAGGAAAAAGTAATATCTTCAGCATTAGTTTGGTAACTTTGTCTTTCCAGTATTAACAATCAAGTATTTCTTGTTTTTCGGCAGGGAATTTCTCATTTGCATCATCAAGGCAAGACCTGCAATTCCGGATGGTTCGCAATTGATTCCTTGTGATTCTGCCAAATTCATGGCCTCATCTAAGTATTTTTCCTTTATAGTGTAAACGCCTGTCCTAGAACCACAGAAACCGGATATTTTATAGAATCTTAGTCATTCTTCATCTATTCTTAGAAATGGTAGATAGTGTGCATAAAGCTTGTCTGCTTTCGACTTTGGATTTTTTGTTGTTGCACCCATAAAATTACAATTTCTAAGTATATTTACGTTGCCGTGAAATCTAGGATCGTGTTTTCTGCGTTCCACTTCTATCTTATTCACTTCAAGAACCTTTGAGAAAAGAATCCCAGTTCCAAAAGGAATAAAACAGTAATCAGGTGAGTTATTGAGTATTTCATAACTCATCCAATCATAGTTTCCAATTTCTAGAGTAACACCTTCATTTGACGTCAAGTCAAATCCGTTCTTGTTTCTCGTAAGAGCAAGAATCTCATGAGCATTAAGAGGTTTTTTACTTAAATCCGTCTTGAATATTTCACAATGAGATTTTTTAATAGCATCATAAATTTTCGGGTCTAGATTCTTGTCCACTAAAACCTTGAGAGCCGGTAGTCCATATTCTTTTAGCATGCGTCCTATGGCAATTGCCGCAGAGCCAGATGAAATTATTGAAAATCTTGGTAAAAGCCCTTTTTGCTGACCTATCTTTTTTGCCAATAAAAAATTTCTGTAAAGAACTACTACTTCCCATGCTAATCTATCCTTATGAGTTCCGCTGTACCGATTTATGCTGTCGTCTTTTAACCAGACATTTTTGAAGCCTGGCACATGAATTTTGTAAGTCGGTGTAGCCGGAAACTTTGGATTGTACGGTGGGAATTCTGGTTTATTTGGATCATTCTCAGAGGGAACTTTTATACTTCTTAAAATTTTCTCTTCTGCTTTGGTTAGCATAATAGATATTCAGAAAACATGATTAAATAAATATGTGGTCAACCTAAAAGCCCAATTAAATAAAGGCAGGTTGACCAACTTTAGGCTCTTCGTAGAATATAACTGTAAAATACTCTCTTATCAAACTTGGAAACTTATTTTTTAATTCTTTCAACAATAAATGAAAATCCTCATGACTTTTTTCCATCATTTCAAATTCTAGATCATATTGACCTATTGCTTTAGTGATATAGATTGTGCTTTTATGGCTTATGATAAATGAAACCAGTTCATTTATGCTTTCTATAGAAGTGTTGTTAAGATTCAGCATTACCTTGCGTTGGGTGTAGCCCAATAACTTATGATTGACTTTCACATTATAACAGGTAATTATCCCATCTTTTTCTAGTTTTTTCATCCTGCGGTAGATGATTTTTGCATTGGTTTTAAAATTTTCTGCAATTTTTGTTAGAGGCAAACGCCCTTCATTTGACAATAATGTTAGAAGCTTTAAATCAAGCTCATCTAATTTTGGATAAACGATTTTCCCACCTGTAAGTTTGTAGGTGCTGTCAGCCTTTCCAATTAGATATTTGTATTTAAAATAATATACGTTAGTCATTACTGAAAAGAATTTTTTCTCAAAATACTTGCCAAATCTGTCATTAATTTCGTTATAGACCTCCTCAAATTCAGTTATGTCTTTGCTCCAAACAACATAAAGAAAATCAAGATCCCCGTCAACCTCCACGACCCAAGTTACTTTTGGATGATTTTTTAAATATTTCAAAAACTGTTTTTCTATGCTTGTGGTCATGTTCATGGTTTTTAGGTATACTCTGTAGAATGTTCTCCCTATTTTATAGGTGTTAATTACAGCGTAATAACCTTCAATTACTCCACTCTTTTCAAGATTTTTCAAGCGATAGTGGATGACCTCCTTTGACAACCTTGTCTTTTTGGAAAGCTCTTTAAGGCTTGCCCGTGCATCCAAACTCAGGTGGAATAGTATTTCTCTATCTTTGTTGGTTATGATATTTTTAACTTTTGGCATAAAAGTATTAATAAATATACTAATATTTAAAATTTCTTGTAATAAATTTAAAATACTTCTTTATAGTATACTACTAATTAGTGATAATGATGATAATGTATGAAAAGCCAGAAGTATTCAGGACGCTAGATCTTGATTTCATGACAGGGTACTTGAAGCAGGCTCAGTGGGCTGAATTCATTGAATTGAAAAAGATTATCAACGAAGTAGCCAAAAGAAAAGGAACTCCTATTGACGTATTAGACATAGGTATCGGAGATGCTAGAATACCAATTACTCTTGCTGAAATTGAAGAGGTTTGGAAATGTATTGACAAATTCGATGGGATTGATATTAGCGATGATATTTTAAGGGTAGCAAAAGATAAAATCAAAAAATATAATCTTTCAGATAAGGTAAATATAAAAAAGTTTGACGCAAAAAATCTAAATCAGTTGCTTGATTTAGAGCAAAGGTATGACTTGGTTATCTGCACTTATTTTACCGCAGGCAATTTTTTTCCTGATTCGTTTTCGTTTGATGAAAACATTGACGATTTAGATCATTCAAAAATTAAAAATGTATTTCAGAAGGTATTCAAACCTGCATTTGATCTAGTTCGACCATCAGGAGAACTGATTCTAGGCAGCATATATATAGACAACACAAACTCAGCTCTAAGACAAAAGCAATTTTATGAAAAATGCGGCATGACTGTAATAAACAAAATAGCACCATTCACTGCAACCAAAGAAGGTTTCTGGTCTTTTCGCTTCACAAAAGAAAGAATTAAAGAATTTTTTGATTGGATAGATTCAGATAAAATAAACCTCATTAATCTAGATACTTATAATTTTGCTATGATGGTTAGAATAAAAAAAGATGCAGAAAAAAAGAATGAAAAAATTTCATAATATTTTAATATAAAACTTAAAATAAAAAGACTATGTTTTATCTTAAATCTGCTAATCTTTCTATCTCTTTTATGTAATCATCTAAAGAATAAGAAATCTTTATGTTCGGGTTTCTCAAGGAAGTCTGTATTTCTACGTCTATTCTGCGCGGATATTCAGGATGCATGCCAATTAAAATCGGTTTATCTCTTTCTAGCGCACTACCGTATTCAAAAAGTACGATGGGACAGACAGACTCTTTAGGAAACCAAAACGAATTGATAACAGAACTACGAAGTCTTTCATATTCCCATTTAATCTGCTGTAAAGCTGCGCTAGAATCGTTAATGGGAAATGTCTTGCGTCGAGGATTGTAGAGAGTTATGGCCTTATCTTTCAACTTGTTTACAACTTCTGCCTGCCAGTTCGGACAGTTGGTTATTCCGCCGCCTAAAAAGACAGATGTGAATTTGGCTATATCATCGCTTGGTGCCTCTATGTATTGCATAATTTGAATTATTTTAGAAGTTTTAAATAATTAAGCGCTGAGAGAGGGATTTGAACCCTCATGGGCTTTCGCCCACCAACTTAGCAGGCTGGCGCACTACCTAGTTATGCGATCTCAGCATAAAACTTATAATTAAATTTGATGTTTTTATTCTTTTAAAACAGACAAAAATCAGAAAATAACGTTTTATTGCCA
>Ga0315277_10005033_pt1 | contig 17491 bp, 13 predicted proteins | sample YL17G05_15_MG_FD_203695 | JGI IMG/M metagenome (GOLD analysis project Ga0315277, IMG submission 203695) | Sediment microbial communities from Yellowstone Lake, YNP, Wyoming, USA - YL17G05_15 | ecosystem: Environmental > Aquatic > Freshwater > Lake > Sediment | place: USA: Wyoming | collected... | reverse complement strand
CAGCCTCTCCCCCAGCTCGGCATCCAGGCTCCTCCGGGCTGTCTCATAGTAAAAGAACCCGCTTGCCGCAAGAATCGGCACGACAAAGGCGACAAAAGAGACAATAAGCTTTGTCCTCAATGTAAGATAAGTGAAGCGCATAATTTCAGACTGCAACCAGGTGAAAGCGTTTTGAAAAAAGACGGGTGTAAATTAATGAATTGAAGCTCGGTTTTCGATCTCTTTTCCAGAATTTTCATACCTTTTGTTTAATCTATATAGCCCCCCGGAAAAGGGAAAGTCTTTCTGAAAAAAGGCTGTTTTACTTATTTCTTTCTACTATTCGCCAAAAGAGATTATATCCCGCACGTTAAACAGCGCGGGGAAGAAATCCAGGAGAAGAAATTGAATCCTGACTACAAAGCCCACCGCTCTTGTGGTTGAGGTAAGCCAATCATGGTTTGACCGCTTCAGGAAACTCCTGGTAAGATATGAAAAACTCACCGAACCCTATTGGCCTTGCTGTACATTGCCGCAGCTATCATCGCCTTAAGAAAAACTGGCGCTATTTACGGATAATTTCTAAGATTGATTCCAGCAGTCAAAACAGGTCGTTTGGGCCAAGGAAAGTTTGTTGGAACCTTTTGACCCGAAATTTCGACCTAGATGATGAAGAACCGAAAACAGGGGAGGCGTTCCTGGATAAGAACGAAATCTACAGCGAGCTCCTGGTGCTGCGCTGCCGTCGCGGCGATGTCCAGGCGTTCCGTGAGCTGGTCGGGACTTTCGAGAGGCGGCTCTTCTATTACCTGAGGCGCCTCACCGATGACGAGCAGGAGGCCTGGGACCTAATCCAGCAGACCTGGCTCAAGGTGTTTCACGGCATCCACTCCCTCCGGGACCCGCGCCGGTTCAAATCCTGGCTTTACAGTATCGCGCGCCACACTGCCACAAACAGGATTCGTTCCCTGGCCGTGGACAAGGCCCGGCGGGAAGAGTCCGACCTGGACCTGATCGCGGATGAAAACTCTGACCCCGAAGAATTCGACAACGCTGCACTGGTGCATTACGGCCTGGGCAAGCTCCAGTTGGAGCATCGTGAAATCCTGACCCTGTTTTTCCTGGAAGAATTCTCCCTAGCTGAAATCTCGGACATTCTCAAGCTGCCTGTCGGCACAGTCAAATCCAGGCTGCACCGGGCCAGGAACAGCCTGCGGACGATACTGGCGCGGGAAGGAGGGCAACGATGAGCAGGTATCACTACAAACTTCGCGAAGACCTGATTTCAATGGAACTTGTCAACCCCGAGCTTCACAGTCACTACAGAGAGGAGATGGAAAAAATGTTTACACAGGAAATTATCGGCATACGCAGATTCGGCCTTTGGGCCAAGGATCTGTTTCTCTTACTGTTCGGATCTGCCCTTCTTTGGAATGCCCTTTTCAATCAACTGATTTCGCTGCCGACTTTGGGCCGCTGGCTCTGGGGCCTTTCCGGAATTTTTACCTTAGGGATCGCCTTATTGGAACTGCGAATGGTGTGGAATAAGAAAATGGACCTGAGGAAAGACTCGAAGTTTTTCGCCCTGGTGGGGTCTTCCGGGATGACCGTGATCGCTTTTTCCATAATACTTGTCGCCTTCCTTATGCGAGACTTACAATCCTCTGTAATCCTAATTCCGATAGCGCTGCTGGCAATAATCATCGGGATTCTTATCAGCGTGGACAACCGCGTACAGCAGGCCGAGCTTAACACGCGGGAGAAGCTGCTGGAGATCGAGTATCGCCTGGCCGCGCTGGATGAGCGGCTGCAGGGTGGAAAGGCCGGGAAGGATTGACTGAATTAATTAGTACATTTCGATCTGATTCAGGTAATTGGGAATGTATTTAAGGGAAAGCATTTCATGCCTGCCAAGAAGTACCAGATAAGAGTGATCGTGGGTAATTATCTTTTTCAGATCGAGGAGGCTGGGAAATGAACAATAATCAGTATTCGCTTTGGAGCTTGGTTGTAAAGACAGCAGTGGTACACAGTATTACTTATTTCCTGATGGGAGTTCTGGCCTTACAAATCCTGGATTATGAGAAACTCATGGCCAGTCCTTACATGGTGTGCTGGTTTCGGCAGTTTGGTGATCCTATACTAAGGGCGGGTCCGCTGTTTCAGCCTCTGCGGGGTTTAGTCTTTGCTCTTGCGTTTTATCCCTTGCGGGAAATCCTATTTGGCAGAAAGAACGGCTGGCTGGTTATGTGGTGGGTTCTGGTGGCCTTGGGGATACTGTCAACTTTCGGGCCGCCCCCGGGATCGATCGAAGGAATGGTTTATACGCTGATTCCCATATCGGATCAACTGCTTGGTTATTTGGAAGTGGTTCCTCAAGCGCTGTTGCTTTCTGTAATCCTGTATTACTGGGTGAATCGCCCGGAACAGAGATGGCTTGGCTGGGTGTTGGGAATTGTTTTCGCTATTCTGATGATTTTACCTATACTCGGATTGATGCAACTCTAACAGATAAGCTCTTAAAATCTGCGGTCGTTGAATTTTTTTCAACGCCCCTCTAAGCTGTAAAAAGTACGATTCGGGTCAAAGGGAACGGTTGTCTTTTTCGTAGTCCGCCGGTTCGAGCTGCAGCGTGGAGTGGACTATGCCGAACTTTTCCCGCAGCATGGCCTGGGCATCCTGGAGGCACTTTTGCCAGTGGGTGGAATCGCTGCAGCTCGGCTTGAGGCGGACATGCACACTCAGCACCGGGAAACCTGTGGAGATGTTCCAGATATGGAGGTCATGCAGATCGGCGAAATGTTCTATGGCCAGAAGTTCTCTTTTTACTTCCTCATATTCGATATCCTCAGGAGTGGCGTTGATGATAATATTTAAAGTGCGGCCGAGGAGGCGAACGCTGCTCCAGAGGATAATGACCGCTATGCCCATGCTCACTATGGTATCTACAGGTGTCCAGCCGGTAGCCAGGATCACTGTTCCGGCTGCCAGGGCACCCAGAGAGCCTAAGGCGTCACCGAGCACATGCAGGTATGCGCCCTGGATATTGATATTAATCCGGCGGCTTCCGGACATAATCTTTGCACAGGCCAGGTTTGCAGCGAGACCCAGCACTGCCACAACCATCATCAGCGGGCCATCGATCACGACCTGCTGTCCCAGCCTTTTCCATGCCTCCCAGGCGATAAATCCCACAATAACCACCAGGAAAGCCCCATTGAGAAATGCACCTATCACCTCCGCCCGCAAAAAGCCGAAAGTGCGCCTGGGGGTAGGGGGACTTTCCGCAAGCCTGGCCGCGACAATAGCCAGGGCCAGGGCGGCCACATCGGTAAGCATGTGCCCGGCATCGGCCAGGAGAGCCAGGCTCCCGGAAATCAAGCCACCCGTTACCTCCACTATCATAAAGACCAGTGTGATCAGGAAAGCCAGCCAAAGCGCTTTACGCGAGTTTCTGTTTTCCTCAAGGCGATGATTATGAGCCACGAATCCAGAATCCTTTTTATAATTCCAAGTTACTGTTTATCCGGAAAACTCACCGGCCGCATTCGACCTTTCAGCTTAAATAACTCTCCGGTCACAGTCAAGGTTTGATGGTCCCTGGCTTAAAACAGACAAGATTTTTCTGCTCCTATATCTCCATTGACCTCCAGAAATATAATGGCTATCATTGCCTCTAGTCAAAAATTAGCTTGCCGTATTATCCCCGCTAAATGATTGACCTGCTTGGGATTAAACAAATCCAAGACTTTTTGGAAAGGGCCATAAATGAAAAACTCATTATCCTGGGAGGAAGTCCCTATGCTTTTTCTCCGCTGTCAAAGAGCTGATTCACTTTCCCGGGTGCTCGCCCTTATTTGCTTTGTACTCTACACGGCCTCAGCATTGGCCCAGACTGCCCCGGTTATCGGGCTGCACGAGAACACGCCGCGGGTAGTGGCCCTGGTAAACGCCAGGGTGGTGGTGGCTCCGGGCAGGGTACTGGAAGAAGCCACTCTGGTAATACGCGACAGCCGCATCGAGGCTGTGGGGCCGGGAATTTCTGTGCCGCCGGATGCGGTGAAGCGCGATTTCCGGGGCCTGACTTTATATCCCGGATTTATCGATCTGTTCACTGATTACGGTATTGCCGGAAGCCCGGCTCCAGGTGCCGGAACAATGAAAGGCAAGGCTGGCGCCAGGCACTGGAATCCGGCGGTGCGGCCGGAAACGAGGGCCGCGGAGCTGTTCCGGCCCGATGGGAAAAAAGCTTCAGCCTTACGCCGTGCCGGTTTTACAGCAGTCGTGAGCTATCCGCAGGGAGGTATATTCCGGGGAGCCGGCGCGCTCATTCTTCCCGCAGATACCGGGGACATTAACGTACTTCTGGCGGAGGATGTCGCCCAGGCTTTTTCTTTCAACAAAGGAGAGGGTTTAATATCGGGCGGTGTCGATGGCTACCCCGGCTCGCTGATGGGTCATGTGGCCCTGATCAGACAGACATTCTTAGATGCCGAATGGTACAGAACCTCCTGGTCGGCATATAAAAAGGCCCCTGCCGGACAAACAGCGCCGGAGATAAATTTGTCCCTGTCCGCCCTTGAACCATACCTCAAAGCCGGCAAACCGCTGATCCTTGATGCCGACTATGAGTTCGATATCCTTCGCGCTCAAGAACTTTCACACGAGTTCGGCCTGGATATCCGGGTACTGGGGACCGGCAGCGAATACCGCCGGCTTGATGACATAAAAGCCTCCGCTCTTAAAGTAATATTGCCGCTCAATTTCCCTGATCCACCGGATGTAAGCACAGTGCCCAAAGAGCTCGATGTGACCTTGCGGGAGCTGAGGCAGTGGGATTTCGCGCCGGAGAACCCCGGAAGAGCCGCCCGGGCGGGAATCATTTTCGCCCTCAGTTCGGCCAGGCTGGATGACCCGGAAAAATTCCTGCGCAACCTGCGCCGGGCTGTGGTTCGTGGCCTCGATCCCCAAGCGGCCCTGACCGCCCTGACCACGACTCCGGCGGGATGGCTCGGATATCCCGGCCTTTCGGGAATGATTGAAAAGGGGAGACTGGCCAACCTGGTAGTCACGGATGGCGATATATTCAGGGAGAAAACGAAGATTATCGAAACCTGGGTCGCCGGGAAACCTTTCGAAATAAATCCCTTGCCATTGGCGGAGGTGCGCGGGCGCTGGCAGATAAAAATCAGTGGGAAGATTGAGCTTGAGGGAATCCTCGAAATTGGCGGCGAACAGGCTGCGCTCAGTGCTGATCTCATTCTCGGCGGGAAAAAGATCAAGGTGCAGAAAGCCGCTCTTGAAAAAAGACTGCTCTCCCTTCTTTTCCCAGGAGATTCCCTGGGTATCCCCGGGATAGCCAGACTTCTAGGGACAGTTCAAGCAGATACTTTATCCGGCCGGGGCAGGTGGGGGGATAACAGCCCTATTCTCTGGCAGGCGGTGAATAGAGAGCGTAAAGCTGCAGAGCCGGACACCTTGAAAAAAGAACCGGAAAAGATGGCCTCATTCGAGGTAGTGTACCCTGAGGGGGCATTTGGCAGAAGCGAGCTGCCGGTTCAGCCGGAAGAAGTCCTGGTCAAGGACGCCACTATCTGGACCTGCGCTGAAAGCGGTGTGCTCGAGAAAGATGACCTTCTGGTGAGGAAAGGCAAAATAGCCGCTGTAGGCAGAAACCTCTATGCAAGCCCGGGGGCCGAGGTAATCGACGCCAGGGGAAAGCATATCTCCCCGGGGATTATCGACGCCCATTCGCACATAGCGATAATGGGAAACGTAAACGAAGGCACTCAAGCTGTGACTTCTGAGGTGCGTATCGAGGATGTCCTCGACCCTGATGATATCAATATCTACCGCCAGCTCGCCGGAGGAGTCACCTCCGCGCTCCTGATCCACGGCTCGGCTAACCCTGTCGGCGGTCAGGCGGCGTTAATCAAGCTCCGCTGGGGGGCTTCGCCCCGGGAGTTACTGTTAAATTCCGGCTGGCCGGTCATCAAGTTCGCCCTGGGAGAGAATGTCACCCTGGCCTATAGTCCGCAGAGGCCGGACAGCCGCTATCCCTCCTCTCGCCTGGGAGTCGAGCAGTTGTTCCGCGACTGGTTCGATGCCGCTAAAGACTACCGCCGCCGCTGGGAGATCTATAACGCCGGCAGAGAGAAAAATCCCCAGCTCATTTCTCCACGAAAGGATTTGCGGCTTGAGGCTTTGCTCGAAGTGCTAAACGGCAAACGCCAGGTCCATTGCCACTCCTACCGCCAGGATGAAATACTGGCTATGATTCGCGTAGCCGAGGAATTCGGATTCAAAGTAAGGGTCCTGATCCACGTTCTGGAAGGCTACAAAGTAGCCGAGATACTCCGTGAACACGGGGCCATGCCTACTACTTTCAGCGACTGGTGGGCTTACAAGATCGAAGTTTACGACGCTATTCCCTATAACGGCGCACTGATGTACGGTCAGGGCCTGGTGGTAAGCTTCAACTCCGATGACCAGGAACTGGCCCGCCGTCTGAACCTCGAAGCGGCCAAAGCTGTAAAATACGGGAAAGTACCGCCAGAGGAGGCCCTGAAATTCGTCACCCTTAATCCGGCCCGCCAGCTCGGTGTCGAAAACCGGACAGGCAGCCTTGCCGTGGGTAAAGATGCAGACTTTGTCATCTGGAGCGGCAGCCCTCTCTCGAGCTTTTCCAAGTGTGAAGAGACCTGGATCGACGGCAGGAGGTATTTTTCTTTAGATGAGGACCGCGAGCTTCGCCGCGCCTCAGAAAACCAGCGGAAGACCCTGGTGCAGAAAATCCTGGCCCTGGGCGCCAGTAAATAGATGAACTTTTTTTGTATATAGCATACACTGTAGCGCCTACTGTCATATTTCATTGATTTATTGATACTCTCTTGTATTTCAGAAATCAGGAGACAGAAGTCAGTAGTCAGGAGAAGGGATGAAATCACCGGACAAAAGATTTCAGTATCTTCTTCTCAGGAGCGTGTAGATGACAAGTAATTTCCATTGAAGTTTTGATATATATACAAAAGCAGGCATGCCTTTCGCGCGGGCATCCCCGCGCGAGGCGATCTCGGCGAAGCGGGGTAAGAGCGTTAAAGCCAGGATTAACTTTCGGTTCCTTTGGTTACAAAGGAACTGGTTTTGCTTCTTTTGCCACCAAAAGAAGTTAAAAATTTATCTTTGCGGATAGATGCAAACAATTTTATGCCCTGCGTAGTAAGTCTAGATAACAGCAATGGAGGATTCGATAAATGGTAATAATAAAGGCAAAATCGCTTTTTCTTATCGCTTCTTATCTCTTCCTGCCCCTGAGCGTTCTGGCATCCGCGCAGATACCTGCCCAACTGCAGAAAGCTCCTGTAGCCCTGGTTGGAGGAACTATTCATCCATTGACTTTGCCGGATATCGAGGGAGGAACGATCCTTTTCGACAGGGGCCGGATTGTCGATCTGGGTAAAGAGGTAGTTATTCCTTCGGATGCGGTAGTGGTGAATATTCGGGGACGGCATGTGTATCCGGGGCTTATTGCCGCCAATTCGATTCTGGGGCTGGTGGAGATCGACGCTATCCGGGCCACCAGGGATATCCAGGAAGTGGGCAGGATAAACCCCAATGTGCGCGCAGAAAGGGCGATAAATCCCGATTCCGAGCGTCTCCCGGTGACCCGCGCCAATGGTATCGCCCTGGCAGCGGTCCTGCCTGTGGGAGGGCTAATCTCCGGCATGGGCGCCCTGGTTATGCTGGATGGCTGGACCTGGGAAGAAATGACACTCAAGGCTCCCCTGTGCATGATGATCAACTGGCCGGAGATGGGGGGGAACACTGGATTGGCTCCGGAGAAGGAGCTCGAAAAACGTCGTGAAAGCATTAAAAAAGAAATTGAAGAGCTGGAAAAAGCTTTTGGAGAGGCCCGGGCTTACAAGGCCGCCCGCGAGGCTGCAGGAATGAAGGGTGTGCCTTTCCATGAAACTGATATACGCTGGGAGGCCATGCTGCCGGTACTTCGCGGTGAGCTGCCTGTCTGGGTGGCGGCGAACAGCCTTCAGGAAATCGAGGCCTCTGTCGAGTGGGCGGAACGTCAAGGCGTAAAAATGGTCCTGGTAGGCGGGGCCGATGCCCCCCTGGCAGCGGAGCTATTGAAAAGCAGGAATATCCCGGTGATCGTGACACCGGTGCTCAGGCTGCCCGCGCGCGAGGATTCGGATTACGATGAACCGTTCACCCTGCCTGCAAAGCTTTTCCAGGCCGGAGTGAAATTCTGTATCTGCGGAAGTCCCTGGGCCGGAAACGACCGCAACCTGCCCTACCATGCAGCGGCAGCCGCGGCTTTCGGCCTCCCCAGGGATGAGGCCCTGAAAGCGGTCACCCTTTACGCTGCACAGATACTCGGTGTCGGAGAACAGGTGGGATCCCTGGAAAAAGGAAAGGATGCCACGCTCATAGTAACTGACGGCGATCCGCTGGAAATCACCACCCAGGTGGAAAAAATGTATATCCAGGGCCGGGATATAGACCTGGGCAATAAGCAGAAAACTCTTTATCAGAAATACAGCGAAAAGTACAGCCGTCTCGAAAAGAAATAGAATTCTTTGAACTCATTTTTATAAACTGAACTTTTATTCCTGCTCACGGAGCAGGAGTATTGTATTCTAAGAGACAATCACTTTGCATTGAACCTGTGAAACGTGTGTATACTGATACCTGACCCACTGGTATCTCCACCTCTCCTTCAAAAATATCGCCGTTTTTGGTGAGATGGTTCCAGTTATCGCCGATAACCACCGAGGTTTCCGCTCCCCCCGGCACTTTCAGACGGAAATAGTGCTTCTTGCCGGGTTCCAGGACACGGGTGAGCGGCTCGTAAAGATATGCATTATGAAGGTGAAACGGTTCGTAGGTCGTGGGGAACCCGGCCGGACCGGTCGACCCGGAATCGGCAAAGATCTTGTAATCCAGGGTTTCCTTATACGCGCCAGTTGTTCCTTTTGTCCTGGTAAAAAGCTGCAAGACATATTCGCCAGCCCTGGGAAACACAGTTTTTATCTGAAACTGGTTTGAGTCCCGCTCCACAAAAGCATATTCCTCTCCGAGGAATCTGCCGCCTGAAAGCAAGTCGGCCTGAACCAGCACACTGTCCGGCGCATAAAGATTTATATCGAGATTATTCCCGTCTTTGATAATCGATCTGGGGTGGCTGCCGATCTTCATCCCGTATTTGAAAAATGCCGGCCAGAGATAGGGAAGCTCGATAAACTCCTGCTTGGAGACCGGTTTTTCTATGTGCTGCAACTCCGGAGATTCGGGGAAATGGGTATAGACCAGTTCTTCAGGACTGGTCAAGAAATAATAGTCTTCGAAATCGTAGACAAATTCGCCCTTGGCGTTGGGGAGCCCCGCGCCCCAGGTGCAATCCAGAAAGTACCATTTCCCATCCAGATTGACCGCATTCCAGGCGTGGTTTTTACCTTCGAAATCGGAACCGACCCTGTAACCATAGCCCTTGGCAAAACCTTTGACTCCGACTACATCCAGGAGCCTGGCCTGCCTGGTAACGGTATCCGTAGTAACTGCGGCCTGTCTGGTAGTGGTATCCGCGGCCTGTTTGGCCATAGTATCCGCGGTCTGTTTGGTCATTGTCTGCAGGATATTTTTGGACATGGTTTCCATGTCGCTTGCTGCCTTTTTGGTCATTTCCTGCATGATAGTCAAGGCCTTCTGGGTCATGGCTTCCATGAGTATGGTATAGCCGTTGCAATTCGCCGTATGTCTTTTAATGACCTCCTCAGGGGTCATTTTTACTGCTTGTTCCGTGACCCGGGGCTGTGTGACTGCCGGTTCTGTCACGGCTGGCTGCGTGACTGCCGTCTCTGTCTTGGCTGGCTCTGTTTTGTTTGGTTCTGGTACTGTCGGCTCAGGCACGGCTGGTTTTATTGATTTTTTTTCGATTGTTTCTGTGGTCGTCTTTTGATCCGCATGGGCAGCCCAGAACCCTTCCGTATCGTAGCTGATATTGGTTGAAATCCAGCGGAAAATGGCCCGTAATTTTTCTTTGTCATTGCGGGCCGGTTTTATAAGATAGGCGACCAGGGAGTCTATCGAGTTTTCGAGCTCTTTGGGGGCCTTTAAAGCATGCTCGTCTATCGCCCGGTAATCTTCCGCCCGAGCTGTCACTGGAGCGGAAACTAATACGATGGCCAGAGTTATAATGACCGGCCCATGGACTAAGAGCAATTTGTTAAGCCTAGTCATATTTCGCTCCGCGAGGAAAAAATGTCTCTCAATGAAAGAATTCAATTAATTAAATCTCGATATCATCCATATATTTATTTTATCAAAATGTTTTCCAAATTACCAGCCTCTTTGTCGTTAAAGCTGGAAAATATCATCTGACTGATCCCGGATACCTTTTAACCCGAATAATTCATAAACTGCTAGAATAATTGAAGGTTTGCACCATTTACAAAGCATTTGCTGGAATCTCAATCAAGAAGTCAGTAGTCAGAAGACAGAAGTCAGAAGATTTTTTTGTAGAGATAATAATTCCATCCATACCGACTTCTGACTCCTGACTCCTGTATTCCTAATGAGTTATAGAAAAAATTAAAGTATATTTATCTTGTTTGCAAATTACTTTTAAAATTTATGAATAATCCAGGTTAATATTCTTGAAGTTGGATTAGAGCGGAGCTATCTTTTGTTAAACAAATAAGTTTCACTCATTAAAGAATCTTTTTAACCCGAAAGGTTAAAAAATAACTCCGGAGTCTCTCCAGGATGCCGGATTAAGAAAAAGGCTGCCTTGCCCGCGGTCAGGAGGTGAAATATGAAATCCCGGTTCACCAAGAACATATCCAGAAAGAAGGGTTTGGCTCCTGGTACAATAATCCACGTGGGAACGGAGAAAAGCCACAAAGTGGCGATAAGCATTATTGATTATGATGAAAATAATGTCGAAGAGAAACAAGCCGTCCCTGTGGAGGAATGCCGTCCCTATCGTGAGAAAAAAACAGTCACCTGGATTGATGTTGACGGGATCCACAACGTGGAGATTATCGAAAAGCTCGGCGAATATTTCGGCTTGCACCCTCTTCTTCTGGAAGACATCGCCAATACCAACCAGCGTCCAAAAGTGGTGGATTTCGAGGACTATCTTTTCCTGGCCCTCAAGATGCTCCGATACGACAGTAAGAATCGTATTATCCTGGCGGATCAGATTTCTCTTGTACTCGGCCATAATTTTGTCATTTCCTTTCAGGAGAACAAGGGTGACCTGTCCGATCCGATCAGCGAGAGGATAAAGAAGAGCAAAGGTCGCGTGCGTAAAATGGGGCCCGATTACCTTACTTACTCTTTGGTTGATACGGTGGTGGATGGTTATTACGCGGTTCTGGAAAATCTGGGCGAGGAAATGGAGAATCTCGAGGAGGAGCTTATTGATAAACCCACTACAGAGACTCTCCATCGCATCTTCGAGCTGAAAAAAGAGCTGATTTTTCTGCGCAAGTCGGTATGGCCGCTCCGAGAGGCAGTCTCTTTCCTGGAAAGGGGTGAATCCGACTTGATCGATCACCGCACCCTGCCTTTCCTGCGTGACTTATACGACCATACTATCCAGGTGATGGATACTATAGAAAGCTTCCGGGATATGATCGCCGGCATGCTGGATATTTATCTGTCCAGTATTTCGAACAAGATGAACCAGGTGATGAAGATGCTCACAGTTATAGCTACTATCTTCATTCCCCTGACTTTTGTCGTCGGAATTTACGGGATGAACTTCGAGAACATGCCCGAGCTCCATTGGGGTTGGGGATATCCGACAATCATGCTGTTCATGTTTGCGGTGGGAATCATGATGTGGATATATTTCAAGGTTAAAGACTGGATTTAGGTTCAATAATGTCCCCGAACCTGCCCGGAACCGAGCACTGGTCTTTCTGCGACCCGCCCAAAGAGGGAGCACCGGGGATTATCCTGTCGGGAATAGCCTTGTCTTTTTATATTTTTCAAATATTTTTCTGCACATTGGCATATGCTTCAAAACGCTGCCAAATCGCCTGATCCCGATTAATCCGGAAAAACTCACTTTCAGGGGAAAATACCGCGCTTTCTTTTTCATAAAATAAAGTCTTTCATAATTCCTAATCAACGGACTTCAATTGACTGCGGACAGGAGAATTGAAAATGAAAAAATGCGGAAGGCTTTTCCTCTGGATTTTTTTATTTCTCTCTTTTCTGATTTCCTTCCATTACGGCGCCGCGAGCGAACTAATCCCTGAAGAAAAAGAGTGGCTTTCCCGGGGAAGCCGCTTGGAACGTGAAGGATGGATCTATCTTCACCTCGAAGGAAAGCCGTTCGAGCGTGGGTTCCAGCACGGATATCTCCTGGCCCGGGAGATCGAGAAGGCAATCAAAGTGGAGCGGCACATGGTTTACTGGACCTCCACCCGGGACTTCAACTTCTTTGCCGAGGTGACTAAAAGGCTTTTTGACCTGGAGTTGGACCCGGAGCTTAAAGCTGAGCTTCGAGGCATGGCCGCGGGCATGGAAAAAGCGGGAGTGGACAGTATCGGATACAGCGAGATTCTGGCTCACAACGCCTTTACCGAAATTTACTGGTACTGGTGGCCCTGGGCGAAAAAAGCCATCCCTGCCCGCCTTCCGCCCCCCGAGCCTGTCGGTTGCAGCGCTTTCATAGCCACCGGATCTTATACCGCAGATTCAGGGATTGTTATGGCCCACAACAGCTGGGTCGACTATGCTATGGGCGGGTCTTTCAATGTCATCATGGATCTCCAACCGGAAAAAGGCCACCGCATATTAATGCAAACTTTGGCCGGTAATATCCACAGCGTCTCGGATTTCTTTGTTTCCTCGAGCGGGATTATCGGCACTGAGACCACCATTGCCGATTTTACCGGAACCTATGACACTACCGGTACTGCCGAGTTCGTCAGGGTACGCCTGGCTATGCAGTACGCCGGCTCGATCGATGAATGGGCGAAGACAATGATCGACCGCAACAGCGGGGGCTATGCCAATAGCTGGCTTCTGGGCGATATACGGACCGGCGAGATCGCCAGGCTGGAGCTGGGAACGAAATTCTACCGCCTGGAAAAAAAGAAGGATGGTTATTTTATCGGCGCCAACATAGCCGAGGACCATGGAGTTCTGTTCAATGAGACCGGAACCAATTTCTCGGATGTCCGCAGCTCCAATGTGGCACGGAAGATAAGCTGGCAGCGCCTGATGAAAATATACCAGGGCCGCATAAATATTGATCTGGCCAAGGAGATGCTCGCAGACCATTACGATGCTTACCTGGGCCGCGATTACCCCGGCCCGCGGAGTATCTGCGGACATAATGAGCTGGCGGATGGAATTATTTGCCCGCTCAGCTCGAGGGTTCCTTTCTTCCCCTCCGGAGCGCTTGACGGTAAGGTGGTGGATAAGAAAATGGCTGAAAAGCTCAGTTTCCTGGCGCGCTGGGGCAGCTCCTGCGGCAGACCTTTCCAGGCCGAACAATTTCTTGCCGAGCACCCCCAGTACGAATGGCTCCGCGGCTTTATGGACGACCGGCCGGCCAGAAACTGGACTCAATTTGGAAAAAAAGAATGACAGTATGGAATTGCTTCAGCGAAACGTTCTTTTTACTTTGATTGGCAAGATCTCACTGTTCTGTATTAACAATCTATTTTCCTGGGACAAATCCTAAATCTGCAAAAGGAGCGCGCACCATGGAAAAAGCGGCTATCCCTCTTCTTTTCCTGATTGCTTCCTTTCTTTCAGTTGCTTTTGCCGGCGAAATATCTGATTTCAACGGTCTGGATATGAATATGGGTAACCTGTTCCGTCTCTCGCGCGCCAAGACCCGCTCGATCAGCCCCGAAAATTTTACCGGCGAAAAAGGCAAGGGCGGCATGGCCACGGAGGGCACCGGGAGCCAGGCTGCACGCACCCTGGGCCAGGGCTGGAAAGTTTCCCCCTCGATCAACATCGCTCCCGGCCAGACCTTCACCCTCGCCGATATTCAGGGCCCGGGGGCTATCCAGCACATCTGGATGACTGTCACCGGCCAATGGCGCTTCTCCATCCTGCGCATGTACTGGGACAATGAAAAAACACCCTCTGTCGAATCGCCTGTGGGTGACTTCTTCGCCTCGGGCTGGGGAAAATATGCCCAGATTTCCTCTCTTCCGGTCTGTGTCAATCCCGGCAGCGCTTTCAACTCTTACTGGATTATGCCTTTCCGCCACAATGCCAGGCTCACTTTCGAAAACCTCGACTCCGACACGATCACTGTCTATTACCAGATCGACTATACCCTGACCGCTGTACCTGATGATGCAGCTTATTTCCACGCCCAGTTCAGAAGGGTGAATCCCCTGCCCGATAAACAGGTTTACACCATACTCGACGGAGTTAAAGGCTGGGGCCATTATATCGGCACCTACCTCGCCTGGGGGGTGAACAACACCGGCTGGTGGGGTGAGGGAGAAATCAAATTCTACCTCGATGGCGACAATGAGTTCCCCACTATCTGCGGCACAGGCACAGAGGATTATTTCTGCGGCTCTTACAATTTTGAAAACCGAAATACCAGGCAGTACCAGGAGTTCACCACTCCTTACTCAGGACTGCCGCAGGTGATCCGGCCGGATGGAGCTTACGAATCCCAGCAGAGATTCGGCCTTTACCGCTGGCATATTCAGGACCCGATCCGCTTCGAAAAAGACCTCCGGGTGACTATCCAGGCCCTGGGCTGGCGGCGGGACAGAAGGTACCTGCCGCTCCAGGACGATATCGCCTCCGAGGCCTTCTGGTACCAGAGCGAGCCGCACGCCCAGTTCCCCAGGCTGCCGGATAAAGATTATCTGGAGGTAAGGTGAAAAAGAGAATCCCTTTGATAACCTGGCTGAAAAATAAAAAATTGTATCCCTTGTACCTGGTCCTGCTGACCCTCTGCATACTCGGCGGCGATCACGCCGCAGGCCCGTATATCGAGTTCCCGATTCTCCTTCTTCTGCCGGTCAGCCTGCTTTCTTGGTACAACAAATTTGGCTGGGGACTTTTCTTGTCTATAAGTCTGCCGATTGTCCACTTTTTTTTTGAGCTTCGCTGGAACCTGCCCTGGACGATACTGGAAATGTGTATCAACACAGCGGTTTACATGATCGTGTTCTCGGTTTTTGCCTATCTCATCAATCGGGTTACTGCACAGACGCAGGAACTGACCCAAGAGGTTCGTATTCTGCGAGGAATTCTTCCCATATGCTGCTTTTGCAAGAGGATTCGTACGAAAGACAATAGCTGGGTAAAACTGGAACAGTATATCAGCGAACATTCAGAGGCCCAGTTCAGTCATGGCGTCTGCCCGGAGTGCGGGGAAAAGTATTACGGGGAATATCTTTCAGACCAGCCGGGGAAAAATGAGTCTTGATTGCGATATCCGGTCAAAAGCGGCACGATCATGACCGGAACCCGGATTCCGGTGCGGTCAGCAAATTCTGAAAGTTAACCGGTTCGTGAAAATGACTGCCTCTTGAATCAGCTTTTTACGCCGTACTTTTTGCACCAGGCACGGCGGGCATAAAACTGTAACTTTGATTATTTATCCTGCAGGCGGAATGGAGGAAGCAAATGAATATCGGGATTCATGCTTATGCCTGGACCTCGGAATGGAGCAGGAAGACGCACGGGCTGATCGAAAGGGCAAAAAAACTGGGCCTTGATCTGATCGAGATCCCCCTGATGAGGATTGATCTCTGCGAACCCGCGGCCATTAGAAAGGAAGCGGAAAGAGTAGGTATTAAAGTTTGCACCTCGACTGTGCTCAATGAAGCCACGGACTTGACCAGTAGTTCTTCCACGATCCGTAAAGCAGGTCTCGCCTATCTTAAAAAATGTGTCAAAGCCACTTCAGATATGGGTGGGAATTGCCTGAGCGGGGTTATTTATTCGGCAATCGGCAAAAAAAGCGTCACCCGCCCGACAATGAAAGAATGGGAATATTCAGCCCAGGGTCTTAAAGAGGTCTGCCGTTATGCCCGGGATTTCGGAGTCACCGTGGGCCTCGAGCCTGTAAATCGCTATGAAACCTATCTGATAAACACAGCCAGTCAGGCCATGGAACTGGCGGAGATGATCGATGAGCCGAATATCGCCGTCCATCTTGACTCCTACCATATGAATATCGAGGAAAAAGATTTTTACCAGGCGACCAGGCTGGCCGGCCCGCGGCTCTGCCACTACCATCTCTGCGAGAACGACCGCGGGGTCCCGGGTACCGGCCTGGTGGACTGGGACGGGATTTTCCGGGCTTTGGCGGAAATAAACTATACCGGCAATGTGGCCCTCGAATCCTTTGTCGAGGTCTCGGACAACATGCGTGAAGCAACCTGTATCTGGAGAGACCTGGCTCCATCCGGCGACGTACTGGTCGAGGAAGGCTTGAAATTTATCCGCCTTATGGTCAGGAAACATTTTTCCGGTAAAGGAAAATGAAAATGCCCGGTTCCACAAGTGCTCTTATAATAAGCCTGATAGACTTGACATTAATCTTTCCTGTGCCTGGCGGAGAGAAAGGATCGCTGAAATGAGGATCAGGAAGCTGAAAAAAAAGGACTTTTTCCTGTTGAACGGAATGGACTGGACACCTCTGCCTAAAGAACGCGACTCGATTTACCTGTTCATCTCGGTAGATCATGCAGACTGTTCATTCGTGGCTGAGGAGGAGGGAAAATTCCTGGGAGTGATCCTCGGCACGGGAAGCCCGGATGGAAAATCCATTTACGTGAACCACTTTCTGGTGGAAAAAGATACCCGCAAGTCCGGAGTGGGCAAAAAGCTTTTGGCTCATTTCGAGCGGAATGCCCGGAAAAGAGGAGTGAAACGTATCTGGCTTCTCTGTTTTGATGAATTGATAGCTTATTATACAGAAAAAGGCTACCGGGAAAACTATTCTTTTCTCACTCCGGAAATAAAAAAATACCTGCGCCGGGTTAAAGGAGTCCGGGCATTTATCAAAGAATTGGATTGAAAAGCCGCATACTGCTTAAAAGTTTCATTAATCGCGGAAAAACAGCACCATTCTTGATCGCAGATTAACCTTTTCTAATAATTCAGGGGTTGTTATATTTTTTCGTTCAATAACTCCTAGAATTTGATTCAGTTGCGCAATCCTGAAACCTGAAGGCACTTCTGGAAAGCAAGGTGTATCCATAGGCAATTTTTCGCAAAGCGGCTTTTTCGATCATCGAATCTGAACTTGCCAGGCCTTTTTCCAATTTCCTAATTGCACTTAAGGAGGGTAAAAATGAGTCAGGGTAAACAGACGCGCCGTGAATTTATCAAGTCCGGAACTGTCGCCGCAGCAGGCGCACTGGCCGGGTTCTCCATATTGCGCAACGCTTACGGCCAGAACGCAGGCCCAATCAGGGTTGGTCTTATCGGCTGCGGCGGCAGGGGTACAGGAGCTGCTGACAACTGCCTTTCCGCTGCGCCTAATGTG
>Ga0315277_10005032_pt1 | contig 17496 bp, 17 predicted proteins | sample YL17G05_15_MG_FD_203695 | JGI IMG/M metagenome (GOLD analysis project Ga0315277, IMG submission 203695) | Sediment microbial communities from Yellowstone Lake, YNP, Wyoming, USA - YL17G05_15 | ecosystem: Environmental > Aquatic > Freshwater > Lake > Sediment | place: USA: Wyoming | collected... | reverse complement strand
CACGCAAAGCACGAATATCAAGGGCCTGAAGGAAAGCGGCGGAACAATCGTTGGAAGGGGAAAGCGGTTAACACGAGCACGACCAGCGTTTAGCACCGGCTACCGCGCAGCGGTTTCGTTCAACACCCCAAATCAGAAGCAGGGCCAGCCCTGACAGCCGGGCTTGATCCCAGGAATTGCAGCTTGTTTGGACTATCCCCCCGAGTATCGCGGAGCTGCACGACATCGCCTGCGAGCTGCAACACCAAGCTCAGATCAGGGCCAACTCGGAATGGATCACCAAGATGCGAGACGAGTGGAGCAGCCATCAGACTGCAGAGGAGGGAGATAGCTCTACATGTTCCGGCTTACGAGAACCGATATGAAGCCTGGCGATCGTGTGATCTGGCTCTATTCCAAGAAACGCTCATTTGTCGTTGGCTGCGGAGTGCAGCGGGTTCCAGGTGTTGTTGTAAGGCTTTGCAAACGCCGGATCAGGCTGAAGGTAAAACTCCTTGATGCGGAAAAGCTGATCAACGTGAATCCGGACAATGTTATTTGGGAAGAGGAAGGCTGATTCTATGACGGCTGACTCCGGCCTGCCAGAGCTTGAATCACCTGGGCGATATCCTGCTGGAACGCGATTGACTTTTCCGTGATCTCGCCGGGGACACAGGCGTCGTCGAGATTGACGCGTATCACCGTGGCATGCGGGTGCTGCGCGGTGATCCGTTCGAACGGCCAGCGGATGATGGAGGGGGTGTTAAATCCAACCCCCAACTCCAGAAGGACGAGTTTCCTGCCAGTGGAGCGATTGACAAAATCCGCGTAATCGCGCTGTTTCTCCATATGGGGCTCTTCAACAAAGTGATTATCCCTCCGCAGATTGCGCTCCAGGTAATCGCCGCAGTTGGGACAGCGCGGGATATCTTCCTCACGAACATGCAGCGTTGAGTTGTCCAGGTTCGCGAGCATCCGTTGAACCATCTCGCGGTTGTCGTACAGGATGTTCCGGCAGGGCTTGGCGCATTGGAATTTGCCATAATCGCCCTGAGGGGTAAACATGCGATGCGGGTCGAATCCGGCCTTCTTAAACTGACCGTCGACATTAGTGGTGATGACAAAGTGGGATTTATCCCTCACCAGCCGGTGGAGATCGAGGTAGAGTTTGGCCGGCCCGGCGTCATATCGGATTCTCTGGATATGAGTCGCCCAAAAGACCCAGAACTGCCTTCGATTGGCATCGTCCGGACTCCAATGATGGACAATCGCATCCCAAATATTCTTGTACCCTAGCTCGGCAAACTGGGGATACCAGTCTTGAAAGAGACGCGAATCCTGGTAATTCAGTCCGGCCGCTGCAGACAGCCCCGCACCCGCGCCAACCAGGATGTGATCGGCCTCTGCCAGGGCGCTGGCCGCGGCATCAATTTGCGCGGAATAGTCCTGCATAGATGTCATGGTTTTCCTGGGCAAATACGTTAAAGACGATCTTTTCCATCCGGCCATCCGATCCTTTCATCCAGTCGCACACCGTCCGCACGGCAATTGCGGCCGCCAAGCTTCTTGGAAAGCGGAATTCCCCGGTGGAGATACAACAAAAGGCTACGCTCCTGATATCAGAGTACTGGGCAGCCAGATTGAGGCAGGCAGTGTAACAGGAGACCAGTAGGCGTTTATGCTCCTCCGTCACCTGATCAGTTATGATCGGGCCTACGGTGTGCAGCACATGGTGAGCCGGCAGATTGTACCCTCGGGTGATTTTTGCCTGCCCTGTGGGTTCGGCATGACCCTGCGCCCGCATGATTTCATTGCATTCCAGGCGCAATTGAATCCCCGCCGCTGAATGGATTGCATTGTCGATGCATCGGTGGTGGGGAATGAAACAACCCAGGAGTCGATCGTTAGCCGCGTTGACAATCGCATCCACGGCCAGAGTGTTGATATCGCCTCGCCAAAGGACAAGTTGCTCAGCAAACGGCATCCGGGTGCCGGGGAACTCCATTTGGATAGACCGCAAGGCTTCCAGGTGAGTCACCCCTTTTGCCGCACCCTGGGCCGAAAGAAGCCGGTCCTGCAATTCGAGCAATTCTGGGCGAATGGGGATGGGAGGGCGGATATTAGTCAATGCTCGCAACAGGTGCCATTTCCTGGCTGTATCCTCAGGCAACGTGATGTTTGCCGCTGCTTCGCTCTCCGCCTTCAGTGCAGATAGCAGGACATTTAGCATTTCATCGGTGCGCATAGAATCCCGGACGGCTTTGCGAAAATCGCAGGATCGATATTGGAAAAACCAGGAATGCAATTCCCGGTCACACCGTCGGCTTCAGGAAAAGGCCGGCGCCGATCTTGGCCGCTTCCGATCCGGCGACTGGATGCAGGTAGTTCCGCTTGGTCTGGTCCCGTTCCAGCACGACTGACTGATCCGTGACCTTCGTTCCGACCATTTCTAGGAACGACGAATCGATATCCTGGTATTCGAGCCTGGCTCCTGTGCCGGAGCCGGTGAGCCTCCGGTTGTTAGCGAAAAAACTGTCGACGACTCTATAGTGTATACGCTCCTGCTGCTTTGCCTGTGGAGGAGCAGCCTGCCTGCCACCGCGGCCGCCGGCGTCCGCCAGGGCCGAAGCCCCGCCTTGATAGGTCCAGACATAATTGCCGTTGATGACGATGTTGTTGCTATAGTCGAAGTCTTCCTTAATGCCAGCCGTCCAGACCCCGCTCCCGTACACCCCGTCGCAAATGCAGTTCCTCATCGCGTGGCCGCCGCTGCCGCCAGTCCAGTAGACAACTGAGATCTTCATTCCACGAAAGATGCAGTGATGCACGTTTACCCCATTCCCGTTCGCGATGATTGACACGTGGTTGGGGTTGGTCACCTCATCGCCTGCAAACAGGCACTGTGCGATTTCCAGATCCTCAAGATCTCGGCGGAGTCGGCTGATACCATAAAGGCGTCGGATGAGCCCTGGCTTTGGGGTTTCAACCACCGGCAAGCCAAGGATTTTCAGGCCCTGAATCGTAACGTGGCTGGTTTCGATCATCATGCCGTCCGCCGCTCCGCCCAAAGGGTCGGGCCGTCCGTTCCACGTCGGTGGAATGGGCATGGTGTGGATGAGCGTAGGCATGGAGCCCGTATTCCATTCGGGGTCGTCTGGAAGCACTTCGGCGCGGATGGTCAACCGCTCTGTCTTGGAGAATGACCTGCGCTCGGGCTTGAGTAAGGTCGTCTCGCCGACGGCATAGATTCCCTCGGAGAGGACGATCGTCATCGCACCCGGGCCATTGCTTTGGTTGACGCGCCGCGCGGCTTCAGCCAGGGTGCGAAGCGGGTTATCTTTCGCTCCGGAATTCGTATCCGCCCCCCTCGCCGGATGAAGATAAATCGTGTTCCCTTCCGCGGCCATGGCCTTCGTGCCCGTCTCTTGCGCGAGGAGTCGTCCTGGACGGAGTACGGAAGACACCGCGGCTGCAGTGAACATTGCTCCAATTGCCTTTCGTCTATTCATGTTCTGTCCTTTTGATGTTTGGGATGGACATTTGTTTGTCATTATTGACCGAGGCCAATTTCTTCCACTCTCTTTTGACGACTGGCAAGATGGCACTGTGAACGGATTTGACACGCAGACAGCAAAAATTTTCGCATAGGCAGCATATTCCTTTGTGCCGGAAGGCCAAAGGCGGCAATTACCAGGGCAACATCTGTCCTTATGCAGGTGGACAAATCAGGCCGTCAGATCTGGAATTGGAGGCTTCGTGCAGAATGTGAAGATCAGGAGCCTGAATTTGGATCTCGGCGCGCATCAATCGCTTCGATCAATTGACGCGCGAAGTCGACCGAAGAAGCGCGTGGATGACTGGATCGATGGACTTCAAGCGCCCATCGTGCTTCATCGACCTGCCTGATGATTGCGCGCGTCTGCTGAAAGGACGAAGCTGTTGCGGCGAAATCAGAGGAATCTTTGCGGACTTTGCCGGCTCGCAACGCCGCCGGCAGCTGTCGGTTGCACGAGCACGCGGCCGAATCCGAGGCAAGGCCACAATAGGTTCGGGTAAAAGTCAGGATTGCTGTGCGGGCGTGCTGGAGACGTTTGCGGAACAGATCCGGCGATATGTCCAGAGCCTCCGCGGCCTCCGGTCCTGGCAGGTCCAGAATTTCCCCAAGTACGTAGGCCAGCCGGTGCGGCCGGTCGAGGCACTGAAGCATGCCGAACGTACATCCGACCTTGACCTCTTCAATCAGGAGCGAGCGCTCTGTTTCTTCGGGCGCCTTCGGACTCAGGCCGGTGGTTAGATCCTCCGCGAACTGCTCGAAGCTCAAGTGCAGACGTTCCACCGGGCTCTTCTTAACGTCCAGGATGTAATTAACCGCGATCCGGTATGCCCACGTCTTCAGCTTGCTGCGAAAATCAAATTGCGAAAGGTGCGTTACGATTCGGACCAGAATTTCTTGGGTCGCATCTTCCGCGTCTTCCCGATTGCATAGCATGCGCAGGGCAAGGGCGTAGATGTCGCCTTGGAGCGCCCTGACCAACTCCTCGAGAGCATTGCGATCCCCGTTGATTGCACGTCGGGCAACGTTTTCCAGGACTGTTCCCATTGATCCATTCTCCTCTTTTTTCACCTGGCGACACTCTCGCATTCGACTTCTCAGCTAGTATACCGCGATGCTCGAGTATGATCGAACAGCTATAAATTCCGCAAATAATTTCGAGAACTGCTGAATCCGCTTGACATGCTTTTCAAAGCGCAATTACGTTTTTGTTGCGGCGAGTAGTGGGTAATGACCGCTGCAGTCCCTGTAGAAAGCTCCGATGCGAGCGGGCTGGAGCTCCGAAATCTACCAGCTGCTGATTGGCGAAGCTTTGTCTGACGAATTCGACGGCAAGATTCTTAACCCTCATGGCGTCGAGATCGATCTCCCCTTCTGGGTTTTCAAGCGGCTCAAGAAACTGCGTCTGCTCGAGCGCGACCCCGAGACCGGGATGCGACGGATCCAAGAGCGCGTGTTCGGGCTGATGGTTCTCTGGGACGGCCCCGACTTCCGACCGGACCGTCGCTTCCGCGCTTTTGATGCCGGCTACCAGAGGGCCTGCTCCAAGGATAGCGGCTACGCGAGCGCCTTCCTCAAAGCGCTCGGTCGGGACTGTTCCGGTCTTGTCAATCCCGCCATCGAGCGCACACACAACTTTGAATCTGATCTCGATCACTCTCGCCTCTCGGACGAATTCCGGCGAGCCGTAGTGGATGAGGCATTGCGGGCTGTAAAGGCAAAGCGAAGGAGAAAAGCGGCATGACCACCGACTGGGGCATCGTCTATGCACAGGAGCGGCGACGCCCCGGATATGTGATCGAAAACGGAAAGTCCATTACGAAGATCCATAGGGGTGACTCTTACTGCCGCAAAGTGACGCCTCCACAGCGCGAGAAAAGAAAGGCTGCGTGAGCCCTCTTGCTCCAAAGCACCCTTGCAGTTACCCGGGGTGTTCGGCACTCGTTGCCTCGCGCAGTAGCAGGTGCGACAAGCACCAAGTGCAGCAGCGCAATGCAGAGGAACATCGACGCGGTTCTGCCAACTCAAGAAAATGGTGTCAGGCTACCATGTCCCCATTTTATAGTAGCGCGGGGAAAATGGGGACATGGTAGCCTGGCACCATTTTCTCCCCCCCGCCGCGAAACTCTCATTGTGGTCTCAGTTTGGCTTGCCCCTCGGCTTGGCCTTGCTGAGTACCTCTTTTGCTGCCTCACCGGTATATCGGTTGATGACCGAGGTTGGCAGGTCTGTTTGAGCCTTGATTCGCTTTCCAAGTTCCGTATCGGGTTCGATTGTCCGTTTCGCCTTTATCCGGCCGCGCTCCAGCTCAACCGCTTTTTTGATCCGCGCCGTTTCCTCCGGGGAAGCTTCGTAGGGTGAAAGGCCAAGTTCCCCCAAGGCCGGGTAAACGCGCTCCCTGACGTGATCGCCAAATTCCTCCCCAAACCCTTCGAATTCGACCAGACCCTCGTCAGTGAGTCGGAAGTGGGCCATAAAGTCCGTGATTGGATATAAAGGCAATCCTTCCGCATTTGCCTCTTCGTCCAGCATCTCGATTGCCTGTTCTTTGTTCTTTGCCTGGACAACGGAGAAATCTCCATTTTCCCAACGACAGAGATAGAGAGCCATATTCTTCCTCCCCTAAAAAGCCGAATAGTCAACGACGAGGATATCACCCTGCCACTGCCCAAGGGGGCATAATCCATGCCTCTTTTTCTCGATCTGGCAACAACCTAAACTTGTTATTGGATTACGACTCTACGGTCATTATGTGGTTGTCTGTATCAGCCGCCGGATTTTTCGACAAAGCCGGCCGTGCACGCTCTGGTGCTGTTTGCCGGAATTCGAAACGACGGCTACTGTGGCGGATGCAATGCCTGATGTCCCTTTTGCGCGCCGCGTTGTTCCGACGCTGCGTCTGATCAGCGTCCCACCTGTCCGCGAGGAAGTGCTTCTCGCAATCGTATTTGACAGAATGGCGAGCCAATCGTATGTCGTCTAAAACCAAGGGTAGGTGAGGAGTTTTGCGGGGAGAGCAGCCACTGCCCAAGCGAGTAATTCCGGGAAGGCCAGCTGCCATCGCCTCCTGGCTAACTGAAACAACATGGATGGAAGACCGAAGATCAAAACCGGAAGAAGATATCCCAAAAAACCTTCAGCACCGACAACTCCCCAGCTGAGCGCGACAACCGCAAACGAGACAGCGAGGCCGTTAGTCATGGATCTGGAAAGCCCGGAGCGGCGAACCCTGCGGTAGAACATTCCGCCTGAAACCGAAGCCACAACCAGAACAACGAGGGCGCGCCACACGTAAGACACCACAACGCGAGGCAGGCTCGATAAAGCACTATCTTCATCGCCGATCTTCAGCCGCTCCATTTCCTGGGCCATGAATTTGAAGCGTTCCATCAGCGGACGGCCTCTGCCCTGCACGCCCTCGAGGCTTGACAGATCGGAGAAAGGGCCGGCTTGCAAGATCCTCGCTGCCAGAGCGCGATCGATTCCAGGGACTCCCAGAAGATCTATCAGGGTGGCAGCGTTCAAATCGAAAGTATGCACGCGCGGAACAGCCCGGAATTGATCAAACAAACCCGTGCCTGTCTTGAAATCAGGATTGGCCAGCCAGATAGCAGGCGCAGAGGAAAGCGGCTGTCCCAAGAGCACGCTGTCCACAATCCGGCCGACGATTTGGGCCTCCTCTGGAAAAGCGGTCTTATAAGCTGCGATCACGCTGCCCGTGTCTTGCGATCGGCCCGCGTGAATCGCATGGAACAGTTTGAGGTATGCGTTTTCCACCGGGGATATCGAGCTCTGCACGGCACCGAAGCGCTCGTAGAAAGACTCATCAAGAAATCGGCTTCCGATCTCGTGATCGCTCGCCCACCGGTAAAACAGGCTGCTGACGCACCCCTCTGTTGAAAACATGACTGAAGCGGATTTTTGCTGTGACTTGGAATTCCCGGGCATTATGTTTTCGAGGAGATAAGCAGCATAGGGATCCCGTCGATCAAGCAGGCCGCTGGGAATCTCCGGCGTATAGGCAAAGGCGTTTGCTTTCACAGCATGATAGCGGAGCACCTGCTCGGCCCCGCTGTACCAGAAGAGGAAGCCCATTTTCTTAGGCGTGGCGAACGACCAGTAGGCCTGCAGTTCGCGCCTGTAGAGGGCCAACTGCCTTTCTGCAAGGCGGAGCTGCGCATGATCAGAGGCCAAGGTATGCGTGGAGGGATCGGCTTCGGGATCATCCACCGCCATCACCTGCAAGTGCTCACCGAAGCCTTCCTGAAAAGCTACTCTCGGATCTGTGCGGACCGCGATGGCGTGCATTTGGTTGGCTCCGCCTGGAGAGGGCTCGCCCGAGAGGAGACGAACGATAATGTGTCCGAGTTCGTGCGGGAAGATCTGGTCAACAGCGCTGAAATGCCCGGTCAGCCTTTTTGTCTTGAACAAATCTACATATCCAGTCCCTTTCTTGAGCTCGTCTTGAAGATAAAAGCCAAAGCGCGGAAAACCGCCTTGATGAGAGGAGAACAAAAGGTAGGCTGGTTCCGGCCGGAGGTTCAGGCTGCCGTTCAGGTAGATCTGCACGTAGCGGTACAGGCGAAGCATCTTCAGAGGAAAACCCTTCAGCAATACCTCCGCGATAGCCCTGCCCTCGGGGTGGGGTTTGAGCACCGGCAACCCCTCTCGAACTTGGCCGGTGTCCGACAGGACCACGAGCAGAGGATTTTCCTTGATTTGAGCGAAGGTGAACCCGCAACACAAGCCCAACCACAAAATCAATCTTGGCAAAACCTTCATTGGTTGAACCACCGCTGAGAGTCCTTGTAGGTGACAAACCTACTTCATTCGTTCCGCAAGACGCAACGGATTCAGATATCAAAAAGTTCCATTGTCTTGCACAAGAGATAGTCGGCAACTCCACCACCATGCCCCTGCTTACCTGCGCGTTCTTCCGAACACCGGGCCATGAGCGTTGCTATAATGGAAACATGAAACGCTCCGGGTTTGCCGATCTCCCACTCCATGGTGGGCGCGTGCCGTCGTGGCTTGCCGAACGTATGACAAAGCTTGGCACGGCTATTGTCGAAGCAATCCTGCAGCGATACGGCGCTTCAGCATTACTCTCCCGTCTCGCCGACCCATTTTGGTTTCAAGCCCTGGGTTCCGTGATGGGCATGGATTGGCACTCTTCCGGCATCACCACATCAGTGATGGGTGCTCTGAAGCGAGGCCTCGCGCCCCGCGCGGACGAGCTTGGGATTTACATCTGTGGCGGGCGCGGCAAGCACTCGCGAAACACTCCACACGAGCTGCGCGCCGTGGCGGAACAAAAAGCTTTGGACGGCGAAGCCCTGGTCAGAACCAGCCGCCTGACGGCGAGAATCGATAACAATGCGATCGCCGACGGATTTCAGATTTACCTTCACACGTTCATCCTGAGCGCGCAGGGAGAGTGGGCGGTGGTTCAGCAAGGCATGAATGAGGCGAACGCCCTCGCCCGGCGCTATCACTGGCATTCTTCGTCCGTGCAAGATTTCACATCCGAGCCGCACACGGGAATTGTCGGAGAGCATCAGGGCACAATAATGAACCTGGTCGACGCAAACGCAGGACGGGCGCGACAGGCGTTGCTCACGATCGTTCGGGAACATCCGGATGCCACCCTGCGGGAGGCGCGGCACCTGGTTTTGCCCGGGCGTCACAACGTTCAGCCGGAAGACATCGACCTGAAGCGCCTCGGTGCGGTGCTGGCCGTCGCATACGAGCGCGAGTTTCGCGACTTCGCTTCGCTGCTCCTGCTCGAGAATCTCGGACCGCGCACGCTCCAATCTCTTGCGCTGATTGCCGAAGTCGTTCACGGCGCGCCCACCCGTTTCTCTGACCCTGCGCGCTTCTCATTCGCTCTGGGAGGCAAGGACGGGCATCCCTTCCCGGTACCACTCAAGACCTACGACGAATCCCTCTCGGTGCTCCAAACTTCTCTGGACGCCACAAAGCTGGGGGACGCTGACAAGCTGGACGGGATCCGCCGCCTCGAAAAGTTCGTGCGCGCGGTCGAAAACAGGTGTGTATCGGCCGCGGATTTTGATGCCGCCATTACGCACGAGCGCGAAATATCGCGCAGATATGGTGGCAGAACCGTGTTCGATGATGCAGGAAGAAAGTCGAGCGGTGCCCGTGCAAGGCAGTTGTCGCTGTTCAAGCTCCACTAGAAATCGGCGGCCCACGCCAAGCAAGATCCTCACGCTGTCTCAGGGCACTGCCAGCTTTACCGGGAGCTCTCAGGTGGTCTATTACGGGTCCGTGACGTTCAACATGCCATCCTACTGGTCTGCTTGCCGATGGGGAAGGCGGCCCCGACAGAATGACGCTGATTTCGACCTAATCGTGACGCAGAGCCTCGACGGGATCGACGCGCAGGGCGCGGACGGTGGGGGAAATAGTCGCAAGTGCAGCAACGAGTCCGAGTCCGCAAGCCACGACTACAAAATTCACCGCATCGGTTGGACGAACCTCCGGCACTAGAAACATCGATAGCGGACGGACAGCAACTAAGGAGAGGCCAAGGCCAATAGCCGTTCCAGTCGCTGCCAGCAGCAGGCTCTGACCGGCGACCATGCGCAGGATGCTTCCGGGACTGGCACCCAGGGCCATGCGGAGGCCAATTTCCCGAACGCGGCGGCTGATTGCATAGAGCAATGTACCGTAAAGCCCGACTGAAGCCAGCGCCAGCCCGAGCAGCGCCATTGCTCCGAGAACACTAGCCCCGACGCGACTCGGCAGCAGCGAAAACTGGAGCGCATCCCGCATCGTCTTGGTTTCCACGGCGGCTGTTGGATCGAGAGCGCTCAATGTTCGATCCACTTCGTGCACAATATCTTCCGCCGATCTTCTCGCCCGGACCAGAAAGTGGGCAAATCGCATTCCGTTTGGATATTGAGCATAGGGCTCGTACAACGCCATGGGATTCTCTTCACCCATGATGAAGTACTTGCTGTTCCGGGCGACGCCAACCACCATGGCAACGACATTCTCGGGGAGTCGGATCGTATGACCTATCGGACTGACGCTCCCGAACAGGTGTCGTGCAAGGTTTTCATTCAATACAACGACGGTCGGAGATCCCGTACGATCTGAGTCGAGAAAAGCGCGCCCCTGAAGGATGGGAATTCGCATGACTCGGAAATACTCCGGGCCCACAGCATTGAAATTGTATTGCGCATGAATGCTGCGATCGCCGGTATCCGGGCGTACCTCGCCCCCGACCCTCCATGGTGATTGCAGTGGCACTGCACGCGCCGGTGACACAGCCTCAATGCCGGGTCTTCCCTGCAGGCGCTCGAGTGCCTCATCGGTCAATGACGTGAATCGCTCTGGCGTGCAGGACGCAGGTATGGCGCGGAAAGTTGCCCAAACTGTGTGGGCTGTGTCGAATCCGGGATTCAGGGACCTCGCATGCAGCAGATTGCGGACGAAAAGCAGCCCGCCGCACATCAACACAATCGACACAGCCAGTTGCATAACCACCAGGCTGTTTCGCAGCGACCAGCGACGGCTCCCCACCTGTGGTTCATGCTCCTTCAGAATACCGCCAAGAGCATGACTCGTGCCTCTGATTGCCGGCACGAGCCCGGCTGCGAGCGTCACCACCACAGCAATTCCGATTGAATAGGTGAGTAACCGCCGATCCGGTTCGATCAAAAACTCTATCGGAAGCGGGAGCGGTAACCGCACACCGCTGAGCAGTCGTGTAAGCCAGATGTTGATTGCCAGACCGGCGCCCGTTCCGCATCCAGCCAGCAGAAGGCTTTCGGCCAGGAGCTGGCGAATGATGCGGCCGCGGCTGCCGCCGAGCGACGAGCGGATCGCGAGTTCTCGCGAACGGCTAAAGGCGCGGGCCAGCAGCAGGCTGGACACGTTCGCACACGCGATCAGCAGTACCAAACCTGTTACCAACTGAAGCATGACGAAAAACGCCACAATTGGCGTCAATCCCCCTTTCGCGCCCGTTGAGCCGCCCTCCGCGCGCAGGCGCTCCACTCCACCGACGGCAAAAACAGCGACGTCTTGTGCCCACTTTCGATTTTCGTTCGAAAACACGTGGTCCATCTCGCGGCATGCGGCCACCAGGCGGGCGGTCGCGGCCTGCGGCGTCATTCCTTGGGGCAGTCGCGCATATAGAATGTACTCCGCGCTCTCCATGGTCAGGTACACGTCCGGCGTAAAACCAAACCCGGCGAGATTGCGGTGATTCGGCGGCAAGACCCCGACAATAGTGTTCGGCTGCCCGTCAAGTACGAGTCTTCGGCCGAGGACATTCGGATCGCCGCCCAGGCGCCGCGTCCAAAACCCGTGCGTCACGACGGCCACTTGGGATTCTCCGGATTGGAAGGGCCGGCCGATTGCAACCGGGACGCCCGTCACCTCGAAGAAGTTGCTGGTTACACGGGTTCCGGCAAGCCGATATGAATCGTTTGCGTCGCGCCAGTTGACCACCTCGCCGATGTTCATGCCGGCGAGCCCATCGAAAACCCGCGCATCCCGGAGAAAGCGATACTGAGGCGTCGGGCAGAAGCCGCCTCCGCCAGTCTGGAGTTGAACGAGCGACTGCGGATCGCGGCAGGAGGGCTCGCTGAACAGAACCTCCATAGCAACACTGAACATCGATGTGTTGGCACCGATCCCCAATGCGAGGCAGCAGATTGCAGTAAGTGCAAAAGCCCCGTTGCGGGAAAATGCTCTTGCGGCGTAACGGAGGTCTGCGCACACATCCTCAAGCCAGCGAAACTGCCAGGCGGCGCGCGTTTCTTCCTGCACGTGCAGGCAGGAGCCGAACTCACGCCGCGCCTTAGCGAGCGCATCCGCACGAGACAAGCCCTCCCGTTCCAGATCATCCGCGCGGGCGTCGATGTGAGAGTGGATCTCGTCGCTGAGTTCCTGATCGAACCGCAAGCGCCGCGCCAGATAGGCGATGCGCCGTGCCACTTCCGTCCAAAGTGCCATCTGAGTCTCCAGTGTTGCCTGGCCGCCGTCGATTGTTCACCCGGCAGATTTTTAGAGGCTCGCCACCATTCCGCGCCTCATAAGCCGCTCGCTGGGATATAGGTTTCACCCCACAGTTGATTGATCGCGGCCGGAAGCCGCGCCGGTTCATGCGGTGCGCATCACAAGCTGGATTGCGCGCACCAGGCGGTCGAATTCCCCGGCTTCTCTCTCGAGTTGCTTGCGCCCTTGGGCCGTGAGGTGATAGAAGCGCGCCTTGCGATTGTTTTCCGAAACGCCCCACTCAGACGCCACCCAACCCTTGATCAGCATGCGATTGAGGGCGGGATACAGCGACCCATCTTCGATCTCCAGGCCCTCGCGAGAGGCCTCCTTGATGCGCTTGGCGATCGCATAGCCGTGTAGCGGGCCGCGACTCAACGTCCGCAGGATCAGCAAATACAATGTGCCGGGAAGTAATTCCGGAGTGGAACTTGGTTGCATCCTCGTCCCCCTTTCCAGACTAGGTATAGACGGGACAGGGGAAAGAGTCAAGGAAAAATCCGCGAATGTGCTCACATCTGGAGGTTCTTCCCTGCGCGCTTTCGGGGAAAATATGGAGCACCACTCGAACTGCAGTTCCAGGATGTGTACCGGAACACGGACGGCGGAAGGTCCGCATTTTCCCAAGCAGCATCTTTAGTGTAAGATCGGCAGCGTTGGCGCTATGGGATTTCCGGAGCGATCCGTGATGTTGACATAGATAACACAACGCGGAAGTATGGGAGGCGGCATATCTGCAAATGCCGCTTATTCGGCTATCCGCTCCGCAATTAGTTGTGCGGCTGCCTTCACCGAGATAACTTCGCTGCAGCCCGCGGAAAGAAAGGAGGCGCAATGACACTCGCTGATGCGCTACTTCAAGAAGCTGAAGCGACTTACGCCATTACAGAGAGGCTCTTCAAGCGTGTTGATGACACGGAGCTATCGTGGAAGCCGGCAACGGGCAAGGGCTGGATGACTGTGGGACAGCTCCTGATGCACTGCGCCAGCTTCGGTTGCGGCAAGGCCATTCAGGGCTTTGTTAAGGGAGATTGGGGCCTGCCCGAGGATACTCGACTCGAGGACCTGGGAGATGAACAACATGTGCCACCAGCAACTGCCCTACCCAGCGTACAGAGTGTCAAGCAGGCGCTGGAACTTTTGGCAGAAGACCGGAACCTGGCGCTGGGCTGTATCGCGGAAGTGGACGAAGCCAAGTTGTTGGCCGAAACATTCGCTGCGCCCTGGGGCGGTTCCAAGGTCTCTTTGTTCCAGCATCTCCTTCACATGATTGCCCATCTCGCCCAACACAAGGGCCAGCTCTTCTATTACCTGAAGCTGATGGGTCAGGACCTCAACACCAGCGATCTCTGGGGAGCGTAAGCAGCGCCCAGGATGCGCGTCGCAGCCTCCGCGCTGCAACAAGTCCGTCTTGCTACGGAGACTTTCTCAGAGTAGGAAGGCGCCGCCAATCAAGCCGTTTGCTCTGACGGGCGCGGCCAGGTAAGATGGAACCGCGCTCGTCGTCAAAACCTACGGAACCAAGGCCTCTCTGAGGGGAAGTCAAGCATGGGAAACCGAGCCAAGAGGCAACGCGTGTTGCTTCGGGTGCTCCGTTGGACCGCCCGGGCGCGGAGCATCGCCAGCACTGGTTTGGTGTTGCTCTTTCTCGTGGGTGATGGGTTCCACCGATGAACACAGATTCACACGTAGGCTGTTGGGAGAAGCAATGACATGGCAGACTTAACCCTCGTTTCCTATTGCGGCCTTTACTGTGGGCTCTGCGCCCATCGCGGCCGGATTCGGCAGCGTGCGAGAGAGCTCCGCGAATCGCTGTATCGGGAACAGCGCAATCCATCGGGCGCTGCGATTCCCAAGGAATTCCAATCCCTGTTGTGCTCTTTGGCGGACTCCAAAACTCAATGCAATTGCCGCCAAGGGACGTGCGGCCCACCGCTCTGCGGAATAAGGAGGTGCGCGCAACAGAGGGGTGTCGCTCTATGCCCATTCTGCGACGAACATCCGTGTGATCGAATCCTTGAGCGCTCCAAGAGCTCCTCCTCCATGCTCGCAAACGGAATGCGAATGAAGGCCGTAGGTATTGAGGCATGGATCAGAGAACAGGAATGACGGCGGAGAACTGCCTTCCGTAAGAACAGCGGCCACGAATTGCAGGCAAAGATGATTCCATTGTTGAGCATATGCATGACGTGCAAGGACCGCTCCAAATGGCGGGTCGGCGGCCGGATGCTCCGATTACTGCCAAAGACATTGGCAGCCTTGAATAACGTGGCGTTCAAGGCCGAGTGTGAGGTGGTGATAGCTGATTACTGCTCGGCCGACTGGCCACTCAAAAACTGGATTCATCAGCAGCTCTCTGGCGTCCCTGTGCAAATCCTGAACTTGGGTGACCGTTATTTTTCCAGAGGTAAAGGCCTGAACGCTGCGGCTGCTAACTCCCACGGTCGCGTACTGCTGTTCACCGATGCGGACATACTGCTGAGCGATGAGTTTCTCCGGAACTGCCTTGCGCTGACTGAAGGCTCCGCCCTTTTCCCTATCTGTCTCTCGATTGCGGATCCTTATAACCGCACCGGTGAGTATGCTGCCGAGAGCTACGGCATCTGTGCCATGGGCGCCCATGATTTCAAAGCAGTCGGCCCGTGGCCGGAGTGGACGAGCTGGGGTGGAGAAGGCGAATACATCCACAAGAAAGCACAGGAACGTCTGCATGTCGTGCGCAAAACGTACAACAACGTCATTCATCAATGGCATCCGAAGTACCTGGGTCAATATGAAAACTCGCCGAACTACGATTACGATCTTTACACAGGATGTAAACATGACCGCATAGATTCCGGCTTCCTCTACACGGCCGATATGCGCTCTCCGGCCAAGGAACAGATTGTGGAATTTGAACGGCTTTACTCAGGGTATAAGTCTGTCGATGTAGCAATCAACTCCTCGGCTTTCGTCATCAGGTGCCGGCCGCGCACTAGCGACTTGCCAGTGGTTTTTGATACTTTCCAAGGGCTCTATCACCTGCCTCCTCATCAGCTCCCGGAGAATGCGACTATTCTGGACTTGGGTGCAAATATCGGCTGCACCATACTTCACTTTATATCTCTCTTCCCTACGGCAAGAATAATTGGCGTTGAGATGGATCAAGAGAATTATGCTTTGGCGGAGTTCAACCTGCGCGGCTTTTTGGACCAGTTCACCTTGATTCATGCCGCAGTGTGGGTAGAGGATAGTGAAGTGTCCTACGGTGGCCAGGAAGCATGGGGCTTTCATGTCGTGCAGAACGGGCACAACCGTGTACGGGCAGTGACGATTCAAACTATAATGGCAGAGCATAACATTGATCAGATCGACTACCTGAAGATGGATGTTGAAGGAGCTGAGCAGAATCTCTTGACAACGAAGGCTGAGTGGTTGCTCAAGACCAACGCCATAAAGATTGAGGTCCATGACAACGACGCCGCAATCCCCACATTCATTGAGAAACTGACGCAAGCCGGCCTGAAGGCATGGAAAGATACGCATCATTGGTCGTGTGTAGTGGGGCTCAGGGAATGAAGAGATGCGCTGCCGGCCGTTGGCGGCTCAACGCAAGCGCAGTGCGGGTTCGCGCAATCGGCAGCCGTGGCCGCTGTGGGATTTCCGGAGCGATCCGGGAAGTTGACACAACTATTACCACGCTGAAGCAGCGGATGCGGCATTTCCGCAAAGGCAGCTTATTCGGACCATCCGCCCGCCTGATTCAGCCGAGTTCGGGACCAGCAATTGCGCAAACGAACTGAGGCTCACCGGGACAGCTGTGGGGACCTCGATACATGCGAACCAGCGGACGCTGATATCGGAATCCAAGAGGCTTAAGCAGATCCAGCGCCCACGCATTCTTCATGCAGATGTCCACAAAGACTGGTTCACCCGGCACGCGGCTCAGCACTTCCATCAGCAGCATTTCCGCCAGTTCGGCTGTCGTTGCCAGGCAGGGGCCCAAACTCCAGGCGTGCGCGCCAGGCCGCCAAAGTACATATCCTGCTATTTCTCCGGCGAGATGAGCGATGGCGGAGCAGAAGGGATTTTCTTTCCAAAGGGACGCGATCAGCCGGCTGCGGTCGGCGCCAAAGATCTGTCTATCCCAAGTGCAGATCAGATCGAGATCCGACGCTCGCACAGGCGGCAAACCCTTGCCTGTTTGAACCGTCGAAATGCCTTCCCAGCGCTGGATCTCGTATTCATCCACGAAGCCATGCCGCAGGTAGAGGTCGTACCCCATGGGCGTGCCGTCGAGTCTGAGGGTTTCGACTCCGTTGCACTCCAAATAGGAAACCGCCCGGTGCAGAAGGTTGGTGCCGATTCCCCGCCGGCGCGCCTGAGGGTCTGTCAGCAGCATGCCAATCCAGCCGAAACACTTTTCATACTGCAGTGTTGTTACTGTGCCGCGAACACGGTTGCCCTCACAAGCGACGAAGCAGCCCAGAGGTTCGAGAGCAAGCAGTCGTCGCCAGTCCGTTTCAGTCTGGTTCCAACCGGCAGTTTCCCGCAGCCGCATGCCGTCCGGGATATCAGCAACCTCCATGGTTCTGATCGTTATTCCTGAGGTTATCGCAGAGCTCAAGTTTCTTAGACCCTTTCTCTGGACGTTGGTTGACACCCCTTTTAGTCTCCACGACTCGCACAGATTTTCCTACGACTTATTAGTCGCTCGCCATAAATTCTACTTATCAGAATGGATTCTGATAAGCAGAATGTTCCGAAAGCTCCTGTTTGTCAAGCGTAGCCTGCTAAAAAATTAATAGCGCTAGCAGCCATCGAATAGATTATGGTTAGGGCCTGTCAATGAATAACGTTTGCACTTTGGCGCGAGCGCCGGGCGGGCAGATGCGAGGCGCCGCGACGCAGGCGATGTCGGTGTGCATCGTCGAGGAGCGGCAACGAAGCAGATG
>Ga0315277_10005031_pt1 | contig 17497 bp, 18 predicted proteins | sample YL17G05_15_MG_FD_203695 | JGI IMG/M metagenome (GOLD analysis project Ga0315277, IMG submission 203695) | Sediment microbial communities from Yellowstone Lake, YNP, Wyoming, USA - YL17G05_15 | ecosystem: Environmental > Aquatic > Freshwater > Lake > Sediment | place: USA: Wyoming | collected... | reverse complement strand
CATTCACTCCATAGTGCTTGTCGTTCGCGAAATCGTCAGCCTTTCTAAAGAGGCCCTTGAAAAGTGGCTTGAAGTGCTCGTCAGACTCTAGTTGGTTGATGTTGAGTGTGTAGTTGCACGCTGACAGCAAGCGCTCATTAATGAAACTCTTCTCGTCTCCGTTTTCATACTCGAAGTAAGCTGCCATGACTCTGATGCCTTGCTTCATTAGTGCTCTGACAAGGGGCACCAAATCAGCATCGCCAGTCACTAAGACAGCTATATCGATCTTTCCTTCTAAACCAATCTGCAAGGCGTCAATAGCCAAGGCGACATCTACGCCTTTCTCTCTCTGAGATGTTGACATCGGATGGTATTTGACTTCGATGCCGGCATGCATGAGATCGTGGTGCAAATTGCGGTCGTTTCGGAGTTGGCACTCCGTGGATTTAGATGAACTAAACAGCCCCTGAATCCAGGACGCATAGACAATTTTGTAGCTAGCAAATCCCTCCTCTTTGGCTCGGATGTACGCTTCAATTAACGAGTGGAAAGATTTGAAACTGAGCCACCCGAGCTTTCGCTTATGATAAAAGTACCGCCGAGGGTAGGCAAAATATGAACCATCGTAGAAGACGCCGATTCGACAAATCGTCTTATCACTCATGAAAGCCGCTCTTTACAGTTTGTGAATAGAGGCTGCATAAGTTGGAATATACTCCATATATGCGGTTATTTATTGCCAAATAACGAAGCTTGAGATCCCAGTTATTTACTATATCGTCAAAAAAGATGTAACCCTTAAACATATTCAGCTGAGAGAGAGTGGTCTGGCATGATAATTGTGGGACTATGCCAAGATCGGCCTGTCTTGACGCTCCCGGAGTTTTGCACCACATCATCAGAGGCATTGAGCGTCGAAACATATTTAGGGATAATCAAGATCGTGAGAATCTTCTTGAACGGCTCGAGAGACTTCTGCTGGGAACCAAGACAGCCTGCTATGCTTGGAAATTTGATCCCCCTCACCCCACCTTCTCTCCGCTGGGGAGAGGGTAAGGTGAGGGGATTTTTCTCATTTGGTGTAGGTATACTCCTCCCCCGGGTTCAACATGATCACTTCAATGCCGGGTGCTTCTCGCTTGGCGATTTCAACGAATTCCTTCGGGTCCTGGACCAGTATGGGGAAGGTCTTGAAGTGCATGGGAATGACTTTTTTGGGGGAGAGCATTTTCGCCGCCCGGGCAGCCTGGAAGGGGTCCATCGTGAAGACGCTGCCGATGGGTAACATGGCCACGTCGATCTTGTAAAGTTCTCCGAAGATCTTCATGGAATCAAAGATCCCCGTATCCCCCGCGTGATAAATCGTCGTGCCGTCCTCCAGCTTGATGATGTACCCGCAGGGTGCTCCTGAGGCCGTGGAATGGAAGGCCTGAGTCATAGTTACCGTGATCCCTTCATAAACCAGATTGCCCCCGATGTTCATCCCGTAGCCGAAGTAGCACACTTTTTCCGCCGGAATGTGAGATTCACTCTGTAATCGGCGGGCGGTCTCCACATTGGCCACGAGCAGTCCACCGGTCTTCTTGACGATCTCCGGGGCCTGCCCGACATGGTCGAAATGGTCATGGGTCACCAGGACCAACGCTGCCCCTTTCACGTCATCAATACCGAAGGAAGAGATGGGGTTGTCCAACCAGGGATCGATGTAAATAACCTTTCCACTTCCCGAAGTAATCTGGAACCCCGCATGGGATAACCATTTGATCGTCGTCTTCGCCATTTAGAATCCTCCTTTCTTCATTCTTTTTTTTACCACAGAGATGGCAGAGGGCACTGAGATTAAATAATACCACATTCAAAAATCTGAATAAAATAACATAGGCGAAAGGTCTGCTCTAACCGGTTGCTGAAAAAGTCGTTTTCGGTCTTAAGATGTCATTCCTGCGGAAGCAGGAATCCAGTCTTTTCAATACATCCTGGACTCCCGCTTTCGCGGGAGTGACGATCTATCGGAGTTTCTCCGCAACCTGCTAATCTTTGGTAATTGCTCTTTGATGCGATCTTCTTCTCTGCGTTCTCTGCGTCCTCTGCGGGCTCTGCGGTGAAATCTCTTACCTTATCCCCCCAGATACGCTTTCCTCACGTGCTCATTGTCGATCAGCTCCGAGGTCTTCCCCTGGAGGGTAATAGAACCGGTCTCCAAAACATAGCCCACGTGGGCAAGGCGCAGGGCCATCCGGGCATTTTGCTCTACCAGGATGATCCCGACCTCCCTCTGGTTGATGTCCAGGATAATCCGGCCGACTTCTTTCACCATAAGCGGGGCCAGACCCAAGGATGGTTCGTCCAAAAGAAGGAGCCGGGGGTTGGACATCAAAGCCCGGCCGATGGCCAGCATCTGCTGTTCCCCCCCGCTCAGGCTTCCCGCGGCTTGGCTGCGCCGCTCCCGGAGAATGGGAAAGTGTTCAAAAACCTCTTCCAGGTCCGCCTGAATTCCTTTTCGATCCTTCCGCCGGAAAGCGCCCAGCATCAGGTTTTCCCTGACCGTCATGTAGGGGAAGACTCTTCTTCCTTCGGGAACATGAGCAATCCCGGCGCGGACAATCTCCTGGGGAGAAAGGCCGTCGATCTTCTTTTCTTCGAAAAAAATCCCTCCCGAGGCCACGCCGATTAATCCGGAAATGGCCCGCAGGGTGGTGCTCTTCCCGGCTCCATTGGCTCCGATGAGGGCCACGATGGCTCCGCTCTCCATCTCGATGGAGATTCCCTTGAGAGCCTCGACTCTTTCGTAAAAAACTTTTAAGCTTTGGACGTGGAACCAGGTTTGCCCGGTCATATCAGCTCTTCGCTTCCCAGGTAGGCTTCGATCACCTGCTGGTTCTTCTGAACCTCCGGGGGAGTTCCCTCGGCAATCTTCCGGCCGTAATTGAGGACCACGATCCTCTGGCTGAGACCCATGATGGCTTTCATGTCGTGTTCCACCACCATCAAAGTAACCCCGCGGTCCCTCAGTCCCCGGATCAGCTCTATGAACCTCCGCGATTCCTCCGGGTTCATGCCGGTAATCGGTTCGTCCAGTAGCAGCAGACGCGGCTGGGCAGCCATCGCCATGGCCACTCCCAGTGCCCGTTGATGCCCGTGCGGCAAATTCTGGGCCAGTTCATCTTTCAGGCCGATCAGGTCCATGTACTCTAAAATATCCAGGCTACTCTTCCTGGCGTTGGCTTCATCTGATCTTGCTCGAGCATTGCTGAGTAGGAGTTCCCAGAAATTGGCTTTCACCCGCAGATGGTGGGCGATGATCACATTCTCGAGGACCGTTTTATGTTTGAAAAGATTGACCCCCTGAAAGGTTCGCACCAGGCCCTTCTTCGCGATCTGGTCCGGGCGAAGGCCGGTGATATCTTCTCCGTTGAAAAAGACCTTCCCGAAGGTCGGCGAGGAGAACCCGCTGATCACATTGAAGAGCGTCGTCTTGCCCGCGCCGTTCGGCCCGATCAGCCCCAGGATCGTACCGGGCTCGACCTGGAAACTCAGGTCACTCAGGGCAGCCAGCCCGCCAAAGTTCTTGCTAATTTCCCTGATCTCCAGAATCATCGAATTCAATTAGGACGCAGATCTTCGCAGATGAGCGCAGAAAATCATTTTCTTAGGTTATCAAATGCTTTGCGTTTGACTTCCGGTTTAACGCCAAAATTAACCAAGAGTCCCACTTCAACATGGGTAGCTTTTAAGTAATTCAATAACTGGACTTCATTCTCTTCTACCAAGCTTTTTGCTGCCTTTATTTCTACAATTATCTTGTTATCAACCAGTATATCTGCATAATACTCACCGATGACTTCGCCATCATAAAATACCTTTATAGGAGATTGTGGAACTGCTGGGATACCCTCCTTTTTTAATTCCGCTATCATGGCATTTTCATAAACTTTTTCCAGAAAACCATAACCCAGTTTGTTATAAACCCTATAGAAAATTTTAATCATCCGCTCGGTTAATTCTTTGTATTTGAAATCCTGATAATCTGCGTTCATCTGCGTCCCAAAAAAATCAATGCGTTTTTTTCTGGCCCCGCAACCGGGCCGGGAGGGTGATCAAACCGCCCGGGAGCAAGAACATGACCAGAATCAGAATAATCGCGTAAACCACGGGCTCATATTCCCTGGCCACGCGCAAGAACTCCGGGATCAGGGTCAGGAAAAAAGACCCCAGGAAAGGCCCCAGGGCGCTCCCCGCTCCCCCCACGAGAACGAAAATTAGACAATAGATCGATTGCCAGATCGTAAAGAACTCCGGGCTGGTGAAGTTAAAATAGTGGGCGTAGAAGCTTCCGCTCAGCCCGGCGAAAAAGCAGCCGATGCCAAAGGCGATCACCTTGTATTTCATGATATTGATGCCGATGGACTCCGCCAGAGTATCGCTCTCGCGAATGGAAGAAAAAATCGTGCCGATGCGGCTCTTTTCCATACGCACCATGACCAGGTAGGTGATGAAGGAGACCGCCAGAATCAGGTAGTAGAAAGGAATTCGGCTGGTGAAGCGGATGGAAAAAAGAGGCTGCGGGGCTGGAATGTTGGGAATACCCCCGTATCCCCCGAGGAGGCTGGGCCAGTTGACGATGATCAGGCGGATGATCTCGGCAAAGGCAAAGGTGATGATCGAGAAATAAACTCCCTTGATCCGCAGAGTCGGATAGCCGATGAGCAGGGCCACGAAAGCCGAGATCAATCCGGATAGAGGGAAGGCCAGCCAGAAGGAGAGACCGGCCTTCATCACCAGCAGGGTCGAGGCATACGCCCCCACGGCCATGTACGCTGCATGGCCCAGGGTCAACTGGCCGGTTGACATGATCAGCCGTACCCCCCATACCGAGGTGGTCCAGATCCCCGTCATGATTAAAAGGTTGAGAAGGTAAGGGTCTTGGCTGACCGCAGGAAAAACGACCGCGGCAAGAAGGACGATAAAATGTCCCGCTCTTCTTTTAGCCATGTCCAAAAAGCCCCTGGGGCCGGAAGAGGAGGACCTGCATGACCATGACGAAGCCGAGGATCTCGGTGATATCTCCCAAAAACGTGTTGCCGAAGCTCTCCACAAATCCCAGAAGGAGGCCGCCGGCAATGGCTCCCGGAATGCTGCCCAGCCCGCCGATCACCACGACCACCAGGGCTTTGAGCACGGCGTGCATTCCCAGGAACGGATTGACGAAGAAGAGCGGGGCCAGGAGCGCACCGGCGGCACCGGCCAGCGCCGAACTGATGGCCATGCACAGCGTAAACGTGGAATCCACCCCGATCCCCTGGAGAGCTGCGGCCTCCCGGTCCTGGGCCACGGCCCGCATGGCCTGACCGGTCTTGGAGAATTTGATATAAAACGTCAAGGCCGCCATCAGAATGACCGCCATGATGATCACGACGATGCGCTCCATGGAAAGCGTTGCCCCCAGGACCTTGATGACTCCAGAGAAGACGGGGGAGATGGACTTATCTTTTTCGCCGAAGACCAGGAGGGCCAACCCGCCGATGAGCATGGCGATACCCAAGGCGATGACCAGGCTGGGGTCGTGCTGATCCCGGAAGGGGCGGTAGAAAAAGCGGTAGACCAGGATTCCCAGGACGGCGATGATGATCATGCTGAGAACCATGGCCGCGAAATAGTTCACTCCCAGGCGCTCACAAAGAAGGTATGTGGCAAAGGCCCCGAGCATGTAGAACTCGCCGTGGGCAAAGTTCAGGAGGCGCATGATCCCGTAGATCAGGCTGAAGCCGGAAGCGATCAGCACATAGGTCAGGCCGAGCATCAGGCCGTTGACAAAGACCTGGACGAAAAAGGTGAAGTCCATCCGGTCCACCTTAGGGGAGTGAGGGCAGCATCGTACCCCGGTTGACCAGATTTCCATTCACGATTTCGGAGATATAAACCGGCGTGACGATCTGTCGCTTTATCCCGTAATGTTCTTTGCCGCCGAATTTCGCCGCCCCGAAGATCGTATGCCACTCTTCCATCTTTTCCATCGTTTCTTTAACCTGGGTCGGATCCAGGCTTCCGGATTTTTCGATGGCCTGTACCAGAATGTCCAGATAGAGGTGGTACTTGGGAGTTACGGGGTCGAAAGGCTTTCCGTGGATGGCCATGTAATCGTCATAGTATTTTTTCTGCCCCTCGGTGGTGTATGCGCCCAGGAGGTCATGCGTGTTGCTGATGTGGCCTTCGGCATTTTGTACCCCGGCAATCTTGCAGAACTCCAAAGGATCCAGGGTCGTTCCCGAAAAGGTTTTGCCTTTGTACCCGAGCTCGCGCAACTGTTTGACGATCAGCGCCTGATCCCCCGGGGGGGCACCGGTAAAGTCGATGAAATCCGGCTTCTGAACGATGAGCTTATTGAGCAGGGGGTAAAAATCGGAAGTGCCCCGCTCGTAGAACTGGGAGAAGACCACCTGGAATTGATTCTGCTCGGCAATGCGCTTGCAATCCTTCTCGATGGACCATCCGGAGGCGTCGTTGGGTTCGACGAAAGCCACGTTCTTCAGGCTCGGATAGGTTTTGTTCATCCAGGGATACATACCCTGGAGGATCTCGTTGGAAGTCAGGACCATGCGAAACGTGTACGGTTTGTCTGGAGTTAGAACTTCCTTGGCGTAGGAATTCACCAGGAAAAGAATCTTATTGGGTTCGGTAATGGGCTGGACCGCCAGGATCACGGCAGAGGATTGGGATCCGTGGATGAACTTCACCTTGTCCCGGTTGACCAGCTTCTCGGCCGCCATCCGTCCGGCGGCGGCGTTGTATTTATCGTCTTCCCAGATGATTTCGATCTTGTACTTTTCCCCTCCCACGTTCAAGCCACCGCGGCCGTTTACCTCCTTCTGCTTTACGGTGATGGCTTTCTGGGCGGCCAAGCCCCAGGTCGCTCCCCTTCCGGAGAGCGGGAAGATGGCCCCCATCTTGAGCACTTTTTCAGAAGATGAAAACGAAAGGGAAGGAAAGCAAAAGATCCCGAAGGTCAGGATAAGGCCGATCATTCTCCAAAAGCTCTTACTGATTCGCATCATCACGCTCCTCCTTTTTCACCGCGAATTTTTCCACTCCCGCAGGAATGAATTCCCCTGAGACTTCTCCCAGGCGGTTATGAGCCCATTACTTTTCCGATTCTCCTCAAGCTTCTTTCAAAGACGAAGTTCAATCGTGACAGATGTTCCTTTTCCTCCTCGGCCAGTACCTGAAAGGTCTTCTTGGCTTTTTCATCCTCCACCTTTCGCTCCATTTTTATGTACAGGTCGGAAGAATTGACTTCCAGAGAGACGGAAAGCTCCAGAATGTCCAACAGGTCTTTCTCCTTCGTCCACTCCATTGCTTCGTTCAGCCGCATCCCGCCTTCCATATAGGCCTCTGCGGGTTCCACCGAAATCACCGCACCCGGGAATCCCGGATCAGCCTTCAGACCGGCTGTCTCCTGGTATATCCGCAAAAGGGATTCCTGGTGTTCTTCCTCGTCAGCCATAAGGCCTCTGTAGAGGGTTCTTGCAGCAGGATCTTCCAGCCTTTGGGCCATTGCCGCATAAAATTTTCGAGATCCATCTTCCAGCAGCCAGGCCAGCGCCATCAGCTCTTCGGGCTTGCCTGCCGGTAAAAAATAGGCCATTCCAGCCTCCGGAATCCCCTGGGCCACAAAACCATTCCAGGCTCGTATCCCCCCTTCCATACTGTAAACTTCTTTGAATCCTGCCCGGGATAATACGGTCGCAGCAGCCCGGCTGCGCACACCCGTCGCTCAGTAGGCGATCGTTGGTTTATTGGGGTCCAGTTCGTGCAATCTTCCTTCCAGTTCCCCCAACGGAATCAGCTGGGCTCCGGGTAGATGTCCCGCTTCGTATTCCTGGGGCTGCCGTACATCGACAAGGTTGTATTCTTGCGGGTTCTTTCCTCTTAAAAATTCGCGAACCTTCTCGGCCGGCCAGGTGGATACTGATTTGAAATAATCCAGAATTCCCATGATTCACCCCCAGGCGATTTTATGGCTGATGCAAAATTCTCATGGAGCTCTCCGGATGCCTGAAACTTCACAAATTTTTCCAGAAAGGTTTCTGGGCTTCTTTTACCTTCTTAATTACAGGATCGACCATCTGGTGATCTGCCGATTCGCGTAGTTTCTCACCTCTTCTCCCGTCCAGAGTACCCCCCCGCAACGTTTTTAAAACCTCTCTGACCGAATCCCTGAGGCCGTCCAGGTGGTAGCCCCCTTCTAAGACGAAGACCACTTTCCCCCCGCAGGTCTCTTGCGCGAAAGCCAACACGATTCCCGCCAGGTTCGCGAATCCTTCCGGAGTCACCTGCATCCCCCCCAGCGGATCCTGGTGATAAATATCGAACCCTGCCGAAACGAAAACGATGTCCGGCTTATATTCCAGAGCAATGGGCGCCAAGATCTCCTCGAAGATCTCCATGTATTCGGCATCTCCCGGGCCCGGGGAAAGGGGGACGTTGACCGTAAATCCCTTTCCCGCACCGCTCCCCGTTTCGTTGACGAATCCGGTCCCCGGATAATAGGGAAATTGATGGGTAGAAAAGTATAGGACGTCTGCCCGTTCATAGAAGGAATGCTGGGTGCCATTTCCGTGGTGCAGGTCCCAGTCGATGATCAGAGCTTTTTTCAGCTTGTATTTTTTTAAGGCGTACCCCGCAGCAATCGCCACGTTATTAAAAAGGCAAAAGCCCATGGCCCGGTTAGACTCGGCATGATGCCCGGGTGGGCGGATGAGGGCGAAAGCATTGTTCAGCTTACCCCCGACCACTTCATCCACGGCCGCCAGGGTTCCACCGGCAGCCAATTTTGCGGTCTCATAGGATTTGGCGCAGGCATAAGTATCCGGGTCGAGCATGACGCAGCCGTGGCTGGCCGTTGAAGCCACCTGTTGAATGTAGCGGGGAACATGGATCAGCTCCAGCTCTTCCTGGGTAGCCATCCGGGGTTTGATCTCTTTAAGCGTTCCCTTCATTCCCGGCTCTTCGAGCATCTGGTACAACACTTCCAATCGCTGATGGGATTCAGGGTGGTAGGTACTCGCTACGTGGTCCATGTACCGATTGTCTTTCACAATTCCCGTTTGAGCCATACGCTTGTGCTCCTTTTCCTGGAGATCGATTCTATTCCCTGTTTATCTTTCCAAAACCTTCCCGGTGAGCCGTTCGTAAGCTTCCACGTATTTCTCCGATGTCTTGCGGATGACTTCTTCCGGAAGCGTGGGGGCAGGGGGTTTCTTATCCCAATGGATCGAAAGCAGGTAATCCCGGACAAACTGTTTATCGAAGCTCTTTTGAGGGCCTCCGGGGCAGTAACCGTCGCGCGGCCAGAAACGCGAAGAATCTGGGGTCAAGGCTTCGTCGATGAGTAACAACCGGCTATCCTTGTCCAGCCCAAATTCAAACTTCGTGTCGGCGATAATGATCCCGCGTTCCTCGGCGAGGACGGTGGCCTGCTTGTATATCCGGACGCTTACCGACTGAACATCCTCCGCCAGCTTTTTCCCCAATTTCTTGACCATGGTGGGAAAGTCGATATTCTCATCGTGGACCCCCATTTCCGCTTTGGTCGACGGCGTGAATAGGGGAATCTCAAGTTTTTGGGACTCCTGCAAGCCCGCCGGTAAAACGATCCTGCTGATCGAGCCTTTCTCCTGATACTCATTCCAGCCAGACCCCGAGAGGTATCCGCGCACGATGCATTCCACCGGGAGAGGCTTGGCCTTTTTCACGATCATGGCCCGGCCGGATAAAGAAGCAGCGATGTCCCGGGGCAGGCCCGGAAAACCGTCCAGTTGCGTCGTTACCATGTGATGGGTCGTGATGGGCTGCAGGGTCTTGAACCAGTAAGCGGATAACTGGTTGAGTACCCGGCCTTTGTGGGGAATGCCGTCGGGGAGCACCACGTCGAAGGCCGATATTCGGTCTGTGGCCACGATCAGCAAATAAGCACCCAAATCATAGATATCCCGCACCTTGCCCCGATGGAGGAACGGGATCTCCTTAAACTCCGTGTGTAATAGAACTTTTGGCGACATATCTTTCTCCCTGGTGAGCTCGTGTATTTCGGTTGTAAGTCAATTCTGCCTTCCTGTCAAGGGTTTCCTCATTTAAGAAGTAAGTTGTGCGTTGTGCGTGGTAAGTGCCAAAACCTCTTAACAACCCACAACTCCCCACTCTCCACTCCCAACTCACGTCTTTAAATAAGATTTTTGTCCTTGACACGTACCGGAAAAGCTCCTATTCTTGAATAAAAAGGTAAGCTTAACATGTTCGGCATCGGTCTTCCTGAGTTAATCATCATCCTCATCGTAGCTCTGATCGTTTTCGGCCCCAAGAAGCTCCCCGATCTGGCCAAATCTCTGGGGAAAGGAATGGCTGAATTCAAGAAAGCCACGGACGATTTCAAGTCCACCATCCACAGCGACGTCTCCAGCATCGAAAATGAGGTCAGAGACGTTAAGAAAGATATAACAGAAGAAATATACAACCCGGAGGTGGCCTCTCAGGCAGAAATCCAAGCCGTTTCGGAGACCGCCCCGCCCGAGTTGCAGACTCCTTCCCCCGATCCAGCTGCGGCTTCCAGCTCTTTTCTGGAAGACTTTGAAAGAGGCAAGGTAGAATCGGCGGCAACCCCGGAAAGCGCACCCCCGGCGGTTGTTGCTGCCCAAACCACTTCTCCGCCCAAGGAAGAAGGCCCACCGATCGCGACCAAGGAATCGGCTTGACATGCCCGATAAGAAGCTCCCCCTTACCGCTCACCTCGAGGAGCTGCGCAAGAGGTTAATCTATTCTTTCGTGAGCATCGGGGTGGCCTTCGGGATCTCTTATGCGTACATCAAAGAAATCGTCGAAATCCTGATGCGCCCTCTGGTCCGGGCCCTGCCGGCAGGCAGCACTCTGGTATTCACCGCTGTTCCCGAAGCTTTCCTCACGTACCTCAAAGCGGCCTTATTGGCCGGGGTCTTCTTCTCTTCCCCCTTTATCCTTTACCAGATCTGGGCCTTCGTTTCCCCTGGATTGTACGAGAGGGAGAAGAAGTATATCTATCCCTATCTTTTCGTTTCCACGATTTTTTTTGTGGCCGGTGCCCTATTCTGCTACCTCATCGTCTTCCCGGTCGTTTTCCGGTTTTTTCTGAGCTTTGCTACGAAGGACATCCGGCCGCTTCCGGCCATCAAGGAATATCTCACCTTTACCATTAAGCTTCTGCTGGCTTTCGGCCTGCTATTCCAGTGGCCGGCGTTAATTCTTTTTCTCTCCCGCATGGGAGTGGTTTCGTCTAAAACCCTCGCGAAAAACCGGAAATATGCCATCCTGGGGATTTTCGTGGCGGCCGCCGTGCTCACCCCGCCGGACTTAGTTTCGCAGCTTCTCCTGGCCGGGCCGCTGCTGGTTATGTATGAAGGGTCCATATGGATGGCTAAATTTTTGGGTAAAAAGGAAGAGGAAGACAAGAAGGATAAGAGCGAGGCCTGAGGAGTGGCCGATTTCCGCTCGAGGCCCCTACCCTTCTTGACTCAAACGCTTAAACTCATCCAGCAGCTCGCGCTGGGGTTTGCTGAGCCGGCTGGGAATCTCTACCCGCAGGGCCACTTGCAAATCACCCCGGCCCGCACCCTGTAGAATCGGCATCCCCCGACCCTTGAGTGTAAAGATTTTCCCCGCTGGGGTTCCCGGGGGTATCTTCATCCGGGCCTTGCCCTCCAGGGTCGGTACCTCAATCTCCGCCCCCATCAAGGCCTGGAGAAAAGTAACCGGAACCTCGCATAAGAGGTCCTTCCCCTCACGGGTAAAGATCGGATGCTTCTTGACCGAAATAACCACATACAAATCCCCGGGCTGTCCGCCATGCCGGCCCATCTCCCCTTCGCCGCTCAGGCGCAAACGGGATCCATTGTCCACCCCCCGCGGGATATCCATGTGAATGGCCCGGGTCACTTTTAGGCGGCCCACTCCCCCGCATTTGGGACAGGGCCGGGGAATAATCTGCCTCTCGCCCTGACAACGTTCGCAGGTCGTCTCCACCTGGAAAAACCCCCGCTGGGACCGGAACGAACCGAGTCCCCCGCAGGCGGGGCAAATCATGGGGGAAGCCCCCGGTGCACAACGGCTCCCCCGGCACAGCGAGCAAACCGACATGCGGCGAACTTCGATTTCCCGCTCTAACCCGAAAGCGGCCTCCTCCAGGGAGATTTCCAAATTGTAACGGAGGTCCGCCCCCCTCGATTTTCTGGGCTGCGGCTTTTTGATCCCGAAGAAGTCTTCAAAAATCTCTCCGAAGAAATCATCGAAAGAATGGTCCCGGGAGGAGAAATCCTCAGGCTCCCGGAATCCCCCGAACCCCCTCCCTCCCATGGCCGCACCCCGCCGGTCGTAGGCGGCGCGCTTGCGAACATCGTGTAGGATCTCATAGGCTTCGGTGATTCGTTTGAAATGCTCTTCCGCACCCGGATTCTCGGGATTCTTGTCCGGATGAAACTGGTGGGCGAGACGACGGTAGGCCTTCTTGATTTCCTCCGGGCTGGCCAAAGGATCAATGCCCAAGAGGTCGTAATAATCTCTCTTGAACATCAACTTCCTTCTGTTTTCAACGCCGCCTTTTCTTTGGACACGATCACTCGGGCTGGCCGCAAGAGCCGGTCTTGGTAGATATAGCCTTTTTCGATTTCGGAGATGACCCGGTTCGGCTCTTGATCGCTTTCTTGCTGGGAGACCGCTTCGTGCTTTTCAGGATCGAACACCTCCCCCCTGGCCGATAGGGGTTTGACCCCAAACCTCTCCAGGGTATTCAGGAACTGCCTCAGGGTGATTTCCAACCCTTCCAGAAGAGAAGTGTTTTCCTTATTCCCCTTTCCATGGTCGATGGCCCGTTCCATATTATCCAGAATGGGGAGGATGCTCCGGAGCAGACTTTCGTTACTGAACTTCATCAGGTCCGCTTTTTCTTTTTGCGTCCGCTTCTTGAAATTATCAAACTCCGCCAGCAAACGCAGCCATTTATCGTAATTTTCAGCCGCCTCCCGGGTCTTTTCTGAAAGTTGTTCTTGGAGTTTTTCCTGCGGGGTGAGTTCTTTCTTTTCCCCCTCAGGCTCCTTTGTTTTTTGATCTTCGGCCTGGAGTTTTTCCGGTTCCGTCTCTTCGCCTTTCACTTCGACGCGAACTTCCCCCCGGGATTTCACTTCTCCATCTTTATGATCTTTATTTCTTTTTTTCTCGCTCAAGATTCTTTCTCCTCTACACCCTGGGCCTCTCCTTCGGCCGTAGGGCCCGGTATTCCTATCAATCGATGTTCTCCAGGATTTTGCCAACGATCCTGGCCGTATAATCCACGATGGGGATGATGCTGGGATAGTCCATCCGGGTCGGGCCGATGATCCCCAGCGTCCCCAGGGTGAAGTTCTCTCTGGAATAGGGGGCGGCAATCACACTGCAATCCTTCATTTCGTTGAACTCATTCTCCGCGCCGATAAAGATCTGCATCCCCTGCGCCAACAAAGCCTTGTCCAGGAGCTTGACGATCTTCGTCTTTTCCTCAAAGGCCTGCAGAAGGGTACGCATCTTCTCCAGGTCGGCGAACTCTGGAGACTGGAGGATATTGGTCTTGCCCTCGATATAAAGGTCCCCTCCCCCTTCGTCTTCCAGCGCCTTCTGGCTGAGCTGGAGGGCGCGGTACATCAGTTTGTCAAAGAGCACTTTTTCCTTTTTCACCTCTTCCAGGATCTTGCGCCTTGCCTCTACCAGGCTCAGCCCGCCCATGATTTCGGTCAGGTACCTGCTGTATTTGTCCAGTTCGTCCTGGCTCATAAGCTCATCGGATTCGATGAGTTTATTCTGCACCTCCCCTGATTTGCAGACGATGATCACCAGGATCGTTTTCTCCCGCAATTTGATGAACTCAATGTGTTTGAAAATGTTACTGCCGAACCGCGGGGCCAGAATGACCCCTGTTTGTTTGGAAAGCAGCGAAAGAAGAGAGGAGGCGCGTTTCATGATCTCATTCGTATCCATCCCCTCATCCTGGAAGCCCATCTCAATCCGACCCCGGTCAACCAATTTCAGCTTGCGTACCTCCAGGATGCTGTCTACGTAGAAACGAAAAGCCCTGTCTGTCGGCACTCGACCGGCCGAAGTATGCGGCTGGGTTAAAAACCCCATCTCTTCCAGGTCAGCCATCACGTTGCGGATCGTTGCCGGGCTGAGCCCTATCTTGGATTTTTTTGACACCGTCCGCGATCCGACCGGTTCGGCGGACTGGATATAATCTGTGATGATCGCCTCAAGAACTTCCCGGTCTCGATCTGTCAACGTTTGGGTCATGAACTACATCCCCCTTAGCACTCTTGATCTGAAAGTGCTAAATAAACATAACAAGAAAAGGCCCTCTTGTCAAGGATCGGCCCGGATTTATCTCCCCGGCTTATCGCCGTCAACCGATGGAATTTATATTCTATTATAAGCCGGCGAGACGGACCGGGATGAAGGTCATATCAGCCTAAGCCCCTCACCCTTTCCATCTCCCCTGCAAACGGGGGAGAGGGTGGGGTGAGGGCTATTTTCTAGGCACTTTCTATACACTGTTTAGGTAAAGTTTGTTATAAATAATCAAAAAAGTTCGCCCGGATGTACTTAAAGTTTTGCTGGATGTTTCTTTTTCCCCGGATGACCTCCCCATGGCCCGAAAGGAGCAACTCCGCATCCAGGCGAGCCAACTTCTCGACGGATTCCCGCAGGAGATTGCCGTCGCCCCCGGGAAAGTCCGTCCTCCCGATTCCCATGTAAAAGACGGCATCACCGGTGAAAAGCGCTTTCTTCTCCGGCCAGTACAGGCTGACCGATCCCGGTGAATGACCGGGAGTATGCAGAACCTGAAATGTTTTTGAGCCCAGCTTCAGCTCTCCCTCCTTGAGAAAGAAGTCCACGCGGATATCGGGCATCTCCATGCCGAAGGCCCGATAAAACTCGCTTCCAGCCTCCCTCATGAATTTTTCTTCTTCCGGGTGCATGGTCATAAAAACCCCGGCTCGGGCAAAGGTCTGCGAAGCTTCGAAGTGGTCGGGGTGGACATGGGTGGCGATAATCAGGCGGATGTCCTCAACCCGGTTTTTATCTTTTTCCATCTGGGTAATCAGATGCTTGACCAGGTGCTGGTGGCCCGGGTCGATGAGTACCGGCACCTCTCCGCCGACCAGATAACTGTTGCAGTTGTTCTCCTGCGTGCTCATCCAGGGATAGGCGTACAGCTCAGAATCAAGCTTCATAAATTCTCCCTTTTCATAAAAAATCAAAAACACGCCCTCTCCCTTGATGGGAGAGGGCTGGGGTGAGGGTGAAGAATATCAGTCATCGTTTCGATGCTTTCTCCAAAAGCTCTTCGATCGTCATGGGCAGAAGGGGCAGCGGGTCGAGGGGACGCCCCTGGCGCCGCAGCTCAAAGTGGAGGTGGGGACCCGTGGATTTTCCCGTACTCCCCACGCCCCCGATCGCCTGGCCCTGACGAACCGCTTCTCCTTCTTTGGCGATGATAACGTTCATGTGCCCATAGATGCTCGAAAACCCTGAGTCGTGCCGCAGGACCACCACATTCCCGTACCCACTCAGGGAGTTGCGGGCAAGGATGACTTCTCCATCCATGGCCGCCTTAACCTCCTGGTAAGAAGGGGAGGCAATGTCGATCCCCCTATGGAAATTTTTGCCCCTGGGTCCAAAAGGAGAATTGATCTTTCCCTGGATGGGCCAGATGAGATCCGATTCTTTCCCCCGAGAGGGAGGCCTCTGTCTTCCGGCTCCGGGGGATGGTTCTGCGGGAATGGGTTTTTCTTCCGTCCGGAGGGAGCGTTCCAGATCATTTTTTTCCCGGGCCGAGAGGGGTACGTAGGGCTCAACATGGAGAACGGCTTTGGCTCCGGGGATAAAAATCTTGCTCCCGACTTTAATGGCCGATGGCGATGAGAGACCATTGGCTTCCATGAGCTTGGCAATGGGAACTTTATAGGTCTGGCTGATGCGGTATAAAGTTACCCCTTGAATCACAACGTGATAAACACCTTTTTTCCGGGCAATCGCAGGTGAAACCAGAAAGGAAATGAGAAACAAAGAGGAGATCAGGGAGATGAGGACAACTTCCCCCATAAAGGCTCTTCTTGACACACAATTCCTTCCGAAATCTTTTTTCTCCATTCCTCGGATTTTAAAATAACAGGGGAGACAGGGAATTGCAATATGATTCTCTTCTTCCGATCGGAGGTTCAATTTTATCTGGGTAATGGGTAAAGAATGAAGTGTGAGGTGTGAGGGATCCCCGCCGTGACTGCTTTCCGGCTTCTCAGCCGTCGACAACCACGAACTCCAGCGGGAAGCGGTGGAGGGAATGCCAGCCGTCCTTCCTCACGACCCCTACGTCGCCCAGGAAGATCCCGGCCCGGTAGTCGGGGGTGCATGGGTTGGGCTCGATCATGATCAGTTGGTTTTCCTCGAGCCTCTCGTCCTCGATGATGTGGCCGGCCACGTCGCGCCCCGGGATGCCCCAGTGCGGCGACTCGGCTTTGTCGTCCCAACCGTGGATGATCGGAGCCTCGATGGTGTATCCGGCTTCCGGGATGGCGGCGGAGATTTTCAGCACATCCGCCTTGGAGCAGCCCGGCTTGATAACCTCGGCCACCCGCCGGAAGACATCTTCGGCGAGGTCGTACATTTTTTGAAACCGTGGGGTCGGCTTTCCCACCGCGATCGGACGGATCAGCTGTCCGGAACAGCCGCTATAGCTCATGCTCAGCTCGTTCAGAATCAAGTCGCCTTTTTGAATCCTGCGCTCCGAGGGGACCCGCCAGGGGTACGGCATCGTGGGGTCGGCCATGGGTGTCGAGCCCAGGAGTGAAAAGATCGGCAGGGCATTGTTTCTCCACGATTCGGCCGTGATCGCGGCGTAGAGCTCGTACTCCGCCGCCCCCACCCGGGTGGCGTTCACCAGGGCCTGCATGCATTTATCCGTGATCTCGGCCCCCTTGCGGTAAAAGGCGATCTCCTCCTCGCTCTTGATCGCCCGGACCTTCTCGTACTTAGCCGTCACGAAGCTCCACCGCGCTTCGGGCAGTCTCTGTTTCAGCCTCTCGAAATGATCGTAGGGGAGGGTCGAGAACGTCCGTTTATCCCGGCCGACGATCCCGATGCTGCCTTTGGCGCACCCGGCTTCGACGATCCGGTCGGCCACCCCGTCGGCCTCATTGGGAGCCCAACGGACGTCCCGGAGATGGGAGTACAGCATGGCGCACAACCCGTGGGGAGAGATGCTGACAAAAAGGGTCGGATCGCCGTGGCGGGGAAAGACCGCATACTGCTGGATCCCGTCCGCCCAGCCGGAGATGTACCTAGCATTTTTCTGCTGCATTTCTTTGCCCGTCGCGAACAGGACCAGGCAGTCGAGACCTTCTTCGTCCATCATTGCCCGGATCCGCCGGTAGCGCGCCTCGTACTCAGCCATGGAGAAATTCGGGTA
>Ga0315277_10005028_pt1 | contig 17499 bp, 16 predicted proteins | sample YL17G05_15_MG_FD_203695 | JGI IMG/M metagenome (GOLD analysis project Ga0315277, IMG submission 203695) | Sediment microbial communities from Yellowstone Lake, YNP, Wyoming, USA - YL17G05_15 | ecosystem: Environmental > Aquatic > Freshwater > Lake > Sediment | place: USA: Wyoming | collected... | reverse complement strand
GCGTCTGCCGGCCAAGCCGGAGATGAAGCCCCAGCCGATCGTGCTCTTCAATGGCGACCCGGTGCAATTCCGCAAGATGTTCATCAAACCCCTGCAATGAGATGGATGGTGGATAATTGATGATTGATTATTGCAGAGTAGGGCCGGACTCTCCACAATCATCCTTCATCAATCATCAATAATCAATTGGGGAAGTGTTTCTGCGATGGCAGAATCAGCCGTACGGTTCGGACTCATCGGTTACGGCGCGTGGGGCTAGCACCACGCCGCTACAATTGCCGGGACAGAAGGCGCGCGACTGGTCGCGATCGCCGAGCCGTCGGAAGAATCGCGACAGGCCGCTTGCGAGGCCCACCCGGATGCTGTCGTGGTCGGCAACTACCGGGAGCTTGTCCAGCGCGACGACCTGGACGTTGTCGACGTGATCGTACCCAGTAATGTGCATCACGAAGTGGCTACGGCCGTCCTTTCTGCCGGCAAGCATCTGCTGCTGGAGAAGCCCATGTGCCCGGCCATCCGGCAGTGCGACGATCTCCTCCAACTGGCCAGGCAGAAGAACCTGCGAATCGCCATCAACCACGAGTTCCGCCTCTCGTCCCTGTGGGGAAAAGTGAAGCAGCTTGTCGATGACAAGCTCGTCGGAGAGCCGCGGTACGTCCTGGTCGAGCTTTCGCGGAACCCCTACCGACTGGGCTCCGACGGGTGGCGATTCGATATCAACCGCGTCGGCAACTGGATCCTCGAAGAGCCGATCCATTTCTTCGACCTCGCGCGCTGGTATCTGAGTTCCGTGGGCGAGCCTGAATCGGTCTACGCCGCCGCCAACTCCCGGCAGCCGGGCCACCCCGAGCTGCAGGATAACTGCAGCGCAATCGTTCATTTTGCCGGCGGCGCCTACGCCGTCGTCTCACAGACCCTGGCTGCCTTCGAACACCACCAGACCGTAAAGCTCACAGGCACCCGGGGCGCAATCTGGGCCAGTTGGAGCGGCGCCATGGACCGAACCAGACATCCCACCTTCTTCCTCAAAACCTTCGATGGCAAGAACGTGGAAGAATTGCCCATCACTCGCAGCGCCGGGGAGCTGTTCGAGCTGGAGGAGCAGATAGCCGCCATGGTGGCCACCGTCCGGGCCGGCCGGCCCTCGCCGTGCACGGGCCAGGACGGCAAGTGGTCCGTCGCCATGTGCCTGGCGACGCAGATGTCCGTGAAGACGGGCCGCCGTGTAGCCATGAAAGAAATCCTTTGAATCCCCGCCGAGCCCCAGTCGCACGGTCTCACGACAATTGCGAGCGCTGAGCGGGTGTATGCCAAAAGAGTGGCGCGTGGCAGCGTCAAGCCCGCAGGGCTTGGCGATGGCTTCTCTGTGGCGAGGGCATCTTGCACTTCGGGACCTGAACGCATCGCACCTTGACAAAGCGAGGCCTGGTTGGCCTCGCGACGCGAGGGCGAGACGCCCTCGCCACGAAGACCGGTGCCGCCAGGCTGCGTTCGAGGGTGCCGCCCACCGACTCAGGAGCTGCCACAATTCTGTCGTACACTCCGCTGAGCCGTACGACCAAAATTCCCTTGCTACTTCAGTGAGGCGGTTATTCGGGAGTGTGGGAGCGTGAACAAAACGTTGCAATCGGCGGCTGAAACCCTATCTTAGGGGCGTGATACGCCCGTTTGTCGCGAGGTTTTGCGCAGGAAGACTCCATGAGGAAATGCCTGTTGCCGATGTGTGCTTGCCTGGGCGGCCTGGTCCTGCTGGCCGGCTGCACCGGGACTGAGTCTGTACCGCAGCCCCAGCCGCAGGTCGTCCAACCCATCGAGCCACCGCAAGAGCCCAACACCGCCGCCGTGCCTGATGAGGTCTCCGCGAAGGTCGAAAAAGCCTCCGTCGCGAAAAAAGAGACCGTAGAGCCGAACGAGACCTCCACCGTCAAGATCGATCAGGTTGTTGCTGCCAAGTCGCAGAAGACGACTGAACCGAATGAAGCCAAGCCGGTCGAGCCCAATACCCCGGCCGCCCGCGAACCCGGCACCGTGAAATCCGTAGCGCCTGAAAATTTGAAATCTGAAATCACAAATCCGCAATCGGTCCCGTCGTTTATTCGGGGCTACGCGGAGCTCCTGCGGGACTACGTGCAGGATGATGGATACGTGGACTACAGCAGTCTGCACCGGCGGCGGCTCGATGTAAAGCAGATCGTCATGGACCTGGGCGAGCTGGACCCCAACGTCTATGCGGCGTGGCCGAAGGGCGAGCAACTGGCGTTCTGGATCAACGCCTACAACATCAAGATGCTCGAAATCATCTCACGCAATTATCCCATCCAATCTTCGCGGTGGCTGCGACTGACCTGGCCGCCGACCGACATCCGGCACATCGCGGGCATCTGGACCGATTACAAGCTGCTCGTGATGGACGAGGAGTTCACGCTGGCGGAGGTGGAGCGGCGGTTCTTTCACACGACGTTCGGCGACCCGCGTGTCTTCCTGGCTCTGACGTGTGCCTGCCGGTCGGGCCCGCCCCTGCGAAAGAAGCCATACGAGGGCAAAGACCTCGACCGCCAGCTCGACGAGCAGGTCAAGGCCTTCCTTTCGAGCCCGCAGGGATTCAGCATCGACCGCCGCAATATGGTCGTGCGCCTGTCGGCGATCTTCAAGCCGGTCTGGCGCGGCAAGGAGTTCGTCGCCCGCTACGGGACGGACAAGAAATTCAAGAGCCGCGAGCCCGAGACGCGGGCCGTGCTCAACTTCATCACCAACTACCTCTCGCGGGAGGACGCCTACTTCCTCGAAACGGAGAATTACGCCATCGAGTACATGAGCTTCGACTGGCGGCTCAACGACGCCTCCAGAGGCTAGCCGGCAGCGTTTTTTGGTTGACGGCGGGGTGGGTGGGCCTATTATAGGGGGGTTTTTAGAGGCACGGAATCGTGGGCTCGCATCCGGAGGATGCACCCGAATCGCAAGGCATACGGGTCGCCCAAAGTAGTTGACATAAGATGATTTCATGGGTTTTCGAGTAGGGGCCGCAGCAGATGGCGCGAATGACAAGTCCTATCAATACCAACTGCGACATGCACAGTTACCTGTTTACCAGCGAGTCGGTGACGATGGGCCACCCGGACAAGGTGGCGGACCGGATCTCGGATTCGATTCTTGATGCGATGCTCGCGCAGGACCCGTACAGCCGGGTCGCGTGCGAGACGCTGGTCAAATGCGATATGGCCGTCGTTGCCGGCGAGATTACTACCAAGGCCGTGGTGGACATCCCCGATGTGGTCCGGCAGACCATCAAGGATATCGGCTACGATAACCCGGAGCTGGGCTTCCATTACGACAACTGTGCCGTCCTGGTGGCTGTGAGCAAACAGAGCCCGGACATCTCGCAGGGCGTCACCGAGGGCCAGGGCCTGCACAAGGAGATGGGCGCGGGCGATCAGGGCCTGATGTTCGGCTTCGCCTGCCGGGAGACGCGTGAGCTGATGCCGATGCCGATCCAGTTAGCGCACATGCTGACACTCCGGCTGGAGAAGATGCGCCAGGCGGGGAAGCTGCCGTGGCTAAGGCCGGACGGCAAGAGCCAGGTGACGGTCGAATACAAGAACGGTAAGCCGAACCGGATTCATACTGTGGTCGTCTCCACTCAGCACGCGCCGGACATCAGGTATCGTGAGCTGCACAAACAGATCGTCGAGCAGATCATCCTGCCGGTGATGCCCAAGCGGCTGATCGACAAGGATACGAAATACCACGTCAATCCCACGGGTAAGTTCGAGCTGGGCGGACCGAAGGCCGACTGCGGCCTCACCGGACGCAAGATCATCGTCGATACCTACGGCGGACGCGGCCGACACGGCGGTGGATGCTTCAGCGGCAAGGACCCGACCAAAGTCGATCGCACCGCCAGCTACATGTGCCGGTACATCGCCAAGAACGTCGTGGCGGCGGGACTGGCCGACTGCTGTGAGGTCCAGGTCTCCTACGCCATCGGCGTGGCCCAGCCGATCTCCGTCTTCGTCGATACCGGCGGGACGGCCAGGATCAGCGAGAGCCGCATCAGCCAGATCGTCTGCGACCTGTTCCCGCTGACGCCCAAAGGAATGATCAAGCACCTGAACCTTCGCCGGCCGATTTTCGCCGAGACCTCGCACGGCGGCCACTTCGGCCGCGAGCTGCCCGATTTCACCTGGGAGAAGACCGACATGGTCCCCCGCCTGCGCAAAGCCGCCGGCCTAAAACCGGCATAGAGAGTCTCTGATATAGTTCGTCTTATTGCTAAGCCCGGTCCATCGCCGGGCTTCTTCTTTGGGCCACGACCGGTGGACAACGTGGACTGTGTGGACGAGATGGACACCAGTGGACGGGCAAAGCCACCTATGGGTCCATTCCGTCTATGAAGTCCATATCGTCCACAAAATCCATTCGAGGTTTTTCTGTAAGTCCCGCGCCTGATGCGAGTCTAATATGTCAGCCATGGCGAAGATGAGCGAGGAGCAGGCCCTGGTGGAACGGTTTCGCCGGGGAGATGATTCTGCGTTCGACAGGATCGTGGAGCGTCATTCGGCCGAGCTTGCGGCCGTGGCGAATCGTTTGCTCGGCTGGCCGGGCGACGTGGACGATGTCGTCCAGGACGTCTTCGTCGCGGCGTTTACGAGCCTGAGGACGTTTCGGGGTCAGTGCAGCCTGCGAACGTGGCTCTTTACCATCGTGATCAACAAGTGCCGCAGCCGGCGATTCCGGCGGCGGCTGCGGCTTGTGCGAGTGAAGGACCTGGAAGCCGTAGCCGGCCTGGATCACGGGGGCGACAAAGCGGCAATAGACGAGGAGCAATCCGCCAGGGTCCGCCGGGCCGTGCAAATTCTGCCGCAGAAGTACCGCGAAGTCGTGGTCCTGAGGTACTTGCAGGGGCTCGAAATCGCGGAAATCTGCGAGTTGCTCGGGATGCGGGTCAACGGCGTGCAAGTCCGGCTGAACCGGGCCAGGAAACGACTCAAAGAGAGCTTGGACAATCTGCTCGAGGAGAAATCGTGAACGAAGAACAAATCAGAAAATTGCTTCAGGAGGCGGATGCGACCGCCCGGCGGCCCGTGTTCGGTCCCATCGCTGCCGGCAAAATTCGACAGAGGGTCCATCGCCGGCGGGCGGTGAGGTCGGGCGCATTGGCAGCCGCGGCGGTGATTGTGGTTGCTTCAGCGGTCCTGTGGGCAATTTGCATGCAGCGGCAGAAGCCTCGGCCCGAGCAGCAGAGAATCGTGTCGCTGGAGACGCAGGTCAAGCAATTGCAGGCGCAGACCAACGCCACGCTCAAGCTGGTGCAGGAGGTCCTTGACAGGGACCGCCAGGATCGGCATCTGGCGTCGCTGGAGGCCGAGTTGTCGAGCATTCCCGAGCCCTTGATCGAAATCGAGCGGCAGGTGGACAAGACCGCCTTCCTCCTCGTCTACCAGGCGGACAAGCTGTACGCGGAGCTGAACCAGACCGACTCGGCTGTCGAAGCGTACAAAGAGGTCATCCAGCTCTTCCCGAAGAACCGCTGGGCCGATGTCGCGAGGGAGCGACTGTCCCAGATCGAGAAACGGCAGATCAACCAATCCGACAAGCAAGGAGAAACAAGATGCAGACCCGGAACCGCGTAACGACTCTTCTGATCGTAATCCTGGCTGGCTCTATCACGGCGGCCGTAGCGGCCGGACAGGACAATTCAGCAAAATCCCAGCCGGCCCAACCCAAGTTGTCGCAGACGCGAGCGGCAAGCTGCCTTGTGAGAATCACCGTCGATCCGGCGATCGTTCCTCTGAACCCGGCAACGCTTCAGGGCCTGCTGTACAGTTCCGCCGTGGCGGCAGCAGCGGTCCGTGAGGCGCTGCATCTCGATTCCTGGGACAATCCCTGGGAAACACTCATCGAGATGGAGTGGCTGAACGAGTCCTCATCCCGGTCGTCTCAGTCAACTGCATCGAATGAGCAGGGAGAGGGGTATGATGCGGAGATGATGCGGGAGCTTCAGAATATCTATGGCCAGGAGTACCTGAGACAAGCTGGCATCGCAGACTCAGCAACCTCGGAAAAGCCGAAGAGGCCCGCCGGCCGCACGAGCCCCTATGCCACGCCGTCCCGACCTGCTGCCGGCCCCGGACAGAGTGTCACGATCCGATTGTCGGTCCATTTGCCGGATGGCGTGCCGCCGGCGGCGGATGAGTTCCTCCGTGCGATGATCAGCAATCTCCGGAGCAGCTTGTCCCACGCATATGAACTCTATACCGGCGATCTCAGCGACGAGATCGAACTGGCCCGGGGTCAGTACGATCAAGCCGTCGAGAGGCTGCAAGGAGGACTAGACCCTGCAGCAGAGAAAATCAGGTGGCAACTCGACAAGGCCGTTGACCTGTCCTCCTTGAATCCCCAGATGCCGCTTGCAGAGGCGGTCGAAACCTTGAGGAGGTCGGTGGAGCCGCCGCTGAGTATTGTGGTCCTGTGGGCCGATCTGATGGATAACCTGTCGGTCGAGCCTGCAACGCCGATCCATATCGACGGAATGGCGAACATCAAACTGGGGACAGCCCTCGATCTGCTGGTGAGGGGAATGCCGTCGGTGAATGCCAAGCCGATGTGGAAGATCAAAGGCGACGTGATTGTCATCGCGACGGCGGCCGGGCTCGGCGAATCCGATGGGTCGGAGAGACAGCCGAAACCCGAGATCGATGTCCGCGCCTTGACCGTCCAGAGGAACGACCTGGCGAGCAAATTGCAGAATCTGGAGCTGAGTCTGGCCGGGCAAGAAGCGCGGCGCAAGGCCATCGCCGACCAGATCGCCCGGACCGAGGCCGAAGCGAATATAAGGCTCTCGCAGGATGAGGTGACCAAGGAATTGGAGAGCCTGGTTGACCTCAGTGCGGAGAACCTCTCGAATCTTCGCAAGCAGGTGGATGCCAGCCGTGTGTCTATGGCCGAACTGGGCCAGGCGACCGAGAGCCTGACACGGGCGAGAATCGAGCTGGCCAGGCGGCGGGAGGAATTGAGCAAGCAGGTCGGTGGCGGACAACTGGACCAGCTTGCCAGCGAGATGAGTCGCATGGCGATCGACAGAGCCGAGAAAGCGGCCCAACGGGGCATCGTCGAAAAACAGCTCGCACAAGTGCAGCAGCAGTTGGCGCAGGCATCGGCGTTCGATGTCGAGGCAGCTAAGCTGCGTGTGGCTAGAGAGTCGCTCGATATCCTAGCTCGCCGCGTGGCGGAGCTGCAGACTCGCCTCGCCAATCTGGAGCGGCCCATCGTGACTACCATCGGAGCGAACTGAGCCTGATGATGGATGCTACCGGGCGAGGCGTGCCCGAACCTTGTCGCAGGTCAACTCGCGGAGGGCGTCCGAGGCGATCCACCGGGCTGCTTTTGAGTCGATCCGCCGGATGTCCCGGGCTGTTCGGATTGCGAGCGAGTTCAGACGCTTGTTCCGCTTGCCGATCTGGCGGGCCAGCGAGTGAAGATCGGGTGCACTGACTCCCCAGATCTCCGGCACATTGATGCCGAATCGAAGCATCCCCTTAACCGCTCTGGGGCTTCCGAGCGACTTGAGCCTGGCAAGAATCGTATTGCATCGGTCCCGGGTCGGCGCCACGTTTCATCTCGGGAGAACCTTATACCCGGAATGTGGACTCTTGCCTACCCGGAGCCCGGCCTCATGGCTGAGGCTTGATGTTTTGGTTTACGCGGAAGAGGTTGTCGGGATCGTACTTGGCCTTGATGCTCGCGAGGCGATCGTAGTTGTCACGGTATGTCGCCCGAATGCGGTCGAATCCTTCTTCCATCATGAAGTTCACGTATGCGCCGCCGGCGGAGTACGGGTGCAGGGCGCTCCAGTAGTCCCTGGCCCATTCGGCGATTGGCTCGGCATTGGCCGGGTCGGGGTCGATGCCGGCGATGACCATGGAGTACTTCGCCTCGCGATAGCTGAAAGCGGTCTGGTCGCGGCCGATGCGATTCACCTGTCCGTCGATTGGATACAGATGCATGAGGGATAACATGCTCGGCAATTGGGAAGCATACCTGATGTGCTCCTGGATGACCTCGTCGCTCAACTCGGTGAAGAAATCGCCCCTCCAGTACCACTGCAATCCCGGCGGCAGAAGCGGGTCGAACATGCCAAGCAGAGTGGTGATGGGCATCGGCCCGATGGTCTCGAACAGCGGCGGATGGGATTCCCTCACGGCGTCCAGGTCTTTCTCGGCCCGCTCCGTGGACCCGAGATGGCACCAGATGATGCCACAGACCGTCCTACCGTACAGATGATTCGGGAAAACCGGCACTGGCGGGACGTTCATCAGGGCGAAGAACCCGTAGATGTCCTCGGATGCCGCGGGCATGAATTCACGATACCATTGCATCATCTCGAACGCCTGCTCCAAGTCCCAGAGCATCAGGCCGGCGATGACCGTGCCGGCGGGCCGGCCCTGGAAGAGAAAACTCGTGACGACGCCGAAGTTGCCGCCGCCGCCCCGGATGGCCCAGAAGAGGTCCTCATTCTTGTCGGTGGAGGCGGTGACGAGCCGCCCGTCCGCCAGGACGACATCCGCCTCCAGCAGATTGTCGATGGCCAGCCCGTACTTTCGCGCAAGGTATCCATGCCCGCCGCCCAGCGTCAGCCCGCCGATGCCCGTCGTCGATACAATTCCAGCGGGCACTGCCAGGCCGAACGGCGCGCCGGCGTGATTCACCTCCCCCTGCGTGCAGCCGCCTTCCGCCCGGATCGTGTGCGAATCCGGGTCCACCCGAATCCCCTTCATTCGCGAAAGATCGAGCACCAGGCCGCCATCGCATGTGCCTAGTCCCGCGCCATTGTGCCCGCCGCCGCGCACCGCGAGCAACAGGCCGTTGTCCCTCGCGAAATGCACGATGGTCATCACATCGGCCACATCCGCGCACTGGGCGATCAAGGCCGGATACTTATCGATCATGCCGTTATAGACCCGCCGGGCATGGTCGTATGCGGGATCGTCAGACCCGATGAGCTCGCCTCGAAAGGAAGTTTTGAGTTCCGCGACGGCGCTTGGCTGCAATCCAGCTTCGTATTCCGCCGTCGTTTCGGCCTGCGTTCTTGCCATGGCTGTATCCCCCTGTGAATCGTTCCATGCGGCAACGTGCTGCGATCTGCCACGTCAGCCAGACGGGTGGACCAACCACTCGCGGCCGGTGGCAATCGAGTCGAACGCCTTCGGAACGCTTTTGCTGATACAGCCAGTAAGGCTCGGAGTTTCTAGTGATTCTCCGCAGGCAAGTTGAGGCTTTTGCCGAATGCAAGGATCGATCGCCAGGACTTCTCCTTCCAGTTGGTTCAAGAACTGCTCCAACGTCTCCTGTGCCGTATCCTCTCTGACTTCCAGTCGATGCACTCGGTACTTCACTCTTGTTCTCCCTTCCTCCTTCACATGCATAGGGCCACGATTCCTGTAACGCCGGCTGCCAGGGCCGCATGGATGGAGTCGGCACGCGAGATCGATTCTCTTTGGATCTGTTGCCCGACAAACGGTCAGAGAATATGTACGCACGAATGAGGTAGGTGGCCCAGACACCCAGAACAACGGCGAAGGTCCAGAGAAGCGACGCCGGGAAGCCAGACTTGCGATGAAAGGCCGGGAAACCACAGGCGATGACGACAATCGACAGCACCGCCGTCACACCTATCCAGAACCTGCTGTAGGGTCCGGGTCGCATCTACATCTCCTCGTTCACAAGTGCTTGGCCGCCACGAAGCGCCCCGAGATTTCGCCGTTCATCTTTTCCTTCTCTTTCCGGTTCCCTTGTGGTGGACGTGACGGTCCCGAGAACGTCCCTGTTCCTTTTTACTCTTCCTTTCTGTTTGATGAAGCTTCGAGCTGGATCAGCTTATCGGCGGAAACATCTTCTGTGCTCAAATCGCCGAAGACGACCCGATATGTATTGTCGTCGATCTTCCAGCGGAACAGCACGGCCCGCGGTGATTTGGCGGATACTCTGTCCCCGTAATAAGCCGGGTCTTTGCCGTCTCTTTCCAGCGTAGTGTACATCATGCCAACCATATCGACCTTCATGAGTCTGGCGATAAGCTCTTTGCTGGGTTTGGCGGAACCGGCTGAGAATCTCTTCTTGAGCACCGGCGCGATGGCGTTGGCCACGGTCATCGTTTTCAGACTGCCCGGGTACACGCCGTCGGCAAACTCGACAAACAGCCGCAGAACGTCGATGATCTCCTCTCCCTCTTTTCCGGCTTCCCATTTTCCCTGTGCCACGAGCTCGTAGTCATTCGGAATCTCAGGTGTGAGCCGGGCCGGCTCGATCTGGATATCCCATTGAAAACTGTCATAGACCATCTCCATCGAAGCCCGTCCGTCTTTGGACGATCCCGTGGCGTAGATTCGTATGGGCAGCTCATGCTTCTGGTCTACCCAAAGCTGAACGGTGGTTTCGTCGAACATTCCGCCGCTGATAAAAGACCCCATCTTTGTGCCCAGTTTGGGATCGGACACCTGGATTCCCCAGGCCGCAACGCCGTCGATTGTCTTTCGTCCCAGCTCGGTGTATTTGTGCTCGAGCATCGCCTTGAGCAGTGTGACCGGGTCCCCATTTTCCTCGCCCATCTTCTGCATCTGCTCGTCGCTGATGGTCACCTTGAAATACTTTTTCTGGTCCGGGATGACTGTGACCACGACGCCGTCCTCGAAGAGGATATACGTTTGTGATCTTCTCGTCCCGCCGGGAACTTGCAACGCGGAATCGATCCGTACGGCGCCTTGTTCGTAAGAGACCAGGACGTCCTGGGTCGTATGGGTCATGTATCCTTCCGGGGTTCCCGGCAACCCTTTGATATCCGCGGCGATCTTATAGCTTACGGTCTTGATCTCTCCAAGGCGCTGGACCACTTCGGCCCAGACGATGCCGGACGTCTTGTTGAAGAAAGTCACCGCCAGAATCACAGCAAGTACGATCACTGCCGCCGCGGTCAGTCTTGTTATTCTACTTTTCATGATGGTTCTCCATACCGACGGCCGTTGTGCAGCCGCGGAAGTGCTCTTGAGTTCTGCAATGACTTTGGCCATCTCGCCATGGACCCTCTCGTCATACTCCGGACGAGGGGTCACTCGCAGTCTGTTCATCAGTTCGTATACTTCCTCTGCCGGTCTCACTGTGTTACCTCACTGTTGAGCATTGACCGCAGTCTGTCGACCGCATACCGGTATCGGCCCAGGGCCGTATTCGTCCCAATCCCCTGTTGTCTGGCGATCTCCTTGAAGGCCATCGGGCCGTAGACCCTCAGCACGAGCACTTCCCTTTGCTCATAGGGGAGTTCGCCCAGAGCCCATTTCAATCGATCGAGTTGCTCCTTGATGACTGCCGCATCGTCCGGCATCGTGTCCTGCGCCGGGATCGGGTCTGCTTCATCCAACTCGCCCGTCGGATGTCGCCGGTGGGCCCGAATGACATTGCGGGCGCCGTTCATCACCGAGGTTGTCAAGTAGCCTTTGAGGCTGCCGGTGAGCTTGACCCGGCCCGACAGCTTGAGCAGGGACAGGAAAACGTCGTGGACAACATCCTCGGCGGTGGCCAAATCGCCGAGCAGAGCCGTGGCCAGGGTCATGAGGTCGGTCTTGTACTTCTCATAGACAAGGTGCAAGACCTCCGGCCTGCCATGGTTGAACCGCCAAACTAGGATTCTGTCTTCCAGCATCTGAAAACTGTTCTCCTGAGCCTGGACAATCGACTGTCATAGTATAAGACACCGGAGCCGGATGCTTATTATGTGAAGGCAGATTCTCTCCGGGGCCTCGGGGGCCGAAGCAGGGGGGGGAGGCTGGACGGCAGACCTCTGTGAGATCAATGCTTGAAGTGGCGTTTGCCGGTGAAGACCATGGCGATGCCGTGCTTGTCGGCGGAAGCGATGACTTCGTCGTCCTTCTTGGACCCGCCCGGCTGGACGATGGCGGCGATACCGGCCTCGGCCGCGTTCTCCACGTTGTCGGGGAACGGGAAGAAGGCATCGGAGGCCATGACGGCTCCCCGGGCCTCCTCACCGGCGTGCTTCATCGCCAGATGTCCCGACTCGACCCGGTTCATCTGACCGGCCCCGACGCCCATGACCTTCTTGTTCTTGACGACGACGATCGTATTGCTCTTGGTGTGCTTGGCGACCAGCCAGGCGATGCGCAGGTTCTCCAGTTGGTCCGGCGTGGGCTTGGCTTTGGTCGGGAAGGTCAACACGTCGGGCTCCCAGCCGACGAGATCCCTCTTTTGCAGCAGCAGGCCGCCAACGATGTGGCGGACGTCAAATTCGCTGGTATCGATCTTCGCCCGGTCGATGGGGCCGGTCTCGATAAGGCGGACGCGGCTGCCCCAGATCTTCAGGGTCCGGATGATCTCAATGGCCTCTTCTTGGAACTTGGGCGCGATGACGACCTCGGCAAAGAAGCCGTCGGCGCCGAGGGCCTTGCCGAACCGGCTGTAGGACTCCATGATCGTCCGCGCGAGCTCGACATCGACCGGCCGGTTCACCGCGATAATTCCGCCGAACGCACTGACGACATCCCCCTCATACGCCTTGCGATAGGCGACGCAGATGTCCTCATCGATGGCACAGCCGCAGGGGTTGAGATGCTTGACCACCACGGCGGCCGGCTCCTCGAACTCCTTGACCAGCTCGAACGCCGCATCGGAGTCGAGCAGGTTGTTGAAGCTGATTTCCGTCTCCGCCTGGAGGAGCCTGCCGTTACTGACAGAGGCCTCCTGGCTGCGCGGCAGCTTGTACATGGCCGCCGTCTGGTGCGGATTCTCGCCATAGCGCAGGGCCATCTCCTTGGTCAACGCGATGGAAACGCGATTCGGGAATTCCACGCCGGCCTGGGCGTTGAGATACTTGGCGATGGCGGCATCATACGCGGCCGTCAGGCTGAACGCGGCCCGCGCCAGCTCCTCGCGCAGCTTCCCGCTGACAGCGCCGTTGTTGCTTCGCATCTGCTCGATGACCCGCGGGTACTGATCGGCGCTGGTGACGACGGTGACGAACTTGTGGTTCTTGGAGGCCGAGCGGATCATGCTGGGCCCGCCGATGTCGATGTTCTCGATGGCCTCCTCGAACGTGCAGTCGGGTTTGGCGATCGTCTGCTCGAACGGGTAGAGATTGACGCAGACCAGGTCGATCGGCTCGATGCCGTGCTTGTGCATGGCGTCGGTGTGCTCTTTCTTGTCACGCAGGGCAAGCAGCCCGCCGTGGATCTTCGGGTGAAGGGTCTTGACCCTGCCGTCCATCATCTCGGGAAATCCCGTGACATCGTCGATCGGGACGACCTTGATTCCGGCCTCGGTGAGCTTCTTCGCCGTGCCGCCCGTGCTGATGATTTTGACCCCCATCCCGGCCAGGCTCTTGGCGAACTCGACCACGCCCGTCTTGTCCGAAACGCTGATCACCGCAGTCCTGATTGCGACGTCCATCTCAACTCCTTCTCGAATGCTCTTCTACCCCTCGTACGTTCTCCTCCGGGCGCATGGGCGACCCGCAGCGCATGTCCCTGCGCGTCACTCGATCGGCCTGAGGCACGCGACGTGCCCCTGTGAGTCCGCAATGTAGATTCTCCCGTCGGCCGTATTGGTCGCATGATTTGTCACGGGCGCGAAGTTCACCCAATAGAGCTCTCGGCCCGTGGCATTATCCATCACGGAGAGCGTGCCGGATTCTGTAATGACGTAGGCCTTGCCGGCGCTCTCCGCCAGCAGGTCCAAGCCTTGCGGCAGGGACCATATCGCTTTGCCAGACTGTTTGTCGATCGCGGTCAGCCCCCGCTTGTGAGCGTACTGATACACGGCGCCGGGCGTGACGACGGGCGAACGATCCAGGACGGCCTCCATCTGGCAGCGCCAGGCGAGGACTGCCTTGGTCGGTTCGACCGCGTCCACCTTGTAGAGGTGCGTATCGGCGTCGGCGAAGAAGAACGAATTTCCGTCCCGGACCACGGATCCGCCGATCGCCTCGACCGCCTTGAACTCCCACAGTTTTCTCGGCGCGTCCGCCATGAAGGCGATGAGATTGCCGGCATCGGTTCCAAAGACGACCGTCTCCTCGTCGGCAAGGATCGAGGTGACGAGCGAGTCGTTCTCGGCGGCGACCTTGAATACGCGGACCATGTCCTTGGCCCGGAATACGTGCAGGCGGTCGTCCGCGCCGCTGATGTAGAAGAACCGGCTGTTGCGGACCGGAGGCGCGACGATGCTCAGCTCCAGGTCGGTGACCCGCCGCTGGAGCCCGTTGTTGATATCGAGCTCGGCGAGCTGATTATCGATGACGCAGATCAAGCGGTCGTTGTACGAGGTCCAGCCGAGGATGGGAAAGTGGGCCGGCGCGATGGACCGGCTGAAGGCGATCTTGCCGTCGTTCGTATCGATCGCCCAGGTGTAGTTGCGGTCGGTGCGGATGTACAGTCGCTTGTCGAGCAACGTCATCATCTCGAGCTTCTCCCCCTTTTTGACGGGCAGCGTGTTCTGCCAGACGAGGGTGAGCTTGGCGTGATCGAGCAAGTCCTTGGAGATCAACCAGTGCGATGTGTCTTCGGCCCGGACCGCGGCGGCCCCGAGCCACAGCAACTGGATGGTCACCAGCAGCCAACCCTCCTGTCGTACCCACTTTCTCATGTGCCGTATCCTCGCAAAACAGACAATCCTCAGCTTCGCCCGCACCCCAGATCGATAATCACCAACTCCTGACTCCAACCGGCAAAGCACGTGCGGCGGCCACGCCTACAGCAGATCGACGTAGTCCGCCAGGTCGACGTCATGCTCGGCCTCGAACTTGCGCATCTCCTCGATGCGCTCGATATCATCCTGAATCCGGTGGACCAGCTTGAAGATGTAGGGCTTGCCCGCCAGGCGATTTCGCAGATCGTCGAGCATGGGCTCCCACGTGCCGCCGTACAGGTGGGACTTCAGGGCCACCAGCATCTTGTGCTCCTGGCTGAGGCTGTTGACGTACGCGGTTACAGCCCGATCGCCCGTTTCGCCTGTGCTGCTGCTCGTCTGTACTGGGTCCACCATAGGCTCTCAACTCACAGCCGCGGCATTGGTCCTGCCGGCTTTTCTGCGCCGAATCCTACCGCCTACCCCTGGAGAATTCAACAATTTTTCCCGACTTGACCCCAAGAATCGAGGGAGAGATTCCCCATATCCCCACGGGGGCGCGTGTGCCGGCTTTCGCTGGATGATTGGAGTGACTCAGGTGGCAATGCTGCGGGCAGGGTGCTGAGGCAGCCCCAGCGCGTGGCGGGATGCGAATACGCGAGTTCAGTCGAGCAGGCCGTTCAGGACCAGCAGTGCTTCCTGGCGCAGGCTCTGCCTGGCCGTGACGAGGTCCTGGGCCGCCTTCAGCTTTGCGGCCCGCAGTGCGCCCAGCTTCGCCTTGATCTGGTCCGCCGCCGCGGACTCATTGCGCAGCAGCTCGTGAAGCTCGCTGCTTGCCCTGTCCACCTCCGTCTTTGGCTGCTCGCTCCGGGTCCCCATGGGCGGCAGCGGGTGCACCAGGTTGTAGACCTTCTCGACCCGCGGCTTGACGACCGCCCACTCCTGGTCCGAGATTCCCAACTGTCCTTTCAGGTCCTCGATGGCCTTTTGCTGCTGTTGCGCCCTCTGCTCCTGCATGAGCTTCATGCGTTCTTCCGGACCGGCATTTCGCATCCGCTCGCCAAAAGCCTTGAACTCTTCCATCCTGTCCTGTATCTCCTTGCGGCTCTTGGAATCGGACTCCTTGCGCTCCGCCTGTTTCTCCTCCTGCCCGAACCCAGCCCCCGACAGCAGCCCAAGCATCGCCATCCCCGACGCCCCCACAGCCGCACGCCTCGAAATCACTGCGCGCGCTGTTTTATCGCAATCGCTCAATGCGCGTTCATCTTCCTGCCTCATGGTCTACGGCCTCCTGTTCCCTTGGTGGTGTCTCGGCCCCTTCTGAAGGTCTGCCGGCGAGCCTTGTGAGTTCCCGTTCCCGTTTCACGACCTCCTCGAGTCTGTGTCCAAGGTGAAAGTACTTCATGGCGCGGAATTTCTCCTTTGGCCGGTCAGCTTCCTGGTAGAACGGCCCCCTGATTATGACCGTAAATCCATATTGGCCCCGGTATTGCAGGGAAATCCGCGGATATGGCACCTTGCGCAAATGCGCCGCCTCCGGCACGATCTGCTGTGCGGCACGGGAGATTTCGTACAGCGTCTTCTGTTTCAGTTCCGCGCTGGTGCCGCCATGCTTGACCTTGAGGGACATTTCATCGAATATGGGTCCCAGTTCCATAAGACGCAGCCTCAGGTTGGCGGTCAGCCTGCTCTGTTCACTTCGCGTCCAAGGGAACTTAAATGGGGGCCACAGGGGGTCGTCGACATACCTGCGAAAGGTTCGTTCGTACTGAGCGAACACACCCTTCACGTCCTCCGCGCCGACCAGCGAGGCGAGCCCTCGTTGACCCAGCATCGCGTTCACGTGAGACTGGAGCTCGCCCGCGCAGTTGTGAAACTGCGAACATAGCCTGTCATGATCATCCGCCGTGGAGATATCGCAAAAGGACAGAGCTAAGAACGTGGCCAACACAGTATCCATCGGCTCCGTCGCTTTCTGGACCAGAAGATAGCGCCCTGCAAACCGCTCGACGGATTTGATGAGTCTCCCCTGGTCACCGCAGAAGGGCCCGTCCCCAACAATTAGACGAATTGATCCCATCGTGTCTTCTATCACCTTGCGCTTTACTTCAGCGCCAGCCTCGTCGAAATACTTCCTGAGCCCGTCTTCGAGGATCTGGCGGACATCGTCCATGTGGATTGTGCCCTTGGGAGCATCCGCATCGAGATGCTGGAGATATCGCTTCACACTCGCCGACGACTCGTAAGCATCCGGCGGTTCAGGGTTTCTGGCTATGCGCGTTAGTTCAAGTCTCACGACCATCGTGCTCACCGTCTCCTCTTTCGCCAGGCCCTGTTTGCGGACCTCCTCAAGCAACAACGTGCCATATGTGAAGCACTTGTTCGCATCGATTGCCTGCATGAGTTCGTCGAGGCTGCCCACTGCGGCCGGCGCCGCGTGTCTCACCATCTGCTCGGCCAGCAGGCGGAGCAGCCGTTCCGCCTGCTGCGGGTATTGTCTTTCCACCTGACCGGCGATTCGGGCCGACTCCAGAAGGGCCTCCTTCTTGCTCAGCGATTCATCCGCGCAGAGCCGCTTGACGGCGGCTTGCGCCGCCCGCCAAACGCGGTCAATGTCATCGGTCTGCAAGGCCGTCTTAAAGCGCAGTCGATCCAAGGCCCGACCTATGCCAGCAGGCACTACGTTATTGACCAGATAGGACTCGATCTTGTCATGGAGATCGCGCGCACCGGCACCATCGTTCGGCGAGTTGCTCAGTTGTGAATACTTCTACTGTCACCGATTTATCCTGAACCGCCGGGATGAAGGCGTGGCGGGAACTGGCCGGTGCGGGCGTGCCAGTGGTAGATTCTCGCTTGTTCGTTGCGGGCCAG
>Ga0315277_10005027_pt1 | contig 17502 bp, 21 predicted proteins | sample YL17G05_15_MG_FD_203695 | JGI IMG/M metagenome (GOLD analysis project Ga0315277, IMG submission 203695) | Sediment microbial communities from Yellowstone Lake, YNP, Wyoming, USA - YL17G05_15 | ecosystem: Environmental > Aquatic > Freshwater > Lake > Sediment | place: USA: Wyoming | collected... | reverse complement strand
GGGTAAAAAAATGGGAGCCACATAAGCACTGCCTCGTCTGCTCGATTGCAATCCCCCCGGATAAAGAATTTTGCTCTACCGACTGTGAAAGCGAATATTTGAAATGGAAAAACAAGCAAAAGGGTAAGAGCCGCAATACTTGGATTTGTATGATTGTTATGATCGTCGCTGTTGTAATAATAACCCTTCTTATACCAATGATTATGGGATAAGAGATATTCCTTATTCTGGCTTAACTTTTAATTCCTTTTCAAGTACTTCAAAAATCTTTTCAACAGCTTCCTCAATTATTTTCTGCGGATCGAATTTTGAATGTTTACTTAACTCCAAATCAATAATACAATCAAGGATCAGCTCCGCTGTATTATCAAATTCAATCGCAATCTCAAAGTTCTTTATCTCTTTGGAGGGAATCCGCTTCTGAACATAATTCCGGGCAACATTTTCCGCTAAGAACAGGAGCTCTTCTATCTCTTCAGAAGAAATATTTTGAGCGGGAAAAGAAATTCTATGAGACATTTTGATTATCTTTAATTAAATTCTTTTACTGGATTACACTAATTAAAAGAGAAAAAAAGAAGATCACATCGGCCCTGGGAAGCCACCACCAAGATCGCCCATCTTAGGCTGTTGCAATGCTGATTGAATAACCTTTCGTTTTTCCTCATAGTCTGATTTTGCTCTCTCTTCTTGTCTTGTTATGGTCTTAATCCTCATCTCTAAGGTATCTTTACGATCCTTTAGTTCTTCCTTTACTTTATCCTTATCCGCTTTCACTAATATAGCACCGATCGTTTTATACACAACTGCATTCGCTGGATCAATTTGGTCGAGTTCGCTCAATGCACGCTCGATCTCTTTCAACTCCCTTTCCAGCTGCATCCTCTGGCTGACCAATAGTTCGACTTGCTGTTGCACCTGTTGCAACTTCATGATTTGATCCTGCAATTGTGGACTAATTTTTGCCATGATTTACTCAACTCCATAAAGATTGATTTCTCTTGAAAATTTTCGCCTTCTCAAAAAAATTCGCCTTGTACATTAAAAAATTTTTGCTTTGTGGGGTAGAAAATTAGGAATCGATTTTATAATGAACTAATTGACAAAAGCATACGCATCCAAATTAAATAAGAATTTAAGGTAGCACGGAAAGCGGTAATATCTTTTGCAGCAATCACAAATCGAATTGAATCGTTCACTTGTTCCATTAAAACGCTGGATCTATCCGTCAAATCATTTAAGGATTCGGGCTGTAATGCATGAAAAAAGATTTCAGCAGTTCTAGAATCATCGAATTTGATGGCGACTTCGGCTTTGATATTTTGCATTGGTACCATTTATTTTTCGTTTTATAGTAAAGTGAGAATGCATTTAATCAATTTAAAAAGAGAAGAAATTAATAAATGGGGTGTTAAACTCCACCCCTACATCATATCCTACCAGTTCAAGATCATTCATTGGTCTGGTCTGAGATTCGGCGTGTTACTCGGGAAATCTTTTTGCCCTCAGCTGTTTCTGGCATATAAGCTCCGCCTGTAAAGGTGAAATCGCACTTCTTGCATTTCCAAATACCCACAGCGATTCGTTTCACGGCTTTGGTCCGGCATTGCGGGCATTGATGCTTCTGTTTCATTCGTTCTTCAATCTTTCGGACTCTTTTCCTGACTGTTGAGCCATAGCGAGGGCCGAATCTGCCTGTAATTCCGACTTTCTTAGTTCTCTTACCCATTATTCCATCACTTTATCGCGGTGATTTCAATTATTGCTTTCGTTCATTATAAATTTTTTTTATTTGCTCTCCTTCAGCTGCCTTTGTATTTTAGGTGCGAGTTCTTGAGCCATGTCAATAGCATTTGAAATATCTTCAAAGGTAAAGGATCCTGAGCCACCCTTTTGCATGCTGCATATCTCATTTTTCGCGTCTATGGTGATCGATAGTCTGCTATCCAAAATTCGCTCTTCGTTAGCATTGGGATCGACGACTAGGGCATCTCCTATTTTTGCGACGGTTATTGAAACCGGGTAATCTGAAATTTCGAGGGGAATCCATTCCAAGTCTTCTTTCACCGGAGGTACCCACTCACTTTTTGATTCTGCAAAACCAGGAGGCAGTTTTGGAAGTTTGGTATTCATCAAAGCTTTGACTGCTGCTATTTCACCGGCATCATAGAGATTCCCATCATAGCTAAGCACGTATAAATCCAGGAATATAACGAATACCTTTTCACCAGGAACAATCACCAATTTATCTTTATCAACAATGTTCGAATGCCGAATTCCGCGATCAACCACTCTTGCAACTTCTACGCTATTTTCATCTGGTGGACCTGGTTCATAATCTGGGGATGCCATTGGCGACAATTCTGCATTAACCGTGATTACTCCTGAGTCCGGCGTATCCGAATAAGGCGTACCGATAGATACTTTCACTCCCGCAACTATCATTGTATTTCCAAGAGTGATTTTTGATGATCCTTCTGCTTTGGGAATATAACCCGTTTCGATCGTAATATCCCGATAATCTTTGAATCCACGGCCATCTATGCGAAGCCCTTTTTTCGTGAGTGCTAAGATATGATTGCGTTCTATATCCGAAATAAGTTTATACGAATCCATTTTAATCACCTAATCGTCTGGTTCTCCTTCTCCTTCTCTTCTCTCTTTAACCTTTTCGCTCTCTTTTTCCCTTTCAGATTCTACTTCTGTTTCTTCTTCGATCTCTGTTTCCGCTACACCTTCGGAGATGTCTTTAAATTTCGCTCGAATTGCATCTTGCTGAACTTTGTAGATTTGCTTGATTCCGAACAGTCCCAAATTGATTGCCTCCATGAATTCAGCCTTGCTCATATTTCCATCAAATTGGAGCAAGGTGACTTCATTGTTTTGTGGCATCATCGCTATTGGTAGATCCGCCTCACCTTCCTTATCTTCAAGGTCACATAAATCTAGCACGACTTTTCCCCCGACTTTTCCAACGGCAACCGCCGTGACGAGATCTTTTAGTGCAATGCCTGCATCCGCAAGAGCAAGGGAGGCAGCATTGATCGATGCGCAGCGGGTTCCGCCATCGGCGGCTAATATCTGAATGAATATATCAATCAAGGTTTTGGGATAGTAGCTAACAAAAATAGCTGGTTCCAACGCTGTTCGGATAACCATTGATAATTCTATTTCTCTGCGACTCGGAGCTGGGGATTTCCTCTCATCAACCGAAAAAGTAGCCATCCGATACATTGTACGAATAACCGCTTCATTAGGGTTTGATATATGGCGGGGTGCGACTTTCCTCGGTCCAAAAACCCCTGCTAAAACCTTATTTCCACCCATCTCAACATAAGCAGACCCATCACATTTTGGTAGGACTCCTATTTTACAAGAAAGGGGTCTTAATTCGTTATACTTTCTCTTATCTACTCGAATTCCATTCTCATCAATTAATTTACTCGGAATACTATATTTATATAATGCCACTCCAATCACCTCAAGGATTCTTTAACTCACTACTTATTAATTCTTTTATTCTATCCGTTAAACCCGAAGTATGTGATTCTTTCTCAATCTTTCGGACTATCTTTTCTACCAACAATTCACTTTCTACATTCTTTCCGCTTACCCACACCCACCCGTTTTGTCCGATGATCATTCTGGTATTCGTCTCAGTTTTTATTAAATTAATCATAGATCCTTTCCTGCCAATTAAGCGCGGTACTTTCGCAGGTAGGATCTCGATTATTCGTCCCCCCCTTAATTTTCCTAACCCCCTTCCCTTTGTTGATAGCACCGGATCTCGCGTTCTGTTGAACGCAATTACCTCTGCTGCTAGCATATCCCCTACATCAAACTCTCGACGAATATCATCTTTCATAGGATTAAATGACCGGTTTAAAACCGTGGATGCGTGTAATGCTGCCGTATATGCTGAATTTATTTCTACTTTCCATGAAGATAGAGTTGTATTTACAACTTTACCAAGTACAATATCTCCCGCTTTAGGAATTTACGTTTATCCTTAATTATTTTGATATATACGCTCCCTGAAGCGGAATCACGATTATATTATTATTTCCTCTTAGTTCAGGTAATCCTATAACTGATGCTTTAATCACATTCTTGTCCTTATAGGTACCCGAGCCTGCATTCAGTGGACCTTCTGCAAGAATTTCTCCAGGTACCACCACTTTCCTTTTCTCAAAGAATATACTCATAGAAAACACCTCAAAATATTTTTAAAAACATAAATTCTAAAATTAAATCTTTTTAATTTCCATTTGTCCTTTAGTTAGTTTTTGTAGCTGATCCACCACTTTTGGTTGCATTCCTGCTGCCATTTCTACCAATGCAATCCATTTCCCATCCGCAGTCCATTCATCTTTGGTAATGGTTCCGTTGCGAATAAGAATTTGGTATGCTTTCGCTTGTAATTTGCCCGATAATTTTACAGCAAGTGTAATTTTCTCTAAACGAATAGGTATGATCGGCTCTAAATCTTTAACAATGTTCTTTATTTGATCCTCTGCGTTCTTCCAAGGATCTATTGTCATTTTTATTTCACTCAATGCGCGTTCGATGCGTGCAGGTGGATGCGGAAGACCGGTTTGGGGATTAATCGCATTTTGTGAGATATAAGTAATTATTTCTTTTTTCTTATCTTCCACCATCTTGCGTCTCTGATCAGTTGTCAGTTGAATATCGCCTTTTAAGAGGATTTGCTTCGCGATTTCAAGGGCATCCATCTTCCCGAATACCTTTTCAATCGATTCATCAGTGGCTCTTTTCCCTCGTAATGCGTCTTCAAAAATTGTATAGCCAACTAAGATATCTCTTATATCTAGCTCTTTCCCATTACGAAAATCCCACGCTAGCGTAGGCTTCACTAATACTTCAAATTTATCCCCGCTAGATGTATAGCGGGCTACCACTGCGCCGCCAATATCTACTCTTTTATCCCCGCGCATTCCCATAAATCGTTCACTGACTGGTATTTACCTTATCAATGTATTTCTGCATTTCCGCCATCGAAAGTCTTTCAAATTTTTTATCTGTCGTTTTAATGATTGCAATTTCAGCTTTGGTCGTATCTAGTTCAGTTTCGATCACTTTCTTTAACGCATTCAATGCCATTACTATTATTTCGTCGAGGCTCTTTTTTTCATCATATTCCTTTTCGAGATATTCACGTACCTGCTGTGCCCCTGCTCCGATTGCATTAGCTTTATACCCCCAGAAGGCCCCTGAGGGATCTGTCATAAATAACTTCGGTGAATCGTCCACGCCTGCAATTAGTAGAGATACTCCAAATGGACGAACACCCGCATGCTGAGTATATAGTTGTTTCAAGTCACAAATCTTCTTGGTCAGCATGGAAATTGAAATCGGCTCATTATAATAGAGCTTATTTATCTGGGATTGAACCCGCGCATTATCTATCAAAATTCGCGCGTCGGCGGTCAGACCAGCTATCGCTGCGCCCACGTGAACATCAATATCGAAGATCTTCTCAACGGATTCGGGCTCTTGCAAGTTCAAAATCCTTTTCTCAACCGCTAATACAACGCCGTCTTCACACCGGATTCCGATGGCGGTTGTACCCCTGCGGACTGCTTCAATCGCATATTCTACCTGAAAGAGCCGCCCATCAGGGCTGAAAATGGTAATTGCCCGATCATAACCTATTCCTGGTGGAGCAAACATATTAACACCTCATTAACTCTTCTAATTCATTCTTTTAACTCTTCTAATTCTTTCTTTAGATAAATAATTAATAAGTTCTTCAAATTTATCTATTATTTTATTTAGATAAACAATTAAAAATTTTCCCTTGAAAATCTTAAATAATTTTAATGAGAGAATTTTCTATATAAATCTTAAACAATTTTAAAAACTATTAAATGAGAAATTTAGAAATAGGTTGTTTGTATGGGCAGTTCAGATAAAACCGTGAAAAAAATTTATGCAAGATGGATTTTAGATTCTAGGGGCAATCCTACAGTTGAAGCAGAGGCTTTTTCGGAAAATATTTACGCCAGAGCTGCAGTACCCTCTGGCGCATCGACAGGAAGCTATGAGGCAATCGAGCTCCGAGATCAAACCTCTGAATTCAAGGGGAAGGGTGTAAAACAAGCGGTTCAAAATATTACCCAAAAAATTGCGCCTAAATTAGCAGGCATGAGTGTTTTCGAGCAATTAAAAATTGACAATATGATGTTAGAGCTTGATGGGAGCCCAAATAAAGCCAAATTGGGCGCCAATGCGATCTTAGCAGTGTCACTCGCAGTGGCGAAATTGGCTGCCCAAGTGAGGAAAGTATCTCTTTATCAGTATTTATATGAACTTGCGCAGAATAAAGCACGAAAGAACTTTCTGCTCCCTGTACCCATGGCGAATATCATAAATGGTGGGAAACACGCCGGCAATGAATTAGCCATCCAGGAATTTATGGTGCTGCCGATCAATTTTAAAAGTTTTTCTCGAGCGGTTCAGGCACTGAGTGAGATTTATCAGACTTTAAAAGATCTTTTGAATAAAAAATATGGAAAAACTGCCTTGAATGTCGGAGATGAAGGCGGGTTTGCGCCAAATATGAAATCCAGTCAAGAAGTTTTCGAAATTCTGATATCAGCGGTCGAAGCAGCCAATTATTCTCCCAAGACAGACATTTTATTTGCTATTGATGCAGCTGCAAGCGAGTTCCACAAGAATGGGAAGTATCAAATTGATGGCAAACAACTGAATCCAGGGGAATTAATTGAATATTATCGGAATCTCGCGGGATTATATCCCATCGGCTCGATTGAAGATCCCTTTAACGAAAATGATTTCCAGAATTTTGCAGAACTCACCAAACTGCTTGGAACCAAATTAATGATTGTAGGTGACGATCTCTTTGTCTCCCAATCAAAGCGGCTGCAAATGGGCATCGAAAAAAAGGCCGGAACAAGCATCCTTTTGAAGGTGAATCAATGTGGCTCTCTATCAGAAGCCATCGCAACGGCTAAATTGGCCTATACCAATAATTATTCAGTTATTGTTAGTCATAGAAGTGGGGAAACTGAAGACACCTTTATAGCTGATTTGGCAGTCGGACTGAATTCCGGATTGATTAAAACAGGGGCCCCAGCCAGAACTGAACGCACTTGCAAGTATAATCAAATCCTAAGAATTGAGGAAGAGTTAGGTGCACAAGCGACTTATGCAGGCAACAATTTTAGAACCAATTGGAAGAATTTTTTGTAAATTCTTCGGAATCAATACCAATACGGAATTAAAATGAATACCGCAAAAAATCCCAAAATTTGTAGTAAATGCAAGAAACCGATGGTACACATCGCCTTTTGGGATGAGAATAAGAAAGTGCACGAATACTGGATTTGTGGTTGTAAAAATAAATAAAAATAGCGGTAATTCGATTTAACAGATAAATATTTGAGAAAATGAGGATGGCATCTCAAAAAAGGTTAGTATCAAGAAAACAATTAGAAATGCTCTTGCAGCAAATAGAGTCTTTTCAAGAACCGAAACCCGAACTAGAGCAATATCCCATCACGCCACAGGGCGCTTCAATGATTCTCACTATTATTGCGAATACCTTTGATGATATTCAGGATAAAGTACTGGCAGATTTTGGGTGTGGGACCGGCATGCTAGCCATCGGTGCCGCATTATTAGGCGCAAAAGAAGTCATTGGCGTGGATATTGACCAAAGACAACTGGAAGTTGCAACCAGAAATGCGCAAAAGCTGGATTTAATGGGCAAAATTAGATGGATAAATAGCGATATTCAAGCAGTTTCTCTTAAAGTCGATGTCATTATTCAAAATCCCCCTTTTGGTGTCCAAAGAGCGGATCGCGGGATGGACGTGGTTTTTTTAAAAAAGGCCCTAGAAAGCGCCAAAATTATATATTCCCTCCATAAATCTGGCGAAAAAACTCAATTATATTTACGAAAGTTCATCCAGAATCAAAATGCAAGCCTCGATACCATTATTCCTCTGCAAATTAATCTACCTCATCTCTACCAATTTCATCGCAAGAAAAATTATCCCGTTCAAATTGATTTATATCGAATAGTTTCTTCATAAATTCTGAAATTGGATAATATAATAAATTAAGAAGGAGAATTTAATTTATTAAAATTGTAAATAATTTTCAATACTCATCTAATGGATGAAATTTGACAATAGTTGAGAAAATATCAAAGACTATAATAGAACTGAAATTGAGACTTGAAATAGAATCATTCAAAAAAGTGAAAATGGAATTGAAAATTCAAGGTTTTTAACCTTTTTCATTAAAGAATTGTAAAAAAAATTCAAAAAAGGTGAATATATTGACAGAAAGCGAAAATGAAATAAAATCAGGGGATCTTGTTCTCCCTGGGCAGAAAATTGGAGTTATTGAGATGTATGTACCCGGGCAAGGGACTTATACGAAGGATGGCATCATTTTTTCTTCAATTATCGGAGTATTTAAGGTCGATAGCTCACATGTGGTATCCGTGATATCAAAAGAAAAGAAACCGGTCATGCCAAGAAATGGGGATATCGTAATTGGCGTTGTTGATATGGTACGAAAGCAAATGGCAATTGCAAATATAACAAACGTGCGTGGATTCAATCCAACAACTGATTTTGAAGGAATGATCCATATCTCGCAAGTATCGAAAAATTACCTCGAGAATCTCTCAGATGCGTTTAAAACTGGCGATGTGATCAGGGCAGTTGTTATCAATGATGAAATTACTCCCTATTTCCTAAACACTGCGGCACCCCATTTGGGCGTAATTCTCACCTACTGTTCGGAGTGCGGTTCTTTTCTCCAACTTGACAAGGACGGACGCAATCTATTCTGCAATAATTGCAAAATCATTGAAAAACGGAAAGTTGCCCGCGACTACGGACAATTCAATCTATAATCCACGATAGCTTATAGTTAACGAAGATTGTATCTGTTTTATCAATTCTACTGCATACCGCAAGCTTTCATATGTTCCCGACAGAGTAAGACGTATCTTACTGGATTTCAATTCGATATTCATATTGACCATCGTCACTTTCTTGCGCACTGTCTCTAAAAATTTCACTTGCTGCTCTGGATCCTTAATAAAAAATGCCAATTCTTTTTTTCTTGTTTTCGCCAAAAGATGGACGCTCCCGTACGAGAAAGACATAATTTTTTTGTATGCTTTCGCAAGAAACTAATTCCTTATATCATTAAAAATATTTTAGTATTTTTTACTAATGCATGTTAGAAGAAAATTTTTAATGTAGGATTTCATTTTTTGATTGAGGCTTAGATAACTATGAAAATTGAGATTATAAATCAGACGGAAAATGAGCTTGAATTACGGATTTTAGAAGAGGGGCACACCTTAATGTCGATCCTGCGTAAAGAACTTTTTACTGATCCCGCTGTCATCCATACAGGGTATATGCTGAAGCATCCACTGATTAAAGAAGTCCGCTTCTATTTAAAAACCAAAGGAAAACCTCCGAAGGAAGCCCTCCAAACTGCATTAAAGAATTTAGCTGCCAAAATTGACGAATTCGAAGCAAAATTCGAGCAAACCGTATCTGAAAGTTAACTCGTTACGTTCAGAAGAGGATTTTAGTAGAACTTATTTTAAATTAAAATTCTTCTTTATTTCTAACAAAACCGCCGTAAAGGCCTGTAACGCGCTTCGTTCCTCTTTTTTCCTATCAGAGAAATCGCCTGTCTTTAGATGCTCCGATAAAATCATTACAAGCTCTTCGATGGAAACTTTTTCGAATAACCATTCATGAACGATGAGTGCTTCAACTCCATCAGCTATTTCATGACTGCTGGCCCTGTGTGAAACCAAAGAACGCATATCCGCCTCGCGCAACGCTTGTGATAATACTTTATCCGGGACCTTCCAGCCATCAAACTTCATCAAAGCATATGATTTCGAAAGTGAATAGATAAAATTTATAAAATTGTCCCCCAGCTTAGCTAAATCTCTATTAAACATTATCTCCTTTATAGAAGAAAAAGTCTTCACTGTCTGTAATTTTCTTAAAGCCATAAAACGCACCTAAAAAACCTAAACCTGGCTGCACTTTTTTAAAAATTGTTCCTAATAAGCCCGCCAAGTGAATTTACATTTGAGACACCTATAAAAAGTTGTCATGCCTTCATCAGCCCCCCGGGTCTGCGATTGCCAGTATTCTGCTATTAAATGTCCACATTTCGGGCAATCCATTCGTGTGGTCGGCATCGTATTCACATTATCAGTTTTTTTCTGAATCTCAAGACGATCTTTTTCCGAATGTTTAAACTCTGTGACTATTTTATAAGCATCTTTATCTACACTTTCATTTTCATTACACTCTTTTATTGCGCCACATCGTCTACACTTGTAGATCTCTTTGTCCTTCATTCTCATGACATACATCATGGAGCCGCACTCATCGCAAAAAATTAATCCGCTCACGTTTAAACAACCCCTTTCAAAACACATAAACCTATCGAAAAATGCACATTTCAAAAACAAAACTTTTTATACAATCTAATATAATTTAAAAAAGAAACGGAATAACGAGTCTATAGAAGAAAAGTTTGAATAAATGTTTGTTATTCCCACTTTTGTGAGATTTGAGTTAGTTATCCAAAATAAATTCAAAAGGATCCTCAATGTTACTGATTTTTTATTCTGGAATACGAACTTCAAATATCTTGCATAGTTTAATTACCTATCTTCCACAGAATAAACTTGGGTTTGTTATTGATACCAGTAATATTCTCAATCTCTCAAATATGAAAATGTACCTCTGTTTACGGGCGCTTGTACATTCATTAATGCGGTTGGAATATGATAATTCATATCGTGTATTCAGTTTTCTCAAAAAATTTGAATACACCAAGAAAATTCAATTTACCGATTTGGATATTGCTATGTCGATTTTTTTGAATGAATTAATATCTAAAGGGGAGAAATTATCGGATATTATCGATAAAATAAGCAAAAATTTTATGATTGAGTCAAAAATCTTTCCAGTAAGTGAGGATTTCTCATCCGTATATGTTAAAACTGGGCAAAAAACGCTCCCTTATTTAGAATATCTTCAAACAAATGATCCCGAACTAAAGTTTCAAGAGCTTTCCTTAGAAGAATTAGAAAACAAAAAGCTTTGTGAAAAACTTAAGGATATCGCTAATAATGCGGAATATATTTTATTATTACCTGATGATTTGGTTTCTTTTTATACGATGCTTCGTGTTCCGGGCTTAAAGAAAATTTTAGAAGATGTTCCCTGTCCCAGTTTTGCTCTCTGCCCGATCACTGCCACTTCAAAATTTAATCCAAGCTATCTCGATATCCTCCATAAAATTGGCTATCCCAATGTTAATGCACTGGAATTTTCAAAATTATTAGAAAATCTAGTCGATACTATCATCCTAGATGAATCACAAAAAGAGTACAGGGAGCAAATTCAAAATTTAGGATTTCAGGTAATTACTGGAAATTTGGCCATCCAAAATAAGGCACAATCTTTTGAACTATCAAGCTTTTTATTCAATATTTTCCCGTTGAAAGAAACGGTTAAACCAAGTAAAACCAATATCGTAACACGATTTCTTTCTCGATTAGTGAAGAGAAAACCAGAGACTACGTAGGATTTACATGCGAAAAATTGAAATTATAATTCCAAAGGACAAAATCGCTGAGACAACCGAGACCCTAAAAAAATTATTTTATGAATATAGCATAATTGAAGGCCAAACTGAAGCTCTCTTAATTATTGTGACCGAAGCTGGGCAATCCGAAAATGTTATTGATGATTTGAAACAAATTGGAGTTAGCACAGCTTACGGTCATATTAATATTTTACCCGTTCTTGGATTAATTCCGCATACTTTCAAAAAAACTGGGCAAAAATCTAAAATAAAGGCATTATCCTTTGAAGAATTATATCAAATAATCGAACCCCAAACCCATTCAAATTTGCTTTATGTCATTTTCGGTATCATATCTGCCATAGTTGCAGCCTTAGGACTAATGTATGATTATATTGCCGTTATAATCGGGGCGATGGTGATTTCACCTCTGTTGGGGCCTATCATTGGCACATCCTTTGGGACTATCACGAATGATCGAAAAATGATGCAACGCAGTCTCTTCACAGAATTCATTGGCATCATTATTGCGGTTTGTATCGGTTTGATGTTAGGGTTTTCAGAGGTTGGTGTAGAGATTCCCGAATCTAGTGTGATGGGAGCCTTCGCAGACCCAACACCTGCAGATTTCGCATTAGCCATTGCTTCTGGTCTTGCTGCAGCTTTATGTATTGTAAGTGGATTGGCTACTTACTTGGTTGGTATTGCCGTAGCAACTTCAATTTTACCTCCAGCAGCAGATATGGGGCTTCTATTAACTATGGGTCAGCCCGATTTGGCGTTGGGTTCGCTGATAATACTTCTAATTAACCTACTCTGTATTAATTTCGTCTGTACCATCACCTTCTTCGTTACAGGAGTAAAATCCCCCGTCCATAGTAAGCGAATGGAAAAGATAGCAGTCCGCACTTTTCGAAAACATTTGTTAATTGTATTTTTTGCAATCCTTCTTCTAGTATTAGCTATCATTTTGGCTGTAATTTAACCCATCTTAGAAACAGGAGTGAAATTTCAATGGAACTATGGATGTCGTTGCTACAATATCTTCTTGAATTTTTCCTCGCCTTGATACTTATTTATCTATTATTACCATTTGGTTGGAAAATATTTGCATCTTGGTATAATGCTGCGTATAAACCGAATAAACTCGACCAAATCGCGCAACCCAAGCCGAAGCAACTACAGGATTCAATACCCACGGTGAGCGTGGATGAAGCTGGGGGATATAGGATAAGCTTCGGAGTTGCTCGAGAATTTATTAGTGGGACACTTCAAATTCATTATCAAGGGCAGTGGTATTCTTCTCACCCGTCACAAATTAAAGATAAATCCCTTAAATTAATTTCCATTGAAGAATTCTCCGGCTCTGATATATTTGGGACCTTCCAAAAAAAGGTCTTGAAGTGGAATTTAGAAGGGACATCCATTTCTATTCAAAATAACATTATCATGTACCCAAATCAGCCCATTCTACAGTTTCAACTGGAATTTCCTTCAGGATTAAAAGAGGTTTCTACTGAAAACCTCCATGATCCAATCTTTGAATTTCCTTGTTTCAAGCTAGAAGGTCCTAATCAAAGAGTTCTGGCCTATCGGTACGGGATTTTTTCACCCCCCACACGGAGTATTAGGAAGAGCACTCAAGGGCCCGTAGTTTTCTATGATAATGAACTGAACTCTGTCGTTTTCGGACCGTTGGATCATTTCATGATTGCATTTACTAAACAAGATCCGATGATTTCCCACGGATTGGAGGGGAAGATCAAAGAGATTCCTCCCGGGTATACTCATTCCTCACTGCTTTTTTTTACCAAAGGAATTAATAAGGCTATTGTGGATTGGTGCGCATTTTTACAAAAATATCACGGAACGCAGCCAAAAGACCCCTATGCGGATCCCGTCGTGGCAAATTTAGGATTCTGGACAGATAATGGGGCTTATTACTATTACCGAAAGGAAAAAGGGATGGATTATGAGCAGACAATTCTCCATATATCCCATATTTTAAAAGAAAGAAATATTCCTTTCAAATACTTCCAACTTGATTCCTGGTGGTACCGAAAGGATATGAAAATATTTTGGAAATATCCACCATTTCGCTGGTTGGGACGTTTAATCGGCGGCGGTGCTTTCGGTGGCACAATCCTCTGGGAAGCCATTCCAGATGAGTTTCCAAATGGCCTGAAAGCCCTTCAGGAAAAGATCGGGTTGTATTTCGCATGTCATGCTCGATGGTTCTCTCCGAAATCGCCGTATATTCAAAAATATAAATGTGCCATTGGCAAATCCGCGATCTTGCCAATGGACCCTGGGTTCTGGGAAGATATTATGCGAGAATCCGCGAAGTGGGGTTTGATTATGTATGAGCAGGACTGGCTCAAGAATACCTTCTCTTGGATTCCGTTGCTTCAGGAGGATGTATCTGCTACAGAACATTGGTTGACTTGGATGGCGGAAGCCGCGCAACGAAATAGAATCTCAATCCAATACTGTATGGCGCCTCCGGGAGCCTTCCTCTACGCATTAAAACTGCCTGCTATAACCCACGCACGTGTAACCGGAGATTACTCCGCGCGGGTTACCAAACAATTCTACTATCCTCATTTTAGTCAAACAAATATTCTTGCTTGGGGTGCAGGTATCTGGCCTTCTTTGGATTGCTATCTTACAACAAAGACGCCACATCGGCTTTATCGCGAAAAATATCCCGACCAGGTAACGCTTTTAAGCAATTTAGGCGGCGGCGTTATCTGCCCTGCAGATAAAGCTGAAAGGGTTAATAGAGATCTTTTGATGAAAACCTGTACTGAGGAAGGACTTCTCTTGAAACCAGATCGTCCTATTACTGCGAATGATTTAATGTTTAAACCACACCGAAAACCCTATATAATGGATACATACACCAGAAAGGAGGGACTTTTCTGGCGTTACATCGTGGTCGTAAATTTATGGTCGCGGCGAGTCAAAGACACTGAAATCACCTTACGAGAGCTCGGATATACAGAATCTGGGGTTCTTTATGATTTTTTCACTGGTTCCCTTAAAGAAATATGCTTAGATGATCCCGTTAATGTACGCCTTAAAGGAATGGAATATAAATATCTCATTCTTGCACCTTGGTTAAATGAGAATGTTGCTTTAATCGGTGCCATTGACAAATTCGTATCTGCTGCAAATAAATTAATCCCCAACGTTGAAAAAGATATAAATAAACTCAGTTTTACTGTCGATTACTCTCCTAATTCCACCTTAAAGTTACTGGTTTATTCAAAATCTAAACCTTCTACTATAGTATTAAAAGAAACGTCAGGATCTATCAAATGGGACTACGATATAACAAAAAAACGCCTTGATCTCGAACTATCTTTTAAAACAAATAATTCTAATACGATAACAATAGAATTTTATAAGTAATCTAAATCTTCCTCATCTGGTAGATCATAAAGTGCTTGATGGGTCCAGCGAAAAGTTTTTGCGTTGCAATTCATTTCTTGAATCAGATGTTCGATAATTTTTTTACCTACATTTTCTCCATAGATTTTTTTCGCAGTTCTCATTGATTTTTGAAGCGAATCCGAATTCATTATATACTCCACTAAGTTAAAGAGGAGCTCCTCGGAATATGGAGGGACCAACAGGTTAGAATGCGCATCGAAAATCGTTTCAGGTCGATCTGTTGAGAATCGTACCGTACAACAAAAAGTTTGGTGTAATTCGTTTAGTTCTTCTTGGATACTCCCAGAATCTGTTAATTCCATCAAGCATTTCCCGCTTTTCCAAAATTCGATGACGTTTCCGTAACTCTGCCAGAGAGGCGTAAATTGAAAATTTTTATATTTTTCAGCCCATTTCAAGACTTCCTCCCTGAGCCCATAATGCTGAAGCGATTCTCGGGTTGCGTTTAGTTCAATCCAAATAATTGGAATGCCTTTCTCTAATAGTTTTGGTATTGTCTTTACAAGACTTAAAAATCGACGAGGTCCTAAATTTTCTCGCCTATGTATGTCAATCCGGATCCAATTACTGTAGTCATCCAATGCAGGATATAGATCAAAAATTGATTCTTTTGGTTTATGATGCAAATCTATTGCATCAACAACGGAGTTCCCTACCTTTATAATTCGATCTTTTGGGTATCGTTCTCGAAGTAAATGTTCGACATTAATCTGATGCGGCGCGAAAAAGTAAGATGCCCCCGCAGCACATACGAAAGTATCCCATTGTTCAGGATATGGTTCATTTCGAATTACAAACCACTCATCATCCCATTGGCGTGTAAGAAATTCCTTACAAAAATCTTGATTGAAAGGTGGTTTTATTCGACGGATAATGTTTGGTGCCATCGAACGGAGGCCAGCTTCGTTCTGTCCTACTCCTTGTCTAATTGATAAAAACCAAGAAGATGCCGTAATAGCTGCGCTTAAGGTATCACCATGTGGAATGGGCAATACTGTAACATTTGGTGCCACTTTACGAAACCATCGCGCTAGATTGCCCATTTTATAAAATAGGTCTGATCCCTTTTGAAATAAATTTCCCCTAATTTGAAGATCAATCAAAGGCTCCATATTAAATTCAGTTAACCCATAACTTAATAGAGAATCATGATGTTGACCCGTTGTAATTAAAATCAAAGGAATGTCTAATTTATTTGCCCAATAGATTATTGGGTATTGCTTATAAAAATCCGGCTTCGTACCAACAACAAGCAGAATGACCCATTTCTTTTCTTGTTCAGCTTTATTTAAAATTTTAAGGATTTCTTCTCTCTGTATTTTCGCTGGTAACCAGTCCACTTCTGGAATAATATCACTATTAAGGTCATCTTTGGTCAAATGCCATTATCACCGACTAACCGGATACTAAATACTAAATAAAATACTAAATACTAAATTATTCTAATAAGATTATTTAGTATTATCAAAAGAGAATTAAAAGGATTAATAGTTTAGATTAGATGGGTAAAATAATGCACTCAACACAGCGTTCCTTGATTTTATTATGCATAATTCTAGTCAATGCATTTGTATTGGTAGGAATTCAAGGAATCACTATTTACTCAACTCATGAATTGTCGTCTGAAGACGATTATATTATACAGAAATTGGATTACAAACTTCAATCCCTTTTAACATCGATAAACAATGATACAGAGTCTTCAATACGAATCATCATTAATTTTCAAAATGCAACCAGTATGGTGAATGGAATCACCAGAATCAAGTCGCTAGCCTTGGAAATTCAATTGCTTCAAAAATGGCAGTTTATTCCTGCAGCCGTTTTTAAAACTCCAACGATATACCTACAGGAAATTGCCTCCTTGCCGGAGGTACGAAAAATCTGGCTAGATCGGGAATTTTATATTGAGAATTTTCAAGGGAACTCACCCGATCAAGCTCAAACCTCGACATTGAAGGAGGAAGGCAGCGATGTGCCTATTACAACGCAAGATACACCGAATTATGCCGAAATTTACAATGGATCTAACGTAATTGTAGCATTACTAGATACGGGCATTGATATTTTTCATCCTGATTTGAATGAATCAATTTTGGCTTTCGGCGGGGTCTCTCTAGTTGAGGGCGACCCATATCCGCTAGATTTTAACGGACATGGCACTTTTTGTGCAGGACTGATCACGGGCGATGGAATTATCGCCAATAAAGCAAGAGGAATAGCACCTGAAGCTAAGATTTTAAATGTAAAGGTTCTGAGTAGCTCAGGGCTCGGATTATGGTCTTGGATTATTTCTGGGATCGAGTATGCAATTACACACGGCGCGGATATCATTTCAATGTGTTTCTCGATGCCAGGATACCCAGATGACCCCGTTAATCTTGCAATAGATGCCGCCACCAAACGTGGAAT
>Ga0315277_10005025_pt1 | contig 17504 bp, 16 predicted proteins | sample YL17G05_15_MG_FD_203695 | JGI IMG/M metagenome (GOLD analysis project Ga0315277, IMG submission 203695) | Sediment microbial communities from Yellowstone Lake, YNP, Wyoming, USA - YL17G05_15 | ecosystem: Environmental > Aquatic > Freshwater > Lake > Sediment | place: USA: Wyoming | collected... | reverse complement strand
CCTTCCCGGTTCGGCTCTCCTTGTGTTTCGATGTCTTTGTGGTGAGATTCTTTATCCGAGTCTTGGCGCTCTTGGCGTCCTTGGCGGTTGCCATCCCGGTCCGGCTCTCTCTGTGTCTTTGTGTCTTGGTGGTGAACCCCGGTCCTCCCTCGATACTCAGTAACGATGACGAAGGACGGGCTCTTGACTACGTCAGACACGCCCAGGCCGGCAGCGACACCCTTTATCATCGTGGTCTTGCCTGCGCCGAGGTCACCATAGAAAGCCACGACGTCGCCCGGTCTGAGCTGTAGTGCGAGAACGCGGCCAAGGGCGACGGTTTCCGCCGACGTTTGGGTACGGTACACCACTCGTCGCCCTAAGTGCGAGCGCCGAACGCCAAACGCCGAACGAACACTGACTACTGCCCGCGCTTGGCGGTCTTTCGGGACGCTACGAAGATCGCGACGAGTTGCCTGGTCTCGTCAAGAAGCCGCTCAAGTTCCGGCTTCGGCACGCTCCCGATGTCAGACAACAACTCCATCCAGTAGACGGACTCGTCGGCTTCCTCTTCAACGATGGCCAGCTTCGCGATGAAGTCGGCTCGCGACCGAGCACGCTTCGCGGCCCGGTAGTTGGCTCCAACTGACGTAGCCGACCGCAGCAGCTGTCTTCCGATGACTTGGAACTCCGCCCGCCTTGGCAGGCTGGAACAGAACCGAATCGTGTCCAGCGCGAACCGTCTGGTCCGTAGCGCCAGGTCCGTAGTCATCCTGCTAGCTTGGCCTCCTCAGTTCGACATTCGGCGTTCGGAGTTCGGCGTTTACATGAGCTCGACACTCAGAGCAGTGGCTTCGCCGCCGCCCAGGCAGGCCGCGCAGAGGCCGGTCTTCAGGCCCCGATCCTTCAAGGCGTGAATGATGGAAACGATGATGCGCGCGCCGGAGCAGCCAATCGGGTGCCCGAGTGCTATCGCGCCACCGTTCACATTCACCTTGTCCCAGTTCCAGCCGAGGCCTTTGCCGTCGGCCAGCACCTGTGCCGCAAATGCCTCGTTGATCTCGATCAGGTCAAAGTGGTCGATCTTCACGCCCTGCACGTTGAGCAGGTTGGTGACCGCCTTGATCGGCGCGAAGAAGAGCCGCTTCGGCTCGACGCTGCCGGTCGCGTACGCGACGATGCGGGCAAGCGGAGTCAAACCCTTGACCTTGGCGTAGGCTGCGTCGGCCAGCACGAGCGCCGCGCCGCCGTCGTTGATTGAAGACGCGTTGCCGGCAGTCACCGTACCGTCCTTTGAGAAGACCGGCTTGAGCGTTGAGAGCTTCTCAAACGTGGTGTCGGCCCGCGGGCCTTCGTCGGTGTCGAACACGATTGGGTCGCCTTTCTTCTGGGGAATCACGACCGGCGCAATCTCGGCCTTGAACTTCCCCGCCTTGATGGCCGCGAGGGCCTTGGCGTGGCTGCCCGCAGACCACTTGTCCTGTTCCTCACGAGTGACCCCTGCCTCGGTTGCCGTGAAGTCACCGAGCACGCCCATGTGGACGTCACCGAAGTAGTCCCAGATACCATCGTAGATCATGCCGTCCTGCAGTTTGACGTCGCCCATCTTGTTCCCGACGCGCAGGTGCTTCAGGTAGTACGGCACGTTCGACATCGACTCTTGTCCGCCGGTCACGACCACTTTGGCGTCCCCGGCCTTTATCATCTGGCATCCCAGGGCGGCGGCGACCATGCCCGAGCCGCAGACCTTGTTCACGGTCAGGGCCGGAATCTCGACCGACAGCCCGGACTTCACCGCGGCCTGCCGGGCCGGGGCCTGGCCGATGCCGGCCGGGCAGACGTTGCCCATGATAACGCCTTCGACCTCTGCCGGGTTGACTTTCGACCGCTCGACCGCAGCCTTGATTGCGACCGCTCCCAGCTCCGGGGCGCGCAGCGACGCCACCGATCCGTGGAACTTGCCCACCGCAGTCCGCGCGGCACCGACAATCAACGTATCCTTTGCTTTTCCTATCGTCATCGTCTACTCCTTTGCTTTCTTCCAATCCGGCTTCTGCTTGGCCAGGAACGCACTGGTGCCGATTGCCGGTTCCTTGGTGGAGAAGCAGACGCCGAACGCCTCAACTTCGTAGGAATTCCCTGTGGCCAGGTCGGTATCCTGGCCGAGATTTATGCAGGCTTTGGCCAGTTTGACCGCGGTCGGCCCCTTGGCGGCGATCTTCTTTGCCATATCGGTCACGGTCTCCATCAGCTTGTCGGCCGGCACGACCTTGTTCGCAAGGCCGATGCGCAGGGCTTCGGCCGCGCCAATCGCGTCAGCGGTGTATATCAATTCCTTTGCGATTCCCGGGCCGACCAGCCGCGCCAGTCGCTGGGTACCGCCGAAGCCAGGTATCAGCCCGAGACTTACCTCAGGCTGCCCGATCTTGACCGTGTCCGCCAGCACCCGAATGTCACACGCGATGGCGATTTCGCACCCGCCGCCGAGCGCGTAGCCATTCACCGCGGCGATGACCGGCTTCTCGCAACTCGCGATCTTGCCGAGCGCACGGTGTCCATTCCGGGCAAACTCCCGCGCCTGCATGGGCGTGAACTTCGACATCTCGCCGATGTCGGCACCGGCTACGAACGCCTTGCCGTCGGCGCAGATGACGACGACCATCACGTCGTCCTCACGGGCGAACCAGTCCATCGCCCGCTCAATCTCAAGCACGACCTCCGTGCTGAGCGCGTTCATCGGCGGCCGATTCACCTTGAGCCAGCCGATGCCGTCTTCTTTTCTTACAGCCAGGTATTTGAAATCCACTGTGGCCTCCTGTTCTAGTCCTCACCCGAAGCGGGTGAGGACATCAATATAGAACGAGCGAAGCCAGTGGTCAAGCCGACACGCGGCCCGCCCGGCGTTTGACTGTAACCGGAAAGACGTTATTCTAGTCTATCTAACGGAGGTAATCATGCTGATAGTCATCCTTGTCATCATCGCCCTGCTCGTCGTCATCGCCATCGGCATCTATAACTCGCTGGTGGTGAAGCGAAACCGAGTTAGGAACGGCTGGTCCCAGATTGACGTCCAGCTCAAGCGTCGGATTGACCTGATTCCCAACCTTGTCGAGACGGTAAAAGGCTACGCCGCCCACGAGAAGGCTATCTTCGAGCGGATTGCCGAGGCCCGTTCGCTCGCCATCAACGCCAAGGGCCCGGCCGAGTCGGCCAAGGCCAACAACATGCTCTCGGACACGCTGAAGACCCTGTTCGCGGTCGTCGAGAACTACCCGAATCTGAAGGCGAACGAGAACTTCCTGAAACTGCAGGAAGAGCTGTCCGGCACTGAGAACAAGATTGCTTTCTCCCGTCAGTTCTATAACGACGTCGTGATGGACTACAATAACTCGACCCAGATGTTCCCGTCCAGCATCTTCGCCGGGATGTTCGGCTTCAAGCAGGCCGAATTCTACAACGTGCCCGAAGCCGAACGCGAGGCACCGAAGGTCAAGTTCTAGCAGCTAACCTCTAGCGGAGAAGGCCGTGGCCGAGCGCAGGAACCTCTATCAGCTAATCGGTGCCAACAAGGCGAAAACCCTCTTCTTTATCATCGGGTTCTCGCTATTGCTCGGTCTTGTGGGCTACGGGCTGGGATGGTACTTCCGGTGGGGCACCGGCGCGTACGTGCTGTTCGGGCTGTTCATCGTGGGCTACAACCTCATCCTCTACTACAACTCCGACAAGCTGGCCCTGGCCGTGAACGGCGCCAAGCCCGCTGACCCGGCTCAGTTCTACCAGCTACACAACATCGTCGAGGAAGTCGCGATTGCCGCGGGCACGCCGAAGCCGAACGTCTACGTCATCGACACCGACGCGCCCAACGCCTTCGCCACCGGCCGCAATCCGAGCCACGCGTCAATCGCCGTAACCAGCGGCCTCTTGGCAATAATGAACCGTGAGGAACTGCAGGGCGTGATTGCGCATGAGCTCTCTCATGTCCGCAACTATGACATCCTGCTAATGACCATCGTTGCCATCATCGGCGGACTGCTGGTCCTCTTCCGGGACGTATTCCTGCGCTGGGGCTTGTTCGGCGGCGGACGCCGGCGTCGTGATGACCGGGGCGGGGGCCAACTCGGGCTGATACTGGTCGTCGTTGCCATCGCATTCGCCATAGTCTCTCCGCTGTTGGTCGCCCTGATACGCGCGGCCATATCGAGACAGCGCGAGTATCTCGCCGACGCGTCCGGCGCGCTCATCGTCCGGAATCCGTATGGCCTGAGTTCGGCTCTAAGGAAACTGGGGACTTACGAAGGCAGGCTGCGTACCGCCTCGGCTGCGACCGCCCACATGTTCATCGCCAACCCATTCGGGAAAGACCGGGGTACGTCGGTGAACCTGTTCGCGTCTCACCCCCCGATTGAGGAACGGATCCGGCGGCTCGAACAACTGGAGATGCCGCAGGATGCCGCGGCCAGCTAGCAACGGCCGCGATCTCGCCCGACCGATGCCTCAGCGTTTTCCGGGCTGCCGTCCGTTGGAGTAGCCACCCTTTCTGAATCGGTCCCCGTTCCGGGCGAACGAGGGCATCTCACCCTTGAACTTGATCGAGTCCGGTCCGGACACCTCGCGCAGCGAGACCAGCAGCTCGTTGTCTAAAGCGACCCGCTGCTCGCGCAGCTTCATCTCCCGGAACGAACCATCCGGCTGAAGCAGCCTCAAGTAGACCAGGGAGTTTCCGGGATGCTCCTCCAGCCGCTCCTTGATCTTCAACAGCATCACCTCATCCAGGTCTTTCTCCGGAACGACGACCACAAGGGCGTTCAGGAACCGGTTGCAGTCGTTGAACAGCATCACGCGGTCAGCCCAGAACTGCGGCACGCCCGAGCCGCGACCGGAGGCGTCCGCCGCCCGGACCTTCACCGTGCCCTGCACCGCGACCAGATTGTCCGTCTTCAGCATCGCCCGGCATCCCTCCAGCACGTCGGCGAATACCATCACCTCAATTCCGCCGTCGAAATCCTCGACCGTGACAATCGCATACTCCCGGTCCCGCTTGTCCTTGCGTGCCCGGCGACTCGTGATTACCCCGCCCAACGACGCCTTGTCGCCGTCGTGCATCGACTCAATTTGGGCGATAGTCGAGAGGCCCAAAGCCTCGTATTCGGCCCGGTAAGGCTCGAGCGGATGGGATGAGAAGTAGAACCCGAACGCATCCTTCTCGTAAGCCAGGAGCTCGTGAGTGTCGAACTTCACCGGGGCCGGTTTCGGTGCGTCCTCTGCCGCGCCGAACATGTCGAACTGGCGCTCGGCAAACCGGAGCCTCTCCGACGCGGCTTTGTTCATCTCCCACTCCAGTGAATTGAGCAGCACGGTCCGGTTCGGCTCAAAGCAGTCGAACGCGCCCGCCTTGATGAGCGACTCGACTGCCTTTCGATTCACCGTGCCCTTGGTGCGAACCAGGAAGTCGAGCATGTTCTCGTAATGTCCGCGTTCCTGGCGCTCTTTGACGATGAATTCGCTGGCACCGGTTCCGAGGTTCTTCACCCCGGCCAGCCCGAACCGGACACTGCCGCCCTCAATAGTGAACGGGACGAAGCTCGAGTTCACGTCCGGGCCCAGCACGGCAATCCCCATCCGCCGCGCCTCGTTCACGAACTTCGCCAGCTTCTTGAAATCCCCAAGTTCGCTCGTCAGAGTTGCGGCGATGAACTCCACCGGGAAGTTCGCCTTCAGATACGCGGTGATGTAGGAGAGATAGGCGTAGCCCGCGGCGTGTGACTTGTTGAAGCCGTACCCGGCGAACTTAGCCAGCAGGTCGAATATCTTCTCGGCCTTCAGCTCCGGTATCTTGTTGTGTTTCTCGCACCCCTCAACGAAGACATCGTGCTGGGCCGCCATCTCCTCCGGCTTCTTCTTGCCCATTGCGCGGCGCAGCAGGTCGGCCTTGCCGAGCGAGTAACCGGCCAGCACCTGGGCTGCCTGCATGACTTGCTCCTGGTAGATCATGATCCCGTAGGTCTCGCTGCAGATCGGTTCGAGCAGGGGGTGCTCGTAGGAAATCGGCTCCTTGCCGGCCTTGCGCGCCAGGTACTGCGGAATCAGCTCCATCGGTCCCGGACGGTAGAGGGCAATCAACGCGATGATATGCTCGATCCGGTCCGGCATCATCTGCCGGCACAGGTCGCGCATTCCTGCGCTCTCGAGCTGGAACACGCCGACCGTGTCGGCCCGCTGCAGCAGCTTGAACGTGTTGGCGTCGTCGAGCGGCATTGTCTCAATGTCGAGGTTCGTGCCCTTGTTCCGTACCAGTTTCGCAGCCTCCTCGACTACGGTCAGGGTCCGCAGGCCGAGGATGTCCATCTTCAATAGCCCGGCAGCCTCAAGAGAGTACATGTCGTACTGCGTGCAGACATCCTCACCCGGCGACCGGTAGAGCGGGACCAACTCAATGAGTGGCTGCGGCGCAATCACCACGGCCGAGGCGTGGATCGAGGCGTGTCGGCATAGTCCCTCGACCTTGCGCGCAATCGCCATCATCTCCTTGTACTCGGGCTTCTCGTCGACCGCCTCCCGCAGTTCGGCTACGCCTTTGAGCGCGGGCTCGAGCTCAACGTTCTGGGGAATCAGCTTCGCGATTCGGTCGACGTCGCCGATCGGCACATCCAGCACGCGACCGACGTCGCGGACCGCCGCGCGCGCCTGCATCGTGCCGAACGTGATGATCTGCGCGACCGAGTCCTCTCCGTAGCGCTGCCGGATGTAGTCGATGACCTCCTGCCGCCTGGCATCTGAGAAGTCGATGTCCACGTCCGGCAGGCTGACGCGCTCGGTAGTCAAGAACCGTTCGAAAAGCAGCCCGTAACGCAGCGGGTCGATGTCGGTGATACCGAGACAATAGAGCACGAGGCACCCTGCTGCCGAACCCCTGCCCGGCCCGACCGGTATGCCCTTGGACCTTGCGAAGTCCACGATGTCCTTGACCACCAGGAAGTAGCCGGGGAATCCCATTCTCGCGATGACGTCCAGCTCGAATGTGAGGCGCTCCTCGATCGCCGGCGTCATGCGAGGGTAGCGCCGGTGCAGCCCCTCGCGCGTGAGGTGCTTCAGATATGCGAGAGCATCGGCAAAACCCTCCGGCGGCCGAAAGTGCGGCAGGTAGAAACGTATGTGTTCGAAGTCGAGCAGCAGGTTGCACCGGTCCGCGACCTCGCGTGTCCTGCGCACCGCATCCGGCATGTCGGCGAAGACCTTGGCCATTTCCGCCGGTGAGCGGAAGTAGAGCTCGTTCGAGCTCATCTTCAGACGATTCTGGTCGGACAGCTTCTTACCGGTCTGGATGCAGACCAGGGCATCGTGTGCGCGCGCGTCGTCCGGCCGCAGATAATGACAATCGTTCGTGGCAACAATCGGGATGTCGAGGGTCGAACTCAGTTCGCGGATCCCGGGAATGATCCGCTCTTGTTCGGCAAAGCCCGCGCGCATCACCTCGAGGTAGAAGTTCTCCGGCCCCAGTATCTGCTGGTACTCTGACGCGGCCCGCATCGCACGTTCCGGGTCGTCGCGGTGAAGGTAGTGGTTCACCTCCCCCTTGAGACAGCCGGACATTCCAATCAGCCCCTCCGCGTGCTCGGCGAGAAGCTCCTTGTCGATGCGCGGCCGGTAATAAAACCCTTCCAGGTACGCCCGCGTGGTCAGCTTCATCAGATTGTGGTAGCCGGTCTCGTTCCGGCAGAGCAACGTGATGTGAAAGCTCGCCTCGTGCACGTCGGAGTCGGGCTTCCGTTCGGCGCGGGAACGTGGGGCCACGTACATCTCGGCGCCGATAATCGGCTTCACACCGGCCTTCTGTGCTTCCTTATAGAACTTGATTGCCCCGAACATGTTCCCGTGGTCGGTAATCGCCAGGGCCGGCATCCGGAACTCGGCGGCCAGCTTGACCAGCGCCTCGACGCTCGAGGCGCCGTCGAGCAAGCTAAACTCGGTGTGATTATGGAGGTGGACGAAGTCCACGTCCGAGGGCTTCGTGGTCACTGACCTATAATGCGAGATAGGGCCAGCAAGTCAAGGACAGAAAAAGACCAATCGCCAATTCCTGATGACCAACGATCCGGGAAATGACGAAGAAGCAACTGAGAGCAGCAGCAGACTCAGCCGTTGAGTATCGGACCTTTCCACCGTTGACTGGTCATCGGCGATTGGGACTTGGGTCTTGCTTCTGACTGGTCACTGCGAACTGGTAACTGGAAACTCGGCCGCCCCGCGGCCGGCTACGGTTTCTGCTCGAACTCGAGGTGGAGCTTGAGTCGCGGACCGGTGAACTCGGGCGGCAGTGGCGGCAGCTTGTCGGTCACGAGCAGAGCCCGCTCGCAGGATGCGTCATACGCGGCATCGCCCGACTTCTTCTCAATCTTGACGTCTTTGATTGTCCCGTCGCGCTCGATGTCAAACACGACCGTCGCGGTCAGCACCTTCGGCCCGCCCGCATAAGGATTCAACCAGTTGTCAGATATGCGGGTCAGCATTGCGTTCAGGTAGTACGAGTATCCCAAGGCCTCCGCGCCTTCTATCCTCCCGCCGAGACCCAAGCCCGGGCGACCGAACTTGCCAAAGCCTTTCCCGACGCCAGTGCCGGTCTTGGCCTGCGTCTTGCCCTGCGTCTTGGCCGGCCCTTTGGCCTGCGAGCGCGGCTTGTTCTCGACCAGCGTGGTCCCGGTCTTCGCGGCCCCACCGGACCCGGTTACCGCGGCCCCGGCCTGTGGGAGAGGCGAACCACCGCCGCTGACCACCGAGACCGAGAAGACTATGGGACGGCGCGTGTCGCGGACCACATGGCCCAGGCTGACCAGCGCGACAACACCGACGATGAGCGCATGACCTAGCAAAGAGAGCAGGAAGTCAGGCGCCCTCCACCGGCTCTCTGCCCGTGCCTGCGTGCTCATCACCTGTAATCCCCAAATCCTAATGACCAATTCCCAATCAAGTCCCAATGCCCAAATGACCAATGCCGCGCGGCATTCAGGACTTGGCCATTTCCTCGTTGATTGGTCATTGGTACTTGGTCATTGGTCATTTCAGCCACAGATTGCCGCTTCTGGCTGTAGCCAGCATGGCTCGCTGCCTACTTCGGCAGCGCTACGAGCCCGATGTTCGTTATCCCCTGCTCGCGGACGTCGCCCAGCACGACCATGATTGTGCCGTAGTCGACGTGCTTGTCTGCCCGCAGGTACACACGGTCGTAGTCACCGCGGTTGAGTTGTTCTCCGAGCACCTTGGCAAACCCGGCTACGGTTGTCGCCTTCTTCGCAACGTAGACGACGCCGTCTGCCTGTATGCTGACCTCCAGCCCCTCTTTCGTCTGTGGCTCCACGGTCGAAGTGCGCGGCAGCTCCAGGTCAACGCCCTGGTTGCGGCTGAATGCAGTCGAGACCCCGGCAATCAGGAATATCACCATCAGGGTGAAGCTGACGTCGGCCAGAGCAGTGATGTTCATTTCGGCCAAGTACTTGAGCCGGCGTTGCTTCACTGTCCCCGTCTCTCCTCGGCGACCGACGCGGCAATCTCGCGGCGCATGATGCCGGTCAGTTCGGACTCGAACCGTTCCATGTACCCCTCGATATCATGAGCGCGCCCCACGAAGTAATTGTAAAACAGCGCTGCCGGAATCGCAACTGCCAGCCCCATCACCGCGGTTATGAGGGCGTCCGAGATGCCCGGCGCGATTGTCTGCAGGGTCGGTATCTGGGTTCCGCGCAAAGTCATGAACGTGACGAGGACGCCCTGTATCGTCCCCAGCAGCCCCATGAACGGGGCGACCATGGTTGCGATGGAAAGGAATGCAAGCGAGCTCTCGAGTCTCTCGGTTTCGCGCGAGGCCGCCCGCTCCATCGCCTCGGTTATGTTGGGAATCATGTACTGCAGCAAATCGGCTCCGCCCTGGGTCTTGCCGAAGTCGGCGCGCAGCGCCTCGTACTCTTTCACCCCGGCAAGGAGCAGGGCCGACAGCGGCGAGTGCTTCAGTCGCTTTGCGACGCTCTCATAGTCGCCCAGCCTGGTCCGATAGCCCCAGACGCCGAGGAACTGCCGGGTCTGCCGCGACGCCCGGCCCAACGTCCTGAGCTTGCCGATGACTATGGCCCAACTGACAATCGACATCAGGGTCAGCGCGATTACGTCGGCGAGCGCAAAGGGACCCGCGTGGATGAATGGCCCGAGGAACCCGCCGCTCGCGCCCGCGGCCGGCGTCATTGTCTACTGCTCCGGAGACTCAAGCCGCTTCTGCGCCAGCCCGGCCTCGTTCGTACCCGGATACTCCTTCACGACTCTGCGGAGCTGGTTTGTTGCCTCCGCCTTGCGGTTCTGGGCCAGGTACACGAGTGCGAGCTTGTATTCGGCCGCCGCCACCTTGTTACCCTTGGGAAAGGCAACCATCACCTGCCGGAAACCGGCCTCGGCACTGTCAAGACTGCCCAGGGAATAGAAGCTCTCGCCAATCCAGTACTGGGCGTTGTCCGCATCATCGCTCTGGGGATTAGATTCAAGATACCGACGGAACTCGCTGATTGCCACTTCATACTTACCGCGAGTGAAGTCGGTATATGCCGTCTTGTAGAGATTGTACCCGGCGAGTCCGACCGTATCAGGAACGGGCTTGGCCGTGTCGGGCTTCGCGGGTTCAGTTCGTGTGCCGGGCATGGACTCAGGCTTCACCGGCGTGATGTCACCGCGTCCGGCGCCGACCCGGCGGCTGATTCGGTCGAGCCGGTCGCCGACGTCCGCAATCTGTGCATCGAACTGGTCCAGCCGGCCATCGATGGTCTCCAACTCGGTCAGAATGTCGGCCCGCAGCTTGGCCAACTGCTGGTCGTGACGCTGCTGCGCCTGCTCGACCCGGGCGAGCCGCACGGACATCGAGTCCAGCACCTGGCCCCGGCGCACGTACTCACGCTGAAAGCTGCAGCCGGAGCACAAGACGACAGCCAGCAGGCCCGCCGCTGCTGCCGTGCCGAAGCCGGCTGCGCGCTTGAGCCTACTGGCCGCCATCAATCATCTGGTCTCTAGCGAAGTCCTTACTGTACCTTGAACTCGCAGCGCCGGTTCAGTTCGAACTGGGCTTTGTCCTGAGTGACGAGTTTCTCCTCGCCGTAGCTGATGGTCGAGAACATGTTCATGTCCGCGCCGAGCTTGACGAGGTAGGCCTTTGCCGATTCCGCGCGGCGCATGCCCAGCGCCATGTTGTACTCGGAAGTGCCGATCGGGTCGCAGTATCCTTCGATGGTGACTTGCGCTTTGGGAGCCATCTTGAGCTGGTTATAGTTACCCTGGAGAATGGTCGCATCTCCAGGCCTGATGTCCGACTTGTCGAAGTCGAAGTGAATCGTACCGAGGTTCAACTCGACCTTCGGGGGTGCCGGGGGCGTCTCGGTAATCGTCTCCGGCGGCGGCGGCGGAGCGACGGGCTCTGTTGGCGTGACGCACTTCTTGGGGCAGCCGACCATCGTCAGCACGAGCAGCATGCCCAAGGTCACGGTCAGGAGCTTTGCTGTGGTCTTCATCTACGTTCCTCCTTGGTTTTCATCACTGACATTACCTGCAGATTCGTCAAACTACGGCCGCTCGCGCCGGCCGGCCTGACCTGGATAGCCAATCTCTATGCAGTAAAATACTGCCGCTCTAACTGCCTGTCAAGAGAAGTCTTAATCCACTCCAGCCAGTAAGAGAAGCGCGGCGCCGCAGCATTGCGGCTGTCGGTTCTTGACACCCGGCGCCGCTTTCATAACATCTACCCCGAAATGGATACCGCCTGATGGGCCGAAAGGTCAGGCCCGCGCTCCGCGGTCTCGAAGCCATGGGCGCGAGGCTCAAGCAGATTCGGATGAAGTCGGGACTCTCGCAGATGAAGCTCGCCAAGCTGATCGGCTTCGATCCCGCCCACGGCTACAAGTACGTTCTGCGCCTCGAAAAGGGACAGGTGCCCAATCCCACCCTGCGGACGATTGCGGCCTGCCTCGAGGCCTGCGGAGCACAGTGGACGGCCATTGCCGACGCGCTCCCTCACACCGGCACCGTTGCCGCACCCGGTTCATCGTCCATCGTCCATCGTCCATCGTCCATAGCTACATCTCCAGACCCTCGTCCCCAGTCCCTGGCCCCGAGTCCTGCCCCTTCCGTTCCTCAATCTGAAATCAACAATCGCAAATCCGAAATCCCTGCCCCGCCGCCGCGGCGGCGCGACCCCCGCCCCATGCGCGAGCAACTCCGCTCACAACGCATCGAAGAACGTGAACTCCACACCCGCCGCTTCTGGTCCGGCGCCAAGCAGGCAGACGAGGCGACCGTCGCCCTGCTTCACTCGCTGCGCGTTCCGACTCACGTGCACCGCGCGTACCTCACATTCGCCCGCGCCTGCTGCTCGACTGTTGATGCATTCGAGGCGGCCCGACCCGAGGTGGCCGAGCGCGAGCTGGCCAAACTGATCCCGCCGGCAGTCGCGCAGGGCCTTGACCGCAAGCTACTGGCGCAGATACAAACGACTTGCCTACAGGTCTTCCGCTCACAATCACCGGCGGCGAATAGAGGGCCAGAGGGATAGGAATCGATCCCTCGATGCCGTTCCGCGACCGCCTGAAGCGCTCCGTCATGCTGTCGCTGCTGGTCGCCTCCACCCTCACCCTTTCCCTCCCCCTTCAAGGAGGAGGGAACCCAAGGGAGAGGGTCATCGGAGGGCGCGCTCAGCCGGTTGACTACACTATTTCCGCGCGACTCGACGACGTCGCCGGACTGATGCACGGCGACGAAACGATCCGCTACCGCAACCTGACTCCTGACACGCTCGGCTCCATCTGGCTCCACCTGTACCCGAATGCCCTTCGCGACCGCTCCACCACCTGCGCTCACGAACTCGAAGCGATGGGCAGGTTCGACTTCTCGCTCACCCGGGAATCCGACCGCGGCTGGATTGCGGTGGACTTGGTCGAATCCGGCGGCCGGGTAGCCCTGGTATCCGAAACCGAGACCGAACTCGGCCTGTTCCTCAACCCGCCGCTTGCGCCGGGCGAATCGGTGACCATCAGCCTGGGGTTTCACACCAAGGTCCCGCTGCGGTTCGGCGAGCTTGCCCGCGGCGGGCGCAGCTTCGTGCTGGCCCACTGGTACCCCGAGGTCGCGGCCCGCACTCCTGCCACAGGCTGGCTGACCGGCGGATATCACGTGTTCGGCCACTCTCCTGCCGCGTTCGGCGACTACCACGTAACACTTGATGTGGCGGCTGACATCAACGTTGCCGCAACCGGCTCGATCGCCGATTCGGTCGCCGGGCACGGCCGCCGGAACGTGCGGATCGAGGCAAGGAACATCTCCGGGTTCGCAGTCGCGGCCTCCCCCGGGCTGAAGAAGATGTCCCGCTCGCTCGCCGGAGTCGAAATCACCATCCTGGCCCGCAGCTTCTCCAATTCGGACTGGTACGATGCCCTGATGACCACCGCCGACATCCTGCGTCAGATGCAGGGATGGAACGGACGGTTCCCGTTCGCAAGCCTGACCATCGTTGACGGTTCCGGCATCGTCACGCAGGATGCGTCCTACCCCGGGCTCATCGTGATGGCCACGCGGCCGATCCCGTACACCCGCATATTCGAGCAGGCGCTGGCGCATCAGGTTGCGCTGCAATGGACTGCTTGCGCGACCGGCGCCGACGAACTGAGCGACCCCGCCATCACCCAGGGTCCGGCATCATACTCGGAAATGCGCTACATGGACGGCAAATACGGCCGAACCAGCCTCGTGTCAAACCCCCTGCTCGGCTGGCTGCTAAGAGGCCTGAACGCTGAGTATCTTCACAAAGTCTACTACTACCTCGGCGCGTCGAACAAAGTGCTCTGCACCGACCCGGCCGCGTGCCGCGACCAAATCGGCTATCAGGCCGCCGAGCAGTCACGGCCCGCGCTGCTCCTGCTTGCCGAAGAAAGGAGAATCGGGCGGCCTGCCTTTGACTCACTCATGCGCAACTGGATGGAATCGCGAGCGGAAAACGGGGACTGTACCGCTTCGCCCCCGTGGGGCAGTCCCTCGTTTTCCGGGGGCGAGTCCGACTCCATCCTGCCGAGCCGTCTTGGCGACCACCGCGTGACATTGCGGCCGATTTTCGCCCTGCCCAGCTTCACCGACTACCAAATCTTCTACGGCCCGTACGCCTGGGTGGACGCATACCACGGGTTTCAGCTCTGCGCCTGGGCCCAGGGCCGGCAGTTCTTTGACGCTGGACCGCTGCGCGGACGCCACCAGTGGACCGCGAGTGAGGTCTACAGCACCGCGATTGACGACTGGCATTCGAGCGTCAGCTACCAGACTCCGCTCACGTTCATCAACGACCGGCTGCGCGCCTATGCCGCGCTCGACTACTCGCTGATGGATGCCGGCGCCAAGCTGCTCTTCAGCCAGGAATTGGGGCCCGCGTTCCGACAGCCGAAAACGACGATTGACTTCGGCTATCGCATTCTTGACCTCTACGACCTCAGATTCCGTGACTCGCGCGCATGGGCCAAAGCCCGAACCGCAGACATCAGCCTTCGCCTCGCGCACACCTATGAATCACGCCTGTTCCTCGGCAGCGCGCAGGCCTATCTCCGCAAAGGCGTAACCGCTCTCGGCAGCGACAGCAACTACCTGCGCGTAGGCCTTGAGCAGTCTCACACGCATCGCGGCTTGCGCCCCGTCACTCTGACGCTGCGGCTGTTTGCCGGCTACGTTTGGGGCAAGGTACCTAGGCAGGACCAATTCTATCTGTCCGGCGGCCTGTCCAGCAACTCGTCCGAGCCGATTAGTTGGGGCTACGAAGGCTGGACATCAGGCCAGGAACACTGGCACTACGATGCGGACGTCAACTGCCGCGGATGGGCCGGCGAATACCGGCACGGCCGCGCCGCCTACGGCCTCAACCTCGAAGGGACTTTCGCGAAACAGGGACTGCTCTCCTTCCATCCCTTCTTCGACCTCGGCAACGTCGGGGATAGCCTTGACCAACCCGACTTTCTCAATCCGCGCATGGATGCCGGCATCAGGCTCAAGCTGGGGCCGCTCTACGCGGACTTCCCCTTCTGGCGATCACCTGCCGGTGATGGCCATCGCCCGTTCGAGTTTCGCTGGATGCTCGGGCTCAAGATCAGCGGCAACCTCGGCAGCTCCTGACCGCGCCGGTTTCTATCCCACAGACTCCACAGATAGGGAGCCTTACCACCAAGACGCCAAGGTGCCAAAGCGCGGACATGACTAACCACAGATGAACACGGAGCCGCGGACAGATGCAGACCGCGATTGGGCAACTGCAGACTGAAGCCTCAGGCGAGGCCGTGTCACCCCGCTCGTTCCTGCGGTGCGTTGCGCACCCCCGGTGGAGGGGTCTCGCCCTCGACCGACAGTCGGCAGCCTCACAACCGCCGAGCCCGATGCCGAGATGAAGCCGTGCTTGTATCCCGAGAAGTATCCTCAGAAGTTCGTCTGGAAGTACCTGCAGAAGTGTCCGCAGCCGTGTGCTCACTTGCACGAGCACGCGTGTCTGCACCTGAATAGCGACCTGTGTCTTGACCTGAGTAACAAGCTGTTCACGGAGTTGAATCGCGAGAAGTTCGAGAAGTCGTTCCAGCAGTTGTCTCGCAAGTCGTTCGCGTTGCTGTTCGGCTTGTTGTTCGACTTGAACTACCGGCAGTTGTAGGTTCTGTCGTACATCGTGCCGTATCGGCAGACGCTACCCGGGGGGCGGTCTCTGGGCCGCCCACTGGGCGGGAGAATTGTGTCTCGGGCTATACCCGACCACTACATATGGATTGTCGGGAACCGGCTACTCGCGCGTCAGGAATCGCCTATTGTGTCGCCGCGACTAGTCCGCCGTCCGCAATCCGTCGCTCGCGCACATGCGCGTTCCTGTGTGACTTCGGCAGACTGCCGGTCGAACAACGGCGCGGATAGCCGGGACAACTAAAGGGGCGACAGCCGGTCAAACTGCTCGCCCGACAGCCGGGCCGGAAACGGGTCGAGCTGTTCCTCCGGCAACCGGACGAGCAACCCGTCCAATCGTCCCTCCTGTAACCGTTCCGACTGCGGCTCGGGTTGCCCGTGGCACTGCCGGCCTGGCTATCGGTCGGGCGACTTGACCGGTAGCTGATGGAATTGCTGGCCCGGCAAACCGGCCGACGACCGGTCGAACCACGGGTTGAACTGCCGGACGAGGAATCGGGCGGACTATCGGACCAACCACTGGTCCAACTATGGGTGGAACGGCCCCCGGACGCGTTCTTCGTAACTTACGCGACCCGGTCCGCCCAATCCGCGAAATCGTCTATCGTCGGTAGACTAGTACCGATGACTCGGACGCGCCGCGCCTAATCCCATCATCGGTATTAGAGGAACCACAACCCCAAGACGTAACATCGCTCGTCTATTCGTATGTCGTACATCGTCCTTCGTTGGTTCCCAAGTCGTTTCCTTACCGACGGTTCCGCCATTTTGCACTCTGCATTTTGCACTTTGACTTGCCTCTGTGCGCCCGTCCCCCGGACAGCTGGGGGAGTCCTTGCCCCCTAAACGGCCCCTGTTCCGGCACCCGCAAGAGCCGCCGGTACGGCGGCGGGCGCAGCGGCCGCTCATGCCCTCGCTCCGGCCTCATGACCGGCCCTCGTGCCTGCGCCCGCTCATCGAGCCGCAACAGCACCTGTTCCCGGTGCTGCATCTGCGCCCGGAGCAGCACCCGGCCCTCGCATCGCAACGGCTGCCGCTCCTGCTGCCGCAACAGCCCTCGCACCTGCGCCTGCACCAGGCCCTGCAACAGCACCCGTTCCTGCGGCTGCAACGGCGCTTGCTCCAGCCCCTGCAACAGGTCAACCAACAGCAGCCGCACCTGTACCTGCAACAGCGCGACCTCCCGCCGCTGCGCACTCTGTCTCCTTGTCCCTCTCTCCTTGATTCTTTCGGCTTCACTCGGTCGCTGGACCACTCGACCACTCGGACGCTCTCCGCAAGTCGCATATTGCGACCTCAAACTGCGCTCCCGTCCGCGTCCGCGAATCGCCAATCGCAGACTGATGCAGCCGCTGGCCGTCTGGAACGCGTCAACCGAGAACCCCCTTAGCCACGTGAACACCTTGCTTGTCTGCTATCTTCAGACCGTAGAGCAGCAGACGGCCTCTGGAACCCCGTACCATCTCAGGCGTTGCGCTTCGGGCTTCCTTTGCTACAATACGGCCATGACTACGACCGCGCATGCGCCAGCAGGAGAGCGCGTCCGCCAGCACCATGGGCACCGCGGTTGGTCCTGCGCAGAGGCCAGCCCGCACCGCACCTACATCGGCCAAGTCGATGGCGGCGAAAAGAGAATCGGCGTCGAGAACCTGTTCAGAATCGCCACCGCGCCCGACGTGCCTGCGGCTGCGCTTCTGCGCGGCATCTCGCTGTAGCCGTCGGTCGGGTTCTCAGAGATGCCGGGCCGCACGATACCGGTTCTTGACCTTTTCGCCGGGCCTGGCGGGCTGGGCGAGGGGTTCATGTCGGTA